>ENA-OQIO01000743-OQIO01000743.1-human-gut-metagenome-genome-assembly--contig:-NODE-743-length-16828-cov-2.594575_pt1 | contig 16828 bp, 24 predicted proteins | sample MGYA00242573_ERZ504737 | MGnify/ENA primary metagenome ERZ504737 (study PRJEB26092, sample SAMD00036203) | human gut metagenome | host: Homo sapiens | study: EMG produced TPA metagenomics assembly of...
TCCGGTGACCATATTGAGCGGCCGCGTCAGCTGTTGTTTTTGAGCTGCACCGGCACCTGCGGGTACTCGTCCTCTGTCGGCTCGCGCGTTTCGATCGCGCAGGTAAACGGCTTGAGCGCTTTTTCAAGCGCGGCGCAGCGGTCGGCAGGCAGCCAGCTTCCAATAAGAAGACCTTGTCAGTGCCGACAAGTCGGCTCTTCGCCTCCTCGCGCCGCAGCGCGATGGCCGCGCGGTCGCTCGCTTCCAAGAGTGCCTCCCGCTTGCCTCCAAGGCCCGCAATGCGCTGTTCGATCTCCTGCCGCTCTTTTTCGAGCGCAGCGAGATTTTCCGCAAGCGCCTTGTCGTTTTCCTTCGCCGTGCCGGTCATGCCGCGAAAGCTCACGGTCGAAAACCCGAGGTCGCGCAGCGCGCTCAGCGCCCGCTCCTTCACGCTCCCGTGACACATCACGAGAAGATATCGCAGCGACCTGTCGCTCGAGGCCTGCTGCCAGGTGAGAAGCCTGTCCAGCGAATCGGCCAGCGCTTTGAGCGCATCGTCCGTCACATTCAGGCCCACCGTGCCAAAGAACACCGCAAGCGCGCCGTCCGCGCCGCCGAGCGGCGCATCGACCGTCAGCCACGGGGCAAGAGTCGCTCGCAGCGCCTCATTTTTCGTGCGCTCGCTCTCGATTTCGCCGAGGCGGCGTGTGTCCTTGTTGATCGTCTCCGCCGCGGTGCGGGCATTTTCCTCGCTCTCGGCGCTGAAAAACGCCGCGCGGGAAACGCCTGCCGCTTGCGGAACATGCCTTTTTTCTCCGGCGCAAAGCGGTCGAGCGAGGCAAGCGCCGTGCGGTACGCACGCGACGCTTCCTGCGCGCTCATCAGCGCCTTGTCGTCGGGCTTGGCAAAGCCTGATTTCAGTGCCTCTTCGCTTCCGTCGATACTTGAGATCTCCACGCACTCCATATCCTGCATGGCCTTGAGCAGCGCCTCGCGCTCGCTCTCCATGCCGAGGAGGCGGAGATGCTTCATTGCTACGATTGCCATTTGTCGTTCACAACCTCTTCCGCGATCCACTGCGCCGCACGCTCAAGGTTTGCGCGCGCCGCGCTCTGCATCTTTTCGCATTCCGTGCGCGCCTTGGCGAGGATCTTTTCCGTCTCCTCACCGGCGCGCTGCTCGGCCTCCGCCATCAGCTGCCGCGCCTCCACGTCGGCGTTGCGGCGGCTGTCCTCGATCTCTCGGGCAGCGGCGCGCTGCTCAACGGCGATGCGGCGCTTGGCGTCCGCCTGCGCGGCGGCATACTGCGCTGCAAGCTCTTTTTCGAGCTCCTGCACCTGCTGTAATTCTTCCATTGCCATGTTGTCGTTCACCTCTTTTAGCACTGCGGCGGGAAAATGTTTCCCGCTCAGCTTTTTCATATTATAGATTGTTTCAATAAATAAATCAATATTTATTCTTCAAATATGTTATGCAATTTAGTGATCGTTTTGTGCATTTTTCTTTACAGCTTCTTTATAGCACACTTCGATACCAGAATCCATGGACACTCGCTACCTTTTGTATAGGAACGTACACCCTTTACAATTTGTTCACTTACTGGTATTCTGCCCGCTTTTGCCAAGCAACGCGCGCCGCCGCACATTTTTTCAGGTGAAAAAAGAAGCGAGAGAGATGGCTCGTCCATCTCTCCCGCTCAGGGATCATTCTCAATTTCTGCCCGCTTACAGGTCGATCGCGCCATCCTCCGCGGCGGCGTCGCGCAAAAGCGGCGCGCACTCGTCGAGGAAGCGCAGCACTTGCTGCTCGCAGCGGCCGATGTAGAGCTTGGGCTCATGACCTGATCGAGCTCCTCGCGCGTCATGCCGAACGCGGGGTCGCCCGCGAGGCGGTCTAAGAGGTCGCACGGCTCGCCCTCTTTCATGCGGGCGGTCGCGGCCATGGAGTGCTGGCGGATCTTCTCGTGCAGTTCCTGACGGTCGCCGCCGCGCTTGACGGCCTCCATCATGATGTTCTCGGTCGCAAGGAACGGCAGATACTCGCGCAGCTGCGCTCGACGATCTTTTCGTTCACATGCAGGCCGTTCGTCACGCTCTGGCACAGGCGCAGCACCGCGTCGGCGCAGAGGAAGCCCTCCGGCAGCGAGATGCGGCGGTTGGCCGAGTCGTCGAGCGTGCGCTCGAGCCACTGGTCGAGGCCGTCATCGGCGCGTTGGCCGCATCGGCCATCAGGTAGCGGCTGAGCGAGCAGATGCGCTCGGAGCGCATGGGGTTTCGCTTATAGGGCATCGCGGACGAGCCGATCTGGTTCTTTTCAAACGGCTCTTCGACCTGGCGGTCGTGCTGGAGCAGGCGAATGTCGTTCGCCATGCGGTAGGCGCTCTGTGCGATGGAAGAGAGCACATTCAGAATGCGGCTGTCGGCCTTTCTCGGATAGGTCTGGCCGCTGACAGAGAAGCACTTTTCAAAGCCGAACTCCGCGGCGATGCGGCGGTTCATCTCGTCGACCTTGTCACCGTCGCCCTCGAAGAGGTCGACAAAGCTCGCCTCCGTGCCCGTCGTGCCGCGGCAGCCGAGGAAGCGCATCGAGCCGATGACAAAATCAAGCTCTTCAAGGTCCGAGCGGAAGTCCTGCATCCACAGCGTCGCGCGCTTGCCGATCGTCACGGGCTGCGCGGCTGATAGTGCGTATAGCCGAGCGTCGGCGTGGCGGCGTATTCGCGGGCAAATGCCGCAAGATTCACCATTACGCTGAGAAGCTGCCCTCTCAGGTATTTGAGGCCGTCGCGATAGAGCACCAAATCGGCGTTGTCCGTCACATAGCAGCTCGTCGCGCCGAGGTGGATGATGCCGGCGGCGGAAGGCGCCGCCTTGCCGTACGCGTACACATGCGCCATCACGTCGTGGCGCACCTCATGCTCGCGCTTTTCGGCGACCTCGTAGTCGATGTCGGTGATGTGCGCAGCGAGCTCGTCGACCTGCTCCTGCGTGATCGGCAGGCCCAGCTCGTGCTCGGCGCGGGCAAGCGCCACCCACAGTCTGCGCCACGTCTGGAAGCGCATATCGGGGGAAAAGAGGTGCAGCATGTATTCGGACGCATAGCGGGACGAAAGCGGGGACTCGTAAATATCCTTGCGCATAGGGTTCTCCTTTTCTTTCTCAGCGGTCGCTGTTCGTATTTTATATAGAATGAAGCAAAGTTACAATAGAAAAGTAAAGAGGGGGCCTTCGTCCCCTCTTTACTTTGGTGTGTCAGCGGATGATGAGGCTCTCGCGCTCCGCGCCGACGGAGACGAAGCCGATGTGGCAGCCGATGGCCTTTTCAACGTATTCGACGTAGCTGCGGGCGGCTTCGGGAAGGTCCTCCCAATTACGCGCGCCGGAGATGTCGCACTGCCAGCCGGGCAGATACTCGACGACGGGCTTGGCGTCCTGCAGCAGCACGGGGAACGGGAAGTCGTCGGTCTGCTCGCCGTTTAATTCATAGTGTGCGCAGACGGGGATCTTGTCCATGTAGCTCAGGACATCGAGCTTCGTCAGGGCGATGTTCGTCGCGCCCTGCGTCTCCACGCCGTAGCGCGTCGCGACCAGATCGATGGGGCCGACGCGGCGGGGTCTGCCGGTCTTCGCGCCGTACTCCGCGCCCGCGTCGCGCAACTGCTGCGCCCTTCACCGAACCACTCGCAGACGAACGGGCCCTCGCCCACGCAGGAAGAGTACGCCTTCACCACGCCCCACGACCTCGTCGAGCTTCGCCGTGGGAAGGCCCGAGCCGACGGGCGCATACGCCGCAACGGCGTTCGAAGAGGTGGTGTAGGGATAGATGCCGTAGTCCAGGTCGCGCAGCGCGCCGAGCTGGGCTTCAAAGAGGATGGACTTGCCCTCCTTCTGCGCGTTTCTCAGGAAACGGCCGGTGTCGGTGATGTAGGCTTGATGGCGCCGCAGTAGGTGTTGACCCACGCCATGAGCTCGTCCATCGTGTAGCCCTTTGCGCCGTAGATCTTCTGGAGCATCAGGTTCTTCCACTCAAGAAGGTCGGCAAGGTGCTCCTTTAAGTGCTCGGGGTGCAGGAGCTCGCCCGCCTGCACGGTCTTTTTCTGGTACTTGTCGCCATAGAACGGCGCGATGCCCTGCTTGGTCGAGCCGTACTTCTTGTCGGCAAGGCGCGCTTCCTCGAGCGCGTCGAGCTCGCGGTGCCAGGGCAGCAGCAGCGACGCGCGGTCGCTGACCTTCAGATTCTCCGGCGTGATGATACGCCCGCGGCGCGCAGCGTCTCCATCTCCTTGAGCAGGTTTTCGCAGTCCAGCGCCACGCCGTTGCCCAGAATGTTGACAACGCCGTCGCGGAAAATGCCGCTCGGCAGCAGGTGCAGGGCAAACTTGCCCTTTTCATTCACCACAGTGTGGCCCGCGTTGCCGCCGCCTGATAGCGGACGACCACGTCATAATGTTCCGTGAGGTAGTCGACCATGCGGCCCTTGCTTCATCACCCCAGTTGATGCCTACGATCGCGCAATTTGCCATTGTATTGATCCTCCGATCCGGAGCGGGCCCGCTCTGCGAGTCCTGCTCAAATTTTTCAACCGAGTTATTATAGTCACATTTTCCGCCCATGAAAAGAGTTAATTTTGCATAGCTATCATTAGTATTACTTATGTCTTGTTGATTTTTGCGTCAAATTGAAATAATGCGCTATTCCGCTTCATTCAAGGTGTTTCGTCAATAGTGTCCAAAGTTGAGGCTCTGATATTGTTTCCTTTTTTCAGCACTTAGGACTTGCAATGTTGAGTCTCATGTGCAATAATTAGTTTGCTGTTATGAAGGTCACCACAAGATATAGTGTTATGTAAAGAACATACCAAAAGAAGAGGAGACGGGAATACATGAGAGTTATCAAGCGCAACGGCGCAGAAGTAGAATTTGATATCGTCAAGATCATCGCCGCAGTGACTAAGGCTAACGACGTTGTGGACGAGGAGGCTCGCATGACGCCCGTCCAGATCCAGCGCATCGCCGAGAGCGTGGAGTTCTCCTGCCAGAGTCTGGGCCGCGCGCCCACGGTCGAGGAGATCCAGGACTTTGTCGAGCACCAGATCATGGCGCACGGCGCGTTCGAGGTCGCTAAGCGCTACATCACTTATCGCTACAACCGCTCGCTCGTGCGCAAGAGCAACACGACGGACGACAAAATTCTCTCCCTCATCGAGTGCAACAACGAAGAGGCCAAGCAGGAGAATTCCAACAAGAACCCCGTCGTCAACTCCACCCAGCGCGACTATATGGCCGGCGAGGTGAGCCGCGATCTGACGAACCGTCTGCTCTTGCCCGAGGATATCGTCAAGGCGCATGAAGAGGGCATCATCCACTTCCACGACACGGACTACTACGCCCAGCACATGCACAACTGCGACCTTGTGAACTTAGAGGACATGCTGCAAAACGGCACCGTCATCACGGGAACCCTCATTGAGCGCCCACATTCGTTCGCGACCGCGTGCAACATCGCGACGCAGATCGTCGCGCAGGTCGCCTCGAACCAGTACGGCGGCCAGTCCATCTCGCTGACGCACCTTGCCCCCTTTGTCGACGTATCGCGCCAGAAGATCAGAAAGCAGGTGCTCGCCGAGGTCGAGGCCCTCGGCGTCGACCCCGCGGAGGACAAGATCACCGAAATCGTCGAAAAGCGCCTGCGCGAGGAGATTCGCCGCGGCGTGCAGACCATCCAGTATCAGGTCGTGACGCTTCTGACCACGAACGGTCAGGCACCGTTCATCACCGTTTTCATGTACCTCAACGAGGCGAGAAGCGAGCAGGAAAAGCGCGACCTTGCCGTCATCATCGAGGAAATGCTCGAGCAGCGCTATCAGGGCGTCAAAAACGAGCAGGGCGTGTGGGTCACGCCCGCCTTCCCCAAGCTCATCTACGTGCTCGAAGAGGACAACATTCACGACGACTCGCCGTATTATTACCTCACACAGCTCGCCGCCAAGTGCACGGCGCGCCGCATGGTGCCCGATTACATCAGCGAAAAGAAGATGCTCGAGCTCAAGGGCGATGTGTATCCCTGCATGGGCTGCCGCAGCTTCCTGACGCCTGACCGTTTCACCGACGCGGGCGTCGGCAACATCGCGAATGCCGGCAACTATGTTCCCGGCAAGCACAAGTATTACGGCCGCTTCAATCAGGGCGTCGTCACGATCAACCTGCCCGACGTGGCACTCTCCTCCGGCGGCAACATTGAAAAGTTCTGGACGATCTTTGAAGAGCGTCTTGAGCTCTGCCACCGCGCGCTGCGCTGCCGTCACGACCGCCTGAAGGGCACGCTCTCCGACGCGGCGCCCATTCTCTGGCAGTACGGCGCGTGCGCAAGACTCAAAAAGGGTGAGCCCATCGACAAGCTCCTCTACGACGGCTATTCCACGATCTCGCTCGGCTACGCGGGACTTTACGAGTGCGTGAAGTACATGACCGGCAAGAGCCACACCGACCCCAGCGCCACGCCGTTCGCCCTGTCGATCATGCAGAAGATGAACGACAAGTGCAAGGAGTGGAAAACCGCCGAAAACATCGACTACTCCCTCTACGGAACGCCGCTCGAGTCCACGACCTACAAGTTCGCCAAGTGCCTGCAAAAGCGCTTCGGCGTGATCGAGGGCGTGACGGACAAGGGCTATATCACGAACTCCTACCACGTCCACGTGACGGAAAAGATCGACGCGTTCACCAAGCTCAAGTTCGAGGCGCAGTTCCAGCACCTCTCCCCCGGCGGCGCGATCAGCTATGTCGAAGTGCCCAACATGCAGCAGAACCTTGAAGCTGGTTTGCAGGTGATGAAGTTCATCTACGACAACATCATCTACGCCGAGCTCAACACGAAGTCCGACTACTGCCAGGTCTGCGGCTGGGACGGTGAGATCGACATCGTCGAGGAGGGCGGCAAGCTCATCTGGCGCTGCCCGAAGTGCGGCAACACCGACCAGGACAAGATGAACGTCGCCCGCCGTACCTGCGGCTACATCGGCACCCAGTTCTGGAACCAGGGCCGCACGCAGGAGATCAAAGAGCGCGTGCTGCATCTGTAAGGCTGCGCCATAAAATTGCTGTTTAGGTGGGAGCGCACCGCGCTCCCACCTTTTCTGATAAGGAGGTCATTTCCCATGCACTATGGCGAGATCAAAAACTGCGACATCGCCAACGGCCTTGGCGTGCGCGTGACGCTGTTCGTCTCCGGCTGTACGAACCACTGCGAAAACTGCTTTCAGCCGCAGACGTGGGACTTCTGCTACGGCAAGCCCTTCACAAGTGAAACGGAGGACGAGCTCATCCGCCTGCTCTCCCCCGACTATATCAACGGTCTCACGCTGCTCGGCGGCGAGCCGTTCGAGCCTAAAAATCAGCGCGCGCTGCTGCCGTTTCTCCGCCGCGTGAGGCGTGAGCTGCCGCAAAAGACGATCTGGTCGTTCACGGGCTTTACGTGGGAGGAGCTGCACGACCCCACCGCCTATCCACGCTGCGAGGTGACGGACGAACTGCTGTCACTGCTCGATGTGCTCGTCGACGGGCGCTATGTGGACGCGCTGCACGATATCTCGCTGCGCTTTCGCGGCTCGTCGAACCAGCGCATCATCGACGTTCCGAAAACGCTGCAATCAGGTACGCTGACGCTCTGGGACGAGCGCGCGAACATCTGAAAAAACATAACAAATCCGCGGTTTCCATTCTCCGTCAAATTTTAACATTTCGCTACTTGCATTTGAAACGGCGTTATGTTATATTCCCACTATGTTAAAGAGCTCTAATTCATACTAACAGGAGGTTTTTTCAATGAAACATCTCGGTTTATTTGCAGCAGGTGTGCTGTTCGGCACCGCCGGCCTCAAGATCCTTTCCAGCAAGGATGCCAAAAAGGTCTACTCTCACACCACCGCCGCGGTGCTGCGTGCCAAGGACTGCGTGATGCAGGCCGTCACGAACGTCCGTGAGGATGCTGAGGACGTCTACGCCGACGCCAAGGACATCAACGAACGCCGCGCAGCGGAAGAGGACGCCGAAGTCATTGCGGACGCGTCCGAGGAAAAAGCGGACGAGGAATAAATCGCAGGAGAGCCGCGACGCGCGGCTCTCTTTCACTTTCGGAGGAATTGATACACTATGAAATGCAAAATTCTGCACGAATCCGCCGGGCGCATACGCGTGCATCTGAATTGCCGCCGCATGACGCTGCATCAGGCGGACGTTCTGGAATATTATCTGCGCAATGTGGACGGCGTGCGAGAGGTCTCGGTCTTTGACCGCACGCAGGACGCCGTGATCGTTTACCGCGCGGACCGCGACGCGCTCGTGCACGCGCTCGCGGCGTTCTCGTTCGACAAGGCCGAAACAATGGACCTTGTCCCCGACCATACGACGCGCAAACTCAACCGTGAATTTGAAGACAAACTCTCGTGGACGTGATCCGCCGCGTGATCTCGAAGCTCTTCTTCCCGCTCCCCGTCATCACGCGCTCGCCATCTATCACTCGATCAAGTACATCCGCGAGGGTCTTTCCGCACTGCTGCACGGCAAGCTCTCCGTCGCCGTGCTCGACGCCACCGCCGTCACCGTGTCGATGGTGCGCGGCGACTTCTCGACGGCAAGCTCTGTGATGTTCATGCTCCGCCTTGGCGAAATCCTCGAGGACTGGACGCATAAAAAGTCCGTCGCGGACCTCGCGGGCGCGATGTCGCTCAACGTTGACCACGTCTGGCTCAAGACGGGCGAGACGGAAACGCTCGTCCCCATCGGCGATATTCAGGCGGGCGACTGCGTCGTTGTCCGCACCGGCAGCCTCATCCCGCTCGACGGCAAGGTCGTCTCCGGCGAGGCGATGGTCAATCAGGCGTCCATGACGGGCGAGTCCATGCCCGTCCCCAAGCGCGAGGCAGCTATGTCTACGCAGGCACCGTCGCCGAAGAGGGCGAGTGCGTCGTGCGCGTGGAAAAGGCGCTCGGCGGCGGCCGCTATGACCGCATCGTGCGCATGATCGAAGAGTCGGAAAAGCTCAAATCCACGGCTGAGGACAAGGCCTCGCGCCTTGCCGACAGGCTTGTACCTATACGCTCGGTGGCACGATCCTGACCTATCTCATCACGCGCAACGTCACGAAGATGCTGGCCGTGCTGATGGTCGACTTCTCCTGCGCGCTCAAGCTCTCCATGCCTATCGCGGTGCTCTCTGCCATGCGCGAGAGCAGCAGCCATCACATCTCCGTCAAGGGCGGGCGCTTCCTCGAAGCCGTCGCCCAGGCGAACACCATCGTCTTTGACAAGACCGGCACGCTCACCTACGCCACGCCCAAGGTCGCGAGAATCGTCACCTTCGGCGGCAATGAGGAAAGCGAGATGCTCCGCCTCGCCGCGTGCCTCGAAGAGCACTATCCCCATTCCATCGCCAACGCCGTCGTGGCCGAGGCCAGGGACCGCGGATTGACGCACGAGGAGTATCACTCTCAGGTCCAGTACGTCGTGGCGCACGGCATTTCGAGCATGGTGGACGAGAAAACAGTGCTCATCGGCAGCGCACACTTCGTCTTCGAGGACGAGGGATGCCGCGTGCCGGAGAGCGAAGAGGACAAGTTTGAATCGCTCCCGCCCGAGTATTCGCACCTGTACCTTTGTATCGCGGGCGAGCTCGCCGCGGTCATCTGCATTCATGACCCGCTGCGCAAGGAGGCGAAAGCCGCCGTGCGCGCGCTGCACGAGCTCGGTATCGACAAGGTCGTGATGATGACCGGCGACAGCCGCAAGACTGCCGAAGCCGTCGCCGCTGAGGTCGCGTCGACGCCGTCTACGCCGAAGTGCTGCCCGAGGACAAGGCCGCGTTCGTCCGCAGCGAAAAGGCCGCGGGCCGCAAGGTCATCATGATCGGCGACGGCGTGAACGACTCCCCCGCCCTGTCTGAGGCCGATGCCGGCATTGCCATTTCGACCGGCGCCGCCATCGCGCGCGAGATCGCGGATATTACCATCTCGTCCGAGGATCTGTTCGCGCTCGTCACGCTGCGCTCTCTCAGCCAGGAGCTCATGGCCCGCATCCACCGCAACTACCGCTTTATCGTGAGCTTCAACTTCTCGCTCATCGTGCTCGGCGTGCTTGGCATCCTGCCGCCGACGACCTCGCGCTGCTGCACAACATGTCCACACTCGCCATCGGCCTCAAGAGCATGACGAACCTCCTGCCCGAAAGCGAGCAGAACAGCGCCAACTGATTTTTCCCGATAAAAGCTCCGTGCCAAGGCACGGAGCTTTTTTGCTATACAAGTTTGATTTTACGCAGGGCCGCAGGCCTTGATGGCATCGTCGACGATCTTTCCGCGTCTGCGCCCATGATGTCGAGGTTTTCGGCTTCCAGGAGCTTGACGGTCGGAATGCCGAAGCAGTCCTGCGCGATGGTCTTCCAGTAGTCGTAGCCAAAGCGGCCGTCGAACGGTCCGCCGCTGGTCGTGACATGGTAGAGCTCGCTTGCGCGGCACAGGCCGACGGGCTCGCCCGCCTCGCTGTACTTCGTCACGATGCCCGTGACATAGATATTCTCCAAATACACCTTGAGCTGCGCGGGAAACGACAGGTCCCACAGCGGCGCAGCGATGACAATTCTGTCCGCCGCGGCGAACTGACGGGCGTAACGGAACATTTCATCGTCATACTTCTTTTCCGCGAGCAGCGCGTCGCGCTTTGCGATGTCCGCGTGCCCCAGCGGGTGCAGCGGCTCGTCATAAAGGCGCAGCTCCTCGTATTCGCCGAGCGCTTTAAGCAGCGCGCGGGCCAGTTTTTCCGTGCGCGATTCTCCGCGCGGGCAGCAGTTAATAAAAAGCGTCATGTACTCTCCCTCACAGTACGCAGTAGTACATGATAAATGTGTTCGCCACGCCGAGCAGAATACCGGCGATGACTTGCAGCGGCGTGTGGCCGACGAACTCCTTGAGCTTCGCCTCCGGAAGCTTTTCCGACGCGAGCGAGTTGAAGGCCTCGACGATGTCGTTGATGATGACGGCCTGACGCCCCGTTTCGAGCCGGACGCCCATCGCGTCCTTGCAGACGACGATGGCGAAGATGAACGCCATCGCGAATTCAAACGAACCGAGCCCGTAGACGAGCGCCGCCGCGGTCGCGAGCGACGAGACCGTGGCCGAATGGCCGCTCGGCATCCCGCCGTCGCCGATCAGGCGCGTAAAGTCGATGCTCTTCGTCACAATGGCATGGATGATCGTCTTGATGAGCTGCGCCCAGAACCACGACGAGAGACCGATGAGCAAAAAGGGATTCGACAGCAATTCCTGAAACCAATTCATATGTTTCCGCTTCCTTTCGCGGTGCGGGCTTTGTCAGCCTTGAATGTTCCTTATTATACCACCGTTTCCCAGTTCGGCAATAAACTTTCTTTTAACTTCTTCCGCAGAAAATATAAACCAGCGCAGGCTCACCTGCGCTGGTTTTTCTTTACGACGCCTGCGCGAACTGGCTGTTGTAGAGCTCGGCGTAGAAGCGTTTTGCTCCATCAGCTGCTCGTGCGTGCGCTCTCGATGACGTCGCCGTCGCGCATCACGAGGATGAGGTCGGCGTTCTTGATGGTCGACAGGCGGTGGGCGATGACAAAGCTCGTCCGGCCCTTCGTCAGCTCGTCCATCGCGCGCTGAATGAGAAGTTCCGTGCGCGTATCGACCGAGGACGTTGCCTCGTCGAGGATCAGCATCGGCGCATTCTGGAGCATCGCGCGGGCGATGGTCAAAAGCTGCTTCTGTCCCGCCGAGATCGTCGTGCTCTCGCTGAGCACGGTGTCAAAGCCCTGTGGCAGCGAGTGGACAAATTTGTCGAGGCCGCAGGCCTTGCAGACCGTTTCGAGCTGCTCGTCCGTGATACCCTCCATGTTATAGACCAGGTTCTCGCGGATCGTGCCCTCAAAGAGCCACGTGTCCTGCAGGACCATACCAAAGAGCTCGTGCACATCCTCGCGGCGCAGGTCGGTCGTCGCCACGCCGTCGATCGTGATGCGGCCGCTGTTGACCTCGAAAAATCGCATCAGGAGGTTCACCATCGTGGTCTTGCCCGCGCCGGTGGGGCCGACGATGGCGACCTTCTGGCCCGGATGGACCTCAGCGGAGAAATCCTTGATGATGATCTTGTCGGGCGAATCGGGGTAGCTGAAGCGCACGTGGTCGAACGTTACCGCGCCGCGCACGGCGTCGAGCTTCTCGGTCTTGTCGCTCTCGTCGCCGAGCTCTTCACTTTCGAGGAAGTCGAAAATGCGGTGCGCGGAGGCGGAGGCCGTCTGCAAATTCGTCATACCCTGCGCGATCTGCGTCAGCGGCGTGGTGAAGAGGCGCACATACAGGATGAACGAGACGATGACGCCGAATTCGATCGTGCCATTGATGGCCAGCACCGAGCCGAACACGCACACGGCAACATACGCGAGGTTGCCGATCACGTTCATGAGCGGCTGCATCACACCGGAGAGGAACTGCGAGCGCCAGTTTGCGTCATAGACCGCCGCGTTCAGGCCGTCGAAGTGGTCGAGGACCTTATCGACTGCGCGGCTGATGCGCACGACCTCATGGCCGGAATACATCTCCTCGACATAGCCGTTGAGCTCGCCGAGGCTCTTCTGCCGCGCGGTGAAGTAGCGCTGCGACTTCGACATGATGGCGACGATCAGCACCATGCCAAGGAGCGTGATGCACAGTGCGACGAGCGCCATGCGCCATTCGGTCACGAACATCATAATAAGGCAGCCGACAAACTGTGTCGCGGCGCTGATGATGGTCGGCAGGCTGTTGGTAAGTCCCTGCTGGAGCGTTGACACATCGTTTGTGATGCGGCTCAAAATGTCGCCCTGTGAGGTGGTGTTGAAATACTTCTGCGGCACGCGGTTGATCTTTTCCGAGAGTTCGCCTCTCATGCGGTAGGACATTTTCAGCGTCACGACCGCCATGATATAGTGTTGGATGAAGCCAAACAGCGCGCTCAGGCAGTAAATAATGGCAAGGAACACGCCGATCTTCGCAATGGCGGCGAGGTCAATGCCGGTGAACAGGCCGTCGGACATGATGGTCGCCATTTTGCCGATCTTGTCGGGGCCGATGATCGTCATCACGGCGCTCAGCGCCGCCAGCACGAGGGCAAAAATGATAATGCCCATGCTCGAGCTCATATACGCGCCCGTGCGCTTGAGCGCGCCGACGGGATTGCTGTTTTTCTTTTTCATCTTCTCTCGCCTCCTTTACGCGAGCTCCGCGGCGCTGAGCTGGGAGGTCGCGATCTCGCGGTAAACGTCACAGTTTTTCATCAGCTCTTCGTGCGTGCCGATGCCCACGGTCTCGCCGCGGTCGAGCACGATGATCTTGTCTGCGTGGCGGATGGTGCTGATGCGCTGCGCGACGATGATCTTCGTCGTGTCGTGCAGCTGCTTGGATAGCCCCTCGCGCAGCTTCGCATCCGTGCGGTAGTCCAGAGCGGAGAACGAATCGTCGAAGACGAGGATCTCCGGTTTTCTCGCCAGCGCGCGGGCGATGGAAAGGCGCTGCTTCTGGCCGCCGGACATGTTGCGGCCCATCTGCGCCACATGGTGCTGCGTGCCGTCTGGGAGCTTGTCGACAAACTCCTTCGCCTGCGAAAGCTCGACGGCCTGCGCAAGGCCCTCATCGTCCGCCGGCGCTTCGCTCTCGCCAAAGTAGACATTGTCGCGGATGCTGCCGGCGAAGAGCACCGCCTTCTGCGTCACGTAGCCGAGCTTGTTGTAGAGTGTGTCGAACGTGTAGTCCCTGACGTTCACGCCGTCGACAAGCACCTCGCCCTCCGTCGCATCGTAAAAGCGCGGGATCAGGCTCACAAGTGTCGTCTTGCCGCTGCCCGTCGCGCCGATGACGGCAAGCGTCTCGCCCCTGTTCACACGGAAGCTGATGTTCGAAAGCTCATCCTCCGAAGCGTGCGGATAGCGGAACGAAACGTTTTTGAACTCCACTGTGCCGTGCTCTTTGCATTCGCTCACGCTGCCCTCGCGGATATTCGCCTTGCGCTCGAGCACCTCGTTGATACGCTCGGCCGAGACCTGCGCCTGCGGCAGCAGCATGAAGATCATCACGAGCATCATAAAAGACATCACCACGCAGGTTGCATACGTGCTGAACACCAGCACGTCGCTGAACATCGTGAGGCGCGCTGCGGAATCGGTCAGCGCGATGTTGTTGACGAGCGCCGCACCCAGCCAGTAGATCGTGAGCGCCAGGCCGTTCATACCGAGCGTCATCGTCGGCTGGACGAGGGCGAAGAGCTTCTGGTTCTTTACCTGCACATTCATCATGTCAAGGCTCGGCTTGTTGAACTTGTCGTTCTGGTACTGCTCGGCGTTGAACGCGTGCACACGTTGATGCCCGTCAGATTTTCGCGCGCCACACGGTTGATCTGGTCTGTCAGCTTCTGCACGATGCGGAAACGCGGGATGCAGATGCTCATCACCGTTATCACCGTCACGCAGATGACCACGACGAATGTCGCTGTCACGGCGGAGAGCTCCCAGCTCTTGCGAGAATTTTGATGACGGCCCACACGGCCATGATCGGCGATTTGATCATCATCTGCAGGCCCATCGCCACGATCATCTGAATTTGCGTGATGTCGTTCGTCGTTCTCGTGATGAGGCTGGCGACGGAAAAGTCCTGCATCTCCTCGCTGCCGATGTCCATCACGTGGCGGAAGAGCTTTTCGCGCACCGTGAAGCTGAAGCCCGACGCCGCCTTGGCCGCGAGATACCCGCAGCCCACGGCCAGCACGGCGCTTGCGAGCGTGCAGCCAAGCATTTTCGCGCCGACGGACAGGATATCCGCCGTCGCCCCCGACGTTTTGATGAGCGTCGTCAGATCGGTCATGTAATCCGGCAGCCGCAGGTCAAAGTAGACCTGCACCGCCACAAGCACGGTGCACAGCAGCACCATGAGCACCTCTTTACGGCGCATGTTTTTGAGTAATTTCAGCATTGTTGTTCTCCTGATTTCTTCTTTGGGCCCTCAGCGCTTTTCCTTGCAGATGCCGTTCAGATTGCCATCCATTCTTTCAAGCAGCGGCGCATCGTCGCCAGATCCTCCTCCGGGATGCCCTCGAGCAGACGTCTTCCGAACTGCCACTGCACCTGCCGTCCGCGCTCAATGAGCGCTTGCGCCTGTTCGGTGCAGACAAGCCTTATCTGCCGCCGATCGCCCGGCATCTCCCGCCGCTCGAGAAGGCCGTCATTCACCAGTCTTTCCACATGCACGGAGACGATACCCGGTTTGTGCCCGCGCATGCGGCAGATGTCCTTCGCCGTGTTGTGCTCGGGATTGTTGGCGAGAAAGAGCAGAATGTCCAGCGCCAGCGGCGCAGGCCTGCCTCCTTGCACAACGGAGTTAACATAACGTGATAAGCCTTTGTCATCTTGTTGGCGTGGCTGAAAAACGTTGCCCCGCGCATCGGTTCCTTCGGCATCATATCGGTTCCTTTCCGACCTCATTCGGTCACGCGCCGCGCTCGCTCGTCATCGAATGATAATCTTCTAATTTTAGAACGTCATCATTATAGTTGTTTCCATTCCAATGTCAATAAACAAATTGTGAACGTTCCAAAAAAAGGGCGCGAAAAAGCGCCGCCTTTCGGCAGCGCTTTTTCGTATTCTGTTACAGAGACAGCTGGATAAGGCCGAGGATGAGCATGTGTACCGGATAAAACGCGTAGCAGGCATACTGAAACGCCTTGCTGTGGTGTCCCTGCCGCCCGCGGTAGAGCCAGATGGGCACGAGCGAGAGCAGTGCAAGCCCCTGCTCGCAGACCTCAAACTCCAGTCCGAAAAGCTCGATCGGGAAAATCTGTCCTCCGATGAGCGACACATTGATCCAATAGAGCGCCGCGATCTGCCCGAGCAGCTTCCACCACTCTCTGCCGCGGAGGAAATAGAACACAAACACCGTCAAAACGCCCATGCCGTAATAATCTACCATGCCGAGCGTGCCGAGCGCAAAGCCCAGCACCGTGACCGCAGCGCAAGTCAGAAGATAGAGCCATGTCTTCCCCTTTTCCCGCACGGCCTCCATCGCCCGAATGCCGAGAAGGCCGATGAGCAGCGTCCAGATGACATTCTGGTGCACAGGGTAGAACCACGTGCCGCCGTACATCAGGTCAAAGGGAATTTCCGACAGCACCGCAAAAATCAGCATCCGCTGCGCGTATTTTTTGAAACTGTGCGTGTGGAAGTAGCCTCCACCGCCATGAAGGCAAAAATGGGGAACGCGAGACGTCCCACGCAGGTCATCCACTCCTGTGAAAGAAAAAGCGTCGCCCACAGGTGGTCGAGCAGCATGAAGGCCATCGCTAAAATGTGCAGCGCCGCGGCGCTGAGGTCAAACTGTTTTTTCATTGATCTCTCCTGTTGATTTCTCTCTTTTCCCCTCTGTTGCGCAAAGTTATTTTATTTTATCAGATCTCGCGTCAAAAGTCACGCTTAATTTTTGCGTTTCTTTCTCTGCAAAAATACCGGCGGGCAAAATGCCCGCCGGTACGTTTCAGTTTTACCCCAGAATGGCCTTCAGGTCCTCCTCTGGCGTCGTAATGGGCGCGATGCCAAAGTTCTTGACAAGGTAGTCGAGCACGTTCGGCGAGAGGAACGCCGGCAGCGTCGGACCGAGGCGGATGTCCTTGATGCCGAGATACAGCAGCGTCAGCAGGATGCACACCGCCTTCTGCTCGTACCACGAGAGCACCATCGAAAGCGGCAGCTCGTTCACACCGCAGCCAAAGGCGTCGGCGAGCGCAGCGCGATCTGGATGGCACTGTAAGCGTCGTTGCACTGG
>ENA-OQIO01000745-OQIO01000745.1-human-gut-metagenome-genome-assembly--contig:-NODE-745-length-16808-cov-1.547629_pt1 | contig 16808 bp, 27 predicted proteins | sample MGYA00242573_ERZ504737 | MGnify/ENA primary metagenome ERZ504737 (study PRJEB26092, sample SAMD00036203) | human gut metagenome | host: Homo sapiens | study: EMG produced TPA metagenomics assembly of...
CCCGGCAGCATATATGCACCTCGCCTTTCTCCTGCCCCATACAGTGGCACGAAGTACGGCGTATGCCGCTGCTCCTACCGAGAAACAGTAGGCGACCAGCAGCATCCACACGGACATATATCTGCGCAGCTTTACGCTCATTCTTCGACTAAATTACACGTTTTGAGCCGGGCGACCCACGCCTGGGCGTCGCGCTCGGCGGTTTCCGCATCCACGTCGTACTCGCCGAGGAGCAAATCGCGGACATCGTCGGTACCGAACTCACGTCCCTGCAACCGGTTCCACAACCAGAGCGAGGTTTCGTTCAATGCAATCACTTTGGTCATATCCACTCCGTAACGGCCCTGCATCACCACGATATGCTCGCCTGCCATTTCACGGACCTTATATTCCTCTTTGATTCTCATCGGTCGGTTTTCTTCTTCAACGTGCAAATATAGGAAAATATTTCGAGAAACCTAATATGACGCACTTTTTATCCCCTCCGGGCTCGGGTAAAAGCCAAAAACACTACCTTTGTGTATATGGAATCGACAGCACCGAACAGACGGCAACAGATCGCAGCGCTGCTCAAGCGCTACTGGGGGTTCGACACGTTCCGCCCCGTGCAGGAACAGGTCATCCTCTCGGTGCTCGCCGGACGCGATACGCTGGCCCTGATGCCCACGGGCGGCGGCAAGTCGCTCACCTATCAAATTCCGGGACTGGCTTCGGAGGGCGTATGCATCGTGGTCACCCCGCTGATCGCCCTGATGAAAGACCAGGTCGATCGGCTCCGCAAGCTGGGCATCCGTGCTCTGGCGATCCATTCGGGCCTGTCGGCCCGGCAGATCGACATCGACCTGGACAACTGCGTCTATGGCGACGTGAAATTCCTCTACGTCGCTCCCGAACGGCTCGCATCCGAGGCCTTCCGCCTGCGGGTGCAGCGAATGAACGTATCGCTTCTCGCCGTCGATGAGGCCCACTGCATCTCCCAATGGGGCTACGATTTCCGGCCCTCCTACCTGCGGATCGCCGAGCTGCGCGAGCGGATTCCCGGCGTCCCCGTGCTGGCTCTCACGGCCTCGGCCACACCGCGCGTCGCGGACGACATCATGGAAAAGCTGCGCTTCGCGGAACCCCATCTGCTGCGCAGCGATTTTTCGCGTCCCAACCTCTCTTATGCCGTGCGCCATACCGACGACAAAAACGAACAGCTCCTGCGGATCATCCGCAACGTCGGCGGTTCCGGCATCGTCTATGTCCGCACCCGCGAAGGAGCCGAACAGGTCGCGGCTTTCCTGCGCGACGAAGGTATCTCCGCAGAATATTATCACGGCGGGCTGGGACACGCCGAGCGCTCGATGCGGCAGGAAGCCTGGATTTCGGGGCGTACCCCCGTCATGGTCGCTACCAATGCCTTCGGGATGGGGATCGACAAGCCCGACGTCCGCTACGTGGTACATTATACGATGTGCGACTCGCTCGAAAGCTACTATCAGGAGGCCGGACGTGCCGGACGCGACGGGCGGCGCAGCTATGCCGTATTGCTGATTTCTTCCGACGATGCGGAACGCATCGCCAAACGCTTCGAAGCGGACTACCCGCCGCTCGAAAAGATCCGTTCGATCTACGAAAAAATCTGCAGCTACCTCCAGATCGCCATCGGCGACGGTGCCAAAGTTCCTTTCTTGTTCAACCTGCGCGATTTCTGCACCGGGAGCACCTCTATACGGGTCTGGTACAGAACGCCCTGAAGATCCTGAGTCAGAACGGCTACATGACCCTCATGGACGAAGCGGCCAACCCCGCGCGCATCCTCTTCTGCGTCAGCCGCGACGATCTCTACCGCCTGCGGGTGATCCGCGACGATCTGGACCACATCATCCGTGTTCTGCTGCGTCTGTACGAAGGGGTTTTCACCGACTTCCGCCCCATCGACGAAACGGAAATAGCGACCTGGAGCGCTATACGCCCGAAAAGGTGCACGACCTGCTGAAACGGCTCTGGCAACTGCGCGTGATCCGCTACATCCCCTCGAACCGCTCGCCGCTCCTCTACATGGACGAAGAACGGCTCCCCACCGCCGATCTCTACATCTCCCCCGAATCGTACCAGCAGCGCCGGAAACAGACCCGCGAACGATTCGAGCGGATGCTCGCCTACGCCACGGCGGAAACCGGCTGCCGCAGCTCCTTCCTGGAAGCCTATTTCGGAGTGCCGGAGCCCCGGGAGTGCGGCATCTGCGACCTCTGCCTCGCCCGCAAACGCGCCGCCCGCGCTCCGCAGGCGGAAGCCTCGAAAAAGACCGTTCTGGAGCTGCTCCGCAACGACGCTCTCGATCCCCGGGAAATCGTCGCTGCACTCCGATCCGATCCGGCACAAATCGCCGAGCTCCTGCGCAAATTGAGCGGCGAAGGCAAAATTTCCATACTCCCGGATGGAAAAGTCACGATTAATCGGTAACTTTGCGCGATTTCATGAACAAACCGATCACATTTCAAAATAGCATCAGCAACGAGGAGGCCGCTCTGCTTCCGGCCATCGAATTCCGGGGCCCGATCGTCGTCGTGGACTCGGAACCGAGGCTCAGGGAGGCCTGCCGCTACCTGGCGGCACAGCCCGTCATCGGGTTCGACACCGAAACCCGGCCTTCGTTCCGGGCGGCGTCGTCAATCGGGTCGCACTGCTGCAACTCTCCTCGCCGGAACAGAGCTTCCTGTTCCGGCTCTGCAAGATTCCTCTCGACAAAGCCATCGTCAAAATCCTCGAAAACAAGGAGATCCTGAAAATCGGCGCCGATGTAAAGGGCGACCTGCGGGCACTGCACAACATCCGGCACTTTCAGGAAGCGGGCTTCGTGGATCTTCAGGAGCTCGCCGGAGAGTGGGGCATCGAAGAGAAAAGCCTGCGCAAACTTTCGGCGATCGTACTCGGCCAGCGGGTATCCAAAGCTCAGCGCCTGAGCAACTGGGAAGCCGCACAACTCACCGACAAGCAGCAGCTCTACGCCGCAACGGACGCCTGGGTCTGCACGCGTATCTACGACCGGCTGCTGCACACACCCAAACCAAAGAAAACGAAGAAATGATCCCGCAAATACACCTCCGACGCGGCAAGGAAGAGTCGTTGCTGCGCCGCCATCCCTGGATTTTCTCGGGCGCGATCGAATCCGTCCGTTACGACGGAAACGAAATCCCCGAAGGTGCCCTCGTCGATGTCTATACCCGTTCGGGCGACTTCATCGCCCGGGGACATTACCAGATCGGTTCGATCGCCGTGCGGGTGCTCACCTTCGAACAGGAACCGATCGACGCGGCCTGGTGGCAGCGGATGATCTCCACCGCACTCGACGTGCGCCGCACGCTCGGGCTCACGGATGCCCCCGACACCACCTGCTACCGTCTGGTTCACGGCGAGGGGGACTCCCTGCCGGGACTCGTCGTCGATATTTACGACACGACCGCCGTGATTCAATGTCACTCGGTGGGCATGTACCACGCCCGCCTGACAATCGCCGATGCGATCCGAACGGTTTACGGCGACCGGATCACCGCCATCTACGACAAAAGTTCCCAAACCGTACCGTTCAAGGCCGGCCTGAATCCCGTGGACGGGTACCTTTACGGCAAAACGGGAGGAATGCCCCGCACCGTGCTCGAAAACGGCGAAAAATTCCTGGTCAACTGGGAAGAGGGCCAGAAGACGGGCTTCTTTATCGACCAGCGCTTCAACCGCGACTGGTACGCCGCTACGCCCGAGGACGCACGGTCCTCAATACCTTCTGCTACACGGGCGGATTTTCGGTATATGCTCTTGCGGGCGGAGCACGCGAAGTATGCTCGATCGACTCCTCGGAGCGGGCCGTCGCCCTGGCCGACGCCAACGTTCGGCTCAACTTCGGAGAAGAGGCTCCCCACACTTCGCTGGCCGTCGATGCCGTCGAATACCTCAAGGACATCGGCGACCGGTACGACATGATCATCCTCGACCCGCCGGCCTTCGCCAAGCACCACAAAGTGCTGGGCAATGCCATGCAGGGCTACAAGCGGCTCAATGCCCGGGCGCTGGCGCAGATCAAAAGCGGAGGCTCCTCTTCACTTTCTCCTGTTCGCAGGCGGTCAGCAAGGAGTTGTTCCGCACCACGGTCTTCTCGGCCGCAGCCATCGCCGGACGCAAGGTCCGCATCCTGCACCAACTGACCCAGCCCGCCGACCATCCGATCAACATCTATCATCCCGAAGGCGAATACCTCAAGGGATTGGTACTTTACGTCGAATAAATCCGCTCTCGAACCGAATCCAAATAGTCGATATGGAACGCGAAACGATCGTCCGGGAATTTCTCGACAGACACAAAATCCGGTACGACATCTATCACCACCCGGCTTCCCCGACCATCGAAGAGGCCAAGGCATATTGGCGCGAGGACGGGTCGAAACATTGCAAAAACCTCTTCTTCCGCAACCACAAGGGCGACCGTCATTATTTGGTCTGTTTCGACTGCGACCGCTCGCTGGCGATTCACGATCTGGAACGCCGACTGCGGCAGGGCAAACTCACCTTCGCCTCGCCGCAGCGCATGGAACGCTACCTGGGGCTCGAACCGGGTTCCGTGTCGCCGTTCGGCCTTATCAACGACGCGGAACACCACGTACATCTCTTTTTAGACCGTCATCTGCAAACGTGCGACAGTTTGAGTTTCCACCCCAACGATTGCCGAGCCACGGTGGTCATTTCCCGCCCCGAATTCGAACGCTACCTCTCCCTGGTCGGAAATACGTACGAATACCTCGACCTCTACGACTGACACGTCTGAAATCCGCAGCGCCGTGCGAATGAAGGGGCTCTCTAACAGTCCGAATTTAAGTTATCACCCTGTCAGGATGAACTCTGACAGGGGTGATTTTTCAATTTCGAAAACTTGTTAGGAAACTCTTTGCACCTTTCGGTTATTTCCGTCGGGAAGCGTTCCTTTGCGCCTCCTCCTGCTGACGCAGCAACTCTTCATAACGCAACTGGAACTTGGATTTCTTCCTGTTCTTGTTTTTTGCGGCATTGGCCTGCATCACGGCATGAATTTTCTCATCGTCGATCATCCGGCGGATCACGAGCGTCTGTCCGATCGTGAGAATGTTGGCCAGGAAGTAGTAGTAAGTCAGACCGCTCGAATAGCTGTTGAACCACAGGAGCATCATCACCGGCATCAGATAAACCATCATAAACTTCATACCGGCCATCTGGGGCTGCGACGAAGCCGTCTGCTGGTAATTGATATACGAGAAGGCGAACAGCGCAACGGTCATCAACAAGGCGAACAGGCTCACGTGATCTCCGTAGAAGGGGATGTTGAACGGCAGCGACAACACGCTGTCGTACGACGAAAGGTCGTCGGCCCAAAGGAAATGCTGGCCGCGCAGCTCGATCGAGGCGGGGAAGAAGCGGAACATCGCAATAATGATCGGCATCTGGATCAACAGCGGGATACAACCGCCCATCGGTTGATACCGGCCTTCTTGTAGAGCTCCATCGTCGCCTGCTGGCGCTTCATGGCATCCTCCTGGCGCGGATATTTCTTGGCCAGCTCATCGACCTCGGGTTGATGACGCGCATCTTGGCCGTCGATATGTAACTTTTATAGGTCAGCGGCGAGATGATGACCTTCACCAGCACGGCCAGGATCAGGATAATCAGGCCGAAACTCGGGATAAATTGACGCAGGAAATCGAACACCGGAATCACGAACCAGCGGTTCACCCAGCCGAAAATACCCCAGCCGAGCGGAATCAACCGTTCCAGATGCAGTTCGTCGTCCCCCTCGGTCGTCGCCACATGCTTGAGAATGGCGTATTTGTTCGGACCGAAATAGAAAGCGAAGTTGTAATGGTCGGTTTGCGCCGTATAGGGAACCGTCAATTTCGCCGAAAAATCCTTTATGTAACCCGAGCCTTTTTCCGCCGTCGTAAACTTCATATCAGCGTAGGAGAAGTTTTCCGGGGCGATCATCACCGACGAGAAGAACTGCTGCTTGAAAGCCACCCAGTTGAGCGACGACGAACCGTCTTCCTGCTTCTCCCCGTCGCTCATCCCCGATCGTCGGCCGAGACTCGCCGAGCCCGGTAATAGATGGTCGTATAGGTATTCTCGTTCTGAAACCCTTTCTCGTTCTGATAGGAACGGTTGCTCCAATCGATGCCGACAGTCGTCTGGCTGGCCATCTGCGGTGCCATATTTTTCAGATAGACATTCAGATCGACCAGATAATCCCGCGCCGGCGACTGTATGTTATAAACGACATACTCGTACCGTAACACGGCGTCACGCGCCACCGGCAGATCCATCGTGATGCGCTGCGCACCGTCGGCATCCTTCTCCATCGACACCAGATTGAAGGTGTAATCCGCCGTATTGACCAACACGTTGTTATGGCCATTCTTCACATAGAACGTCAGGGCGAAATTGGCCGTTGCCGGGTCGAAAAGCCGCACCGGCTGATTCCGCTCGTCACGAGGTGCATACTTGGTATAATCCTTCAGCGTAACATCCTTGACCTGACCGCCGCGCGTCGAGAAATCGATCTTCAATACCTCATTCTCCACGGTGAACTCCTCGGCTTCGGCCTGCTGCGCCGCAGCCAGCAGCTCTCCGAACTGCATGATCCGACGCTGCGCCTGCAGGCTGTCCCCGGACAACCGCTCTCCCGCAGCCGCAATAGCTGCGGAATCCGCAGTCGGCAGCGGAGCGTTAAGCGCCAGGAGCGAATCCTGCTCGGCTTGGATACGCGCCTGTTCGGCGTTGTACGCCATGAGCTGTTCCTGATACTTTTTCTGTTGATGCGAATTATAGAACGTGAAACCCAGGAAGATCAGGGCCACGATGACAATTCCGGCGATTGATTTTTTATCCATGCGTAATCTAAATTCTTTGAGGATACCCCGAAGCAGGGTTGCAAACTATTTTTTCTTATCGTCTTTTCCCGCCAGCGCCGCAGCTACGAACGCGACGAAAAGCGGATGAGGCCGCTGTACGGTGCTCTTGTATTCGGATGGTATTGCGTACCGACGAACCAGGGATGGTCGGGAATTTCGACCACTTCGACCAGCCCCGTATCGGGGTTCGCACCGACGGCTTTCATTCCGTGGCTCTCGAAATCCTTCAGGTATTCGCTGTTGAATTCGTAGCGGTGGCGATGGCGCTCCTGAATCTGGGTCGTACCGTAAGCCTGCGCAGCTTTCGATCCCGGCTCCAACGAACAGGGGTAAGCTCCCAGACGCATCGTGCCGCCTTTGGCGGTAATGCCTTCTGTTCCTCCATCAGTCGATGACCGGATGCTTCGTCGCCGGATCCATTTCTGTCGAGGTGGCGTCCTTGAAGCCCAGCACGTTGCGAGCGAATTCGATCACGGCGCACTGCATACCCAGACAGATTCCCAGGAACGGAATACGGTGAGTCCGCGCAAAGTGCACCGCTTCGATCTTCCCCTCGATTCCCCGGTTGCCGAACCCCGGAGCCACGAGAATACCGGCCATTTTGCCGAGCTTCTCCCCAACGTTCGAAGCGTCTATCTTCTCCGAATTCACGTAATGCAACTTCACCTTGCAGTCGTTCACCGCACCGGCTTGAATAAAGGACTCGCAGATCGACTTGTAAGCATCGGGAAGTTCCGTATATTTACCCACCAGGCGATGTCGATCGTCCGCTTGGGATTCTTCACCTTATCGACGAAAGCCTGCAACGAACTCAAGTCGGGTCCTGCTCCGACGGAAGGTCGAGCTTGCTGAGCACCACCTCGTCCAGATGCTGACGGTGCATTACCAGCGGCACTTCGTAGATCGTCGGTACGTCGATCGACTCCATCACCGCGTTGGCATCCACGTTGCAGAAGAGCGCCACCTTGCGCCTGAGCTCCGCAGAGAGCGGATGCTCGGTGCGCAGCACCAGAATATCGGGCTGCAAACCGTTCTCGAGCAAGGTTTTGACCGAATGTTGAGTCGGCTTGGTCTTCAACTCGCCGGAAGCGGCCAGGTAAGGAATGAGCGTCAGATGAACCAGCGCCGTATTGCGGGCTCCGAGCTGGTAACGCAACTGACGCACCGATTCGATGAAGGGCAACGACTCGATGTCGCCCACCGTTCCGCCGATCTCGGTGATAATCACATCGTACTCCTTGCGCTGCGCCAACAGTTGAATGCGGCGCTTGATTTCGTCCGTGATATGAGGAATGACCTGCACGGTCTTGCCCAGGTACTCGCCCTTGCGCTCCTTGTCGATCACGCACTGATAAATCTTACCAGTGGTCACGTTGTTGGCATGGCTGGTCGTAATCGAAGTGAAACGCTCGTAATGGCCCAGGTCGAGGTCGGTTTCCGCACCGTCTTCGGTCACGTAACACTCTCCGTGCTCGTAAGGATTCAGGTTCCGGGGTCGATATTGATATAGGGATCCAGTTTCTGAATCGTCACCGAATAGCCGCGTGCCTGCAGCAAGCGGGCGATCGACGCCGAAATAATGCCTTTACCGAGCGACGAAGCCACGCCGCCCGTCACGAAAATGTACTTGGGTTTGCTGAGTTTCATTATCTGTTTCGAATTATTTTGTTTGCACCGTCGTTTATCCGGCTCCGTTTCAACCTTAAGCCGGAACGCCCGGTTCTCCACTTGCCTATTAAAACATCGTTCCGGAACCGCTTTCGAAGACCGCTCCGGAAACCTTCCCGCTCCGAGGGCCGGACTCACATAAAATACACCGCTATCCCCACAAAGAAGTTTCCTCACCGGAAAGGGGATGTGTCAAATTGAGAAATTCGGCGCATCCCCTTTCAAGTGTGCAGGAACAGGTAAAAATACCAGGGCATCGAGGTTCACGGCGAAGAGTGTGCACTGGCGTACATGATCGAGCCGTGACACCGATAATAACGAAGTAGTTTACCTGTTATAGCACACCGTCTTCGGCGGGTTATTCCTTATTCTCCTCCTGATCGATGAGCTTCACTTTTTCGATAGCGGCCTGCATCTCCTGTTTGGCCCGCTCGATTTTGGCCCGCACCTCGGCGATCATCGCCTCGGCGTTCTTCGACTTGGAGAAGAACCCGATGTTGTTCTCCAACAAGGCGATGTCCTGCTCCAACTGACGGACTTTGTTGTAAAGCCGGTCGCGCTCCGTGCGCAGACGCCGGTCGCCCGTAGCCTTGAGCGAAGAAACCTTCTCCTTGAAGCGGTCCATCGAACGATCGCGCTCCGAACTGCGCAGGGTATCGAACATCTTATCGACCACCTCCTTGTAACGTTTTTGAATCGCCTCCTTCTGCTTGATAGGCACGAACCCGATCTCGCCCCAGCGACGCTGGAAATCACGAATCATCTCGAAGCCGCCCGCCAGAATATCGGCCGCAGCCATCTCCTCCAACAGAGCCTCTTTCCGACGGAGATTCTCCCCGTACTGATCGTCCACCGCAGCGAAATGTCGGGACTTGCGCTCGAAGAAAGCGTCGCACGCCGCACGGAACCGTTTCCAGATCTGGTCGGAATAGCGGCGCGACACGGCCCCCGTCTGCTTCCACTTGGCCTGCAATGCGATCAACTCATCGGTCGTCTTCTTCCACTCCTCGCTGTCGCGCAGCGCTTCGGCCGCCTCGCACAACTCGGTCTTGAGCTGGAGGTTGTGCTCCATCTCGCCCTTCAACCCGGCATAGTAGGTACGCTTGGCTCGAAGAATTTGTCGCAGGCATTGCGGAAACGCTCGTAGATGGCATTGTTATCTTTCTTGGGAGCGAATCCGATCGTTTTCCAGACTTTCTGTATCTCGAAGAGCTTCTCGCTCGCCTTGTTCCACTCTTTGCGCGAAGTCAGCGGCTGCTGCGCCAACTCTTCGGCCTTGACACAAAGCTCGCTCTTGAGTTCCAGATTGCGGAGCTGCTCCTGCTTGATATTCTCGAAAAACTCCTGATGCTGCTTGTTGATACGGCTCGAAGCCTCCTTGAAACGATTCCACAGCACCTCTTTATATTCATTGGCCACAGGCCGATTTCTCGCCACTCGTCGTGCAGCTTCTGCAGTTTGTGGAACGCCTCGACGATCGACGGTTCGAGCACCAGCGCTTCGGCCTGTTCGCACAGAGCCAGCTTCTGCTCGTAATTCTTCTTCAGGTCGAGATCGCGCAACTCCTTGTTGATCTTGATGAAATTGTAGAAATTCTCCACGTGCAGGTTGTAGGTTTCCCACAGATCCTTCACATTCTGCTGGGGCACCACGCCGGTCTCTTTCCAGCGATGCTGCAACTCCCGGAACTTGTTGAAGTCTGGTTGAGCATCTCGTCCGACGAGGCCAGCTCCTTGAGTTCCTCGATAATCTGCAACTTTATCTTGAGATTCTCCTCCTTGGCCGCTTCGAGTCCGGCGACGAACTCGTCCCGCAGACGGCGGTACTCCCGGAAAAGATCCTTGAAACGCAGTTCCGCCGGATCCGGCTCGGACACGAAATCCCCCTCCGCTCCGCCGGCTTCGACGAAAGCCCGTCGCGCAGCATCGGACTCCGCCCGACGCAATTTGTAGAACGCTATCTTGAGGGCCTCCACATCCCGGCGCAGGGACTGCACCGGCCGCTCTTCGAGCATCTTGCGAAAATCGCCAGCAACTCCTCCTTCGACTTGCCCGCCAGGTCGCTGCCGGCCGCTTCTCCGCCTGCAGCCTCCTCCTCGGGCGAAGCCTCGCCCAGGTCGAGCCCCGCATTTTCGGCAGCCAGCGCCGCATCTTCATCGGCGAAGTCCACCCGACTCTGCGTCGGTACGCCGGTATCGTCCGCAACTGCGGCATTCGTTTCCCCGCCATCTGCAGGCACGGAATTGTTCTGCGTATCCTCAACCACAGAAGAGTTGAGATGCTCCTCGGAAACAGGAAGAGTAGAATTTTCAGTAGCCATCTTGTCTGATTTTAATCTTACGGTTTGCAAAACCATATAAACCTTGCAAATATAACCATTTTCCGGCCCCCGCACAGGATTTGCCGATAATTTTATTATCTTCGCAAAATTACGCACGCTCTTATGAGTCATCGCATCCTGCTCATCGACGACGAAGACGACATCCTCGAATTCATCCGTTACAACCTGACAAAGGCGGGTTATGAGTATATACGGCCCGTAACGGAGCCGAAGGTTTGCAACAGGCCGCGGCACACCGGCCGCACCTGATCCTGCTCGATATGATGATGCCCGTGATGGACGGCATCGAAACCTGCCGGGCTCTGCGCCGCGACCCGGCGCTGAAGGAAACGATGGTCGTCTTTCTATCGGCCCTCGGCGAAGAGGAGCAACAACTCGCAGGATTCGGCGCCGGGGCGGACGACTACATCCCCAAGCCGATCAAGCCCAAACTTCTGCTGAGCCGCATCCAGGCGATTCTCAAACGGGTCGCCGCCGACAAGCCGGCTTCGCTGGTCATCGACCGGGAACGACATCTGGTAATCCGCGACGGAGAACGTATCGAACTGCCCCGCAAGGAGTTCGCCCTGCTCGCCCTGCTCGCCTCCTCTCCCGGAAAACTCTTCTCCCGGGAAGAGATCTACTCCCGTATCTGGGGCGATACGGTGGTCGTCGGCACCGTACGATCGATGTCCACGTCCGCAAAATCCGGCAAAAAATCGGAAACGGACATATCTCGACCGTAAAGGGGTTGGGCTACAAATACGAAAATTAACCACAGATAATCCAAAATTCATCACAAAAATTCCGAAAAACCTTACGATCCGTAATTAAATTTTGCGTAAATTTGCAAAGTCTTAAGTAAAAACGCATTTTCGACGAAATGATCCGCGAGATCGTGGCAGTAGGAATCGGAGGGGCCCTGGGCAGTATGTCGAGGTACCTCGTATCCTATGTATGGCTGGTCGAACAGTCCCTGTTGGGCTTCCCGGCGGCACTTTCACGGTCAATGCCGCCGGATCGCTGTTGATGGGCTTTTTGCTGGAGATACTGGGCGCAGGTACTGCGTCGTGGCTTTTGAGCGTAGGATTCTGCGGCGGATTCACCACCTTTTCCACCTTCTCTTCCGACGTGGTGCGGATGCTCAAAAGCGGCGACTACACGGCGGCCGGACTTTGCGTTGCACTTAATTTCGCGGTATGCGTGTGCTGCATCCTCCTGGGCACCGCATTGGGACGGTTGCTGAAACGCTGACAACGAACAAGGAAACAACAAAATAATTTTTACAAAACAACTGAAAATGGTCATTTTAGTACTCAACTGCGGCAGTTCTTCGATCAAATACCAGGTGATCGACATGGAAGCCCAGTCCAGCAAACTGCTCGCCAAAGGTCTGGTCGAGCGCATCGGCCTTCCTGAAGGCGATCTCACGCACAAACCCGTCGGCAAGGAGAAGTTCGAGCTCCACCAGCCGATTCCCGATCACACGACGGGCATCAGCCTGGTGCTTCAGGCCCTGACCGACCCCGTGCACGGCGTAATCCGGTCGCTCGACGAAGTGAAGGCCGTCGGTCATCGCGTAGCGCACGGCGGCGAATTTTTCCCGGAGAGCTGTCTGGTAACCGAACAGGTCCAGGAGAAGATCCGCTCGCTGTTCCAGATCGCCCCGCTGCACAATCCGGCCCAACCTCGAAGGCATCCTCTCCATCGAAAAAGTCCTTCCCGGCGTGAAACAGGTAGCCGTATTCGACACCTCGTTCCACCAGACGCTTCCCGCAACCAACTTCATGTACGCCCTGCCCTACGAGTACTACCAGAAATACGGCATCCGCAAATACGGCTTCCACGGCACGAGCCACAAGTTCGTCGCCCGCGAAGGCGCCAAACTCGCCGGTCTGGATATCAATAACTCCAAGATCATTACCTGCCATATCGGCAACGGCGGTTCGATCACGGCCGTGCTGAACGGCAAGTCCTACGATACCTCGATGGCTTCTCGCCGGTCGATGGTCTGGTCATGGGCACCCGCTGCGGCAACGTCGATCCGAGCGCGGTCACCTTCATCGGCGAAAAGGAGCAAATGAGCTATGCCGAAGTGAACAACATGCTCAACAAGCAATCGGGCGTCTTCGGCGTATCGGGCGTATCGAGCGACATGCGCGACATCGACAAAGCCTATGAAGAGGGTAATCCGCGTGCGATCCTCGCCCGCGACATGTACTGCCTGCGCATCAAGAAATTCGTCGGCGAATACGCGGCCGAAATGGGCGGCGTCGATCTGATCGTTTTCACGGGCGGCGTCGGAGAGAACTCACCCGAAACCCGCAAGGAGGTCTGCGAAGGCCTCGAATTTATGGGCGTGCACTTCGACCGGAAGATCAAACGAAGGTCTTCGCGGCGAAAACAAGATCATTTCCGCAGCGGATTCGAAGGTCAAGGTGGCCGTCGTTCCGACCAACGAGGAGCTGGTCATCGCCACCGACACTTACGAAATCGTCAATAAATAACCAAACAATTATATTAAAAACACACAACCCATGCAACATTTGAGTGAAATTGTCGAAGAGGCAAGAAAAAAAGGTAAGAAGCGCCTTGCAGTCGCTTACGGTCAGGACGCCCACACGCTGGCAGCCGTCTATGCAGCTTATAAGGAAGGTCTGGTAGAGCCGATTCTGTTCGGCGATCCCAAGATCATCGAGCAGGTTTGCAAGGAAGAGAATATCGATTGCAACATTTTCAAAATAATCCCCGAGAGCAACGACGTGAAGTGCGTCAATCTGGCTGTCAATGCCGTCGTTACGGGCGAGGCCGACGTACTGATGAAGGGTCTGGTTTCCACGGACAAGTACATGCGCGGCATCCTGAACAAGGACGCAGGTCTGTTCCCCCCGAAAGGCACGTTGAGCCACGTAGCGGTAGTCGAAATGCCGAACTATCCAAGTTGCTGGTCATCTCGACGTAGCGGTGATTCCGCAGCCCGACTTCAAACAGAAAACCATCCTGATCGGCTACCTGACGCGCATCGCCAACCTGATCGGTATCAAGACGCCGAAGATCGCCTGCATCGCACCTTCGGAGCAGCTGTTGCCGAGCGTGCTCTCCTCGACCGAAGCCGCTCTGCTCGCCAAGATGGGCGATCGCGGACAGCTGGGCAACGTCGTCATCGACGGTCCGCTGTCGCTCGACGTAGCGCTTTACAAGGAAGCCGCCGAGATCAAGAAGGTCAAGGTTCTTCCGTCGCAGGCGATGCGGACTGCCTGCTCTTCCCCAACATCGAATCGGGCAACGTCTTCTTCAAGGCTTCCACGCACATGGGCGGCGGCGAGATCGCAGCGATGGTCATGGGAACCAAAGTTCCCTGCGTGCTGACTTCGCGCGGCGACTCCAGCCTCACCAAACTCTACTCGATCGCACTGGCTTGTCTGGCCGCTAAATAATTCAGGTATCGGATTTATGGGATTCAAGATTTTAGCAATCAACCCGGGCTCGACTTCGACGAAGATCGCCCTGTATGACGACGAGCAGCCTACGCTGGCGCTCACCCTGCGCCATTCGGCCGAGGAGATCGCACGTTTCCCGCGCATCATCGACCAGCTCGACTGGCGCAAGGAGATGGTACTCGAAGCACTCGCAAAGAACAACTTCGACGTGAAGTCCTCTCGGCCGTGATCGGTCGCGGCGGTCTGATCAAGCCGATCGAATCGGGCGTATATGAAGTAAACGCAGCTCTGAAGAACGACCTGGTGAACGCCCAGCGCGAACACGCTCCAATCTCGGCGGCCTGATCGCCGAGCAGATCGCCCAGCTGCCGGCGTGAAGGCTTACATCGCCGACCCGGTCGTGGTCGATGAGCTGGACGACATCGCCCGCCTGAGCGGTATTCCCGGAATGCCCCCGCATTTCGATCTTCCACGCCCTGAACCAGAAAGCCATCGCACGCCGCCATGCCGAGAAGGTAGGCAAGCGTTACGAAGACCTGAACCTGGTCGTTGCCCACATGGGCGGCGGCATTTCGGTTTCGGCCCACTGCAAGGACGGGTGATCGACACCAACAACGCCCTCGACGGCGACGGCCCGATCGCACCCGAACGTGCAGGCACGGTGCCTGCCGGAGCGCTCGTGAACCTCTGCTTTTCGGGCAAGTACAGCCAGCGCGACGTGCTGAAGATGCTCGCCGGCAAAGGCGGTCTGGTAGCTCACCTGAACCAGAACTCCGTGCAACAGATCTGCATCGACATCGAAAAGGGCGACCAGAAATCCAAAGCCGTGCTCGACGCGATGAGTTACAGCATCGCCAAGGAGATCGGCGCGATGGCTGCGGTTCTCAAAGGTCAGGTGGATGCCATCCTGCTTACGGGCGGCGTGGCGTACAACGAACCGGTGAACGACGTAATCCGCGAACACTGTTCGTTCCTCGCCCCGATCTTCATCTATCCGGGCGAAGACGAAATGGGTGCGTTGATGCTCAACGCCCTGAGTGTACTGCGCGGCGAAAGAACCCCGAAGGTTTACGCATAATAGCCTTCTCCGTTTCCGGTACCCGGCGATACCCGAACAAATTCGACATGGTTTCGCATTGATCGAAAACGGTTAAACCGGATATAAAAAAGCTCTTCCTTTACCGGAAGACTTTTTTACTAATTCCCACGCGACCCGCATCGCTTCGAGCCGGAACAACGCTCCGAACCCAGCGTAACAGACCACGCCGACCGCCACTTTCAATAGGAACGTAGGCAGAGGTGCGAAGCTGGTGAAGTGTCCGAAAGCCCAAACCACACCGAACATCGCCGCCGTCGCAGAAGCTATAGGCAGCAACGTCCGCAGAAAACGACCTGCCGTCAGCCCCGCATACCGGGTCGTCGCGCCAAAATTGAGGATCATTTCGAAAAAAGCCATCGCCGACAGGCCCCACGTCACGGCGAGCACGCTGTGCGGGATCGTCAGGATCAGGACCAGGGTCATCACTACCTTCTTGACCACTTCCAGCCGCACGATGATCCGACCGTTGCTCTTCACCTTCAGCACATTATTCGAAACCGTAGCGATCGGAGCGAACATTCCGGCCAGCGAAATAACCTGAAAATAGGGAACCATCGGCATCCACTTCTCCCCGAGCAGACTGTCCACCATTTCAGGAGCGACGACAATCAGACCGGCCATCATCGGCAGCATCACGAAAGCGACGATCATTACTACCTGCCGGTAGCTCTCGGCGAATTTACGCTCGTCGTCCGCGATCTTGGAAAGCGCGGGAAAAGTCACGCTCTGAACGGCCTGCATGGTCGATGTCACGGGCAGCTCCTTGAGTTTCTGCGCCTGGTTGAAAAAGCCCAGCACATCCGCAGCATAGAGCTTCCCGACGAAAAGCTGGGAAACATTGTTGTAAACGGAAGAAATCAGATCGGTCGCCAGCAACCGGAAGCTATACGGAGCCATCGCACGCAGACGGCCCGCGTCGAAAGCCGCCCGAGGGCGCCAGTCGCTCAACCCCCACAGCAACATGGCCCGTACACCCATCGCCACTACCCGTTGCCCCACCAGGCTCCAGATACCGCATCCGGCCCAAGCCATACCGATAGCCACCAGTCCGCTTACGAGCGACGAAGTAAAAACGACCTTCGAAAGCCGGGCGAAACGGAACTGCCGGGTGAAAATCGTATTCTGAATCACGCACAGGGCATTGAGAGGCACAAGCAGGAACAACACCGGAGCGATCCGCACCAACTCGGGCATCCCGTAAAAACGGGCGATCCAGGGCATCGCCCCCACCAACAGCAGGTACAGCAGCACCGAAACCGCGATATTGAAGACGAATACCGACTTGTAGTCCTCCTCCGACGGCACCGCCTTTCGGATCAGGGTCTGCGAGAAACCGCTGTCCACCATCACCAGTGCCAGGGACGAAAAAACC
>ENA-OQIO01000746-OQIO01000746.1-human-gut-metagenome-genome-assembly--contig:-NODE-746-length-16780-cov-7.711163_pt1 | contig 16780 bp, 15 predicted proteins | sample MGYA00242573_ERZ504737 | MGnify/ENA primary metagenome ERZ504737 (study PRJEB26092, sample SAMD00036203) | human gut metagenome | host: Homo sapiens | study: EMG produced TPA metagenomics assembly of...
TCATCGGCGGCGATGGTGGTCAGGAACTGGTCGAACTCATCGTCGTGGCGAAGCTCCAGCAGGTCGCCCTTGCCCACGGGCTCAAACAGCTCAACGCTGGCGATGGCAGCGCGACGACGGCGGTCGTCAGGCTTGAGGCCGCGCACATCGCGGTTGGCCAGGCGGCTACCGAGCACCGTGCCCACAATCTGGCCGCGTGGTTGAGTGAGCGCTCGTAGCTCATCATCTCGTCGCCCGAGGTGCCGTCCTGATAGGCGTGCGTAAAGTCACGGTTAAAGCAGCGCTTGAGCTGGCGCTGGCGGGCGGCCTCTTCATCCTTAGAGGTCGAAACATTGGCCAACATGTCATCAATCTGATGACGATACACGTCGACGATGGAATACACGTAATCGGGGGCCTTCATGCGGCCCTCGAGCTTGAGCGACGCGGCGCCGGCGTCATACAGACGGCGAACAAGCTGCGACGTGTTGGTGTCGCGCGGGCACAGCGCGCGCTCGCGACCGGCAGGGGAGAGCGCGCGACCGTTCTCGTCGATCAGCTCGTAAGGCAGGCGACAGGCTGGGCGCACATGCCGCGGTTGGCCGAGCGGCCCGCCATGGCAAAGCTCGACAGCAGGCACAGGCCCGAGTAGCAAAAGCAGATGGCGCCGTGGCTAAAAACCTCCAGGTCAACGTCGGGCGCGGCATTGTGAATGGCGGCGATCTCGTCGATGGAAAGCTCGCGCGAGAGGGTCACGCGGTCGGCGCCCTGCTCGCGACACCAGATAGTCCCACGGTCATCGTGGATGTTCGCCTGGGTCGAGATATGCGTCTCGATGCCGGGCATGGTGCGCTTGACCTCAAAGAACAGGCCCCAGTCCTGGATAATAAAGGCGTCGGCGCCCAGCGTGGAGCAACGATGGATGAGCTGCAGCGCATCGCTCATCTCGGATTCCTTGATGACGATGTTGACCGTGACGTAGACGCGCGAGCCGGCCAGGTGCGCGGCGCGGCAGGCCTGCTCAAAGGCCTCGTCGGTAAAGTTCGTTGCCTTGCGGCGGGCGTGAAGCTGCCCATGCCACAGTAGATGGCGTCTGCCCCGGCGGCGAGCGCGGCGGCAAAGGGCTCCGGGCCTCCGGCGGGTGCCAAAAGCTCGGGCCTGCGGTTGGTGGTTCGACTGGCGGTTGCGGTCATATCCTGCCTTTCAAAATGCTCAGTTATTCGAAGTATAGTGGCGCCGTCGCGATGGGCGATGCCCGCAGCTAAGCAGGACAAAGTCTTCAGCAGCCTCTCGGGCAAAAATGATCCGTTTTCCTCCGTCCCCAAGGGATCAGTGGGTTAGCCCTCCTTGCGAACTTTTTGCAGATAGCGGTAGACGCTGGGCTCAGAGATGCCCAGCGCGGTGGCAGCACAGGCAACGGCGCCCTTGAGCATAAATACGCCGTTGCCGTTAAGGTGGCGAATAACGTCCACGCGGTCGCTCTGACCAAGCGACGCTACATCCAGCCCGCGCGCGCTCAGAAGCTCGGAAATACTGCGGTCGATGAGCTCCTGTGTGGACTCCGAAAGGCTCTCGACTTCGATAGGGGAGGGCTCAGTGCGGACCGGCGCAGCGTCGAAGCAGGCCATAAGCTGCTGGGCCATGGCGTTGATGTTGCGCACGGCCGAAAGATCGGTGTTGACGCAGAGCATGCCGACGATCTCGTTGTTCTCACGGATAAAGTACGTCGCGGACTCCAGCGTCTTGCCGCCGGCGCCGCGGCCCTCGTAGCCCGTAATGAACGGCAGATCGCGATATTTACCATCGTGCATAATCTTGAGTGCCAGATCGGTAGCGGGTCCGCCAATCTTGCGGCCGCTCACGATACCGTTGCGAATATCGACGATGGCGTGGTCGGGATCCGAGAAATCGTGCAGGACGATTTCGCTGTTTTGCCGAGTATCTGCTCCAGGAAATCGACCATCGGCAAAAAGCGGCGTACGGTCTCGTTCACGAGCAACTCCTTTGGGTGAAATCGGAAATGTTCATAACAATTTTTTCTCATGGTAACACGGTGTCAATTGACTCGCATATTTGCAGGTACATTGCGTAATATAGACGGGCGGTAGGAATGTGGCAGTAAACGGTCGACCAAAAGAAAAGTTAGATGGTAGTTTAAGCGGACACATTTCTGACCTGCTGAAATGTTATATGTCAGCTGAAGAATAGTCTGATAACAAAAAATTATTATTAAATATGAGGAAAATCTTCAATACGATATGCAACGAAGGCACAACCTCAGCCCCGCACTGCGTCACAATAGAACGTAGATGCGAAAACAACTACCTCGAGGATTGGTGGTCAAATGGCCCAGGAGACGGTTACGAACGGCACTGAAGCCTGTTCACTCGTGAAGGCATGCCGCCCGTTAAGGAAATGATCCCGTGTGCCCTTCAGCACGTGTTGGCATCGTTTGCCGGCATCATTACCCCGGCGGTCATCATGGCCGGCGTCTACGGCTTTAATAGCCAGCAGAGCACCGACATCATTCAGGTCGCGCTCATTCTTTCGGCACTCGACACGGCCCTTCAGGCCTTCGCTCCCTTCCGTCGCATCGGCGGCGGCCTGCCCATCGTCATGGGCGTCTCGTTCGCGTTCCTGCCGGCCCTTCAGGCCATGGGTGCCTCGGGCTTTAGCTTTGGTGCGCTGCTGGGCGGCGAGATTGTCGGCGGTGCTGTCGCGGCCCTCTTTGGTCTGGCCTACAGCAAGATTAAGTGGCTGTTCCCGCCCGTCGTGACCGGTACGGTCATCTTCTCCATCGGCGTTTCGCTGTATCCCACGGCCGTCAAGTACATGGCCGGCGGTATGGGCACGCCGCTGTGGGGCACCCCGCAGGCATGGTGCGTCGCTCTTATCACGTTCGCCGTGGTCTTTGCGCTCGCCAACTTTGGCAAGGGCACGCTCAAGCTGGGATCCGTGTTCTTTGGCATGATCGTTGGCATGATCGTTTCAATCCCCTTTGGCATGATCGATTTCTCCAGCGTCGCCACCGCTCAGTCTTCGCCCTTCCCAAGCTCATGCCCTACGCGCTCGAGTTTGATCCCGAGGTCTGCATTACCCTCGCCGTCGTGTTCCCCATGGTTGCCATCCAGGTTATCGGTGACGTCTCCGCCGCCTGCCTGGGCTCCATCGACCGTATGCCCACCGAGCGCGAGCTCTCTGGCGCTATCGTGTCCCAGGGCATCACATCTATGGTCGGCGGTCTGCTGGGCGGTCTTCCCACCAGCGCCCTTGGCCAGAACGTGGGCATCATCTGCTCCAACAAGGTCGTCAACAAGTGGGTTTTTGTGACCATCGCGGCCGTTTTTGCCATCGCCGGTCTGTTCCCGCAGCTTTCTGCCGTCCTTTCCGCTATCCCGCAGCCCGTCATCGGCGGCGCGACCGTCGGCGTCTTTGGCACCATCACCATGAACGGCGTGCGCATGTTCACCCGCGAGGGCCTCACGCAGCGCACTACCACCATCGTCGGTACCTCCGTCGTCTTTGGCCTGGGTATCTGGATGGCCAGCGGTTGCCTTGCCGGCGAGGGTATGCCCACCTGGGTGTCCACCGTCATCGGCTCCAATGCCGTAACCCCCACCGCCATCATGGCCATTGTCCTTAACCTGATCCTTCCGCAGACGCCGGTCGTGGCTCAGCACATCGATGCTGCCAAGGACGCTGCCGTGGATCTGGTCTTGCCCGAGAGCAAGAAGTAACCAATTCGGTGCTATTCGTCGCGGACGTATCGCCTCGTCCGCCGACGTCATGCGGCGTCAAGCTGCACTTCAACCGCCCCTTTTGCGTGCGCCGCTTGTCGAATTACGTTATAGCTAGCTATATTATAGGAAGGTATAATATAGCTAGCTATAACGTAAAAGAAGGATGGCCCTATGTTTATCGGAAGAACAGCGGAAATGTCCGAGCTCAATCGACTGTATGGCACGGGCTCCTTTGAGATGCCTGTGATTTACGGTCGCCGTCGTGTGGGTAAAACGCGCCTTATCACAGAGTTCATCCAAGGCAAGAAGGCTATTTACTTTCAAGCTCGTCGTACCAATGCAGAGGCAAACCTGCACGGCTTTAGTCAGGCGATACTTGCAGGCTCGGTTGGTGCTGCAGGTGCGTCGTTTCGTAGTTTTGACGAGGCGTTCGATGCATTGGCCACCATGCTCGCACGGTACGTTTGATTGTCGTGATTGACGAGTACCCCTATCTCGCCCAATCGAATCCCGAGATCAGCTCGTTGCTGCAAGACAAGATCGATCACTTGTACAAAGAGACCAAGCTCATGCTTATCCTGTGCGGGTCGTCGCTTTCGTTCATGGAAGAGCAGGTGTTGGGGTATGAGAGCCCACTATACGGTAGGCGCACGGCCCAGTTTAAGATCATGCCGCTCGATTTTACGACGACCCTCGGCCTGTGGCAGAGCATGGGTCGCGAAGACGCTGCGGTTTGCTATGGCATGACGGGCGGCATTCCTGCGTATATCGAGAAAGTCGATCCCGCCGCACCGCTCAAGGACAACATCAAACGTCTTTTCCTTACTCCTACGGGCTATCTCTTTGAGGAGCCGAGTAACCTGCTGTTGCAAGAGTGCCGCAATCCCGAGCAATATGATGCGATCGTGCAAGCAATTGCTCAGGGGCGCTCGAAGATCTCGGAGATTGCGAGCTCTACGGGAATCCCTGCGAGCAACGTAAAGAGCTATGTGGATAAGCTGGCGTCGCTTGGGATTGTCGAGCGCGAGCTGCCCCTAAACGAGACGAGCAATAAGCGAGCCGTGTATCTGCTGAGCGACCAGATGTTTAGGTTCTGGTACAAGTTTGTGCCGCAGAACATTGGGCTGATTCAAAACGATATGGCCGAGATGGCGTATAAGCGCATTGAGCCGCACGTATCGGATTACATGGGTACGGTCTTTGAGCTTATATGCAGACAATACGTGTACGAACTCGCGCGCGCGGGCCAGCTCGATGTGGTTCCGGCGAGCGTCGGGCGCTGGTGGGGGACGGATAATCGCACGCATACGCAGGAAGAAATCGACTTGATTGTTGACGATGGCGAGGGCGCTGCGCTGTTTGCGGAGTGCAAATGGCGCAATGAACCGGCGGGCGAAGACGTGCTGCAAAAGCTCGTGCACCGAAGCGAGCTCTTTAGACGGCAGCACAAAAGCTATGCACTTTTCTCAAAAAGCGGCTTTACGCAAAGATGTCAGGAAGCTGCGGCGAACAGGGGAGATACCAAGCTGATCTCGTTTGCCGAGATGTGCGAGCGGAGATAACCAAGCGCGCTCTGATGTAATGCTCGGAATGGATCGCGCTTTCCGGATCGCCCTTCAAGCGGAAAGCGCGTCTCAGAATGCCGCGCCGGCGTTTTTGGCGGTTGTGGTTGGAAAGGGGAGCATTGCCTACACACGCGACGATGGCGTGGCGGTGATTCCCATGGCGGCACTTGGGGCGTAGTGGTTTTGCGGGCGTGCCGTGCTTCCTTTACCGAAAATCCATTTGGTAAACCAGATGCTCGCGGATAGAATAAAGTTGACGGCAGCCCAAGTTGTGGATAGCTGGGCAGCGCCGTTGCTTGGTCAAGAGGTCAGTGCCTTAATGACAGCGACTTGTTATGCTTCGAATGCTGCTTGAGTGCCTCGGAAAGTTCGATAAGCGCCGTGAAGAGCAAGACCAAAGCAACCAAGAGCTCTGTGAGCTCTGATGGGCCCGGGATGACCGCTGATTCAAGTCACCGGGCCTAAATTTTTTTCACACATTTGAATAAAGCGGTGTTCCCTTTAGAACCGTCTGTGTGGCAAGTGCCTGGCGCGTGGCATTGCGCCCTGCTTTCATGTCCGCACGAGCGCCTATCCTTACGGCAATGTAGCCGCCTATGTAGCAAGCGGCAAGCAACGGAGAAAGGCCCTAACCGTGTCAGCTGAAAAGACGCCGGGTATCTCGGCTATCGATACGACGAACTTTGCGCGCCAGATTGTGCTGGACTTTGAGTTTGCGCCGGTGCCAAAACAGCGCCAGCGCCGTGGACTGCGCAACGAGATTATCGAGGTCGGCGCCGTCAAGCTCGATTATCACGGTAACGTTATGGGTGAGTTCTCGCAGTTTGTGCAGACGGAATTTACCGAAGGCGTTGCGTTTCCCGTCCGCGAGCTTACAGGGATATCGGCCGTGGACACCGCGATGGCCGATCCGCTCTACATGGTGATCAAAAGGCTCAGCGATTGGATCGGTCGCTACTCCGCCAGATAGTTTGCTGGAGCGGGACGGACCGTCGACAGCTTTTGACCGAGTGTCAGGCAAAACACATCGACCTTTCCGCATTTCCTACGGACTGGGCCGACCTGCAGGCGTTTTATACCTCGATCATGGACGTGGGCAGCCACGGACGCGTTTCTTTGAGTGACGCGGCGACGTGGTTTGGCATCGAGTTTGACGAGTCGACGGGCCACGCCCACAGCGCTCTGGCCGATGCGCGCGTAACCGCCAAGTTGCTCAAGCAGGCAATGGACGGGGAGTACCGCGTGAGTCCGCGCGCCCAGGAAGTCCGCCAGCGGTGGGGGATGGGCGAGCGAGCTCAGACGCGCCTTTCCAGCAAGTGTCCCGAGCTGGGTGACCTGCTGCTGAAGTTGAAGGCGGAGGGGAGGTAGGAGGCACCCTCCGCCCATACTGGTGCGGCGCCTTACTGCCTGGCAGTTCCTGATGTTGGTAGGTGGCTGCCGCAGTGGCTATCACGATTAACTGTGCCTCGTCATCAAAACAAAAGTGCAGACGGAATGGGTTGCGGCGGTTGCGACCGTTGCCCTTAATGTGCGGCAAGATGCAAACCTGCTTACCGTTGTAAGTGCGTTGGCGGAGCCGCATGAGCTCGGTGTCGTTTTTAGTCAGCTTGGTCTCGGTCGGCGCGGCGTCAAACGAGGTCTGATTTTTAAACTCGCTATAGAGGTCTCCGGTCGTCGGGCGCTCCCCAAACTTGAGTTGCCACATAACGGTCGCTACGGATTTAAGGATCTGCCACTCCTCGTCAAGATCGGCAAAATCATAGCGGCGTGCCGAGTCGTATGCCTCGGGCAAAACGAAAATGCGCGAGGGCCAGAGGTTCGCGGCGAACTTAAGCTCGTCCTCAAGGGTGCGCGGAAATGCCTCGAGCCCCTCGACAAAGCATGCTTCCGTTCTGAGTGCGGCTACCTGCTTTTCTGAGCGGTCGGCTCGCTCCAGCGCCTCTTGGAGTCGATACTTTAAGTTGGCGATCGTGTTCTCGGATTCATCCAACTCGAGCAGGCTGTTTTCCAGTTGCTCAATACGCTGCTCATACGCGGCGTTGCTGTCGGCGTAATCGTTTGCCAGCCCCTCCCAGAGCTGCCTGTCGGCAGTCTCTTTTGATAGCAGCTCTTTAAGGTTGTCCATTGCCTCTTGGCTGTACAAAGCGGCAAGCGCTTCGGTGCGTTTTGCCTCGGCTACGGTTTCATTCTCTGCGTGGCGTTTCATCTCTGCCATGCGGCTGCGTAGCGCCCCAATTGATTGACGCGATTTGTACCAGGCAATATCGCTCGTGTCTACAATATCGCCCCTGCCGCGCAAGAACGAGCGCCCCAGGCTCCGGTTAAGTATCGTGGATGTCTTGTTGCCGTACTCGCTCAGCCTATCGCGCCTAATGCAGAGGTGTCGACGTGCGTCTTCTTCGTCAGACAGATTGATGTTCGGTTGGTATATACGAAGTGATGACTTGGGGCAGTTGTATCGATAGGCAGGTGTATCGTAGAGAAAAAGATTGAACAGCTTTGATTTGAGCCGACCATCGGATTCGTCGGCGGCGAACACGTTGGCTAGGCCCATAAGGTTATTGGCGAGCTTGCTGGGGTCTTTGACGGGATATCGTCCGGCATCATCGCTGGTTATTAGAATCAGAGGGAGCTCGCGCTGGCTGCTCAGAAGATTGTCGGAGAACTCAGCGTCAAAGTTCTCAAACGTCAGGCGCGTGCACGATGTGTTGACGACTGTCTCTCCAACGCATGCCCGATGATTGGGAAGCGAAAACAGAACCTTTGCGATGCGGGGAATATTGAGGTCCGGTTCTGACAGTGGCCAGCCCACATAATCGGGCTGGGTCGCATAGGTGACTTTGATATTGACTAAGCAGGAGTTGTCATCGGCCGTCTCAAGGCCAATGCAAGTGTGCCAGTGACGATACGAATAATGACTGTCGGGCTCGTCATATTCAAAGGCCCAAGCGACGGGAATCTTGCCTCGCTTGTCGTTAAAGGCTGCACGAGTGCAAATGCTCACACGGCTGCCCGTGGTCATGCCTCCAGAATAGCCAATGGGATAGCTCAGGTTTCCAAATACAAAGTCGGAGGCAACGTTTTTATTGCTTGATAAAAACTCAAAGGCGCTCTGCTCGTGGCGCTTGCGCTTCTCTTTGTCGCGCACCCAGGTGTAGATCTGACGATACGCATCGACGATTGAGGGCGTGGTGGTCGAATAGGGCGAAAGCCTGAACTTCGCTCGGTAATGAATCTGTTCGTTTTCGGACCGCATGTTAGCCTCGCTTGCCTGGTGGCGTAATTGACCTGTAATGCTTAAGTGTAGGCGTTTGAGTAAAGTTCATGCATCGAACAACGGGCGTTAGGCGCCAAAGCGTCCGTAAGCGTGCAAATGGGCGCTGGCGACGCGGAGTGATCATAAGGCATTCACGCTATTCGCAGCATTGTTGAGCAACAAACCGCGCGAGGTAAAAAAGGGTCCATTTACAGAAAAGGCGATGACATCACAGGCCTATTGCAAGACAATGGGAATCGATTTTTTTTACTAACAATGTATTGCATATCGCAAACATGGGGATGGTCAACATGGGTTATGCCGACTTGCTGCGCAAAGATGCAAACGCCACGGATATTCGCGAGTTTCTCGTGAGTGGCGAACAGACCGCAATAACCGTGCGCATCCCCGATACGTTGCGTGACGCCGCTAAGGAAGCCGCTTCTCTGAAGGGCACAAGCTTAAGTGCATACGTTCGCGAATGTTTAATCAAGGAGCTTACGAATGACAGGTAATGAACGACAGAAGTACAGTCTCTCCTTTACGAGCATTGGTGCCCGCAGACTCGAAACTGCTGAGGTCGCGAGGGCTTTTGTTGAGACTTCTGATTGGGCAGAGGTTAGGCGTCGCATAGTCGAGGACGACATTATCAGCCTCAACAAAGAGAGCACTCGCAAGCGTGTCGGTGCCGAGATCATTAAGCGACTTAAGATGCTTGACGCAGATGAACTGGCATTTTTGGCCGATGCCGTCGATGACGACCAGCTCGCCATGACATGGCTCGCCATCTGCCGTACCTACCAGGTCTTGTATTCGTTCTCGACTGACGTCGTTGCCGCGCGCTTTTCCAATATGGTGCCCGATGTGCCCCGAACGGCATGGGCCGCTTTTGTAGATGAGCAGTCTGTTGATCATCCCGAACTCGAACGCCTCACCGAAAAGTCGCTCAAACAACTCGAGCTCAGAGCATTCGGGATGCTTCGCGAGTGCCGTCTCCTTGACAACGCGGGTAACATCACTCCGCTCTATCCCTCGGCGCGTTTTGCGGACCTCATTCGCGAGCGCGCTCCTCAGGATATCGAGCTGTTTCCGAAGGCAGGTGTTTTGCTGTGATCAAAAAGTTCAAACACATCGGATCGCCCGAAGCGCGTGCTTTCATTGTTGAGCGTCTCTCCGACGACGCGCTACTCGGCCGCAAGGGCTATACGATGCGACAGTCGACGTATGTTTTGCCGTATCCCCCCGCGCAGAGGTCGTATGCTCGAGATCTCATAGCCGCCATCTGTTCCGACGACCTGCCCAATAGGGGCGTCCGTGCTGTGCGGGTGAACCTTTATGACATCGTTCTCGACTACCTGGATTCTGAGGGCATGTGGGGGCCTCTTTGCGAGGCCGAGCAAACCGCTACGCGTGACGAGCTCATTATGATGCTTCAGGACACCATTAGCGTGAGCGACGTCATTAAGCCTGCCGTCGAGGCGGCTATCGACGACTCTGCGTGCGACATTGCGTTCATCACAGGCGTTGGAGAGACGTATCCCTTTGTCCGACTCATACGCTGCTCGGCGAAATCGAGACGGATAAACCCGTCGTGTTGGTGTTCCCTGGCGAATATCGCCAGAACGCCGATGGTTCGACCTCGCTTGACATATTGAACATCCCGTCCGAAGCAAACGGCGGCTACTATCGCGCGACGAACGTGTTTGACCTTTAGGGGGCAACTCTATGAAATACGAGTATATGTACGAAAAGCCGATCGACAGGCCGATTGATGCCGTTGTGAAGGCTTCCAGCGTTGAGCATCTTGCCAACGAACTCGACGAGTACGTGATTACTCCCGAACTTGCCGGTCACCTTAACCGTTTCTTTGATGAGTACAACGATCCCGATGCCACTGGTAATGGCGCATGGATTGCGGGCTTCTTCGGCAGTGGCAAATCTCACATGCTCAAGATTCTCGCGGTGCTTTTGGAGGACCAAGAGGTCGCCGGCAAACATGCCGTTGACTACATCCTGCCTAAGCTCGAGGACGACCCTGCCCTGCGGGGCGCCATGGAAGTGGCCCGCACCCGCCATCCGAGCGAGTCGATCCTCTTCAACATCGACATCATCGCGCCCAACCAGGGCCGCACCGAGGCGGGAGGTCTCCTTGCCGCCTTCATCAAGGTATTCAACCACCATTGCGGCTACTTTGACGGCGACCAGCAGCATATCGCCAAAATGGAATATGACCTCGATCGAGAGGGATTGCTGGACGCATTCAAGGCGAGGATCGAGGCGGCAACCGAAAAACCGTGGGAAGACGTCCGCAAGGCGGCACTCCTTTACGGTACCAAGATCACCGCGGCTTTCGACGAGGTGTGCGGAAATGAGCCCGGAACCAACGGCAACGTCGTAAGCTACTACCAGCAGACCTACAAGCCTGACATCCACGCCTTCGCGCTGCGCGTAAAAGAATACATCGACGCGCACGGACCCGGGTTCCGCTTGAACTTCTTCGTCGACGAGGCCGGCCAGTACATCGCCAAGGATTCAAACTTGATGACCAATCTGCAATCCGTTGCAGAGGAACTCGCCACCGTGTGCGACGGCGCTTCATGGGTGGTTGTCACCAGCCAGGAGAACATGGAGGACACCATCGGCCAGATGACCGACAAGTCCGCCAACGACTTCTCTAAGATCCAGGCGCGGTTCAAGGTCAAGATGCAGCTCACGTCCAAGGACGCCAAGGAGGTCATCAAGCAGCGTCTTCTGGCCAAGAGCCGCGATGCCCTCCCCGCCCTGGGCGCAATGTACGACAGGTACAAGGACGACTTCCCGGTGCTCTTTGACTTCGCCGACGGTTCGAAGCGCTATGTGGGCTATAGGATGAGGACGATTTCGTAGGCACGTATCCCTTCGTGCCCTATCAGTTTGACCTGTTCATCACTGCAATGCGTGGTCTTTCCGACTACAACGCCTTCACGGGCAAGCACCATTCTACGGGAGCTCGCTCCATGCTTGGTGTGTTCCAGGAGGTTGGCGTCGAACTCAACCGCGGTGACGGCTCGACGGAGGGCCAGGATCTGGCAACGTTCGACTCAATGTTCGAAGGACTGCGCAATTCGTTAAAGAGCGAGGTCTATGGTGCCATCAGCATCGCTGAGACAAACCTTGCTGACATGCCCATGGCAATCCGCGTCCTCAAGGCACTGTTGCTCGTTAAATACTGCAAGGACTTCAAGCAACGCCGGGAAACCTGCGCGTGCTCTTGTATGGCTCATTCAAGCAGAACACAGCAACGCTCGAGCAGGAGATTAAGGATGCGCTTGCCGAGCTTGAACGACAACTCTACATACGTCGTAATCCCAACTCGAACATCTATGAGTACCTTACCGACGATGAGAAAGAGATCGAGACGGAAATCCGTACGACGGAGATTCAGACCTCGGATGTACGCGACAAGATTGGCGATGCGTTTAAGGATATCGTTGGCGCCTCGCGCGCAAGCTACGAGAATGGTTCCTTCTCGCATGCCTTCCCATACAATCTTAAGGTGAACGGCGACGCCATCGGACGTTCGGGTAACGACCTGACTGTTGACATTGTGACCGATGCTCCATCCGATGGTATCGTGGATGTTCAAACCTCTGGCCCCAAGACACTCACGGTTGTGTTGCACGATCCCAACGCGTTTCTCAACGATGTCGCCTTGTTCGTAAAGACAAATAAGTACGTAAACCAGGCGAGTGGTTCGAACGAGATTCGCAACGCGATAATCGCTGACAAGAGGGCAGTACTCAACGGGCAGTCGCGTAAACTCCGCGCCGATTTAGATGAGCTGATCGGAGAGGCGCGCTTCTATGTTTCTGGAGTCAACATTACCGACTCTGTGAGTGGTTCGGGCAAGGTCGCCATCGAGTGTGCTGTGGGCGAACTTGTGCGGCGCAGCTACACGGGCTTGCAACAAATTGTGCAGAACTACACCGACAGAGACGTTTACAACAGCTGTCTGCCGGCCCAATCGATGATTGACCTTCCTCTTCCCGAGTATGCCCAGACGGTACTTAGCTGGATCGGCATCATGGGTCCGGGCTACGCGGTAACCGTCGGCGGCGATGGCACGTCGAGTCTGATGGCGCACTTTACGAAGGACGAGTACGGATGGCCCGACGTTGCCGTTCGCAATGCGGTGGCGACGCTCTACGCCGCCGGTCGCGTCGAGATTCGTAAGGCGGGGTCGCTCCTCGAGGGCACCGCTCTCGCGCAGGCGCTCAAAGTTGGTCGCGATATGGATAAACTTGTCGTTGCCAAGGTCGAGGCCGTGTCTCCCGAGCGTCTTGCATCGATTAAGAGCTCGTTCAGAAAGCTCGTGGGCACTAATCCCGTTGGCGGCGATGCCAAGTCCATCGCAGGCGAGATGGTGACCTATCTCGAGCAGGAAGTTCCAGCGTTCCGCGCTGCCGAGGGACGAGCCTCGACATATCCATTTGCCACCGAATTTACCGGGAAGCTTAACAAGCTTAACGCTGCGCTTGGCGCGGTGAATGCTGATTGGAAATGGCTCGTCGACCAGTTCCCCGAGAGAGCGGATGCTCTCGCGGAGGACAAGGTGGACCTGTCGAGTATGAAGCAGTTTATTGAGGGCTCGCCGCTCGCTGTTAAGTGGAATGAGGTCAAGGGATTCGGCGAAACCGGCCTTGCGAGATGCGTGACCTCGGCATCGACATTACCTCCGACCTCGAGGGAGCGCTTGCGGTCGTGAACGACCCTCAGTGTTATAAATCGCGCGATATCCCTCGCGCTGCGAGTGATGTCAGGCGGGCGAAGAGCGAGATTGACCGTGCTAGGGAGAGCTTAAGGTCCGGCGTTGCTAAGGAGCTCGACGAATATCGCGCTTCGTTTGAGAGCGCGTATGACATGGATGCGGTGCCAGAGGAAGCGCGTCTCTCGCTTGCAGAGATTTTCGATCAAGCAGCGGCGAGACTCGCCGAAGAGCAGTCATCGCTGCGCATACGGACTTTCCTTGAGTCGTTTAAGGATGCCAAGGCGGCAAGCATAGTTTCCCTGCTCAATCCACCTGCGGCCGCTTCTACGCACGCGCAAGAAAACGACGAGTCTGACGGGGAAGCCGCTGAGTCGCAGCCCGTGCCTGCTCGGACCCAAGCGCCCATGACCTGTGCGCTGAGCTCGCTACGTGCGGGGGCTTATGGTAAACCGACCATCAAGAGTAGGCAGGATGTCGACGACTATCTCGAGGCGCTGCGCGCTGAGCTCGAGGCCAAGGTCGACGACGGAATCATCGTTACGAGGTAGGAACTGTGGACATCGACGTTCATGAAATCGAGGACAGGATCAAGGGCCAGTTCAGCCTTGGTCATGCGACGCTGTTCTGGGAGGACGAGTCCGGCGAGTACGCCGAGACTGTCGCCTCTTTGGATTTGGACGGTGGCGCTATCCTCGACGCGACCGGTGCGGAACTTGAATGCAAGCGGACGATCCTTCGCGAGCGACCTGCCCATAATCTTGTTGTTTATCGTTCGGGTGCAAAGCCGCGTTTTCAGGATGACTTTCTATACGACATAAAGCTCGCTGCCACTCCCTTCACTTGCAAGATGGAAGGTATCTGGGCGAGCGAATGCGGCGTTCCTATGGCCCTTGCCGACGCACTCGCCGAACATGGGCGCTTCTTCAACTCAAAGGAGCGTCGCAAGGCCCTCGCAGCAAGCGTGCTAAGTAAGAGTGACGACCGTTCTCTTCGTTTGGCGATGCTCGCCGCGTGCGTAGGATCGAGGGCGGAGATTCCTCGCGATGCCGTGCGTGATGTGGTGAAGAAGCTCCTTGCCGAGCTTGGGCGCGGGCAGGATAGGACGTTGCGAGTCATTTACGAGTGCGGGCTTGTCACAACGCTTTGGTCTGAGATCTTTGAAGTTGTGGGATATGCCGCACCCACGGGTGAAGACCCGACCCTCGAAGATCTTGCTCTCAAGATGCTCAAGGCACGCTGCGCTGATCTCATTTGTGACAGTGCGTCGCTCAAAGCGGATGCCGCGCGAATACTCGCTGACCTTGCCGCCAGCAGCCGCACCAGCGATTCGTATGACTCGCTGGCACGCGAATACTCCGACGCTGTCGTTTCATCGGTGGGTACTGACAAACGTTCAATGGAGTCTATCGGCACCAACGATGCTCTGGCAGTCTTCGATGACTGGATTATCGCGGACATGCTTGGACGTGCTCTCGACGGCACGTTACACGCTGCTGATGCCCAAAACGAGCTAAACGTACGCCTGCATACTCACTGGTTTGAGGGCTACGCTCCCCAGTATGAGGCTCTGGCTGCTGCGGCCGCGACGCTTGAGGGGATTGAGGCATACAAGAAGGAATGCACCGCGGCGACGACTGAGAGAAAAATCTTTGACGCGTACTGCGCCAATTGGTACCGCATCGACGAGGAATATCGTTGCTTTGTGAATGCCATGCGCAATGCGACCGCCCAGTTTAGAAGGAGGGCAAACGAGCTTGTGTCCAAGGTCGATGACGCCTATGGCAAGTTTCTCGTTGACCTGACCGATCGCTGGCAATTGCATCTTATGGATTCGGGGGTCTATCCACCCTCGACTATTCCCTCGCAGTCGGGATTTTTCTACGAGAAAGTCGAGAAAGAGCTCCCGACGGCCGAGAAAGGCAAGCGTCTGGGCGTTATCGTTTCCGATGCGATGCGCTACGAGGTGGGTGCCGATCTTTCGGCTCGGATCGCTGGTGGAGTCTTGTCTTCGGGACGTACCCTCGTGAGTGCGAGCTACGAGGGAATGGCCTGCATGCTGCCGAGTTATACCCAGCTGGGCATGGCGGCGCTGCTTCCTGAGGGGACCATGGAGGTTGATCTAGCTACGGCTAACGTGCTTAAGGACGGTGACGCCACCGACGGGCTTGTCAATCGCCAGAAGGTCGTAGAGGCGGCGATTCCCGGTGCCATGCTCATCCAGGCGTCAAAAGTCCTGGAAGAGGGTTTGCCCAATGTCGAGGGCGCTCCGCTCGTGATGGTCTACCATAACGCGATTGACAAGCGCGGTGACTCTCGCGACACCGAGGGCGAGGTCTTCGCAGCATGCAAGATGCAATCACTCAGGTGATGAAGATTGCCGGTGAGCTTCTGCGCGCGGGATGCGGTAAGGTCCTCGTGACCGCCGATCACGGTTTTCTCTATCAAGATGGCCAAGTCGAAGAGTATAACTTTGCCGCGGCGGACGGTCTTACCGATCTTGCCCATGCTTCCGGTCACGATTTTAGCCATGGCAGAAGATATGTCATGGGCTTGACGCTGCCAAAGAGCGACGTTCTTATCGAATACTCTTCTGCACAACTTTCGCTTGGCGGCGAGGGCAAGTTCGCCTTCCCTCGAGGTATTACACGCCTGCGTTTGCGCGGCAGCGGCTCACGCTATGTCCACGGCGGTGTTTCTCCGCAAGAGAATGTCGTTCCGGTAGTAACCATAAAACGAGTCGACGCTCGTCAGACGGCGGAGTGCACGGGGGTTCAGGGCTTCCTTTGCGGAAGGCCCGCTATTACCGGCTCGACGGTGACCCTTGACGTATACCAAACGGAGCCGTGCTCCGAGAAGGTGAATCCGCTGACCGTGCGCGTCGGCCTCTACGACCCCGATGACGCGAGCCGCCTCCTGTGCGCAGAGGTGCAAACGCTCGAGCTCGCGAGCGTTTCGCAGAGTTCCGAGGAGCGTAAGACCCGTGCCACGCTCCACGTGACCGACGACGTGGACGACTGCGCCGCAGCGGTGCTCAGGATAAGCGCGCGCGTGGGAAACACCAACCAGTTCAACGCCGAGTGGGAGCAGCGGCTCTCCGTGAACCGCGCGTTCGGCAACGACTTCGACTTCTAGGACGGCAGAGATGGACTCCAACAAGATAAGAACCTGGCCTTCGCGCCCGCGACCGCATTGCGCGCCGAGGTCGCCGCGAGGATCGACGCCGTCCTGGAGCCCGGCAGCCCCGAGCGGCTCGACCTGCCCGAGAAAGTCAGGAGGCTCGAGGCCGCCATCGACGACAAGGGCATGGACGCCGTCGTCGAGTCGACGGCGTACACTTGGTTCAATCGCCCTGTGCGCGCTGCGCTTCATGGACGCGAAGGCTACACGCCCGTCCCCGTGGTGACGCCCGCCCAGGGCCGTGTTCGACCCAGACCTTCGGCTTCTCGCGCCTGGTGCGCGATCGCGTGCAGAGCGCCTCGCCGGCCGCAGGCGG
>ENA-OQIO01000747-OQIO01000747.1-human-gut-metagenome-genome-assembly--contig:-NODE-747-length-16764-cov-2.131634_pt1 | contig 16764 bp, 13 predicted proteins | sample MGYA00242573_ERZ504737 | MGnify/ENA primary metagenome ERZ504737 (study PRJEB26092, sample SAMD00036203) | human gut metagenome | host: Homo sapiens | study: EMG produced TPA metagenomics assembly of...
CGGGTGAGTAAATATTTATCCTAACAGCTGATATAAGGAAGGATGGCGTGGCCACAAATCCCGCCCATTCCGTTTTTACTTTATCACCAGGGTAATCTTCAATTTATTCAAGGTTTCCAGTAGTCTGTCATATTTACGTCTTTCCCTGACATACCTTTTTATACCAATCATCTCCAGATAGGCAAAAGTAACCTCCTTCGTATATTCACTATCCATGGTTATAGCCTCTGCATATCCTTGTCATACCTGGCCATCAGTCTGATCTCCTCTTTAATGTTGCTCCTGATCTTCATTCCCTCCAGCCTCTTTTCCCAGTCATTATGAGAAACGGAAGCCTTGCCAATGACCCTGTTCTCATTGAAGTAGGCGTCCATTCTCTCTATGAACCTTTCATCAAAATCATCAGTATACCAGACCGTATATACCTCACCCTCGATATGCTTCCTGATGCCTATCCTCGTTATGAGCTGTGAGAAATACCAGTCCTTCTGACTGTGCGGGTCAGTGGAGGTACCATAGGCCTCCGGATCTTTGCCGATTCGGTGTTCGGAAGGTTCCAGTCACCACACAGGAGAATCTGTTCAACATCCCTGTATGAGTTGGTGCTCTTGTTGTCGGTCGCTCCATAATAGGTGACGGTGAACAACCCGGGATCGACACCTTCGGCAACCAGTAACCTCTTGAAACGTTCCGCATATCCGGATTTTCCCGGGCCGTCATCGTCACCGTTTATATCCTTCCAGCATACAATCAAGGAAGGTTTGTCTATCAGCCTGCTATCCTCTTTACGAATGTGCCGAACCCCGCCTCATCAAAACACTTTCTGGACAGTCCGAAATCCATCCTCTTGAAATCCGTTACGGTGTTGTACTTGCTTTCCGTATCCAGAAGGGTGAAGCGGGTGGAGCCTCTGAAAAGGATATTGCCCGCCCCCTCGAAGATGAGGATATGCGTGGAGATTGTCATGCCCCCGGGACAGAGGTCAACCGGGTAGAATGTAATGCCTACCTTGTCGGTATCGGACATCACCCATGAACCATAATACTTTGGAATGAGCCTCAGCACCACGTCACGCTTCATACGGTTGATCCTGTAGGCCTGGTTGAAGAGGTCGTTCCTTCCGCCTCTGATGAAAAGGTCATAATACCGACCCAACTCTTCAGGGGGCTTGCAGACGATATTGCCGTTCTCATCAGTCTTTCCGAATATCCCCAGCATGCTCCTGTCAAACTCCACAAAGGGATTGATGAAGGTCGGCGTCTCGTCAAAGATGACATATCCCTCAGGTCATCCTTCCATCAACGTCCTGAAATCACCGTCGAACGGTGCCACCTCCTTCTGTGGCTTATAGATGAGGAAATGGTTTATCAGGTCTGTCCAGAAGCGTACATGAGTTATCAGAATCACCTTCTTTTCCATGAGCACTTCGGGGTTGTCCCTGTATTGCCCCAGGAAATCGGCTCTCCCGGGGTCACTGGATATGATCATCACATCCTCCATCCTCAATACCCTTCCACCACAAGGTCTCCACTATCCAGCCGAACATCTTTCCAGCTCGTCCCTGGTATCGACACAATAGAGAATACCCTCATCATGTTTGTGCCGGATAAGGCTCTTGATGCTCTCGGTCTTTCCCGAACCCATCCCCGAGCTGACGATGTATCCGCCACGCCCATCGGGAACATCTATCTCCCCGGTCTTGAGCCTCATTCTGAATCCGGGGCCGGTGGAATGGGGAGTGATGTCAAACAGCTCCCTCATCGCTGCCTCCTTCCCTGATATCATCGATTATGACCCACTCGTCTGGTACTTATTGACCAGGAAGTCATAGTAGGATATCACGTCCGACTCGTCGAAGTAGTTGTCGTCAAGTCGGGTTCCGCCTTCTCCCATGCCTTGAGGTCGGCTCTGATCTGTGCGAGGAGTTCGGATTTCCTCACAATTTCTTTCTTGCTTTTCATTGTCTAAAAAAATTAGATTTAACACTCAATCGGACATGCTCACGGGAACATGCCCTTATTACACAGATTAGGGCATGCCTGGAAATGAAGCGCGTTTTTCATGTCTGGTGCGCTATTATATTCCATTTGATGAAATTGAACCAAAGGCCATCCCCAAAATATTATATTAGATTACATATTTATTGAGAGAATATTATTGTATGTATTTCAAAACAAAGAGGATTAGAAACAAGTAGAGAAAATTGTTTCTATAGAATTATGAACTGGATACTGGAAAAAAGAAGACGGTTAATAATTCCAATCTGGTTTTAGCATTAAAATAACAAATTACATTTTATTACATTATCTCGCTTTTATTGTTTATTTTGAAATTATATTTATATTTTTCATAATAAACATTTGTATATTAATAAAAAAACATTTTCCTTTGTCAAAAAGAATGCTAATACTATAATTTTTATGAAAAGGAAAAGTAAAAATAGGTATATGGAATACTATTATCTACATGCTTGTGGTTATTAGTTTAGGAGTAGCTCTCCCAGTTAGATCGCAAAACAATTACAAAGTAAAACTTACAGGCACTGTTTATGAGTACGGTCACAACAACAGGCGTTTTGCCTTTAGAATTTGCTGCTGTGTCCATTCCTGAAATTGCATTGGGAACAACCTCTAATGAAAATGGTAGATACACGCTGGAAAATGTACCTACTGGTAAAATTCGTATGCAAATTCAATATTTGGGCAAAGTTTCTATTGACACCTTAATAAATGTAAGTAAGGACCTGGTTCTTAATTTTACAATGAGGAATGAGGATTTTAAGTTGAAAGAAGTTACAGTAACTGCAACCAACAGCCGTTCAGGCAAATCCACATCTTCTCACATTTCCCGCTCTGCTATGGACCATATGCAAGCGACCAGTTTATATGATGTAATGTCATTGATGCCAGGTGGAATTTCACAGAATCAAGATATGAGTTCGGCACAACAGATTAACATCCGTCAAGTTTCCAGTTCCAGTGGTCCGGAAGCTCCGATGAATGCTATGGGCACCGCAATAATTCGTGATGGTGCCCCCATCTCAAATAATGCTAATCTATCTGCGATGAGTCCTACGGTATTAAGTGGTACGGAAACACCCGCTTCATTGGCCGGAGGTGCCTCGCCGGCTGGTGGAACCGATGTTCGTAGTATTTCTACTGAAAATATAGAGTCTATACAAATCGTTCGTGGTATCCCTTCTGTTGAATATGGTGATCTGACCTCAGGAGCAGTAATTATTAATACAAAAGCTGGTCGTGAGCCGCTACGTGTCAAAGCAAAAGCCAATCCCAATATCTATCAGGTGTCTATGGGAACCGGTTTTGAACTTGGAAAAAAGAAAGGCGCTTTAAATGTAAGTGCAGATTATGCTTATAATACGAATAATCCAATATCCAGTTACCAGCACTATCAGCGTGCCACAACAAAGTTGCTCTATTCAAATACTTTCTTTAATAATAAGTTACGTACCAATTCCAGCTTTGATTTTATTTATGGTAAGGATCAACGTGAACGTAATCCTGATGATGAACAAACTAAAACAGCTTCGGAAGGCCGCGATATAGGTTTTACTTTGAATACCAATGGTACATGGAATATAAATAAGGGCTGGTTAAAAACACTACGCTATGTATTGTCAGGTACGTATATGGATAAAGACAGTTATTATGAAACCGTATACAGTTCTGCTACATCTCCTTATTCCATGACCACTACAAACGGTGCGGTACTTAGTAACTTTGCAGGTCAGCATATCTATGATGCCAATGGTAATCAAATTACTAATTTTGGACCGGAAGACATAAATCATTATGCTGTTTATCTACCAAGCAGCTATTTGGGACACTATGAGATCGATAGTCGTGAAGTTAATTTGTTTGCTAAAGTGACGAGTTCTCTATTCAAGGCGAGCGGTCATGTAAACAACCGCATCTTGATTGGTGCGGATTTCCGGAGTGACGGTAACGTTGGTAAAGGAAAAACTTATGACCCAAGTACTCCTCCTTATCGTAGTCAATACGGTCATAATTCATCTTTCCGTCCACGTAACTATAAGGATATTCCTTTCATTAACCAATTTGGTGCATATGTGGAAGATAATTTCAAATGGTCCATAAGCGGTACGCATGATTTGAACATTCAGGCTGGTGTGCGTTATGATCATACCTCAGTAGTAGGAGGCATTTTCTCGCCACGTGTAAATGCATCCATTGATTTGATTCCGAATCTATTAAGTCTTCAGGGAGGTTACGGTATTGCTGCAAAGATGCCTTCTCTTCTCTATTTATATCCAGAAAATGCATATTTTGAATATATCAATATAAATGAGCTTACCAATGAAAATATTCCGGAAAGCCAGCGCTTGTTTATGACTACCACAGAAGTTCGGCAAGTAGATAACTCAGATTTGAAGATTGCCCAAAATCATAAAGCAGAAGTCGGTTTTAATTTACGAGTGGGTAAAACCAATCTGAATGTAATAGCTTATAAGGAGCGTCTGAAGGATGGTTATGTAATGAGCCAAACCTTCAACACCTTCAATACATTTATCTACAATGAATACCAGCGCACAGAAAACGGGATAGAGCTTAGTAGTAGCCTACCGGTATTGTCTACTTATGCAAAACCAACTAATAATTTAAATATAGAAACTAAAGGTTTAGAATTTGATTTGAATATCGGACGTATTGATGCTATCCGTACGGCCTTCCAAATAAATGGCTCATGGATGCGTACTAAGAGTTGGCGTCAGGGTTATAGCTTCTATGACAATAGCGAAGATGCTGCTTCAGCCCGTAAACCGGTGGCCATTTATTCTCAAGAAGGCAATGCAAGTTACAAACAACAATTTGTAACGACTTTACGTGCCACTCACAATATCCCGCGTATCGGTTTTGTTGTTACGATGACAGCACAAGCTATTTGGCAGCAGTCTAATTGGAATACATTTGGAAACGATTCTATACCTGTGGGCTATTTAGCATTGGAAGATGCGTCTGTAAATATGTTTCCCAAGGGGAAATATACCACTACCCAGCAAGTAAAGGATGCAGGATATGGATATATGTTGAATAATGTAAGTCATAATAATGCTATAAAAGAATCATATAGTCCTTATTTTTGTTTTAACTTGAATGTAACTAAAGAAATTAGCAATATGCTACGTGTTTCTTTCTTTGCCAACAATATGTTCAGAAGTTATCCGCGCAGAGAATCCAAACGTAATCCGGGTTCATATATTCAATTGAATAACCGATTTTTCTTTGGGCTGGAATTATCACTCACTTTATAATGTTTAGGAAGTTATGAAAAAATATTTAATATATTTGTTTACATTGGCAAGTACCTTTTGATAGGATGCGATTCGTTCAGGGACATGTCTGGCACAGCAGAAGTGAATCCTATCACAGTGGATGTATATTTGGATATTACCGTTGAAAATATATCCACACTGAAAGATCTGACTGTAAAGTTCGACAATTACGATGAAGATTTACATTATGTAAAAGAAGTAACTGATAATAGTGTGAAAGTTGACGGAATTATCCCCGGAATTTATTCGGTAACAGTATCCGGTACAGCGATCGATACAGAAAACAATGAATACTACATCAATGGCAATTCTGTAAATGCGGCATTATTTAAGCATGGTAGCGCATTGAATATTGAAGTACAAGGCTTAAAGTGAGCCCATTAATATTCAAGGAGATTTATTATTGCGGTAGCCGTCCGGAAAAAGGAGGAGTCTATTTCCGAGACCAGTTCTATGAGATATACAATAACTCTGCTGACATTTTGTATTTGGACGGTATTTATTTCGCAAATTTAACTCCGGGTACAGCTACCACTAAATTACCTATTTGGCCGGAAGCGGACGGTAATAATTATGCATATGGAGAACGTGTGTGGAAATTTCCAGGAAATGGAACCGAATATCCGTTAGCGCCAGGTGAATCTTGCATCATTTCTCAATTTGCCGCTAACCATCAGTTGGACATCTATAACCCTCAAAGTCCTATAGACGGCAGTAGTTCTGAGTTTGAGTTTAATATGAATAATCCAAACTTCCCTGACCAGGCAGCTTATGATATGCAACATGTTTTCTACCAAGGAAAAGCAGAGATGGGAAGTATACCACAATATTTGACATCCGTATTCGGAGGTGCTTATGTGATTTTTCGTGTTCCTGAAGGAGAAGCTTGGGATCCGGTCAACGATGAAAATATGAAGACAACAGATCTTAGCAAACCGAACAGCAATGTTTATTATGCAAAAATACCTATTAAATATGTATTGGATGCTGTTGAAGCAGTAAACAATGAGTCAAAGATGAATGCAAAACGTGTCCCCGGTGTACTTGATGCAGGTATTACTTGGTAGGAGCTACTTATTGCGGTTTAGGTATTGCTCGCAAATTGTCCACAGACGAAGAAGGTAATCCTATTATTCGCGAAGAAACAGGTACATATATATATCAGGATACAAACAACAGTACGGATGACTTTGAACGTGGCGTTGTTCCTGTAATGCGTCGTAATGGAGCAAAAATGCCTTCATGGAATCACACATTGTAATAATTAACTAAAAAGACAGAACAATGAAAAAACAATATATGAACTATATGAAAAGCTGCCTGCTGGTAATGATAGCCTGCCTTGTAAGTATGGTGGGAGCGGCACAGGCTTCTCTCCCGCCGCTATGGAACAATTGAAACAAGACGACTATGGTCTCATTCACAGAATGCTGCCGGTATGCCATTCGATGATATTCAGAATTATTCGAATGTTATATTGGGATATGACTTACAGGACGGAAACTATTGCCGTCCGCAAGAGGGGCAGAAAGAGGCTATCGTAGGTGTATCCAGTGAAGGCTTTATCAATCTGAAAAATGCATATGTGTGGGGAGCATTTAATTTTGCACAAAAAAATCTGACAGATGCCGGATATAACGCCTCCATTGCCGATCCATTCAGGGGAATGCCTTACTATGTCGCAGACCAGCACTTAAGCAAATGGAGAAATCAATATTACGATCTGAAGTTTCGTGCAGCTACTCCTTTACTTGGTAATCATTGGGCATTGGGGTTGGAAGGTAATTATGTAGCTACATTAGCTGCCAAACAGCGCGACCCGCGTGTGGATACCCGTTTTTATACGCTGGGACTGACGCCGGGGATTACTTACAAGTTGAATAATTCACACAAGTTTGGTGCAAGTTTCAAGTATAGTTCTATCAAGGAAGACTCAAGAATGAGTAATGTCAACTCTTATGTGGATCAGGACTATTATATATTATACGGTTTGGGAACAGCCATAAAAGGAATAGGCAGCGGTGTAACCAGCAATTATATTGGAGACCGTTTCGGTGGAGCTCTCCAGTACAACTTCAGTATGCCCTCTTTCAATTTACTGCTTGAGGGCAGTTACGATGTAAAAGCGGAAACTGTTCAGCAGAGCTATACGACTCCTAAAAAAATAGCCGGTGTAAAAGATAAAACTGCTCATGTTTCTTTAACGATGATTCAGGAAGGAAAGGACTATACCAATTATATGAGAACCACATATACAAATCGTAACATCGATGGTATTCAGTATATTTCTCAACGCGATAACTCTGAATCACAAAGTGGCTGGGTGGAATTATATAATAACATCCGTTCTACGTACAAGGCACAAACCGCTTCTCTTAATTATGCATTAAGCAGAAACCGCGGGAATGAATATAGTTGGAAAGCAGAATTAAATGTGAATTATACCAAGCAAGACGATGAATATTTAATGCCTAATTCTGTACAGAATGCAGAAAATTTATCTTTAGGCTTAGGTGGCAAAAAAAATTTTGTTTTAGGCAATAGTTTGAATCGCAGGCTTTTAATAGATGTTCATGTTGCGTATAACAATAATCTGGGAGGTGAATATGTATATGGTGGCAGCCATGCAGACTATCCAACTGTAACCGAATTACAACAAGGGCTGACTAATTATTATACCTGTGATTACTATCGTATTGGCGGGTCGATAACGTATTCGCAACAAGTCAGAGAAAACAGACGTATGAACTTATTTGCAAAAGTTGTATTCGATCGTGTAAATACCTCTGACTATGATTATGATGGGCGTACTCATTTATCGATAAGTTTAGGATGTAATTTTTAATGCTACATAACGAAATCTATATTACAAAACATGCGTAAATTAATAACTGGAAGTTTGATGCTCTGCAGCATATTATCTCTGCGGGCACAGACATTTGTTAAACCGGCTGTGAAAGTAAAGGACACCTCTTTTGCTGTAATTACAGATAAAGGGACATTTCAGGCTTGTGAAGCCGAGCTTAAAGCCTATCAGGAGATTCTAGGAATGGAAGGGTTGCCTACGTTCATCGTATACAATGAATGGAATAAACCGGAAGATGTAAAGAAAGTTATTGTTAAGCTCTACAAAAAGGATAAATTGGAAGGAGTGGTATTTGTCGGTGATATCCCTATTCCAATGCTCCGCAAAGCCCAGCATATGACTTCCGCTTTTAAAATGGATGAGAAAAACAATGACTGGAGAGATTCTTCAGTGCCCAGCGACCGTTTCTACGATGATTTCGACCTACAATTCGATTTTTTGAAACAGGACAGTGTCGAAAATAATTTCTTCTATTATAATTTGGCTATAAAATCTCCACAGCAAATTCGGTGTGACATATATTCTGCACGTGTCAAAGCTGTTGATAACGGCGAAGAACCGCATGCGCAAATCAGCCGCTATTTTAAAAAAGTGGTGGCTGAGCACCAGACAAACAATAAATTAGACCAATTCTTCTCCTATACAGGTGATGGCTCTTACTCTAACTCATTGACTGCATGGACACCGGAAACCTTTACTATCCGCGAACAGATGCCGGGCGTATTCGATAAAGAAGGACGGGCCCGTTTCATCCGTTATAATTTCAGCGATTATCCCAAGGACGATGTCATTAATATGCTGAAACGCACAGATCTGGACTTGTCTATTTTTCATGAGCATGGTATGCCCGAACGTCAATATCTTTCCGGTAGTCCCGCTACTAATAGGTGGAATGCTCATGTAGATGCAATGAAGTACTATTATCGTGGTTTAGCACGTAGAAAGCAAGACAACAAAAAAGTCTTTCGACGAAATGCTGGATATGATGAAAAACACATACGGTTTGGACACTACTTGGATTGCAGGCTATGATGATCCCAAAGTAATTGCAGAAGATTCTTTACTAGACCTGCGCACCGGTATTATCCTGTCGGAAGTTACAGAGTTTAAGCCTAATAGCCGTATGGTAATTTTCGATGCATGCTATAATGGTGATTTCCGGGAAAAAGATTACATTGCCGGACGTTATATCATGTCGGAAGGAAAATGCGTAACTACTTTTGCCAATTCAGTCAATGTACTGCAAGATAAAATGGCAAACGAGATGCTCGGCCTGTTAGGCATGGGAGCACGAGTGGGGCAATGGGCTAAATTGACGAATATTCTCGAATCGCACATTACCGGTGACCCTACTCTACGTTTTCAATCTATCAATGAGGTAGATGCCAATGCTTTGTTCAAAGAACCATATAGTGAGTCCCGCATGTTGGAGTTATTACAGTCGCCCTATGCCGACATACAGAATTTTGCTTTGCACAACCTTTATCGCAATGACTATCCGGGTATTTCTGATTTATTAAGAAAAACTTTTGAAACTTCCTCGTTCATGATGGTACGTTTCACCTGCTTGGCATTGCTTGAGAAGATTAGTGACAAAAACTTCCGGGAAGTCTTACACTTGGCCATTACGGATTCCTATGAATTTATTCGTCGTACCTCTGTTCGTATGATGCAACATGTGGGACTGAACGAGTATGTTTATCCGCAAATCAAAGCCTATGTAGAAGACAACCTATCCGAGCGTGTGGCATTTAATGTGAGTTTGGGGCTTCAAGTCTTTGATCAGGCAGCCGTACAGGCGGCAATTGATAAAGTAATGGCTGAGACCTATGTGTTGCAAGACAAGGAGGAGATGCGTAAGGTTTTGGAGAATGCCAATAATAGTCGTAGCATGCAAAAAGAGTTATTAAGCAAAGAAACTTCCGAACGTTGGCGCATCCTTTATTGCAATTCTCTGAAAAATCATATGGCACATGCCTGTGTAGACGGCCTCTTGGCTTTACTTACCGACTCCAGTGAAAGTGAAAAGCTAAAAACCTGTTTATTGGAGGCTTTTGCTTGGTTCACTCATTCTTATCGGAAGCCTGACATCCTTCGGGTATGCGATCAACTGAGAAAAGATAAGAGCTTATCCGAGAACCTTCGTGAAGAAGCCGACCGTACATATTACAGACTTAAAAATTAATTGGCCATGATTAAAAAAATAATATATCTGGCATTTCTTTTGCCATTGGCAGGAAATGCACAAACAACAGTCATAAAGCCATTGGTCAAACAACCTACCGCTTTCGCTATCATAACAGATAACCAAACTTATGCAAATACCAAAGATGCCATGCATCAGTACAAAACTGCGGTTGAAGATGATGGTTTGGCAACTTATCTGATCAGCGGTGACTGGCAAAATCCAGATCAAGTCAAACAGATAATCATCAAAACATATCAAGAATGCCCTTCATTGGAAGGTCTGGTTTTAATCGGCGATGTGCCTGTCGCATTGGTACGTAATGCGCAACACATGATACTGCATTCAAAATGAATGAGAAAGCCTTTCCTTGGGATCAGTCTTCCGTACCTACCGACCGCTTTTATGATGATCTGACTTAAAGTTTGAGTTCATCAGGCAAGACTCAGTAAATCATCAGCATTTCTACTACAAATTGACAGAAGACAGTCCCCAGCGGCTAAATCCTACTTTCTATTCAGCTCGTATCAAGTATCCGGAAAAAAAGGAAGGGGATAAATATGCGGCCATTGCTCATATCTGAAGAAAGCTGCTGCTGCCAAGCAGATAAGCATAATCAATTAGATCGGGTATTCTCATTCAATGGTGCTTCTTACAATTCCGATTGCCTGATTGTATGGATGGATGACGAAAAAGCTTATATGGAGAACTTTCCATTAGCTTTTGGTCGTCAAATGGGATTCAAACATTGGAACTTCCGAATGAAACACCCTATGAAATATAAGTTATTCAGCGAATTGCAACGAAAGGACCTTGACTTATTTATGTTTCATGAACATGGAATGCCAACAGGGCAGCTTATTAATGATGAATTGGCATGCACTGATTTCAATAATCGTTATAAAATGTTGAAGAGTACACTTTATAATGCAGTCATGTCCCATGTTGGAAAACGTGACAAAGACACCTTACGTATTCAGATGCAGGAAAAACGACAAGTGAATGAGGTGTTTTTTAAAGACCTGGACAATCCTAAGTTCTGGGAAGCAGACTCTCTTCACTACGCTGATGAACGTATCGTAACGGAAGATTTAATGAAGAGAAATCTTTCCACTAATCCGAAGATGATAATGTTTGATGCGTGCTACAACGGTTCTTTTCACGAAAACGACTATATAGCAGGACAATATATCTTTAATGACGGTCAGACATTAGTAGCACAAGGAAATACCCGTAACGTATTGCAAGACCGCTGGACTATTGAAATGATTGGTTTGTTGTCCCATGGTGTACGAGCCGGGCAATACAATAAGCTAATCGCATCACTTGAAGGTCATTTGTTTGGTGATCCCACTTTCCGTTTTGCTCCTATCGAAGCCAATACTTTAAGTACCGATATAACAATACACAAAGATGACAAAGCCTATTGGAAGAATTTGTTAAACAGCCCATACGCTGATGTACAAAGTTTGGCCATGCGTATGCTGGCTGACGCCGATACCCAAAAGGAATTATCTCCGTTGCTCCTGAAGAAGTACCGGGAAAGTGGCTTCAATACGGTTCGTATGGAAGCTATCAAGTTGTTGAGCCGTTATCAGGACGACAACTTCATCGAAGCATTACGCGAAGGTTTGAACGATACTTATGAAATGGTAGCTCGCCAAAGTGCCATTTATGCTGGATTTGTAGGTGACGATTCCTTATTGCCCGCTATTGTGGAAGCATTGGTCGAACATAATGAACGCTTACGCGTACAAATGAGTGCCAACAAGGCTTTAAGCCTTTATCCGAAAGAGAAAGTAGAAAAGACAATAGAAGACTTTTATGCAAAAGTTGACCGTTTGAATGAAAACGAAGAGAAAAAACGATTACTAAGAAGCCTGGAAAGAATGTTTGTACAAGAGGCAAAAGTCCATCAGACCTTGATGGATGTAGCTGCACCGGAAGCAAAACGTATCAGTGCAATCCGCAATGTGCGTAACTATACATTCCATTTCCACGTGGATGATTATTTGAATGTAATTCGTGATGCCGGTAATCCACAGGAAGTACGTGTAGTAATGGCCGAAGCATTAGGTTGGTTTACTAATTCTGTACAACGGCCACACATTCTTGAAGAAATAAAGAAGATGCAACAAACAGCCAATCTTCCGGAAGATTTAAAAGCAGAGCTTGAACAGACAATCAAAAGATTAAGTTTATAAATATGAATAAATACATCCTTTTGGCAATTACCGCTTTGTGCTTACAGGATATGCAGGCGCAAACAGTTGTACATCCTAGTATAAAAACAAAGACTACTTTTGCAATTGTAGTCGATCAGAAAAGTTATGATGAAGCGAAAAGTGAAATTGATGCTTATCGTACCAGTATAGAAAAAGAAGGTTTAGGTACTTACTTGCTAATTGATGATTGGAAAAGGCCCGAACCTATTCGTGAGCAACTTGTCAAATTGCATGAGAATGAGAAAACGCCTTTGGAGGGTTGCGTATTTATAGGTGACATCCCTATTCCAATGATTCGTGATGCACATCATCTATCTTCGGCTTTCAAAAGGTCTCCCAAAGCCAATTGGCAGAAATCAAGCGTTCCTTCCGACCGTTATTATGATGACTTCGGATTAAAATTTGATTATATTAAACAAGACAGTTTGATACCTGACTATCATTATATGACATTGCGTGCTGATTCTAAACAGTATATTTCACCGGATATTTATTCGGCCCGTATCCGTCCATTACATTTAGAAGGTGAGAACCGTTATCAGATGCTACGCGATTACTTAAAAAAGGCAGTTGCCGAAAAAGCAAAGCAAAATGCATTTGACCAACTGACTATGGCCCGTGGCCATGGTTACAATTCTGAAGATCCTTTGGCATGGAGCGGTGAGCAAATAGCCTTACGTGAGCAATTGCCGCAAATATTCAAATCGGGTAATACAGTGAAGTTCTATGATTTTAACATGCGCTATCCGATGAAACCATTATACTTGAACGAGATTCAGCGCGAAGGATTAGATGTCATGCTATTCCATCACCACGGTGGCCCCACCATGCAGTATATCAATGGCTATGAAAATGGTTCCGGTATTAATTTGAGTATTGAGAATGCCAAAATATTCTTGCGAAGCAAAGTGCCTTCATACGCCAAGAAACATGGGCGTGAAGCTGCTATCAAAGAATATGCCAAGCAGTATGGGGTGCCTGAAAGTTGGTGTGCGGAAGCTTTCGATGAGGAGAAAATAAAATCGGATTCCATTGTAAACCGTAATATGGATATCTATACTGAAGATATTCGTCTTTTGACTCCTAATGCGCGTTTTATATTGTTCGATGCTTGTTTCAACGGTTCTTTCCATTTGGATGACAACATTGTAGGCTCTTATATATTCAATAAGGGTAAGACCATTGCTACTATGGGATGTACGGTTAACACCATTCAAGATAAATGGCCGGATGAATTTCTCGGCTTGTTAGCTGCCGGTATGCGCATCGGGCAGTTCACCCGTTTTACCTGCTTCTTGGAAAATCATCTGATCGGTGACCCGACTTTTCATTTCACCAATAATGCCGGGCTGGATATGGACATCAACCAAGCTTTAGTTGCGCAGGAAGGAAATGTTACATTCTGGAAAAAACAGCTGAATTCCCCTATGGCTGACATGCAGGCAATGGCGCTCCGTCAATTGTCAATGGCAAATTATAGTGGTCTCGTTGAGTTGCTGAAGAAAAGTTACCACGAATCGAACTATTTCGTTGTGCGGTTGGAAGCATTACGCCTATTAGCTTTGAACTATCCGACAGAGGTTGCCGATGTATTGCAGACAGCCATGAACGACAGTTATGACTGATCCGTCGTTATGCGGTGGAATACGTTGAAAAGAATTGCAATCCGGAATTGTTGCCGGCATGGATAGAAAGCTATTTATTACGCGGACATGAAAACCGCCATCGTTTCAGAATTTTTAGTGCTATCAACACGTTCGACCATGATATGGCTTTGAATGAATTGAAGAAACAGCTGCCGATTGGTCTTCTACGATTCTTCCTATGTGAATGAATTGTTAGAATACCTTCCTCGCCAAAAGAAAGGACTTGAAAGAGATTTTGCACTTATTGACAGTCCGGAAAGTACTACCAAACAGATACAAAGCGAAATAAGTAGGTTCCGAAATAAACCTATTGCTAAAGCTATTGAGCCATTACTGAACATTATAAAAAATGAAAGCCAAGAAGAAGAACTTCGCATATTGGCTGCTGAAACATTAGGCTGGTATAATTTATACTATAATAAAGCAGATATAATCAAAGAACTTAACACATTTAGAACTTCCAATCAAAAGCTAATGAACGAAGTTACCAAACAATTAATAAGGCTGAAAAGTCAAAATAGGTAGAATCATCCAAACGATGAGATAGACCGGATCCAAAGGGCGGTTCTGCCATTCCTGAGCAGCCTGGTTGACTTTGTTCGTGATGATGGAAATAGCTGATGTGGACAGTTCTATCTCATAGATTTCACGCATCTCCTCTTCTATGTCTGACACGCTCATTCCTTTGGCATATAGGGAGATAACAAGTTTTTCTTTAATATTATCGACACTATACAGGGACATTCAGTAAATGTCTATAGTATAACTCCTCAACCAGTTCCAGACACCAATCATTAAAACAGGGATATTCCTAAAATAATAAAATTTAAGGCAACTAATTCATTGCGAGTTAGTTGCCTTTTTGTATCTTTAAGCATTCCCCCCAAAAAACGGTTTGACGGCCAAAACGGGGGTAATCTAAAATAAAAACACATGGTAAAGATACAAAAAATCTCAGAAATCGAACCTCGTTTAGGTTTTACCGAGTTCGATATGCTAAAAAAATATCGTCAAAGTTTTGCAACGAGTGAATTAGGTCGCCTCCATGCTCTGTTTCCTTTCTCGGAACTGGCCCGACAAATGCATTTGAAGTCCTCTGCTTTGGGTCGTAAAAGTTATTTTTCTCCCGAAGGTAAAATAGCCTTGATGGTCTTGAAGTCCTATACCAACTTTTCCGATGCACAACTGATTGAGCATTTAAACGGTAATATTCATTACCAGTTGTTTTGTGGTGTTCAGATTGATCCGCTTCATCCACTAACCAATCCTAAAATCGTTAGTGCAATTCGTCAGGAACTAGCGCATCGCCTTGACGTTGAGCCCCTCCAGCTCATTCTTGCCGAGCATTGGAAACCTTATCTTGAGAACCTTCATGTCTGTATGACCGATGCCACCTGTTATGAAAGTCATCTGCGTTTTCCTACTGATACCAAACTCTTATGGGAAGGTATTGTATGGCTTCATCGTCATCTGTGCAAACATTGCCAGACCTTGCACATACAACGTCCCCGTAACAAGTATCTTGATGTACGCCGTGCCTATCTTGCTTATAGCAAACTGCGTAAACGCAGGAAATCACAGACTCGTATGATTACACGAAGGTTACTTCAGTTATTGGAAAATTCAATACTGCCAACAGATAATCCAAATGATCGCCTGTCATAATATAACAGGCATTGTTCATTACATAATTGTTGGCATCATATGCAAAAGCCATTTGGTTTCCGATTATTTTCCATACAATTTTTGGCTTAGAAAAATCCTCCCAATACTTGGCTCCCCAACGTTGCATAGCATACCACTCATATCGAATTCCTGTCTCTGCTTTGTTTCGTTTAGAAAGTGGTTCTTTATATTCCAACATGTGGTTATATACAGCAGGATATTGTTCTTTAAACGCTTTTTCTGCCTTTTCAGAAGCACCAGTTATAGATTCATCAAATTGGTATGGGAAATGCCAAGGGATATATATTAGCCATTGCCCTGCCCAGTCATATCCATACCTCTTGATATCTCTGCCACGAAGAATCGGTCGTATAAGTTCAGCCGTTTTTTGACGCTCGCCTTCTGTCTGGCAATTCGCCAATATCTCATCACGCTTTTCGGTAGATATGATAAACGCATCGTTATACCCGGTAAGGACTCCACGATAAATGTTTATATCCCAATCTTTGAGTGGTGTACCAATAGATTCAATCTTACGCCTGATACTTTGTTCGATTGGCGACAATATTACCCAGCTGTTACTATCGGAGAAATCGCAAATGGTATGCTCTTGCTGCACGAAATCGCTCAAATTATTCAAGCCATTCGCATCTTGTACCAAACAAGCTTGTGTGTTAAAAATATTTGCTGCTTTTTGAGATAAAAGAATATTTGCTTCTACCGTTATTGCATCGAATATTTTTATACCTGCAAAATCTACCAACATAATAGGATTCGTTTGGCTTGCAAAGTAGCCTCGTAAGGCTTCACCATATCCAGCACGCATCCATTTATTAGAAGTGATATAACAAAGATGACCACTA
>ENA-OQIO01000748-OQIO01000748.1-human-gut-metagenome-genome-assembly--contig:-NODE-748-length-16747-cov-5.438087_pt1 | contig 16747 bp, 23 predicted proteins | sample MGYA00242573_ERZ504737 | MGnify/ENA primary metagenome ERZ504737 (study PRJEB26092, sample SAMD00036203) | human gut metagenome | host: Homo sapiens | study: EMG produced TPA metagenomics assembly of...
ATCAGGCGAGCGTAAGAGGTCTCGGCACAGCCTGCGCAGGAGCCAGAGAACTCCAGCAGGGGCTGGTTGAACTGAGAGCCATAACGGTGTCGTCGGCCATCTTGGTAGCCTTCTTGGAGATGTTGGCCACGCAGTAGTCAAAGACTGCCTGCTGATCGGCCTGGCTGTCCTGAGGAACCATGGTGATAGCCTTGGTGGGGCAGACGGTGACGCACTCGCCGCAGCCCATGCAGTCCAGCGGAGAAACAGCCATAACAAACTTGTACTCGGGGGTCAGCTTGTTATCGCGGCTCTTGGTCTGGGCAGGAGCAGCTGCCAGCTCGTCAGCAGTCAGCAGGAAGGGACGGATGGTTGCATGAGAGCACACGAATGCGCACTGGTTGCAGCCAACGCACTTTGCAGCATCCCACTCGGGGACGTTGACAGCGGTGCCGCGCTTCTCGTATGCAGAAGCGCCCTGCTCCCACTCGCCGTTTGCATTTGCCACGAAGGAGGAGACAGGCAGGCTGTCGCCGTCCATACGGGCAATGGGCTCCATGACGTCGCGGATCTGCTTGACCAGTTCCGGACGGCCAGCCAGAGCCTTGGGTGCGGGATCAGCCTCGGGGTTGGACCAGGATGCGGGCACGTCTACCTTGTGGATAGCGTCAACGCCTGCGTCAATGGCCTTCCAGTTCATCTCAACGACGTCCTGGCCCTTCTTGCCGTAGCTCTTCTGAGCGGCCTGCTTCATGAAGTTGATGGCGTCATCGATAGGCATGACGTCAGCCAGCTTGAAGAATGCAGACTGCAGGATGGTGTTGGTGCGCTTGCCCATGCCGATCTCGATAGCCTTATCGATAGCATTGATGGTATACAGCTGGATGTTGTTGTCAGCGATATACTTCTTTGCCTCGGCGTTCAGGTGCTGGCCCAGCTCCTCATCGGACCACTGGCAGTTGATCATGAACACGCCGCCGGGCTTGACATCCTGAACCATCTTCATGCCCATGTGGATGTAAGCGGGGTTGTGGCAGGCCACGAAGTCAGCCTGGTTGATGTAGTAGGGGCTGCGGATGGGCTTGTCGCCGAAACGCAGGTGCTGATGGTCACGCCGCCGGTCTTCTTGGAGTCATACTGGAAGTATGCCTGAACATACTTGTCGGTATGGTCGCCAATGATCTTGACGGAGTTCTTGTTTGCGCCGACGGTGCCGTCGCCGCCCAGACCCCAGAACTTGCACTCCTTGGTGCCAGCAGCTGCGGTGATGGGAGCGGGCTTGACCTCGGGCAGGGACAGGAAGGTGACGTCATCGGTGATACCCAGAGTGAAACGCTCCTTCGGCTGATCCTTCTCCAGCTCCTTGTACAGAGCGAAGATGGAGGACGGGGGAGTGTCCTTGCTGCCCAGACCGTAGCGGCCGCCGGTCAGAACAATATCGTTCAGGCCAGCCTCACGCAGGGTAGCGGAAACATCCAGGTACAGGGGCTCGCCCAGAGAGCCGGGCTCCTTGGTGCGGTCCAGCACAGCCACCTTCTTGGCGGTCTTGGGCAGGACCTTCAGCAGAGCGGAGGACACCCAAGGACGGTACAGGCGGACCTTGATGATACCGACCTTCTCGCCCTTGGCGTTCAGGTAGTCGATGACCTCGTCAGCAACGTCGCAGATGGAACCCATAGCAACGATCACGCGGTCAGCATCGGCTGCGCCGTAGTAGTTGAACAGATCGTAGTTGGTGCCCAGCTTTGCGTTGATCTTAGCCATGTACTTCTCAACAACAGCCGGCAGAGCGTTGTAAACGCTGTTGCAGGCCTCGCGGTGCTGGAAGAACACGTCGCCGTTCTCGTGGGAACCGCGCATCTTGGGGCTTTCGGGGTTCAGAGCCTTCTTGCGGAACTCCTCAACAGCCTCCATGTTGCACATTTCCTTCAGATCAGCGTAGTCCCACTTCTCGATCTTCTGGTACTCGTGAGAGGTACGGAAGCCATCGAAGAAGTTCAGGAAGGGAACCTTGCCCTCGATGGCGCACAGATGTGCGACAGGGGACAGATCCATAACTTCCTGCACGCTGCTCTCGACCAGCATTGCAAAGCCGGTCTGGCGGCAAGCCATAACGTCGCTGTGATCACCGAAGATGTTCAGGGACTGGGTAGCAACGGTACGTGCAGAAACATCGAACACGCAGGGCAGCTGCTCAGCAGCGATCTTGTACATGTTGGGGATCATCAGCAGCAGGCCCTGAGAAGCGGTGAAGGTGGTGGTAACAGCACCTGCACCCAGAGAGCCGTGCACAGCGCCGGCAGCGCCGGCCTCAGACTCCATCTCGACGACCTTGACCTGGTTGCCGAAAATGTTCTTCTGACCAGCTGCGGACCACTGGTCCACAGAGTCAGCCATCGGAGAAGACGGGGTAATGGGTAGATAGCAGCCACGTCCGTGTAGGCGTATGCTACATGAGCGGCAGCGGTATTGCCATCCATGGTTTGCTTTGCTCTAGGCATTTTTCTTCCTCCATTGTTCAGAATTTGGTACCTTTTGCGCGGGGCAATCGCGCCCCGCTGGGGCCGGAGAACCCCAAAAGGCACTATTGCTCATATATTATATTAGCAAATTCCGCCCTCAAAGTAAATGCAAACCCACTGGCAAAACGCAACAAAATTTCAAGAAATTTTTGGTGCTTTTTTACGCTTGTGTTTTTTGTTGCATCTAACTTGACAGATTATTATGAATCCGGCTTTTTTGCTGTATTTTTCTTCATTTATCCTCAATTTTGAATTGACAACCGGAGCTTTGTTGCCGTAAACTTGAACCAGCATCATTATCATCTGGAAAGGACGCAAATACGATGGACGCTGCACATTTTGAAAAGATGCTCACAAGTGAGGTGCTGTTCGAGGGCCGGGTGGTCACCCTGACCAAAGATACCGCCCTTTTGGAAAATGGAAAGACCGCTACCCGCGAGGTGGTCCACCACCACGGCGGGGCCTGCATCGTGCCCTACTTTGAGGACGGCACCATCTGCATGGTGCGCCAGTTCCGCTACGCCATGCAGCAGGAGCTGTGGGAGCTGCCCGCCGGCAAGCTGGAAAAAGGGGAGGACCCCTTTGAAGCCGCCAAGCGGGAGCTGGAGGAGGAGTGCGGCCTGACCGCCGACAAGTACACCTCCCTGGGCGAGTTCTACCCCACCGTGGGCTATGATACCGAGGTCATCTACACCTGGGTGGCCACCGGTCTGCACGAGACCCGGATGCATCTGGATGCGGACGAGTTCCTGACCCCTGACCGGGTGCCGCTGACCCAGGCCTATGAGATGGTGATGCGCGGCGAGATCAAGGACGGCAAGACCATTGCAGGCGTGCTCAAGCTCAAGGCCCTGCTGGACGAGGGCAAGCTGTGAACATTCTCTACGAAGATACTGCCCTTGTGGTGCTGGACAAGCCCGCCGGGCTGACCAGCGAGGAGGGCGTGCCCGCTGCCCTGCGCCAGCGGTGGGGCAGGCCGGATGCATACGTTGGGGTCATCCACCGGCTGGACACCGGTGTTTCAGGGCTGATGGTCTATGCCAGAACACCCGGAGCCGCAGCTGCCCTGACAAAACAGGTGGCGGAGAGCCAGCAGGCCTATGCCATTCTGGACGGCAGGGCAGAGGCCGGCCCCGGTGCACCGGCACAGCCCTGCTTCCTTAAAACATACCGGGCCGTGATCGCAGGCGGGCCGGACGAACAGCTGCCACCCGAGGGCATCCTGCGGGACTATCTGTTCAAGGACAGCCGGAAAGGCCGGGTCTTTCCGGTAAAGCGCCCCCGCAAGGGGGTGCGGGAAGCCGTGCTGGAATACCGCATCGTGGAGACAGCCCCGGACGGTTCCCTGAGCCTTGCGGAGATCACGCTCCACACCGGGCGGACGCATCAGATCCGGGTGCAGTTTGCCTCCCGGAAGCACCCGCTTTACGGAGACGGCAAATATGGCAGCCGGTTCAAAGGGAACATTGCCCTGCAGAGCGCAGGGCTGCAGTTCGTCCACCCGGAGACCGGCAAGCCCATGGCCTTTTCTCTGCCCCTGCCCGCCGCCGCACCGTGGAAGGAGTTTTTGGAATAAGGCTGTTGCACATGGTCAACATCCTCGCCCTCTCCGTCACCTGCGGTGACACCTCTCCCAAAGGGAGAGGCCTTGGCAAAAAGATGAAGTTTGCGTGGACTGCAAGGGCTCCCACTTTGGGGGAGCTGGCATCGCGTAGCGATGACTGAGAGGGCGAGCCCGCTAAAGGAATAATCATTTCAACTAGGTGAGTGATATGGAACAGCAATACAAGACCGACGCTGAAATTTACGCTGTACTGGAGCGGGAGATCATCGACCTGACCCTGCGGCCGGGCAGTTCGTTGAGCGAAAACCCCCTCTGCGCCCGCTTTGGGGCACCGCGCTCCATGATCCGAGTGGTTCTGCAGCGGCTGCAGGAGAACGGGCTGGTGAAGATCGTGCCCTACAAGGTACCACTGTGACCCGGCTGAACCGTGAGATCGTAGACGAGCTCATCTACGAGCGCACCGCTGTGGAAGCCCGCGTCCTGCGGGACTTCTCGCCCAAGTGTACGCCGGAGCAGCGGGCACTCATCCGGCGGCGGACCGATGCCTACGCCGCGCTGGCCCGTGCCGAAGAGATCGACTACAACAAGCTCTACGAGGCAGACCGCCTGCTCCACGAGACATGGTTTGCTCCATGGGAAAAATGTATCTCTGGCGCACCTTACAGAACGCCCACGCCGATTACAGCCGCTTCCGGATGCTGGACACCATGACCAGCGGCGGGCTGGACGAGGTGATCGCCGACCACCAGAACATCATCGCCGCCATTGAGCGGTGTGATCTTGCCGCCTTTGAGCCGCTGGTGGAGCGCCACCTCTACGGCGGCATCCGGCGGCTGGGCTCCAGGCTCACCGGGGAATATGCCGACTACTTTGAACTGGAAAAATAATGCTCCCCTTAAAAATGTTCCACGGGGAACAAAACCGGCACAGCGCCTGCCTGACGCTGTGCGGTTTTCTTTGCCCCTTTTTCAGAAGAACACGCCGGAGATGAAGATCTCCAGCCCAATGCCGATGAGGATGATACCGCCCAGCACAGAGGCCTTGCCGGAAAGCTTGGTGCCGAACTCTTTGCCGATGTGCAGGCCCGCCATGCAGAGGAAGAAGGTGACGACGGCAATGATGCCGGAAGCCGTCAGCGCCATCAGCCAGCCATACTCCGCAATGGTAAAGCCGACCGAGAGGGCATCAATGCTGGTGGCCACGCCCTGCATAAAGAGGGCACCGGCACTCAGCGCGGCGGCTTCCTCGGTCTCCTCGCCCCGGATGCCATCGATCAGCATCTTGCCGCCGATATAGCCCAGCAGGGCAAGGGCGATCCAGGGAATGAATGTTTCAAAGGAGGAGAACATCTCCACGATGGTATGGACGCAGACCCAGCCTGTCATGGGCATCACGGCCTGAAACACGCCAAAGGTACCCGCAATGATGCACATCCTTTTTCGGGACATGCCGGAGTCATGCAGACCATTTGCCATCGAGACCGAAAACGCGTCCATGGCAAGGCCCACGCCCAGCAGTGCACTGTTGAGAAAAAACAAAAAGCTCCATTCCATAACTGAATGCCTCCTGAATCTGACCAAAATTACGGTGCGGCAAAAACAAAACCCGAGATCGCGCGCGTGTACGTCCGGTCTCGGGTCATTTTTTACAAATGAACTCCATGTGTTGGGCGTGGCACTCCGCACCATAACACATGAGTCTCGCAAATGAAAGCAAGCCAGACAGCAGTGCTGTCATTGTGTTGACTTGCTGCGCCGTCTGCAAACAGCGCCTGCTACTCCCCCATGGGATTTTGTGATCGTTTCGTTAGTCTATCATATTTTCTGATAGAAGTCCAGGCTAACTCTTTTATTTTCTCTGGCAGGAGAAGTTCAATCCTCAGACGGTGCCTCGGAGGCAGATGCCTCATCGGCTGCTTCCATGGCGGCCAGCTGCTCTGCGGTGGCTCATCGCCCTCCTCAGCCTCTACCGTCTCGGTCTGGGCTTCATCGTCGTGGTCGGTACGGGCCAGGACCATGACCTTATCATTCTCGCCCAGACGCATGACACGGACACCGGAGCCGTAACGGCTTTGCACCGGGATCTCATTGGCGTGCAGGCGGATGATGATGCCTCCTGGCTGCTCAGCAGCACGTCATCCACATCGTCCACGATCTTGACCGCGGCGACCTTGTCCTTGGAGGCATCGTAGTTGCGGATGCCCTTGCCGCGCGGGCGGTGATGCGGTAGGTGTCGATGTCGGACCGGCGGCCCTTGCCGTTCTCGGTCACGGTCAGGATGGTGGCGTTCTCACGGCAGATGCAGACACCCACGACCTCGTCGCCCTCGGCCAGCTTGATGGCGCGCACGCCGTGGCCGCTGCGGCCCATGGGACGGGCATCCTCCTCATTGAAGCGGATGGCCTGACCGTTGCGGGTGGCAACGATGAGCATATCGTGGCCGGAGGTCAGTCTTGTCCAGGCCAGTGCATCCCCCTCGTTCAGGGCAATGCCGATCAGGCCGCTCTTGCGGATGTTGGCGTACTGCTCCAGCGGGGTGCGCTTGATGAGGCCCTGCTTTGTGACCATGGTCACGAAACCGCCCTCATTGGCCGTATCCTTGCTCTGGCAGAGCATATTGGTGACCTTTTCGCCTCGGCCAGCTGCAGCAGGTTGACGATGTTGGTGCCCTTGCTGGTGCGGCTGCCCTCGGCAATGGTGTAACCCTTGATGCGGAACAGGCGGCCCTTATCGGTAACGAACAGGACATAATCATGGGTGGAACCCACGAACATCTCCTGCACGATGTCCTCTTCCTTGCGGGTCATGCCGGAAATGCCGCGGCCGCCGCGCTTCTGGGCCTGATAAGTGGCCTTGAGCTGGCGCTTGATATAACCGGCCTCGGTCAGGGTATAAACGCACTGCTCTTCAGCGATCAGATCCTCGATATCCACCTCGCCGGTCACGGTCTCGATCTCGGTGCGGCGGTCATCGCCGAAGCGGCGTTTCATTTCCAGCAGCTCACTCTTGACGATCTCCAGCACGCGGGCATCATCGGCCAGGATCTCTTCCCAATCCCGGATCTTGGCGTTCAGGGAGCCCAGCTCTTCCTCGATCTTCAGGATCTCCAGACCAGCCAGACGGCCCAGCTGCAGCTTGACGATGGCATCTGCCTGCGGGTCATCAAAGCCGAACTGCTCCATGATGGCAGCCTTGGCCTCGCTCATGCCGCCCTTGCAGGCACGGATGGTGGCGATCAGCTCATCCACAATGTCGGTGGCCTTTTTCAGGCTTCCAGAATATGGGCGCGTTCCCGGGCCTTTTTCAGGTCATACTGGGTGCGGCGGCGCACCACCTCGTCCTGGAACTCCACATACTTCTGGATCATCTGCTTCAGGGTCATCACCTTGGGCACCTTGTGGTCGATGGCCAGCATGATGACACCCACGGTATCCTGCAGCTGGGTGTACTGGTACAGCTGATTCAGGACGACCTGGGGGTTGGCATCCTTGCGCACATCGATCACGATCCGCATTCCCTTGCGGTTGGTCTCATCGTTCAGATCGCTGATGCCCTCGATCCGCTTTTCCTTGACCAGGTCGGCAATGTTCTCAATGAGGCGTGCCTTGTTGACCATGTAGGGGATCTCGGTCACGATGATCTGGGCGCGGCCGTTCTTCTTTTCCTCAATGGTGGCACGGCCGCGCAGGGTGATCTTGCCGCGGCCGGTGGCATAGGCGGCACGGATGCCGCTGCGGCCCATGATGATGCCGGCGGTGGGGAAATCGGGGCCCTTGATGTGTTCCATCAGGCCGGGCAGGTCGATGTCCGGGTCCTCGATATAGGCCACACAGCCGTCAATGACCTCACTCAGGTTGTGGGGCGGGATGTTGGTGGCCATACCAACGGCGATGCCCTGACTGCCGTTGACCAGCAGGTTCGGGAAACGGCAGGGCAGAACGCTGGGTTCCTTCTTGGTCTCATCAAAGTTGGGGTCCCAGTCGATGGTATCCTTGTCGATATCGGTCAGCATCTCAACGGCCATACGGCTCATGCGGGCCTCGGTGTAACGGTAAGCAGCCGGGGGGTCGCCGTCCACAGAACCAAAGTTACCCTGACCATCCACCAGCGGGTAGCGCAGGGAGAAATCCTGTGCCAGACGGACCATGGCATCGTAAACGGATGCGTCGCCGTGGGGGTGGTAGGAGCCCAGCACGGCACCAACGGTGTCGGCGGATTTGCGGTATGCATGGCTGGGGTCGTTGCCGCGCTCGTGCATGGTATACAGGATGCGGCGGTGGACAGGCTTCAGGCCGTCGCGCACATCGGGCAGGGCGCGGGACACGATGACTGACATGGAGTAGTCCAGGAACGCGGTCTCGATCTCCTTCTTGACATCGCGGATGATCTTTTTGGTACCGCTGCCCGGTATCATCACATAATCTTCTTCCATTGTTTCCTCCAATTACACATCCAGCTTCGCATACTGGGCGTTGGTCTCGATAAAGCGGCGGCGGGGCTCCACCTGGTCGCCCATCAGGATGGTAAAGGCTTCATCGGCCTTCTCGGCATCCTCAATGGTGATCTGAACGATGACCCGGTTATCGGGGTTCATGGTGGTCTCCCACAGCTGTTCGGGGTTCATCTCACCAAGGCCCTTATAGCGGTTGACCTTTGCGCCGGGCATCTCCTGCGAGAGGATGGCCATTTCAGCATCGTTGTAGGCGTACTTGATGGTGTTGCCCTTCTGCACCTTGAACAGGGGCGGCTGAGCGACATAGACATGGCCCTGCTCGATGAGGGGGCGCATATAGCGGAAGAAGAAGGTCAGCATCAGGGTGCAGATGTGAGAACCATCAACATCGGCATCGGCCATGATGAACACTTTATCATACCGCAGCTTGGAGATATCGAATTCCTCGCCGATGCCGCAGCCCAGAGCCAGCACCACGGGCATCAGCTTATCGTTGCCGTAGATGCGGTCCGCGCGGGCCTTTTCCACGTTCAGCATCTTGCCCCACAGGGGGAGGATGGCCTGAATGGCGGAGTCACGGCCCATCTTGCAGAGCCGCCTGCAGAGTCACCCTCGACGATGAAGATCTCGGTGCGGGTGGGGTCTTTTTCACGGCAGTCAGCCAGCTTGCCGGGCATCCGGCTGGTCTCCAGCGCGCTCTTGCGGCGCACCAGCTCCCGGGCCTTTTTGGCAGCGGCGCGGGCGCGGGCTGCCTGGGTGGCCTTTTCAAAAATGGCCTTTGCCACGCCGGGGTTCTCCTCAAAGAACTCCATCAGCTTGGTGTACACCATGTTGGAAACAAGGGTGCGGATCTCGGTATTGCCCAGCTTTGCCTTGGTCTGGCCCTCGAACTCTGCTCCTGCAGCTTGACGGAAATGACACAGATGAGGCCCTCGCGGACATCGGAGCCGGACAGGTTCTCGTCCTTATCCTTCAGCAGGCCGTGACTGCGGCCGTAATCGTTGAACACACGGGTCAGGCTGGTGCGGAAGCCCTCTTCATGGGTGCCGCGTCCGGGGTGTTGACGTTGTTGGCAAAGCTCAGCAGCAGCTCGTTATAGCTGGAATTATACTGCAGCGCGATCTCGGCCATGCCCCGCTCGGTCTGGCCCTTGAGGTAGATGACATTGGGGTGGAGCACCTCCAGATTGCGCTTTTCGCCCAGATAGGTGACAAAGCTCTTGATGCCGCCCTCATAGCACATGACCTCGGTGCGGTAGCAGGGGTCGCCATCCTGGCCATCCTCCAGAACGGGGGTATAGAGTTCCCGCTCATCGGTCAGGGTGATCTTGACACCGGCGTTCAGGAAACTCTCCTCGCGCAGGCGCTTTTCCAGCGTCTCGAAGTTATAGACGGTGGTGTCCTTGAACATCTCAGGGTCGGGCTTGAAGGTAACGCGGGTACCGGTGACCCCCTCGGCCACCGTGCCCAGACACTTCAGGGGGCCGTCCGGGTCGCCGCGGCGGAAAGTCTGCTCGTATTCATGGCCGTCGCGGCGGACATTGACCCTCAGCCACTCAGAGCAGGCGTTGACCACGGACGCGCCGACACCGTGCAGACCGCCGGCCACCTTGTAGCCGGAGTTCTCACCGCCGAACTTACCGCCTGCGTGGAGGATGGTATAAACGACGGTGACTGCGGGCAGACCGGTATCGGCCTGGATATCCACGGGGATACCGCGGCCGTTGTCGGTGACCTGAATGATGTTATCCTTTAAGATCTTGACCTCAATGTGGTTGCAGTAGCCGGCCAGCGCTTCATCAATGGCGTTGTCCACGATCTCGTAGACCAGATGATGCAGGCCCCGCTCACCGGTGGAGCCGATATACATGCCGGGACGCTTGCGCACGGCCTCCAGACCCTTCAGGACCTGGATCTCGCTGGCATTATACTCATGGTCGGTCGCGGTTTCCACATTGGTGCTGGTGATGATTTCCTCTGCCATATCCTTTCTCCCTTTACTTGATATTTTTTCAATCGATTGGATCGTTGTTGATTTTTTCAGAACGGCATTTCGGTGCGCCGCTTCATGGCCGCGCTGGACAGCTCCGAAAGATAAACGGTGTCCACGGGGGCATCGGCCAGAACATAACACTGGGGCAGGTCATCCGAAAGGCTGACCACGGCCCCATTCTTCTGGGCATAGTTGAGAAATTCCCGCCCCCGGGGGGAGACGGTGGTGGTCTCCAGATTGAAGATGCCGATGATATCACGGTCATTCAGGACATAGTCCCGGCCCAGATGGATATACATTGCGTATATTCTCCCGCAGATGCAGACTGCATATTCCGTCGCATTTTCCGCATTCTATGCAATGCAGTGATGCAACATTTCTCCATTTCAGATTTTACTCAGGACACCGCCGTTCATGCGGTAGACCTCGCCATCCGTTTTCAGGAAGGCCGTATCGTCACAGCTGGTGACGAAGGTCTGTTTTTCCCGCATCCGGGTCAGCAGATACTGCTTGCGGCCATCGTCCAGCTCACTGAGCACATCGTCCAGCAAGAGGACGGGGTGCTCGCCGGTGATGGCGGCAGCGGCGGCGGCTTCGGCCATTTTCAGGCTGAGCACCACGCTGCGCTGCTGCCCCTGGCTGGCAAAAACCCTGGCGGGCTGGCCGTCCAGCAGCAGCTCCAGATCTTCCCGGTGAGGGCCGCACAGGCTCTGCCCGGCCCGGACTTCCTCATTCTGGCGGGCTTTGAGCAGGGCTGCCAGACCGCCGGGCTCAAACTGAGCGGCATACCGCAGCTCCATCCGCTCCGCCCCATGGGAAAGCTCCTCGTAATTGGCGCAGGCCAGCGGGGCCAGCCGTTCCAGGTAGGCCCGCCGCCGCTGCTGGATGGCTTCCCCCTGCGCGGCAAGCTCGGTGTTCAGCACCTCGAGCAGGGCCATTTTTTCGGCGTAGGGACGTTCCTGCCCGGCAGGGGAGCGGCGCAGCAGCGCGTTTTTCTGCTGCAGGGCCCGCAGATAGCGGCGGTACACGGTCAGGTAGCCGGGGTAGAGCTGACAGAGGGCGGCATCCAGAAATTTGCGCCGCCCCTCGGGTGCTCCCTTGACCAGGCTCAGGTGGCCGGGGTCGAACACGACAGCCGGAAAACTGCCGGCAAGCCCTGCCGCCCGCCTGGGGGGTGCCCCGTTCACCGAGGCGTACCGCCCGGGCCGCTGGGAATCCGGGGTGCCCACCGTCAGCCGGACACGGTTCGGCTCGTCAGGCTCCTGTTCCTCCTGCTGTGCCCGGAGTGTGGAGGCTTCCAGCACGGCAAAGGGTTCGCCCCGCCGCACCAGCTCTGCATCCTTGCCGCCCCGGAAGCTCTTGCCACCGGTCAGCAGCCAGATGGCCTCCAGCAGGTTGGTCTTGCCCTGGCCGTTGTTGCCGCAGATCACGGTCAGCTCCCGGCCGGGGGTCAGGCTTGCCGATGCAATATTGCGGTAATTCGTTACTTCTAAGGAAAGCAGGCGCATGGTTTACTGGCCCTGTCCCACTTCCACGGTCTGGCCGTCCAGCTCGACGACATCCCCGGCGCGGCACTTTTTGCCCCGCATGGTACAGACCTCACCGTTCACCTTGACAGCACCGCCCTGCACCAGCTCTTTGGCTTCGCCGCCGGTCTCACACAGGCCTGCATATTTCAGCAGGGCATCCAGCTTGATAAATTCCGTATGGATGAGAATTTTTTTGCATTTTTATGCCTCTCAATCATTCTTGAAGCGGACAGGCAGGACCAGATACAAAAAGTCGCTGCCCTCGGTAGGCAGAACCTTGACCGGGCTCAGCGGGCCGCTGATCTCCAGCTTGACCTGCTCGGTGCGGGCGTTGCGCAGGGCATCCAGCAGATAGCGGTTGTTGAAACCGATCTCCACCTCATCGCCCTCGCACTGCGCGTTGAATTCATCCACCACGCGGCCCAGATTGGTCTGGCAGCGGACCACCACTTTACCCTCTGTAAAACTGATGCGGAGGGGATTTTTTAAACGCTCTGTAATGATCAGGGAGCGCGCTCGATGGTCTCGATGAACTCCTTGGTGTCCAGAACCACGCTGGTGCGGCTGCCATTGGGGATGACGTTGTGGTAGTTGAGGAATTCGCCCTCGATCAGGCGGCTCATGATGGTGTAACCGGCGGTGGTGAACACCACATAGCGGCGGTTTGCGGAGATGTGTACAGTCTCCTCGTCGTCGTTGGCCAGCAGGTGGGAGACCTCGTTCATGGTCTTGCTGGGCACGATGATGCGGATCTCCTTTATGGCTTCCACCGGCCGCTCCACAATGGCCAGACGGTAGCCGTCCAGCGCAACAACGGTCAGCTTATCCGGCGAGATCTCAAATAATTCACCGGTATGCGCAGGTTTTTTCTCATCCTGACTGACGGCGTACAGGGTGCGCTCGATCATATCACGGAGCACGCCGGTCTTGATGTTCAGGGTCTCCTCGGCACCGGTGTTGGGCAGCTCGGGGAAATCAGTGGGGTTCATGGACTGAATCTCGAACTGTGCCACACCGCTCTGGATGGTGGTTTTTCCGTTTTCGGCAGATTGGATGTTGATCTGGCCGGAAGGCATCCGGCTGACCATGCTGCTGAGCAGCTTGGCGTTCAGCACCACCTCGCCGGGTTCCTTGACATTGGCATCAATGGTGGTCACGATGCCCATTTCCAGGTCGTAGCCGGTCAGGGTGAGCTGGAAGCCTTCGGCTTTCAGCAGGATACCCTCCAGCACAGGGATGGTGGAGCGCAGGGTAACGGCTTTGGAAACGCCGTCAATGGCTGCACTCAGCAGGGTCTTATCGCAGATGATGTTCAATTGCGCGTCTCTCCTTATTTTGGATTCAAGTTTTGAGGTTCTTTCTCCCATAAAACAGGGACAAAACCTCCAAATCTATATTGAACTTGTTGTAGTATTCGTAGTAGGGGCTGGGGAAGATGTGGAAAAGTCGGAAAATGTGTGGAATGATGCGGCTCCATGGTTTTCCACCGGCTTGTGAATGCAGTGTGAAAGGCTTGTGGAAAGGGTTGGAGCTGCTTTTCTTTCCACGGCGGGTGTGCAAAACAGAAGTTGAATGTTGAAAACTCGGTGGAAAGAGTGGAGAACTTTGTCGTCTGAACACAATATCTTGTTCTGTTTTCCCGGATTCCCCTGCATTTCTCCCCATATTTGGGGTTTTATCCCCTGTGAGAGTATGACTTTTGCCCCTGTTTTCCCATCAGCCTTGACGTTCTTGATGATGTCGCTGACGGTTTCGCGCAGGTGTTGGTCGTTCTTCATGTCCCGCTCCATGGTCTTGAGGGAGTAGACGATGGTGGAGTGGTCACGGCCCGAGAACTCCCGGCCGATCTCCTCCATGCTCATGCCGGTGACTTCGCGCAGGATATAGATCGCCACGCGGCGGGCGGATGCAACGTTGGCGTTCCGCTTGGTGCCCCGGATGTCGGCAGGGGAGACGTTGAAGGTGCGGGAGACCTCGCCCACGATCTTCTCGATGGTCACGGGCACGGGCTGGGTCTCGTTGAGGATGTCCTTGATGGCATTCTGTGCCACGCTGATGACAGGCTGGATGCCTCCAGCATGTAGTAGGCGTTCAGCTTTTTCACTGCGCCCTCCAGCTGGCGGATGTTGTTTTTCAGGTGATTGGCGATGAATTCAGCCACGTCCTCGGGCAGATCCAGGTGGAGCAGCTCGGCCTTGCGCTTGACGATGGCCACGCGGGTCTCGAAATCAGGCGGCTGGACATCGGCGGTCAGGCCCCACTCAAAGCGGGTGCGCAGGCGCTCTTCCAAGCTCTTGATCTCCTTGGCCGGGCGATCAGAGGCGATCACGATCTGCTTGTGGGCATCGTGCAGGGAGTTGAAGGTGTGGAAAAACTCCTCCTGGGTGGACTCCTTGCCGGCGATGAACTGGATATCGTCCACCAGCAGCAGGTCGGCCACGCGGTACTTCATCCGGAAGTCCTCGGTGCTGCCGGCGCGGATGGCGGCGATCAGCTCGTTGGTGAACTGCTCGCAGGTAACGTACATGATAACGAAATCGGGGTGGGTGCGCTTGATCTCGGTCTGGATGGCCGTGAGCAGATGGGTCTTGCCCAGACCGGAGCCGCCGTAGATGAACAGCGGGTTATAGGCTCCGGAGGGGTTGGCCGCAACCGCCTGCGCCGCAGCAAACGCAAACTGGTTGGAGGGACCCTTGATGAAGTTCTCGAAGGTGAACTCGTAATTGCCCTGGGGCGAGGCGGGGTTTGCCTCGTACTGCTGGGCCAGCACCACCTCATGTGGCGGGGTGCTGGGCACCACCAGCGTGATGTCCACGTCAAAGCCCAGCACGGTCTTGAAGGCCTCTTTCAGCAGGCCGAGGTAGCGGTCGGTGACGATCTTGCAGATGAAATCGTTGCGCACCGACAGGGTGATATGGCTCGAGTCCTCAAAGCTGATGGGCTCAAGTCCGTCGATGTAGAGATTATAGGTCGGCTCGGCCATCTGCGTTTTGCAGTATGCCTGGGCGGCCTCTAAAACGTCCTTGAAAGAATCCATAAAACATCCACTCCATTGAATTGGTCGAAGTTTTCAACAATGCTGCTGATACCCCGTTAGTATACCACAAAAATCTCCCTGCGTCTATATTCTATAATGTAATTTATAATACATAAGAAAAGACGCTCCATCGTGCCCTCGCGGCTCTTGTGTCCAAGGCGGTTTTTGGCCACAAGATATGGTGGAAGAAAAGTTTTCCACGGAGAACCGGTGAAAAAGTTGAAAGCTTTTTCACAAAGAAATTTGAAAAAAGTTTGCTGGAAAGTGAAAAAAACGCTTGACAGAAGGGGATAGTGTGCGATATACTGTTGAATTGCAAGCCTGTCCCCAATTTGGGACCAGAAATACCCCATTACCGGGGACGAGTTTTTACGGAGGATACAACCATGAAGAGAACTTTTCAGCCCAAGAAGCGTCATCGCAAGGAAGTTCATGGCTTTCTGACCCGCATGAGCACCAAGAACGGCCGCAAGGTCATCAATGCTCGCCGTGCTAAGGGCCGCAAGAGCCTGACCGTCTGATCCCGCTTTGCCAGGGATCCGGCGCAGAATTGAACATGCGCACAAAAGACTGCTGATCCAGAATTGGCGGTCTTTTTCTTATTTTGGACGTTCTGCGCGCGGAATGACTAAAAATTTGGCAAAAGATTTGGCACAAAAAACGCCCGGACAGCCTTTTCATGTCGGCGTTTTTTTTGCTATACTGAATTTTGAACTTTGCCTTTAGGGAAGTTCTGCGATTTTTTAACCGAAAAGGAGGCGACGGAGCAGTGCGCTATCGTCCCATCCGCCGCAACAGCGAGTTCGGCCGCGTGTATGCCCGCGGCAAGTCCTATGTGAACCCGGCGCTGGTGCTGTATGTGCTCAAGACCCGCGGCAAAAAGACCCGCGTGGGCCTGACAGCCACCAAAAAGATCGGCCATGCCGTCCAACGCAACCGCGCCCGCCGCGTGATGAAGGCTGCCATTGATGAGCACCTGGATCAGAACATCGGCGGCTATGATCTGGTGTTCGTGGCCCGGGGCATGACCCCCCGCCTGAAGAGCTGGCAGCTCAGCGAAGTGGTGGCCAGGCTGTTTGCCCAGGCTGGCTGCCCGACAAGGCAAAGCAGCCGGGCGCAAAGCCCCTGCCACGGTCCCGCCCGCAGACCGGGCCGCAAAACAGTGAATCCCGTCTCCCGCGTCTGCCGGAACGCGCTCTGTGCGCCCATCCGGTTCTACCAGCGCTTTATCAGCCCGGGGCTGGGCCGCAACTGCCGCTTTACCCCCACCTGCAGCCAGTATGGCATAGAAGCCATCCAGACCCATGGCTGCATCAAGGGTCTGCTGCTCACCGCCTGGCGCATCGCCCGGTGCAACCCGCTTGGCCGGTGGGGCTTTGACCCGGTGCCGCCCAAAGGCCGCTGGGTGAGCCCGGAGAGAAAGCTCTCGGTATCGAAATTATTTAAAAGGCGGCATGGATAGTTCGGCGGGGAGTTTCTCCGAGGACCGTCCGCTGGGGTGGGACCTGCTGCAGCAGGCAGTAGGGCGGGCGATGGAATGGCCTGCAACGACAGCGACCGCCGCCAGTGGCGGATGCAGGAAGCTGTTGTTGGGGCCGCGGCCAGCAAGACGCAAGCAATGCGCGGCGGATGCTGGGAGCCGCAATCCGAACTCGTGTCCGAGGAGAAAGCT
>ENA-OQIO01000749-OQIO01000749.1-human-gut-metagenome-genome-assembly--contig:-NODE-749-length-16728-cov-1.441359_pt1 | contig 16728 bp, 24 predicted proteins | sample MGYA00242573_ERZ504737 | MGnify/ENA primary metagenome ERZ504737 (study PRJEB26092, sample SAMD00036203) | human gut metagenome | host: Homo sapiens | study: EMG produced TPA metagenomics assembly of...
GTACGACAAGGAATAAAGGTCTTAGATGAAAAGTATTATCGATTAAAACATAAAGAAGATAAGTACTGTTTACTTTTATTAGAAAGAGATTCTAATTATGATGTATTATATGTAGATGATAATGGTTGGAAATCAGTAGTATATTTTGAATTAGTTGAAGATGATAAGTTATATATTGTTGATGTTGCACCTCTTTATATTAATGAAGGTATAGGTAAAAATGCTTTTAATCTTCTTTTCAATTATATAAGACAAACAAATTTAATTAAGAAAATCTATGGAAGAACCTCTCCTATAGATGATCAACATGCTGATCGTAAAGAACATTTTTTCAATAAATTAGGGTTTACTATTGATGGAAGAAGAATTTCTCGAGTGTTTAAGTAATTATGGATAATATAAATTAAATACTATGATAAAAGCTAAAATATGATAAAATAGTAAGAAATGAAAGCTCAATAGGATTAGAAGCTATATTTAAATAATAAATATCAGCAAATAATTCTAAAAAGATAATATAGAAAGGGATTAAAATGAGAGAAGAAGTATTTAAGATACATAAATATCCGTTAGGACATAAAGTAGATAAGCAATTATTGGTCAGTATAAAAGATATATTTTTACAATATGATGAGCATATGTTTTTTGAAATTAAAACAGAATGTACTAATGATACGGCATGTTTTTTTGAGGATATTGATGAATGTTTTGAATATTTTGAAAAAAAGACTTATCGAATTGTAAAAATGTCAATAACTGGTAAATTTAAAGATAATCAAGTAACATTGATTTTTGACAATGGAACACATCCAAATACTGAAATTAAATTTCAATTTGATAATGGGGATGATTATTTATTATTAAAAATAAAATAGAATTATGCTTAAGCAATTTTAAATTAAATTATCGAATATTATCTCGTTTGCCAATTATGACTTTTCTATTAGGTTTTGGCATGTTATTTATTGTTGTATATACTAATGTAAAAATATTATATTTCCTGAGTTAGTATAAATTTCAATAATGAGTATATGGACTTGTGGAATATGGATTACTATATCATTATCAAGTATTAGAAATATTAAAAGAAATTTATTTCCATGCACAGAGTTTCGCATAGGACAAAATATACGTATTGAAGAAAAAAATGAAAAAATAAGAAACTTTATATTTGTTACAATTATTTTAACTATAATTTTAGGTATTATAGTAAATTTAATAAGTGGTTTTCTTTTTAATTCATATAAGTAAAAATTGATGATCATATATGGTTATTTAAATAAAATAAGAGAATAAGGATAGAAGGATATATTATGAAGGGATATAAGGCACTTCAATATGAAAATGGTATTTTACGCTCTAAAAATTCTTTTAAAAAAATGGAAGGGATATTTTTGAAAGTTGGTATTCCTAAACAATAAGTAGAGACCAAAGAAGACATTGCTTTTAGTGAAAATGGGTATAGTTTTTGTGGCACGATAGAAGAAGTTGCTGATTGTATGAATATTCTTGCTCCCCTAAAGGGAAGAAGTCCTGTGGGAGTTGATGAAAGATTATTCTTAATCGATACACTTGATAGTTGTGTGATTGGAAGTTCAAAACATTTTAAAGCAGAACAAATAGTTATAGAAAAAGAAATCACACAAGATGAAATTATTCAATATTATTTGGATCATCCTGAATTAAAACCTAATATTAGGGAAGATTTATGGAATGAATTTTGTAATGATAAGATACAGCCATATGTATACGTAAAAGAAGAAAAAGAAATTGAAGATTTAATAATAAAAAATTGTTTGCGATATGGTCAAGATGATTTATGTGCTCAAATATCAAATGATTCATATATGGAAATATGTGAAAAATGTATAGGTTGGCAATGGCGAGGTGACACGCGAAGCAATATGAAAGACTATCTATATTTGATCATTAGAAGTAAACTTTACAACGGTATTGAACTTAATTGTATTGAAGAATACCATAAGTTAGAAGGTTATGAAAATGAACGAAAAAGCTTGCGTTTAATCAGTGAGTACTTAAAAAAACAAGCAATAAAGCTATATGATTTTTAATGAAAGAACGGTTGAATTATGATAAATTAATCATAGGTCAATCGTTTTTTATGGAGGTCATTATGAAAAAGGAATTATTATCGCTATTATCTTATGTTTACTAGGAATGATTTTTTTTATCAGGAAGTGTTGGTGTTTTTTATAAACCAGTAGAAGTATCTAATAAAGTTGTTATTTTGGCTATTTTAATTATTGTTTTTATTATTTGTTATTTTTATAGAAAGAATAAGAAAAGAAGATAGTTGGGAGAGTGTCAAAGACATTCTCTTTTATGTTATAATGAATAAGGTGATAAACATGAAACATATCTTTATATTAAAACCAGATACTTCTAAAAGTTTGATTAATTGTATAGTAACAATGATGCAAGGAAAACGTTATGAATTACGCTATACCAAAGATTTAGATGATGCAAGAAAGATAGCCTTGTCTTATCAAGATGAAAAGGAAGTTTGTCGTTTATATGCGATAGGTGGCGATGGCTTTGTTCATAAGGTGGTCAATGGCATGGTAGGGTCTTTTCATGAACTCGTTGTCATTCCGCAAGGAACAGGTAATGATTTTGCTAGAAGCATCTACAAAAATTTAGATGCGATAAAGATTTTTAAAGAGTCATTAAATAAGCAAGCCAAAGCAATTGATGTGATTCAATGCAAAGAAGATTTATATTGTATCAATGTCTTTTGTTGTGGTTTAGATGCTGATGTTGGAAATCTAGTGAATACAAATCGTAAGACAACCTTATTTCCAAGAATTATGCAATATAGTTTAACGATTTTAAATAAGATCTTTCATTTAAAATTTTATCCAACCGATATTTATACATATAATAAAGATATTTATCAAGGTAATGTTTTGATTTGTACCTTTTGTAATGGTCATTATTTTGGTGGAGGCTATCAGGCAGGGTATTATTCATCTTTAGATGATGGGATGATTGATATGTCTGTAGTGGGTGAGATTTCTAAAAAAGAATTACCGTATTATTTAAAAGGACTCATTACCAATAAGTTACATAAAACAAAAAAATTTCAACATTTTAAAGAAGATGATGTTTGGGTCAAAACCAATCAATATGTTAATATTGATGGTGAAAAATATGAACCAGGAACATATCACTTAAAATGTTACATAAAAAAATTCAATTAGTTTATTAAGGAGATTACTATGGAAATAGATTTAAAAACAGATTCACGTAAAGTAAACCAGGAGATACTTTTATTGCGATTAGAAATGTTAATCGCGATGGACATGATTATATTCCTCAAGCTATTAAAAATGGGGCAACAAAAGTAATTGTTGAAGAAGGAAATTATGATGTTGAAACTGTTGTTGTTGAAGATACAAGAGCATATTTAAAAGATTATTTGTATGAACATTATTATCCTTATTTCAAAGATATGAAATTAATAGGGGTTACAGGTACAAATGGGAAAACAACAATTGGTTATATGATGTATCAAATGATGACGATGCTTGATATTCCTTGTGCTTATATGGGAACAATTGGTTTTTATTATTGTGGGAACTTTATTAAAATGGTTAATACCACACCTGATGTAGATGTACTTTATGATTATTTTATTAAAGCAAAAGATGCGGGGTGTAAAGTACTTGTGATGGAGGTTTCTTCACATGCGCTTGCGAAAGATCGTATTCATGGCTTAGAATTTGATGAAGTTGCTTTTACAAACTTAACACAAGACCATTTAGATTTTCATAAAACATTAGAAAACTATGCGAATGCTAAACAACTCTTAATTTAAAAAGACAAGAGGAAAGAAAATTGCTGTCATAAATGGTGATGATCCACATGCTTCACATTTTGAATTAGAAGGAAATCAAAATCTTTTGATTTCTGATCAAAAAGGTGATGTTCTCATTCAAAATATTGAATTTTCTCACTTAGGGACAACCTTTACCTTTAAATATCAAGAAAAAGAATATCAAACACATATTCAATGGTAGGAAGATACAATGTTTATAACTATCTTACAGCGATGCTTTTAATTCATGAATTAGGATATGAAATTGATGCTATTTTAGCCTTAAATACAAAACTCAAAGCACCTAAAGGAAGAATGGAGTTAATCGTTTATGATACAAATGGTATCTTTGTAGATTATGCCCATACCCCTGATGCCACTTTGAATGTTTTAGAAAGTGCTCAAGAATTTAAAAAAGGAAAAATTATTACGATTATTGGTTGTGGGGGAGATCGTGATACGACCAAACGACCAATCATGGGGGAAATTGCCTGCAAACATAGCGATCATGTCATTATTACGGATGATAATCCACGAACAGAAGATCCTCAAAAAATCATTAATGATATTTTAAAAGGGGTTAGTGGTGATTATGAAGTCATCAATGATCGTCATCTCGCCATTGCTAAAGGAATGAGTTTATTAAAAGAAAATGATATCTTAATGATTTTAGGAAAAGGTCATGAAGATTATCAAATTATTGGAACAGAAAAGATTCATTTTTCTGATCAAGAAGAAGTAGAAAAATATATAAGGGAGCATATACATGACTAAAATTGCATTTTTTGATGTGGATGGAACCATGATTAATATACCTCATCAATTATTAAAACCGACAGATAAGACGATACGTGCTTTAAAAGAATTTCAAAAACAAGGAAATTATATTGTTGTAGCAAGTGCTCGTGGCGTTAAACCAGAATGTTTAGACGAAATTCCTTTTGATGGCTTTATTGGTTGTGATGGAGGCTATATTGAATTCCATCAAGAAGTTTTATTAAATAATGTTTTTAGTGTGAAAGATTTAAACTTACAAAATAGTATTTATGAAGCAACAAATGGACAATATATAATCAGTGAAAGGAATCAAAGTTATTTCAGTGACATGAATGGGGAACTTATCAAAAAACATTTAAGACTTTATACAGGAACAGATAAGCTTCCTGATGATTATGATGATAACTGGCGCTTTCAAAATGTTAAAGCTAATACAGTAACCGCTCTTTTCTATAATGCAAAAGACTTACATGAAGCCTTAGATATGTTACCAAAAGAATGGTCTATCAATGCTTATGATACAGGACATATTCGTATGGATGTCCATCCTCAAGGTTACACAAAAGGAATAGCGTGTGAATATTTATATCAAAAATTAAATATTCCTAAAGAAAATACGTATGCTTTTGGTGATGGAGAAAATGATATTGAAATGTTGCATCTTGTAGGAACTTCTATTGCGATGGGTAATGCGGATGTTGAAGTTAAAAAACATGCATCTACTGTGACTTTAACAGTAGATGAAGATGGTATTGCTGATTTTTTTGAAAAGGAATTTAAAATCAAATGAGAATTAGAAAAATAAATTTTCAAGAAATAAATTTTGAGTATTGTCCTTATCCTCAATCAATGTATGATTCCATAAAAAGAATAGGACTTTCTTTTCCTATTAAAGTGAATATTATTAATGGTAAATATTATTGTAAAGATGGACATAAACGTCTTTCTATTATTCAAGATTTATTAAAAAATGAAGAAGGTTATGAAAAAAGAAGGGATGTTCCCTATATTATTTATAATGATGGGAGTTCTAGATCTAATGATTGTTGGCGTGATCGCAACATGCATTAGATCTTTTTCATTTTTTGAAAGCATAAAACGAGAATAAATAAGAGGTATATAATAGATGCGAGGAAGTGATTATTTTGTTATTTAGTAATAGAGATTTAAAAAAATTGATAATACCTTTAATTATTGAACAGGTATTAGCATTGACAATTGGGATTTTTGATACGATGATGGTTTCCCAATGCGGGCAAAGTGCGGTTTCAGGAGTGAGTATTGTCGATGGGTTAAATGTGTTGATTATCAATATCTTTTCGGCACTAGCTACAGGAGGAGCTGTTGTTTGTTCGCAATATATTGGTAAAAAAGATGAAGAGATGGCTTGCCATAGTGCTAAACAGCTCTTATTTACCATCTTAGGTTTATCACTTGTTATTATGGTTTTATGTATGATTTTCAATGGGAATTTATTGAATTTGATTTTTGGACATATTGAAAGTGATGTGATGGCTTATGCAAGAACTTATTTTTTCTTTTCAGCCTTATCTTATCCTTTTATTGGTTTATTTAATGGTGGGGCTGCTTTATTTAGATCAATGGGAAATAGTAAAGTGGCTATGACAAATTCATTTTATATGAATATTGGAAATATCGTTTTGAACTACCTCTTTATTTTTATTTTAAATATGTCAGTCAAAGGAGCAGCAATTGCTACTTTACTTTCAAGAATGTTCTGTTCATTTATTATTTTATATATGTTATTAAATAAAGAACATATTGTACATATAGATACGTATTTAAAATATAAGTTTGATTTTTCAACTGTCAAAGAATCTTAAAAATTGGTATTCCAAATGGTTTAGAAAATGGAATGTTTCAAATGGGGAAAATCCTTGTGCAAAGACTTGTTTCAACTTTTGGAACAGCTGCCATTGCAGCCCATGCTGTTGCCTTTAGTTTAACATCCATTGCCGTTGTTCCAGGAATGGCTTTAGGACTTGCTATTTTAACAGTTGTAGGCCAATGTATTGGAGCTAATGATTATCAGCAAGCTAAATATTATACAAAGAAACTGATGATTATTGCTTATTTATCAACAATTGTAGCAGCTGGTATTTTACTTGTTGGGGTTAGATATATTTTAAGATTTTATGCTTTACCACAAGATACTGCTAATTTGGCGGTTTCAATGGTTTCACTTCATTGTGTTTTTGATTTCTTTGTTTGGCCAATGGCATTTTCTTTTCCAAATGCCTTACGTGCAGCCAATGATGCAACTTTTACAATGATCGTTTCTACATTTTCAATGTGGACTTTCCGTTTTGCTTTAAGCTATGTTTTTGCTTTGTATTTACGCATGGGTGTCATTGGTGTTTGGTGGGCTATGATTGTTGACTGGATTTTTAGGTCAATTTGTTTTATGATTAGATATAAATCCAATAAATGGATGAATAGAACGTTAGTATAGGAGAATTATATGGAAAAAGTAGAATATTATTTTAGAGAAATTTCAAAGATTCCAAGAGGATCTTACAATGAAAAAGCAATTTGTGATTATGTGGAAAACTTTGCTAAAGAAAGAAATATAAAATATGTAAGAGATAAAATGCATAATATCGTGCTTTTTAAAGAAGCAACAAAAGGCTATGAAGATCATGAAACAGTCATGTTAGAAGGACATATGGATATGGTCTGTGAAAAAAATAATGATAGTGATCATGATTTTTCAAAAGATTCCATTGAACTTATTGAAGAAGATGGTTTTTTACATGCCAATAAAACAACATTAGGAGCGGATGATGGTGTTGGTGTTTGTTATATGCTTGCTTTATTAGATGATGAAAGCTTAAAACATCCAGCTTTAGAATGTGTTTTTACTGTTCAAGAAGAAGTAGGACTTAATGGAGCAATGGGTCTTGATAAAAGTATTTTAAAAGCGAAAAAGATGATTGGACTTGATAGAGGGAAAGAAAAAATTATTACTGTAAGCTGTTCTGGAGGAAGAAGAGCTGTTGTTGAAAAAGAACTTTCTTATCTAAAAAATGAATCACCTTGTTATCAACTTTATGTGGGTGGCTTACAAGGTGGACATTCAGGAGGCGTTATTCATTTAGAAAAGAGGAAACGCTAATGTGATTATGACACGTGTCTATTATCATCTTTCTTTAAATAACATTGAATTTTTATTAGGAAGTTTTAAAGGTGGTTTAAAAGATAATGCGATTCCTAGAGAATGTGTCAGTGTCTTTGCTTCAAATGATGATTTTAAAAAAATCAAAGAAGTTGTTTTAAAAGTAGAAAATGATTTAAAAGAAGAATTAAAAGAAAGTGATGAACATGTATTTGTTCGTTTAGAAAAAGTAGATTCTTTAAATGAAGTGATTTCAGTTAAAGAAAGCCAAGATATTATTTCAATGATGTATTTAATGCCTAATGGCTTTATGCATAAATCTTTAAAAATGGATCTTACCAATATTTCTTTAAATATGGGTGTAGTGGAAATGAATGAAAAATTCAATATTTATTTTTCAATTCGTTCTCCAATGGAATCGGCTAAAGATGAATTATCAAACAAATTGAGTTTAATTGCATCAATGTTTAAGGCAAAATATGTTTTAGATAATAACTATCCAGGATGGAATTACGATGAAGGTTCAAAACTTAGAAAACAATATGTTGATTTTGTAAAAGAAACAGAAGGAATCACTTTAAAAGAAGAAGGGACACATAGTGGTCTTGAAACAGGTATTTTCAAAGGGGCACTTCAAGATTTAGATATTATTACTTTAGGGCCAGATATGTTTGATATTCATACTCCTGATGAAAGATTAAATATGAATTCATTTTATAAATGTTATCAAAGACTAATTCATTTTTTAGAGAGATTATAAGATGTTAGAACTTATTAAAGTAAAATATGATCAAGATATCAAAAATCAATTAGAAAAAAGATTTATTGCTTTTGACGTAGAAACAACAGGTTTGAATCCAAAAGAGGAAAGAATTATTGAATTAGGAGCTGTTCTTTTTGAAAATGGACAAGCTGTTCAAAAATTTAATACACTTGTCAATGCTGAAGTAGAAGTCTCTGAGTTTATTTCTAATTTGACACATATTACCAATGAGATGTTAGAAAATCAACCACGAGAAGAAAAAGCATACGAGATGTTCCAAGAGTTTATGAAAGTGGCTCTTGAAGGCAAAGTGATTGTTTGTGCGCATAATGCGAAATTTGATATGTCGTTTTTAAAGGAAACATTTGATCGACTTCAATTAACAGGAAAAATCTGTTACGTAGATACCTTACAATTGTCAAGAAAGTATATTCATGGACCTTATAATTATAAACAAGGAACGATTGCTCATTATTTACATATCAAGAATGAAAATGCGCATCGTGCTTATGATGATGCTTATGTTTGTGGACAAATATTAAATCATATAGTAAAAGGAAGTTTTTAATAAACTTCCTTTTAATGTACAATTTCATTGAGTAAATTGACGGCAGCCATGGCATCTTTTGTATAGTAATCGGCATGAATATCTTGAGCGATATCTTCTGTTAATACAGCACCGCCAACAAAGATTGGACACATATTTACTTCTTTTTTTAATAAAGTAATTGTTTCTTCCATTGAAACAACCGTTGTTGTCATTAAAGCTGAAAGACCAATAGCTTTAGGATGATGCTTATGATAGGCTTCTAAAACGACTTCTGCAGGCACATCTTTTCCTAAATCAATGACTTGATAACCGTAACTTTCTAAAACAACTTTTACAATATTTTTCCCGATATCATGGATATCACCATGGACAGTCGCAATTAAAACAGGACCTTTAGAAGATTTCGTTGTTTTAAATGTTTGTTTGATCACATCAAAGGCAATTTTGCTTGCTTCTGCTGATTGGATCAATTGAGGTAAAAAGATTTTACCAGTTTCATAATCCTTCCCAATTTGGTCAAGAGCAGGAATTAAAATGTCATTGACGATTGTTAGTCCATCTTGACTTTCTAAGGCTGTTTCTGTTGCTTTTTTGACTTCATCTTTTAAACCGTGTAAGACAACATCATTTAAAGAAAAGGATGTTGTTTGTTTTGGTAAAACGACTTGGCTTTGTGCTTGTTTTTGAATGTAATTTGTAGCATCTTGGTCATAATTATAAAGTACATTGAAGGCATCGATTGTATTCATCAGTTCTTGATCTAATGGGTTGATAATTGGTAAATCAAGTCCTGCCGACATTGCCATTGCTAAGAATGTTTTATTAAGTAAAGGACGATTTGGTAACCCAAAAGAAACGTTACTTACTCCTAAAACAGTATGGACACCCAATGTTTTAACCATAGAAACAGCTTTGATTGTTTCCATGACTTCTTTTTGTTGAGCAGAGGCGGTTAAAACAAGACAGTCAATAATGATATCTTTTTTGTCAATGCCATATTCTTTTGCTTTGTTAATGATCTTTTTAGCGATTTCAAATCTTTGCTCAGCCTTTGGAGGAATGCCATTTTCATCTAAGGCTAAGCCAATGACAACACCACCATATTTTTTTACAACAGGGAAGACGGCTTCATGGTTTCATCTTTCCCGTTGACAGAGTTAATAAGTGGTTTTCCATTATAATAACGACAAGCTTCTTCAATTGCTTGGAAATTAGAACTATCAATTTGTAAAGGAAGTTGAATAACTTCTTGTAATAATTTAATAACATGCTTCATCACTTTTGGTTCATCAATACCAGGCAAACCGACATTGACATCTAAAACATGAGCTCCTGCTTGTTCTTGTTTGATGGCTTCTACAACAAGTTCATCATAACGTTCTTCTTTTAAAGCAGCTTTTAATTTTTTCTTTCCTGTTGGATTTATCTTTCTCCACAAACAACAACATGTTTTCCAAATTCAACAGTTGTTGTTCCTGAAGAGACACGTGTCAACGAAGAAACTTCTCTTGGAGTCACTGTTGTTGGGCAGTTTTCTTTTAATTTTTGAATAAATTCAGGGGTTGTTCCACAACATCCACCAACGATAGCGATTCCTTTTTTGACAAGAGGAACGATTGCCTCAATAAATTCATCTACTTTCATTGGATAAACGGTTTGTCCGTCTTCTAAAAGAGGGAGACCCGCATTTGGTTGAATCATCACAGGGAAAGAGGTACTTTCTAAAATATTTTCAATAATAGGAGCCATTTCATTTGGTCCTAAAGAACAGTTAATTCCTAAAGCGTCCACTTTTAATCCTTCTAAGACATTGACCATTGTAAGAGGATCACAGCCTGATAAACTACGACCATTTGTTTCAAAGGTCATTGTTGCAAAAACAGGAAGATCACTACACTCTTTGACAGCTAAAATACTCGCTTTTAATTCATAAATATCTGTCATTGTTTCAAATAAAACAACATCAATATCCTCTTTTACAAGTTCTACCATTTGCTTAACGCTTTGATAAACTTCGTCAAAAGTTAAAGTTCCCATCGGTTCCATAAGTTTACCAATAGGTCCAATATCTAAAGCAATATAAGCATCAGGTTTGATTTTTTTAGCTTCTTTTGCATTTTGGATAGCTGCTAAAATCACTTCTTGATAGCTATATTTATGTTGTTCTAATTTAAGAGGATTTGCGCCAAATGTATTGGTTGTAATAAAATCAGCTCCTGCTTTTAAATAACGGTGATGGATATCAATAATTATTTTAGGATGTTCAATATTATAATATTCTGGAATTTCTCCAGCCTTCATTCCTAGTTCTTGAAGTTGTGAACCAAAACCACCATCAAAAATAAGAAGATCTTTTATTTAATCTTTCGCGTAACATGTTTGACCTCTCTTTCTAAAATTACAATCTTTTATATGTAAACAATTCTGACATGTTTTTTCTTTTCTGTTATCACCTAAACCAATCAAACCAATCATTGATTTTTGTGGTAATAAAATATTACTTTCTTGGACAGTCAAACCAATTTTTTTAGAACTTTCGATAATGAAAGCAAGCTCTTTATTGAGTTCAATAGGGACACGACCATAACCAGGACAAAAACGAAACGTTCTTTTACCAATCAGTTGTTCATTTTCATATTCATCACATTTCACTTCTAAAAACTACTTGCGACAGCATCAAAAATCGTCGCTTTGGTCATGTCAATATGACTGTAATAATGAGATCTTTTTTCTACCTGTAATCCTAAAGTACAGCCAATAATAACAACATCATGACAATTTTGAAATAAATCATTCAAGTCTGGATAATCGAGATTTAAAGAAATTTCATCAATTCTTAAAGGATGAAAAGAAAGAGGAAATTTACGATAAGTTACTCTAAAAGAACTCATTTTTTCAATTTCCTCTATGCATTCATCAATCAAAACATTCATTTTTTCATCAAGTATTTGATGATGATATCCTAAATACTTTAAAGCGTTTTCTTTAATCTTTGAAAAATTCATCACGAATATATTCTGTTCTTTTTAAAATTTCTTTTGCAATCTCTGGTTTATTCATTGTATAAATATGTATTCCATCTACACCATGAGTCATTAAATCGATGATTTGATAAGTTGCATAGTGTAAACCAACTTCCCTTCCTGCTTTAGGATTTCCAGCAAAACGATCAATCATGCTGCTAAATCAAACGGAACAGAACAATTTGACATTTTTGCGATATTTTTTAACTGTTTTTGGATTATGAGCAGGCATAATTCCTGCAAGAATAGGGATATGAATTCCAATTTTTCTTGCTTCTCTGACTAGACGATAATAATATTGATTGTCATAAAAAATTTGAGTAACAAGATATTTAGCTCCAGCATCGACTTTTTTTCTTTAGGTTTAAAAGATCTTCTTCAAAGTTTTTAGCTTCATAATGTGTTTCTGGATAACATCCACCAGATAAACAAAAATCATTAGGAAAGTTTTCTTCAATGAATTCATTTAATTCACTAGCATATTTAAAATCACCATGATTAATACCATCACTATCTTTAGGATAGTCGCCACGTAAAGAAAGGACATTTTCGATACCATTTTCTTTAAGTTCTTCTAGAATTTCTTTGATTTCATCTTTTGTATTATTCATACATGTTAAATGAGCTACAGATTCAATACCATATTTATTTTTAATGGTTGAGGCAATCTTACATGTATTTTTAGATGTAGAACCATTAGCTCCATAAGTGACAGAAATGAAATCAGGATTCATTTTTGCTAGTTCATCAATGGTTGCATAAATAGATGTGATATCATTTTCATTATTTTTGGTGGAAAAATCTCAAAAGATAATGTTGGTCTTTTCTTTAATAATTCGTTAATTTTCATATATTTCCCTCACTTTGTTTACTATTATATAGAGAAAAGAATAGAGAGTAAATGAATAAATGAAAGAAGTTGGCTATAGTTTTAAACTATTGCGACTTCTTTTCATTAATAAGTGCTTCTGCAATATTGGTAAGCGAATGGCTCAAAGAAGAAAGGCTGGCAACAAGTAAAAAGAAATCTTCTTGATTTTCGAATTTGTAAGCTAAAATCTTCAAGAATTTGTTGAATGAGTTTTTGAAGTTGTTGGTTCATTACTTGCTTGATATCTATGAAATGATCATAAAGTAAAGATAAATATGTATCACTTTCATAAATAGGAGTAAGGAGTTCTTTGATTTCTTGAATCGAAAGATTATTTTTAATTGATAGATGATCAACATTTGAATGATTTGTTCCTTAGTGTATTTTTTCCCTTTTACAGGCGTAATGACTTTTGGCTTTGGAATAATTATTGATCATGGTTTTAGTAAGTAATTTATCATCTTCATTTTTTTATGATTTGCTAGATGGATTTCAAAAAGAGTCATAATTTGATCCATATAGAGATCTAAATCAGGAATATCTTTAGACATAATAGAACTTTTTTGACTTTCTTTTTCAACAAGATTTTCTAGTGTTTCTTTATTCATAATTTCACCTCATATTTATTTTATAGATTATCATATTTTTTTGCAATATAAACTATTTGAAATGGTTTTTAAATACTACATATTTAAAAAAAGTCATACTAGGATTTTAAAAAGCTTTATTGTATAATGTCCTTGGTGATTAGATGAAAAATATAAGTAAGAAAAATTGGGTTTTATATATTGTTACTTTTTTGGTGATTGTTATTGGAGATCAACTTACAAAAATATTAGTGTCTTCTTCGATGATGCTAGGGCAATCGCAAGCGATTATTGATAATTTCTTTTATTATACATATTCGCATAATCAAGGAGCAGCTTGGGGAATGTTATCAGGACATATTAGTTTGTTTGTAGTTGTTTCGCTTGCTGCAGCAATTTTTATGTTTTATTACTTTAGTAAGACAACCAAAGCTCAAAGATTAACACGTTATGGAATTGTTTTAACTTTTGCAGGTCTTGTTGGAAATCTAACAGATCGTCTTTATTTTGGATATGTGAGAGATTTTATTGATTTTATTATTTTTGGTTATGATTTTCCTATTTTTAATATTGCTGATATGGCAGTAGTAATAGGAGTAGGATTGATTATTTTAGAGATTATATTTGAGGATTATATTAATGGAAAAAAGAAAATTAGAGATTAATGAAGAAAATGTACGTTTAGATAAGTTTATTATGAATTCAATTTCTGATTTATCAAGAACACTTATTCAAGAATATATTAAAGAAGGGCATGTTCTTGTAAATGGAAAAATTGAAAAAGCAAGTTATAAAATTAAAATGAATGATGCTATTGAAATCACGATTCCAGATAATAAGGAGATGGATGTTTTACCAGAAGATATTCCTTTAGATATCGTTTATGAAGATCAAGATGTCATCGTTGTCAATAAACCTTCAGGATGATCGTTCATCCAAGTGCGGGAATTTATAGTGGTACTTTAGTAAATGCTTTACTTTATCATTGTAAAGATTTATCAGGAATCAATGGTGTGAATCGTCCTGGTATTGTTCATCGTATAGATAAAGAAACAAGTGGTTTATTAATGGTAGCAAAAAACGATAAAGCTCATAAATCATTGAGTGAACAGTTAAAAGAACATAGTGTTACACGTCGTTATGTGGCTTTAGTTCATGGTGTTATTCCACATGTTCATGGTAAAGTCAATGCGCCAATTGGTAGAGATGTCAATGATCGTCAAAAAAATGGCTGTCACAAAAAACAACAGTAAAGAAGCAATTACTAATTTTACAGTATTAGAAAGATATGATGATATGTCTTTAATTGAATGTCGACTTGAAACAGGAAGAACGCATCAAATTAGGGTGCATATGTCTTATATTGGTTATCCAGTTTATGGAGATCCTAAGTATGGAAAGAAAAAAGATAATCAGAGTCATGGACAATTCTTACATGCTAAAAAATTAGGATTTATTCATCCTACTACAGGTGAATATTTAGAGTTTGAATGTCCTTTACCTGATTATTTTCAAGCAAAACTTGATGAATTGAAAGGAGAATAAAATGTCTAAAAAGATTATTAGTTGGCAACAATATTTTATGGGAGTTGCTAAGCTTTCAGCTTATCGTTCAAAAGATCCTAATACCCAAGTAGGAGCGTGTATTGTTTCTCCAGAAAATAAGATCGTAGGAGTAGGATATAATGGACTTCCATGGGGATGCGAAGATGATCAGTTTCCATGGGCAGCAAGAGAAGGAGATTTGTATGATACAAAATATCCTTACGTTGTTCATGCAGAATTGAATGCTATCTTAAATAGTATTTCTCATTTACAAGGATGTACGATCTATGTTTCTTTATTTCCATGTCATGAATGTGTGAAAGCCATTATTCAAAGTGGTATTAAAGAAATTATTTATGAAGATGATAAATATAATGGAACAGACAGTGATCGCGCTGCAAAACGTATGTTAGATGCCGCAGGTGTCAAATACACAAAAATTCCAGCATTTGAATTAAATAGTTTATAAAATAAAAAGGTCTTCTTTGGAAGACCTTAAATTACATCTTTAATACGCTTATAATTAGTCATATTAGTTTTTGTTACTTTAAGTAACATTTTTTTACCATACTTTTTAGCAATACTTACAGCAACATGATCGACAACTGAGCTTGTATTACCACGAGGCAATTTTACTTTCAAGCTTCTAGACATGTTATTAAAATATTGGTAAAAGGCATATTTTGAAAGAATAGACGAACACATAATTGCAAAGTATTGTTCTTCTCCTTTTTGTTCAAAAGATAAATCCTTAACAACGATTACTTCACTCTTTAAATAATTATAATACGTTTTAGGTGAAACAAATTGATTTACGACTTTTTTATCAACTTTCATTGCAACTTTTTGCATTACATTTGTAACGGCCTGATTATAAAGTTTTGCTTTAATGTTTGCTAGATTATTACCAGCAACTGCCATTTGATTGTAGTGAGAATTATCAAGAATCAACAAACTATAAACAAGTCGATCTTTGATCTCTCTAGCAATTTCAATAACTTCTTGAGGTGTCATGAGTTTAGGATCACGAACATTTAAGCTCGCTAACCAATCATAATCGCGTTCATCGATATAGCATGCAACAACACATAATGGTCCAAAAAAATCACCCGATCCTGTTTCATCACAACCAATGTGAGAATAAGGATAATATTGTTTTTCTTGGTTTGATGGACCACCATCACTTAAATGGGCGTAGTTTTCAACATGCATATCTATAATATTCATTGGTTTGTTATTATTTGCTACATTCATGTCATTTCTTTCCTCCTACCATATATACTAATTATAGCATATTTTTCAAATTTTGACACTATATTTTTGTTTTGATACAATAATTGCAAGGAGGTATTTATGGCTTTATTAAATAATCCCTACATAATCGATATAATTATAGGTCTATTCCTTATTATATATACATTTATTGGTTATCTAAAAGGATTCATTATTCGACTTTATGACTTTTTTTAGTCTTTTTTATAGCTTATTTTCTAACAATTAATTTTTCTTTTCCTTTATCTAAATTGATTATACTTTATCAATTAGAAGGTTTATTAGAACCAATTGGTATAAAGGTAAATCAATTGTTAGTTGCTGTTATTTTATTTATTGTTATCTATTTCCTTTTAAAAGGAATTG
>ENA-OQIO01000751-OQIO01000751.1-human-gut-metagenome-genome-assembly--contig:-NODE-751-length-16710-cov-2.070856_pt1 | contig 16710 bp, 20 predicted proteins | sample MGYA00242573_ERZ504737 | MGnify/ENA primary metagenome ERZ504737 (study PRJEB26092, sample SAMD00036203) | human gut metagenome | host: Homo sapiens | study: EMG produced TPA metagenomics assembly of...
CAGATTTTGCTGGAAAAATATGTAAAAAATTAAGGGAATATTAAAAAAATATTAAAAATTAGGGGGGGGGGGTAGTGAAATATACTGAATTATGTTGAAAATAAAGGGGGAAAATGCTATCATTGTGCATGACAAACAGAGGGTGCATCGAAAGGTGTCGAGGCATAAGATGGAGTTTTAAAGGTATAGTTATACAATGAGGGAAAAAGAATTAAAAAAGAGAGCGGAACGAGGAGAGAATGACGTAAAGGGGAAGGAAAAAAGATTCGAACATTGGCAGATTATAGCCGCCTATCTGGTCATATATGACATATTCGCAGTGAATTTTTCTTATTTTCTGGGGTTACTTCTAAGATTTGATTTCAGTTTCACAAAGATTCCAACAGAATATATCCATGCAATGCTCAGATTTGCACCGATTTATACGGTGTTCTGTCTGGCTGTATTTTGGGTACTTAAATTATATAATAGTTTGTGGGCATTTGCCAGTTATACAGAGCTGAACCATATTTTACTTGCAAGCATTATTACAACCCTTTTTAATGTAGGAATTACGATGCTTTGTAAGAGAATGCCGGCTTCTTATTATATAGTAGGAGCAGTCATGCAGTTTTGCCTGATTACAGGGATTCGGTTCGGATATCGCTATATTACTCTTGAGAGAACCAGGATGGCACAGGTGAGAAAAGAGCAGAACCATACAAATGGCCGGAATATTATGGTGATCGGAGCTGGTGATGCGGGAAAGAACCTTGTACGTGAATTGAAGACTTCCAGACGGATCAATGGTACGCCGCAATGCATTATTGATGACAACAGAAATAAATGGGGCAGAAATATTGAAGATGTACCGATCGTAGGGGGAAGAGCATCTATCTTTTCAGCAGTTGAAAAGTATCAGATCAGTACGATCCTTTTGCAATTCCGACAGCAAGTGCAGAGGCAAAAAGAGAGATCCTGAACCTGTGTAAAGAGACAAAGTGTGAACTGAAGATACTTCCGGGAGCGTATCAGTTTGTGCAGGGAGAAGTATCGCTGGCACAGATTAAAGATGTTACGGTAGAGGATCTGCTTGGAAGGGATACGATTCAAGTGGATATGGAACAGATTTTTCAGTACATAAAGGGAAAGACGATTCTGGTGACGGGAGGCGGAGGCTCAATCGGAAGCGAACTGTGCCGTCAGATTGCGTCCCATGAGCCAAAGCAGTTGATCCTATTTGATATTTATGAGAATAATGCATATGCCATCGAACAGGAGCTTCGCAGAAATCATTCGGAACTGAATCTGGTGACTCTGATTGGTTCCGTACGTGACAGCAGAAGGCTGAATCAGGTTTTTAAAAAATATAAGCCGGACATCGTATATCATGCGGCTGCACATAAGCATGTTCCTCTGATGGAGACAAGCCCGAATGAAGCGATTAAAAATAATGTAATCGGAACATACAAAACTGCCTATGCGGCAATGCAGAATGGAGTAAAGCGGTTTGTTCTGATCAGTACAGATAAAGCTGTAAATCCAACGAATATCATGGGTGCAAGCAAGCGACTGTGTGAGATGGTAATCCAGAGCATGGATGCAGTCAGCAAAAGTGGCAGAATGGATTTACTTCCATTACTGCATGGCCACAGAGACAATGCAGAAGAGCTGGCAAAGCAGGCAGAAATCTGTCTGAAAAAGGCAGAAAAAGAGCAGACGGACGGCAAAGACTCAGAAACTATGGGAAATACTGCCAGACTGAAAATTGAAGTATCAAGAATCGTGAGAGAACAGGAACTCAGTTCGTTGCGGTACGATTTGGAAATGTACTGGGAAGTAATGGATCGGTGATTCCACTATTTAAGAAGCAGATCGAGGCAGGTGGACCGGTTACAGTTACGCACCCGGATATCATCCGCTATTTTATGACGATCCCGGAGGCGGTGAGTCTGGTGCTTCAGGCGGGAACATTTGCCTGGGGTGGGGAGATCTTTGTCCTTGATATGGGAGAACCGGTGAAGATTGATACACTGGCAAGAAACCTGATCAAGCTGTCAGGATATGAACCGGATGTAGATATCAAGATCGAGTATTCAGTCTTCGGCCAGGAGAAAAATTATTTGAAGAAAAGCTGATGGCAGAAGAAGGAATCATGCGGACAGATAATGAACTGATTCATATTGGAAAGCCGATTCCATTCGATACAGAGGTATTCTTTGAACAATTAAAAGAACTTGCTGATACATGCTATAACAATTCTGATCATATTGTAGAGCTTGTAGAGCAGATCGTGACAACATTTCATCCGGTAGGAGAACATCCGACAGGAGAAGAAAATAAGAAAAGGCAAGAATAGTTGAGATCAGGCCAGGCGGTCTGGTCTGGAGGAAGCGTGCATTTATGCACGCTTTTTAGGCAATATACAGAAGCTGAAATGAAGAGGAGAAGCATATGTTCAAAGAAAGTGAGCAGATAGAAAAATTTGAACCAAAGGTGTGGCTGAGCAGTCCGACGATGCATGGTGAGGAATTTGAATTTTTAAAAGAAGCCTACGAGACAAACTGGATGTCAACTGTGGGAAGGAATATTGATGAGGTAGAGCGTCAAATGGCGGAAATAATTGGATGTAAGTATGCGGTTGGTTTATCGGCGGGAACCGCAGCATTACACTTGGCAATGAAGCTGGCTGGGGTAAAAAAGGGCATGAAGGTCTTTTGCTCTGACCTGACCTTTGATGCGACCGTAAATCCGGTTATTTATGAAGGTGGTGTACCGGTCTTTATTGACACGGAATATGATACCTGGAATATGGATCCGGTTGCGTTGGAAAAGGCTTTTGAGTTATATCCGGATGTGCGGGTGGTTGTTGTTGCACATTTATATGGAACTCCCGGAAAGATAGACGAGATCAGAGCTATTTGCGAGAAACATAATGCGTTAATTGTGGAAGATGCGGCAGAATCTCTTGGAGCTAAATACAAAGAGGTGCAGACTGAAACTTTTGGTGATATTGGATGTATTTCCTTCAACGGAAATAAAATCATTACCGGCTCATCAGGGGGAATGCTTTTGACGAATGATTTAGAGGCAGCAGAAAAGGCAAAAAAATGGTCGACACAATCGAGAGAAGATGCACCGTGGTATCAGCATGAAGAATTAGGCTACAACTACCGTATGAGTAATGTAATCGCAGGTGTTGTACGTGGTCAGATTCCACATCTTGAGGAGCATATTGCACAGAAAAAAGCAATTTATGAAAGATATAAGGAAGGATTCAAAGATTTGCCGGTACAAATGAATCCGTATGACAGTGAGAAGTCAGAACCGAATTATTGGTTGAGTTGCATTCTGATTAATGAGGAGGCAATGTGTAAGCAGGTTAGAGGAGAAAAAGATGCACTCTATGTACCTGAACATGGAAAGAGTTGTCCGACAGAGATTTTGGAGAAACTTGCCGAATATAATGCGGAGGGCAGACCAATCTGGAAACCAATGCATATGCAGCCGATTTATCGGATGAATGGTTTTGTGACCAGAGACGGAGACGGCAGAGCAAGAACAAATGCTTATATAGCGGGGAGTGAAAAAGATTGCGATGGATGTCCTTTTGACAAGGGAATGGATATTTTTGACAGAGGATTATGCTTGCCCAGTGATAATAAAATGACTGCGGAACAGCAGAACGTAATTATTGAAATTATTAAAAGTTGTTTTCAGTAAGAAAGAGGTCGAATAGTGGATAAAAAGAAAAGAGAGTTGATTCCACATAAGCCGGGAATTTATGAAAAATACATAAAACGTCTGCAGGATCTTATCCTTTCGGTCATAGCAATCATTGTCTTATCTCCTGTCTTAGTTTTGATAGCTGTGCTGGTAAGAATCAAACTAGGCTCACCGGTTATTTTTAAACAACAGCGTCCGGGATTAAATGGCAAAATATTTAATATGTATAAGTTTCGTACAATGACAGATAAGCGGGATGAAGCAGGTAATTTATTGCCGGATGAAGAACGTCTTACAAATTTTGGTAAAAAGCTGAGAAGTACCAGCTTGGATGAATTACCGGAACTGTTCTGTATAGCTAAGGGCGAGCTTGCAATTTGCGGGCCCAGGCCCCTCCTTGTTTCGTATTTGCCACTCTATAATGAACATCAGAGCAGGAGACATGAGGTAAGACCGGGACTTACTGGTTATGCACAGTACATGGAAGAAACAGTGTGACATGGGAAGAAAAGTTTGATATGGATGTTTATTATGTGGATCATGTTACATTTTTCGGGGATTGGAAAATTATATTCAAAACAATAAAAACGGTATTAAAAAGAGAAGGAATTAACTCAAAAGAATCGGTTACAATGGAACCGTTTAAAGGCAGTAAAGAAAAGTAGGAAAGATTACAATGAGAACGGTAATAATTATTGGAGCCAGTGGACATGGAAAAGTTGTGGCTGATATTATACAAAAATCAGGCGATATAGTATATGGTTTTTTGGATGATAATACGGAACTAAAGAATGATTTTTTAGGATTTCCGATTTTAGGAAAAATAGAAAATTATAAGAAATATAAACATATTGCAGAATTTATTATAGCTATTGGAGATGCTCATGTACGTAGCGATATTTCAAAAAAGTTGCAAGATGTCAAAATATATACAGCAGTTCATCCAGCAGCTGTAATATCAGGCTTAGATGTATCAATTGGTAAGGGAACGGTAATAATGGCTAATGCTGTTGTTAATTCAGGAAGTCACATTGGTAATTTTTGCATAATAAATACAGGTGCAATAGTAGAACATGATAATAAAATTGAAGAATTTGTCCATGTTTCAGTGGGAGCAAAACTTGCAGGGACGGTGCATGTAGGAAGAAACACATGGATTGGTATAGGAGCTGTGGTTAGTAATAATTTAAAAATCTGCGAAAATTGTGTAATACGTGCGGGTGCAGTAGTTGTTGAAAGTATAACTAGAAGTGGTAATTATCAAGGTGTGCCAGCAAAGATAAAGGAATGATATTATGAAAAAAATTTGTTTTGTAACAACCGTGTATATGACATATAAATGTTTTTTAAAACAATTATCACAGTATTTATATGAAAGTGGAGAATATGATATTTCATTAATATGTAATAATGAAGAAGATGCATTAAAAGATATACCTTCCTTTGTACATTATCATCCTGTGGATATGAAAAGAGGAGTAAGCTTATCTGCTTTTGGAGCTATAAAAAAAATAGGAGAAATTTTAGAACGAGAGAAATTTGATATTGTTCAGTATTCTACGCCTAATGCTGCATTTTATGCATCTATTGCTGCGAAGAAAAAGAAGGTTCCGGTAAGACTATATTGCCAATGGGGAATCAGATATATGGGGTTTGAAGGGTGGAAAAGAAGTGTTTTTAAGCATTTAGAAAAAAAGACATGTGATAATTCTACTTTCATTGAGGCTGAAAGTCATAATATAAGAAATTTTTCGTTAGATGAAAAATTATATAATGCGGATAGAAGTTGCGTAATTTGGAATGGAAGTGCTAGCGGTGTTGATCTGAATAAATTTGATATTTCAAGGAAGAATTGTTGGCGGGAAAAAATAAGAAAACAATATGAATTACCCGATAAAGATATTATTTTTGTTTTTGCTGGACGATTAACAGCTGACAAAGGTGTTAATGAGTTATTGTCTGCTTTTTGAGTGTTGAAAAAAAAATATTCAAATGTAAAATTGCTAATGCTGGGTGGTATGGATAATCATGAGTCCTTACAACTTGAGTTAATGGAGCAGGCAAAGGCTTCTGCTAATATTATTTTTACAGGAAATGTACCAAATGTTGAGGAGTACTATGCAGCGTCAGATATTTTTGTAGCACCGAGTTATCGAGAAGGTTTTGGGTTAGTTGTTGTAGAAGCAGAAGCAATGGGATTGCCGGCAATTGTATCTAATGTACCAGGTCAAGTAGACGCAATCAAAGAGAATGAGACAGGATTAACATGCGTTGTAAAAGATGCAAAATCCCTTCAATGTGCAATGGAAAAATTGATAGAGAATACAGAATTAAGAATAGAATTAGGCAATGCAGCGTCTAAATATGTAGAAGAAAATTATGAGCAAAAAGAACTATTTAAATATTTGAAAATGCATAGAGATGCGTTGCTTAGTGGAGAAAAATAGTATGCCAAAAGTAAGTGTATTGATGAGTGTATATAATTGTGAAAATACAGTAAAAAAAGAGCATAGACTCGATTGTTGAACAAACATTTACAGACTGGGAACTTATAATTTGTGATGATGGCTCAAAGGATAATACATATAAACTTGTACAAGAGATTGCAAAGGAAGAACCAAGAATTGTTTTGATAAAAAATGATAGAAATAGGGGACTATCATATTCTTTGAATCATTGTTTAAAAGTCGCCAAAGGTAGTTATTGTGCTCGAATGGATGGAGATGATTTGTGCGATTCACGAAGATTTGAAAAGCAAGTTGAGTTCTTGGATAATAACAAGGAATATGCCTTTGTAAGTACAAGAATGACAAGGTTTGATGAGCATGGAACATATCAAGTTCCGAAATCTATGGAATCTTATTCCCCGACAATAAAAGACTTTGTAAAGGGGTCTCCGTTTTGTCATGCTCCAGTTATGGTCAGAAAAAGTGCTTATGATGCAGTGAGTGGATATAGAGATATACCACAGACTTTAGGAGTGGAGGATTATGACCTTTGGTTTAGGCTATATGCGAAAGGGTATAAAGGATATATATTACAGGAATCGCTTTACCACATGTTTGATGGCAGAGGAGCAGCTAAAAGAAGAACATTTAGAAGGCGATTAAATGAAGCCTGGGTTAGACGAAGCGGTTATAGAATGTTAAAAATTCCAATAATATTTCGGGTATATATTTTTAAACCAATATTAATTGGAATGATTCCGCAACATATATATAGAACAATTTTAAGGAGATAAAGCAGTGTATTGGTTGTATGGAGCATATATTGTCTCAATTATAGTGATATTGTTAATTGAGCTTACAAAAAAAAATGGTATAAGTGAAAACGGCATTACAAAGAGGCAATATTATAATCCAGTGCTTGCATTTATATATATGTGTCCTTTGGCATATGTTGCTGCGTGCAGATATCGTTTTTGGGATACAGACGATTACAGAGTAATGTATGAGGCGGTTGGAAAATCATTTGACAATGTATTTAATAATGTGACCGGACATGTAGAAAAGGGTTATTTATTGTTCACAGCATTGTTAAACAAAATTAGTCATAACTCGCAGTTTTTGATTATTGTTTCGTCAATATTTATATTATTTTTAGCTTACTTTTTCCTGTATAAAGAATCAACAGATCTTCCATTATCCTTTTTGATTTTTTCCAGTCAGGTGTGGATGGCAACAATGAATGGTCTTAGACAATATATGCTGCTGTGATATTGTGGCTGGTATGGAGAAAATGGGCAAGAGGTATACAGTGTAAAAAAAATGATTTGCTTTTCATTTTATCAATACTACTAATGGCATCATTTCATAAATCTGTTCTGATTTGTATACCTTTGTTCTTTTGCGCAAGAGGTAAATTGGGAAATAAAAAAGTAACTGCATGCATAATAGCAGCGGTTGTGATGATAGTGATTTCTCCTATATATAATTTTATTTTTAGTTTTTTGCTAGGTGGAACAGAGTATGCAAATTATGTTGACACCAGTGCGGCAATGGGCGGTGCAAGGTTTATAGTCTGCTGTGTTCCTGTTGTGCTGATAGGAATTTATCACTGGTTATATTTAAGGAACGAAGGCAATAGAGAGAATAAGATGATTTGGATGATGAATCTGTCATGTCTAAATTTTGCTTGTAATATCTTGGCACTTAAAATGGTTTATTTTGCTAGGCTCGGTATATATTTAGCAATATTCGATCTCATTGTTATACCATACTGCATAGACAGGTGCTTTACAGAAAATTCCAGAAAACTTATCAAAGTATTATTGTTGATTTCCTATACATTCTTCTTCTATAAACAACTGTTGGCATACGGTGGATTTGCAACAAATTTTAAGTTATTTTATGAGGTGAAATGATGATTCCTAAAAAATTCATTATTGTTGGTTTGGTAGAAATGAATTACCGGAAACAGCAAAAAAATGTATAGACAGTTGGAAAAAATATTTTCCAGAGTATGAGATTATACAATGGAATGAAGACAATTATGATGTTAGAAAGAATAATTATATACGAGAGGCATATGAGAAAAAAAAGTATGCATTTGTATCAGATTATGCAAGATTTGATGTATTATATCGGCATGGAGGCTTGTATTTTGACACGGATGTAGAAGTGATTAAATCTTTTGATGACATTCTAAATCAGGGTTCATATATGGGATGTGAGATAGATGGAAATGATTGTAAAAATTATTCTATATTAGTTAATCCTGGTCTAGGAATGGCAGCACCGGCAGGATTAGAGCTTTATAAAGAGATATTGGACTATTACGATAAGCAGAAGTTTTGTGATGCTGATGGAAGTATAAATACAACCACAGTGGTTACACGTACTACACAGATATTATTAGAAAGAGGTTTAAAAAATACCTCAGAAATTCAGCAAATAGGACAAATAGTAATTTATCCTAAAGAGTTTTTTAACCCACGTAATAATAATACCGGAGTATTACAGAAAACAAATAATACGCATTCTATTCACTGGTACGCTCAATCATGGGTTTCATCCAAAGAAAGATTGAAAAGTAAAATTACGAGACCAATTCACCGTATATTTGGGGAAGACTGTTTCGGTAAAATAAAGAAAGTATTGAAAAAGTGAGATGCAGAGAATATGTTAAAGAAGATACTAAAAAAGATAATTTATAGAATAAGAGGAGAATATACGATTGCTCAATTAAGAGAGATGGGGCTTCGTGTTGGAAAAAAATTTGATCCTCAGTTGGGCTATGAACTAGATCCTTCGCATTGCTGGTTGATAGAAATTGGAGATAACGTGACATTTGGACCGCACGTTCAGGTACTTGCACATGATGCCAGCATGCATAATGTTTTGGGATATACGAAAATAGGTCGTGTTAGAATAGGCAATAATGTGTTCATCGGTGCAGGGAGTATTGTCCTGCCAAATGTACAAATCGGGGATAATTCAATTGTGGGTGCCGGAAGTATTGTTACAAAAGATATTCCTCCCAATGTTGTGTGTGGGGGTAATCCAGCCAAAGTAATATCCACATTAGATGATTTTATTAAGAAAAATAGAGAGCAAATGAAAGAATCGCCATTATATTCAGAAGATTATACACTACGTGGCAATATAAGTGAGCAAAAGAAGAATAAGCAAAGAGAAGAATTGAAAAATAAAATTGGATATATAGTGTGACATAACAATAAAGACATATATTGTGCAAAGGGTGAAATTAGTGAAAAAAATATTAATAGTTTCGCAAGCTATGGAAATAGGTGGTGCGGAAAAAGCACTGTTGGGGTTATTAGAAGCAATTGATAAAAAAATTTTTCAAGTGGATTTATTCTTACTGCGTCATACTGGAGAATTATTAAAATATATACCAGATAATATTACAATATTACCAGAAAAAAAAGAATATGCAATGTTGGGAATCCCATTAAAAGAAACATTAAGAGAAAAGGAATATAATATTTTTTGGGGACGTTTAAAAGGAAATTTAAGAGCGAATAAGTATGTCCGCAAGAATTATTTTAAAGATGCTGCTGCGGTAAATGATGAATATAGTCATAAATACACAGTAAATTGCATGCCTATGATTTCGGACGAGGAATATGATTTGGCAATCAGCTTTTTGGCACCGCATTATTTTGTTAGTAAAAAAGTAATTGCAAAAGAGAAGATGGCTTGGATTCATACAGATTATGAAACTGTGGAAATTGATGTAGATTCTGAACTTGGTATGTGGTCAGAATATGATTATATAGCCTCTATATCTGACAAAGTTACAGAAAGTTACAGAAGTTTTTTGAAAACATTTCCGTCACTACATAATAAAATAATTTTGTTTGAGAATATAATGCCTGTAGAATATATCAGAAATTTAAGTGATTCGGAAAATGTTATTGAAGAAATGCCGCAAGATGAGAGTATGATATTGCTTTCTATTGGAAGATTTTGTACAGCAAAAAATTTTGATAATGTTCCAGATATTTGCAGTAAAATCTTGAATGCTGGAATAAAGATTAAATGGTATTTGATTGGTTATGGTCCAGATGAGGAGCTAATAAGAAATAGGATTAAAGAATTACAAATGGAAGATTATGTTTGTATCTTAGGAAAAAAGGAAAATCCCTATCCATATATCAAGTGTTGCGATATATATATTCAACCAAGTCGATATGAGGGGAAATGTGTTTCGGTGATTGAGGCACAGATGCTACACAAGCCGGTGATTATTACAGATTATGCAACTGCAGGAAGTCAATTAGAAGATGGCGTTGATGGAGTGGTTGTGCCTATGAATAACACAGACTGTGCTCGGAAAATTGTAGCAGTCCTTCGGGATAAAGAACTTCAGCGACAGTTGGTCGAAAATACAAAAAAGAGAGATTACGCCAATATCGAAGAAGTGAATAAGATTTATCGGCTATTGGAAATTCGAGAAAAGTAGAAGACTTTTTTATTTTGTAAGAAGGAAGGTAAAATTGTCTGTGATTATAGTAGTATGTATGCAGACAAATAGCAGGGAGGTTGATTAATGATTTACATACTATTATGAGATTGACTGGAATCGTGGTATACCATACATATTTCGAAGTATAGATAAAGAAATTCTTAAAGAAACGGATATGCGAATATTGGGTAGGATTGTGGGAGTGCGTAGCACGGAGCAATCCGTAGGCATCAAAGTCGGGAGCTTTTGACCCCGACATCAGATTATATATGTAGCATTAATAAATGAAAGAGTATACACGTGAATTATTTTTCGTGATAGCGCGATTCTAAAGATTAAAGTTCGAATGTGTCTTCGTATAAATCATGAAAAAGCGAGTTCATGTTGTGAATATGAAAGACTTATTCGGAAGGTGCAACGAAAGGAAAATACAAAAAATGCAACACATTAATTTAAAACAAAAAACTATTTTAGTTACTGGGGCAGCTGGCTTCATCGGTGCAAATTTGGTCTTGGAACTGTTAAAAACGCAGTCTCCGATTAATATTATTGGTATTGATAATCTGAATGATTATTATGATGTTTCTATTAAAGAATGGAGATTGAGAGAGATTAAGAGAATGGCAGATGAACATTTGGAATCCAGATGGACATTTATCAAAGGTTCAATTGCAGACAAATCGGCAATTGAGAATATTTTCAATAATTATCATCCGCAAATAGTTGTTAATTTGGCTGCACAGGCAGGTGTGCGCTATTCTATAACAAATCCAGATGTGTATATTGAGTCCAACTTAATTGGTTTCTACAATATTTTGGAGGCTTGCCGTCATACTTACGACAATAGTAATTCTGGTGTGGAACACCTAGTTTATGCCTCGTCATCTTCTGTTTATGGTTCCAATAAGAAAGTACCATATTCCATTGATGATAAAGTGGATAATCCAGTTTCGCTTTATGCTGCAACAAAAAAATCTGATGAACTGCTTGCTCATGCATATGCCAAACTTTATAATATCCCGTCTACAGGATTGCGTTTTTTTACTGTTTATGGACCGGCAGGACGTCCGGATATGGCATATTTTGGGTTTACGAACAAACTATTACATAACGAAATGGTTGAGATTTTCAATTACGGAAACTGCAAGCGTGATTTTACTTATGTAGATGATATTGTCGAAGGTGTTAAGCGTGTCATGGCAGGAGCACCGGAGAAAAAAATTGGTGAAGATGGACTTCCAATTCCACCATATGCGATTTACAACATCGGAAATGGAAATCCGGAAAGTTTGCTTGATTTTGTGACCATCTTACAAGAAGAATTAGTTAGAGCAGAGGTATTACCGTTCGATTATGATTTTGAAAGTCATAAGAAGCTAGTTCCAATGCAGCCAGGCGATGTACCGGTTACTTATGCAGATACTTCAGCATTGGAACGTGATTTTGATTTCAAGCCAAGTACAAGCCTGAAGGAAGGGATTAGGAAGTTTGCTGAGTGGTATAAAATATTTTATAAGATTTAGAAAGCACTAGAGAGGAAAAAATGGAATGAATAAACAGCTCGGTGATAAAAGACGGAATATTCAGGTAGGAGGGCTTAGGGGGGCGGCGATTCTCTGTGTGGTTTTGTACCATGTATTTGCAGATTTAAACAAATATACACCGGGATGGATGATATGTATACTGAACCACTCGGAAGGTTGGGTGTTTTAATCTTTTTGATTATTTCTTGCTGGTATCTGGTAGATTTTAATGAAATCAACAGAGATAAATTTGATTTAAAGAAGTATTATAAAGGGAAATTAGTAAGATTATGGCCATGTTATGCAATTTCAATTACATTAACGGCAATAATTGTTCATTTTTTCTATTTGCCTGACAGAATGAGCACATGGGTGATTGGTTATTAAATTTATTTTTTATTAATGGATTTGTTGGCACACCTTATGTTGATGGAGCTCATTGGTACCTAACTACATTGGTTGCTTTTATAATGATTGTAGGGTGTGCGAAAAAATTTAGAATAGATCGATCTCCGGCATTTTATTTGATGTGGATTTTCATTTTAATTATTGCTATTCGTATGCGATTGGAAATTATCTACCAGATTATTGGAGGAAACTATGTTTTTGTTTTGAGTATTATCATATCAGTCCATGCATTCATTGCAGGATATGCAAGAACAATCAAGAATAAATTCTTATGGCTGAGTTTGGGAATGGTTAGTGGTGTGGGTATTGTATTATTTCTGGGGAATAAAGTGCTTTTTTCAGATAGTATTCATTCTTCCGTTGTTTTTAGGATGCTTACATGAAAAAATTAAGATTATGGAATGTAAGTTTTTGGTTTTTCTGGGAATGACTTCGTATTCAATATATTTAATACATCAGAATGTAGCCTACGAAGTTGAATATTACTTGATGAAAAGTATTGGACATTATACGGAAGTGATTAGTATTGTTGGCGGTGTTGTTGCTGTATTATCAGGGGTTGTGTTGTATTATGGTATTGATAAATTCAATAAAAATTTTAACAATTAGGTAACAGGTTTTGGAACATAAACTTGATTTTAGAATCTTGTGTTTAGAGTATTAGGAACAAAAGATGGATAGATAAAATGAGGGGATATCGTGAGTGAGAGGTTAGTAGAGAATATGAAGAAAATAAAAGGAAAACAATTGTCTGAAGAAAATCCGTTGGTTACAGTTGCAATTGCAGCATATAATGTTGAAAAATTTTTGGAAAAAGGAATTGCCTCTGTACAAAAGCAGACATATAAAAATTTGGAGATTCTTATCGTGGATGATGGTTCTACTGATCTGACACCGTTGCTTTGCGATAAAATGGCAAAGGAAGATTCACGAATTCGTGTTATTCATAAAGAAAATGGTGGGTTGGGCAGTGCAAGGAACATGGGGATTGAACTAGCACATGGTGAATTCATATATTTTTTGATGTAGATGATAGCATGGAACTTAATCTTATTGAAAATAACGTAAAGTATATGAAGTCTTTGAATGTTGACCTTGTGATTTTTGGCTATTATGCTCGCTATAATAATTCAGATATAGAAGAAGCTATTTGTTTGTCAGAACGGTACGTTAAAACAAATGAAGAATTGAAGAAAGCATATGTAGAAGAACTTCTCTTTTTGAAGCACGGGAATGGTTTTGCTTGGAATAAATTTTATCGAAAGAAATTTATTGATCAATATGGTTTTCGATTTGGAAATCAAAGAATTCAACAGGACGAACCATTTAATATGCAACTTTATTTGAAACTGAAAAAAGTGTATATTTGCCCTAAGGCATACTACCATTATGTTATTTACGATAAAGGTAATGCAGGATCACGTTATTTGGAAAATAAATTTGATATTATTACAGATGTATATCATTGCTTTATGAAATTCTATAAGACTTGGGATTTAAATGAAAAAAATGTATTAGATTATATTTATAATCGATATGCAAGTGGAATCTATGATGTAATATCGACTAATTTGTTTCATAATGATTGCAAGTTGGGGAAAGCGGAAAAGTATAAATTAATGCATCAAATATTGAATAACTATGAAGTTATTAGGTGTATAAAAAAAGCATGGAACAAACCTACATTAGATCCCGTTGTATTTGGGATTAAGCATCAGATGTGCTTGTTTTTGATGATAGTTATTCCAATGAAAAAAGTAGTAAAAAGATTTTTAGGGAAATAGTTTATGGATTTAAGTATAATTATACCGGTATACAATGCTGAAAAGTATTTAGAAAAGTGTTTATTATCTATTCAGAATCAGTTGCTTCAAAACTTCGAAGTAATCATGGTCAATGATGGTTCGCTAGATAACTCAGAAATTATATGTAGAAATTTGCAAAAAAAGACAAGAGGTTTCGTCTATTAACTATAGAAAACAGTGGACCAGCACATGCAAGAAATGTAGGTATAGCTGCGGCACGGGGAGAGTTCATTGGATTTGTAGATTCAGATGATTTTATTGAACCAGAGATGTATGAGTCATTAATGCAATATGCACAATCGTTTCCAGTAGACATGGTTATTGGTGGATTACGTTATATTGATGAAAATGGACAGATTATAAAAGAAATGAAAATGGACATTCCTTTCGGGAAGGTAATGAATAAAAAGGAAATAGAAGAGAATCTTCTTAAAAAATATTATGGAAATAATAATTATGGGGTATTCTCTTTATGCAATAAAATATATAAAAAGCAGTTTTTAGATAAATATAATTTTCGCATTGATGAAGGCAGAGTACGTGCAGAAGATTATTGGTTTAATTTGAATGTATATCGAGCAGCAGCATTAATTATGGCTGTAGATATTTATGGTTATAATTACGTTCAGGTAAATAGACAAAGTGTAATGCGTGCTTTTAGAGCAAATCAATTTGAATTATTTTGCAAAACAAGAACGGAATTGTTGGAATTAAACGAAGATTTTGGATTTACTATTGATTATAATGCATTCGATGCTGGATTTATACAGGAAACAGTGTCATTTATTATTCAAATGATAAATGTGCAGAAGGGGGTGCAATATTCCACAATAAAAAAAATCATTACACATCCATGTTATGCGGATGCAATTGAAAAATGTTCAGACAGAATGTTTTCTGTTCAGATTAGAGTAATTAATAGATGTATAAAAAATAAGTTGTATTTTGTGGCATATATTTTGTTCAGAAGTTGGGCATTAAAGTATTATAAAATGATATTGTAATTGAAAATTATACTAGGAGAATTACAAGATGAATTGGAAATTAGAAATAAAGTGATTTTGGTAACGGGAGTAACCGGATTTATTGGTTCGAGACTTAGTATTTGCAGTCTATTAAATGAAAATAAAGGAGAGAGACTTAATGAAAGCTGCAATTATAACGCATTATTATAAAAGTAAAAACTATGGTGGCAATTTGCAAGCTTATGCAATGTGCAAAGCAATTGAAAAATTGGGGTACACGGCTGAACAACTTTGTTTTACATCAGAAAAGGAGATGTCTAGTGAAATTCCCAAGCAAGAAAAGAAACTAAAAATTAAAAAATTGAAAATAGCTGTTAAAGTGTTAGTTTACAACATACTGTGTTTTGTGCGACATCCTAAAGTTTATAATATGCTTCGGCAACGCTCGAAAGCTGTTTTTATGTTTAATCAAAATGTTATTCCGCATAGCCGCGAATGCTATAAGGAATCTGATATTATTAATTCAGTAAAGAGTTATGATCTGTTTATTACAGGAAGTGATATGGTTTGGAGCCCTGATATGTTTTCTGATACCTTTTTCTTGAATTTTGTACCAGTTGATATTCCGAAATTTTCATATGCTCCGAGTATAGGCGTAACATCTTTAACGGATAAAGAACAAAAAATTTTTAGGTCTTTCCTAAAATCCTATCAAGCGGTTTCCGTCAGAGAACATAATGCAATTTCTTTATTAAAAAAAATATCGCCGGTTTCTGTTGAGTGGGTACTTGATCCTACACTTATTTTAGAACGCGAAGAATGGGATGAGATTTGTAGCAAGAGAATCATAAAAGAGCCGTATCTATTTTGCTATTTTCTAGGAAACAATATAGAATCTCGTAAATCAGCAGAAGAATATGCAAAAGCACAGAACTTAAAGCTTGTAACTATTCCATATTTATTAGGGGGGTATCGTAGGTGCGATTGTAATTTTGGAGATATTCAATTGTCAAAAATTTCACCACCCGATTTTATTTCGCTTATTCGATATTCAGAAGCGGTCTTTACGGATAGTTTTCATGCATGTGTTTTTTCATTCCTATATCAACGAGATATGTTTGCTTTTCGCAGAAATGCTGAAGATAGATGGGGATCACGTATTTATAGCTTTTTGGAACTTATCGGTTGTGTTTCACGTTACTGTGACACACATGAAAAGAAAGTATGGATACGTACGTCTGAGCATCGATCGATGTACAGCTACGTACGTCTGAGCATCGAATCGATGTACAGCTACGTACGTCTGAGCATCGATCGATGTACAGCTACGTACGTCTGAGCATCATCGATGTACAGCTACGTACGTCTGAGCAT
>ENA-OQIO01000752-OQIO01000752.1-human-gut-metagenome-genome-assembly--contig:-NODE-752-length-16643-cov-2.711855_pt1 | contig 16643 bp, 18 predicted proteins | sample MGYA00242573_ERZ504737 | MGnify/ENA primary metagenome ERZ504737 (study PRJEB26092, sample SAMD00036203) | human gut metagenome | host: Homo sapiens | study: EMG produced TPA metagenomics assembly of...
AATAAAATGAGCAATCGCCTGCATCAGATGCGTCTTTCCAAGTCCAACACCTCCGTAGATGAAAAGCGGGTTATAGACTTGTCCCGGTGTTTCGGCAACTGCAAGGGAAGCAGCGTGTGCTAAGTTATTATTTGTACCGACAACGAAGGTGTCAAAAGTATAGTTCGGATTCAGGTTCTGAAGACCGGAATTCTTCGCAGCAGAGCCGGTTGCGGCCTTTTTAATTTCCGCTGCCTGCTTATCTTTGGCTGTAATTAAGCGGACATCATATTCGTGGTTCATAATCTCACAAATCGTAATGCGAAGCATCTCCAGATATTTTTTTTCCACATAGGAAACAGCCATGTCGGGGTTCATGGAGGTACTCGACATAATCAGTGTAATGGTATCGTTTTCCACTGTATAACTTCAATTGGCTTAATCCAGCTGTTAAAGGAAATATCCTGAAGCTCATAGCGTTCTTTAAAGGTCTGTAATATCAAATCCCAGTTCTGTTTTAAATCTTCCATATTATATCAATGCCTTTCTGGCTTTCGTTAAAGTAAATGTATTCTAATATATAATATAACAAATGTGGATTTTTAGCAAGAAGCCCATGAAAAATAGTGGATAACTCAGTTAAAAGTGGACAAATCACAGTGCTGTTGACAACTTATAAACACGAAATATGCCCATAAATTGCGCTTTTTCGTGTTTTTTTACACAGGATGTTGTGAAATTATCCCCAACTTATCCCCAATTTGTGGATAAGTTGGGGATTACTGTGCATAGCTTGTGGGTATTTGTGGAAAAGACAAAGAATACAAAAAATATCGAAAAAACACTTGACTTATAGATGTTTTATTCTTATAATTAGAAGCGATGTTTTTAAATTTGATTAGAAAATTCCTGCCATATACAATCATGGTGTGAAAAGGAGGTGCGTATAAATGAAGATGACATTTCAGCCTAAGACAAGACAGAGAGCTAAGGTTCACGGCTTCAGAGCAAGAATGAGTTCAGCAGGTGGAAGAAAAGTTTTAGCAGCAAGAAGAGCAAAAGGAAGAAAAAGACTTTCAGCTTAAGAGTTGTTTCAAGAAGGCAGATGAGTGCGGAACAAGGCATTTATCTGCCTTTTTTTACTTTTAAGATATAGTATGGAGGAGTAGATGTGAAAAATCCTTAAATCGGTAGATTTTTCAACACAAAACTTTGTGCCGCAGGCGTCACAAAGTTTCCGTTATCACAGAACTGAATAAATTCAGTCCGTGTTTCCTCCGGCATTAAAATGCCTGCGGAATGGAGGAGTTATGAAATATCAGAATTTTGAAACATTAAAGAAAAATAGTGAGTTTAAGAGCGTCTATCAGGCGAAACACTCTTATGCAAACAAGTATATCATTATGTATATACTTCAGAATGGAACGGATACAAACAGACTCGGCGTATCTGTGAGTAAAAAAGTCGGGAACAGTATTGTCCGGCACAGGCTGGCAAGGCTTATACGCGAAGCATTCCGGTTAAATGTTACACAGGTAGCACCCGGATATGACGTTGTGGTAATAGCAAGAGCCGGTCTGAAAGGAAAAGGTTATAAAGAAACCGAAAGTGCGATGCTCCATCTTTTAAAGCTGCATCATATTTATAATAAGGAAGAAAAAGTCCATGAAGAAAGTGATCATTAAACTAATACACTTTTACCAGAGGGCAGTTTCACCGTATAAAGGACGCAGCATGTGCATTTATTATCCGACCTGTTCCCAGTATGCCCTGGAAGCGGTCGAACAGTATGGCGCATTAAAAGGTGGATGGATGGCATTTAAAAGAATATTAAGGTGCAATCCTTTTGCAAAGGGCGGATATGATCCGGTACCCATTGTGTACAAGCCTAAAAAGGGAAAGCACTAAAAAATGGAGGTATCAGTTTGGGTTCAATTTATAATACAATTATCAACCCGATTGCGTGGGTATTCGGTAAAATACTGGATTTCCTGTTTATGGGACTGCACGCGATTGGATTGGGAAACATTGCAATTGCAATCATTGTATTTACATTTCTGGTAAAAATCCTTATGCTTCCGCTGACTGTAAAACAGTCCAAGATGATGAAATTAAACAATATCATCATGCCGGAGGTCCGTAAAATCCAGGATAAATACAAGGATAAGAGAAACGATCAGGAAGCCATGTTAAAAATGCAGGCAGAAACAAAGGCTGTCTATGAAAAATATGGTACATCACAGATGGGCGGCTGTATCCAGATGCTGATTCAGTTCCCAATCTTAATGGCAATGTACCGTGTTATCCAGTACATTCCAATGTACGTAGGACAGTTAAAAAATCTGTTTGTCAACATTTTGACAGGAACAGACGGCGGTATCATGAATGTTTCCGGCTATGCGGATATTATGGCGGAAAACTTCAAGATGACGGGCAGAATGACAAATGTGGACTGGGGTAATATTGATTCTGCGGTAACTGCAATGAATTCATTTTCAGCAGACCAGTGGGAAACATTAAAATCTTTATTCCCGGCATATGCAGGTGTGATTGCCGAAAATCAGACAAAGATTACGGAAATGAACACATTTTTAACGATTAATGTATCACAGAATCCGACCTTCGGATTGAGTATTGCTGTATTAATTCCAATTCTTTCCGGTCTTTCACAGTACATCAGTGTAAAGGTGTCACAGGGAAATACCCAGATGGATCCGGACGATCCGACAGCGGCATCAATGAAGATGATGACACTGTTTATGCCGATTATGTCAGCATTTATCGCATTTTCTGTACCGGCAGGTCTTGGTGTATACTGGATTGCGACAGCCGTTTTCCAGACAATTTTACAGGTGCTTGTAAACCGTCATTATGATAAGATGGGTGTGGATGCGATTGTTGCAAAGAATGTAGAACGCATGAACAAAAAGCGTGCCAAGAAAGGTCTTCCGCCGGAAAAGATTGCTAAAAATGCAGTAACCAACACAAAGAAGCTTGATTCTATCGAAAAGAGCAGACAGCGTGTAGAAACACTTCAGGCAAAGAAGGAAGCCAATGACAAGAAGATGAAGGAAATTCTTTCATCGACAGAATATTATAAGTCAGCCAAACCGGGAAGCCTTGCAGAAAAGGCAGGAATGGTTGCCAGATATAATGAAAAGAACAAAAAAAATACAAAGAAGTAATCAACCTGCTTAACGCAAAAGGAGGAAATTATGGATTATATTGAAATTTCAGGAAAAACAGTAGATGATGCCTTAACGGAAGCACTTGTAAAGCTTGAAACAACAAGCGATAAAGTGGATGTGGAAGTTGTGGAAAAGGGCAGCTCCGGAATCTTAGGATTGTTTAACAAACCGGCAGTCATCCGTGTACGCAGAAAAAAGGATAAAGACATCTTAGAAGAAGATGTGGTTGCAGAAGTATTCCATGAGGAAGCAAAAAAGGAAGAACCTGCCGTGGCACCGGCAACGGAAAAGAAGCCGGAAATGACAAGAGAAGAAGTAGAATCAAGAATCAGAAACTTCCTCTCAGACCTTTTTAACGCAATGGATATGGAAGTTGCCGTAGAGATTACATTTAATGATAAGGAAGAATGTATCAATGTCGAATTAAAGGGCGGCAATATGGGCGTTTTAATCGGCAAGAGAGGTCAGACACTCGATTCTATCCAGTATCTTACAAGCCTTGTAGTTAATAAGGGAAGAGAAAAGTATGTAAGAATCAAGATGGATACAGAGGATTACAGAAACAGAAGAAAAGAAACGCTTGAATCCCTTGCAAAAAATATTGCATATAAAGTAAAGCGCAGCAGACGTCCTGTAGCTTTAGAACCGATGAATCCATATGAGAGAAGAATCATTCACTCTGCATTACAGAATGATAAATTTGTATCGACAAAGAGCGAAGGTGAAGAACCGTTCAGACATGTTGTGATTTATCTTGATAAAGAAAAAAGTGCAAACAAATAGTATGAATTTTAAAATGGCTGTGGTATGATATACTACAGCTATTTTTGATTAGAAATGGAGTGTAGTTATGGAGGATACGATTGCGGCGATTTCCACAAGCACAGTCAGCAGCGGTGGAATCAGCGTTGTAAGAATCAGCGGGGAAAATGCACTGTCAGTGGCACAACAGGTATTCCGCTCAAAAAAGAATAAAAACGTAGAGGACATGGAAAGCCACACGGTCCACTATGGCAATATTTATAACGGTGAAGAACTGATTGATGAAGTGCTGATGGTTGTCATGAAAGCACCGAATACGTATACAAGGGAAGATGTTGTGGAAATTGACTGTCACGGCGGTATTCTGGTGACGAAAAAGGTACTGGAAGCTGTGCTTTCTGCGGGAGCGCGCCTTGCAGAGCCGGGGGAATTTACAAAAAGAGCCTTTTTAAACGGAAGAATCGACTTATCGCAGGCAGAAGCGGTGATTGATGTCATTCAGTCCAAGAACGAATATGCCTTAAAATCCTCTGTCAGACAGCTCAGTGGAAAACTTTCCGAAAAAATCAAAGGACTCCGGGAGCTGGTTTTAAACAATGTTGCCTATATTGAGGCGGCATTAGACGATCCGGAACACATTTCGCTGGATAACTATGTGAATAAACTGTCAATCGATGTGGATAAGTGTGTGGATAATGTGGATAACTTGTTGAAAACATGTGATAACGGCAGGATTGCAAAGGAAGGTATCCGCACGGTGATTCTCGGTAAAACCAATGCAGGAAAGTCAAGTCTTCTTAATGCCCTTGCAAAGGAGGAGCGTGCTATTGTAACGGACATTGAGGGGACAACGAGGGATACGCTTGAAGAACAGATTACAATCGGCGGAATCCAGTTAAATCTTATTGATACGGCGGGTATCCGTGACACGGTGGATTTTGTGGAAAGTATCGGTGTGGAAAAAGCCAAGAAACTTGCCACGGAAGCAGATCTGGTTATTTTTGTCGTGGACAGCACGCGTACACTCGATGAAAATGATAAGGATATCATTTCACTGATACAGGACAAAAAAGTGATTACGCTGCTTAATAAATCGGATCTGACACCGGTTGTTACGCCGGAGGAAATGAAAAAGCGGCTGGACTGCTGTGTCATTCCGATTTCCGCAAAAGAAGAAACGGGACTGGATAAGCTTGAAGATGCTATAAAAGAGCTGTTCTTTTCGGGAAATCTTGAATTAAATGAGGATATTTATATTGCCAATCAGCGGCAGAAACAGTTACTCATTGAAGCAAAAGAAGCCTTTCTTTTGGTAAAAGACGGCATTGAGAGTGGCATGAGTGAGGATTTCTTAACGATTGACTTAATGACTGCTTATGAAAAATTAGGATATATTATTGGTGAAGAAGTAGAAGATGACCTTGCAGATAAGATTTTTAAAAGCTTCTGCATGGGTAAATAAAGTGAAAGTTGTGCAGTGTCTGCCGTTGCGCGGACAGGTTGGAGGAAAATTATGCCGAATATACGGGAAGAATATGATGTAATAGTAGTAGGTGCCGGACATGCAGGCTGTGAGGCGGCACTGGCAGCGGCAAGAATGGGATTAAATACCATTTGTTTTACCGTCAGCTGTGAGAGTATAGCCATGATGCCATGTAATCCGAATATCGGAGGTAGTTCAAAAGGACATCTTGTAAGGGAAATTGATGCGCTGGGCGGTGAAATGGGGAAAAATATTGATGCAACCTTTATTCAGTCTAAAATGCTTAATAAATCCAAAGGTCCTGCGGTACATTCCCTTCGTGCGCAGGCGGATAAGTCGGATTACAGCCGCCGGATGAGAAAGGTTATGGAAAATACCGAAAATCTGTTTGTCAGACAGGCGGAGGTTACGGAAATTATGGTCAAAGATGGCGTGATTCAGGGTGTAAAGACACTCTCAGGCGCGCAGTATTTTGCAAAAGCCGTTGTACTTTGTACCGGTGTATATTTAAAGGCAAAATGTATCCACGGTGATGTCAGCTATGAAACCGGTCCAAACGGCTTACAGGCAGCCAATCATCTGACGGCATCTTTAATTGAAAACGGTATTGAAGTGCGCAGATTTAAGACGGGTACACCGGCAAGAGTGGACAAGCGTTCCATTGATTTTAGTAAGATGACAGAGCAGTTTGGTGACGAGCGCGTGGTGCCGTTTTCATTTACAACTGACCCGGAAACGGTACAAAAAGAACAGGTTTCCTGCTGGCTGACATATACAAATGAAGAAACACATCAGATTATCCGTGATAACCTGGATCGTTCCCCGCTGTATTCCGGTGTGATTCACGGTACAGGACCGAGATACTGTCCGTCTATTGAGGATAAGGTCGTTCGTTTTGCAGATAAAGACCGCCATCAGGTATTTATCGAGCCGGAAGGACTTTATACCAATGAAATGTATCTGGGCGGTATGTCCAGTTCCATGCCGGAGGACGTGCAGTATGCGATGTACCGCACCGTACCGGGGTTAGAGCATGTAAAGATTGTAAGAAATGCTTATGCGATTGAATATGACTGTATCAGTGCCGTACAGTTAAAGTCTTCGCTTGAATTTAAGAAAATCCGCGGTTTATTTGCAGGCGGACAGTTTAATGGAAGTTCAGGCTATGAAGAAGCGGCGGCACAGGGGATTGTTGCAGGTATTAATGCGGCGCAGTATGTCAAGGGCAAAGAACCGTTTATCTTAGACCGCTCTGAGGCTTATATCGGCGTTTTAATTGATGACCTTGTGACAAAGGAATCTACAGAGCCGTACCGTATGATGACATCCAGGGCAGAGTATCGTCTGCTGTTACGTCAGGATAATGCGGATTTACGTCTGACAAAGCGCGGATATGAAGTTGGATTAATCAGTAAGGAGCGTTATGAGGGCGTTCTTGAAAAGGAACGGCTGATTGCAGAAGAAATTGAGCGTGTAAAGTCCGTCAATATCGGAACAGGCGGACAGGTGCAGGCACTGATGCAGCAGTACGGCAGTACGGAATTAAAGACCGGTGCGACACTTGCAGAGCTGATTAAGCGTCCGGAGCTTTCTTATCAGGCACTGGCGCCGCTTGACACACACAGACCGCAGCTGCGGGAAGATATTGCGGAACAGGTCAATATCAACCTGAAATACGAAGGCTATATTGAAAGACAGTTACGTCAGGTAGAACATTTTAAAAAGCTGGAAAAGAGAATTATCCCGGAAACGATGGACTATACGGCAATTAACGGACTGCGTGTGGAGGCAATGCAGAAGCTTGAAAAATTCCGTCCACATTCAATCGGACAGGCATCCAGAATTTCAGGTGTATCTCCGGCGGATATTTCGGTTCTTCTGGTTTATATGGAGCAGTTCAGAAGAAGAAAGTAATCATTTTTCCTCAGAAAATAAGGAGAATTATCAATATGAATTTTACAGAGCAGTTAAATGAAGTAGGCATTGTGTTAAATGATACGCAGAGAAGCCAGTTTGACAAATATTTTGAAATTTTGGTGGAATGGAATGGTTTTATGAATCTGACAGGCATTACGGAATATGAAGAAGTGCTTGTTAAGCATTTTTTAGACAGCCTTGCCGTCGGAAAATACAGTGAAAAGTTTGCGGGAAATCCTGAGCTTTCTATTATAGATGTAGGAACGGGCGCCGGATTTCCGGGACTTCCGTTAAAAATCGCTTATCCACAGGCAAAAGTGGTGCTTCTGGATTCGTTAAATAAGCGTGTAAAATTCTTAGATGAAGTGATTACGCAGCTGGGACTTACGGGTATTACGGCGGTACATGCGCGCGCAGAGGAAGGTGCAAGAAATGCAGCTTACCGGGAGCAGTTTGACATTAGTGTGTCGCGGGCTGTGGCTAACTTATCGACACTTGTGGAATACTGCCTGCCGTTTGTAAAAGCCGGTGGATATTTCATTGCGTATAAGTCCGGGGATATTGATGCGGAAGCAGAGGGCGCAAAAAGGGCGGTGTCCCTGCTTGGCGGAAGAATTGAAAGCGTGGAAAAGATGACACTGCCGGGAACAGACATTGAGCGGTCGTTTGTCTTTGTAAAAAAGGAGAAGCCGACACCGAAGAAATATCCGAGAAAAGCAGGACTGCCCTCAAAAGAGCCGTTGGGGTAAACGTACAGAAAAAAATGTGCAATTATAAGTGTAGATAGAAGTATAAAGATAATCTGGCAGATAAAGAATAAAATCAGCCGTAGCGTATGTAAAAGAACATATGTCACGGCTGTTTTTTAAGTGAATATAACGGTAAATGTCTGTAAGATGTATCTGTGCGGTACGATAACAGTGTTACCAATCTGTTATCGTACCGCACAGGCAGTATACAGATTAAATCTGGTTAATATAGATGTTTAAGGTGTTGACAAATTCCTCCGGCTGTTCAATCTGCGGAAGAACCTTTGCATTTGGAATCAGATAGGTTTCAATCGCAGGATTTAAGTCGGTATATTCTTTAATAACGGCACGCATGTCGGTGTTTTTATCGCCGGATACGATATAAATGCAGTTATCAAGCTGGCTGACAGCACGTGATATGGAGGCCGTTGTATAATGGCACTGTGTACTGGCAAAGAGGTATTTGGCAGAAGCGCCGCTAAATGCGCTGTTTCATGGTAAGCCTTGCAGGTTTCACGCGGAATCATATTCTGATATGCAAACAGCTCGTTTGTAAATTTGCGGTTGATTTCGTGGCGGTTTACAAAAATATTGTAAAGCATTGTGCCAAGAACCGGCGTATTTAAAAGCATTTTACGGATATTGCTGTGCTTCCCCGGATTAATCATGGCATGTCGAATGCTTCAGGCTTACAAGAACAATCTTATCAAAAAGATATGGATTGTTGTAAGCTGCCATAATGGTAAGCGGTGCAGACTGTCCGGTGGCAGCTACGCTTACACGGCGTGCAATTACATTTACAATAAAATCATTGAGCAGCTGGGTATACATATAGGCGGTGTAGGTAATATTCGGTTTGTCAGAATAGCCGCAGCCCAGCAGGTCAATGGTGTATACGGTGTGTTTTTTGGCGAGCGCTTTTACAACACGCTTCCATTCATAAGACGAACTTTCCGGTTTTAAATCGTGAATTAAAAGGAGCGGTGAACCCTTACCACAGACGGTGTAGGCAACATTTCCCAATCTCCATTTGTATTTTAAAATTGACTTGTTTTCGGTAATCTTATCTGAAACAGCAGCCTGAAAAATGCACTGGTTTATAATATGTGCGGTTGTAAAAGCTGCGGTCCCCATTCCGGCAGCAAGACCTAATTTTTCCATTTATTCATAGCTATCTCCATTCCGCTGCATAGCAGCAATCGTTATAAAATAACGGGTAACCCGTCCCAATATTATTATCTCCTATTATAATGGAAAAAGGCTGAACTATCAACGATAAATGCACGAACACAAAAGAAATGAAAAAAACATTTTCAGGGATTAAAATAATCTAGTAGAAAAGTACTTTAAATATTCCACAAAATAGAGTATTATATATAGTAAAAGCATTAATACGTGATAGAATATAATATATATTAAATATAAAAAATATTCATGTACTATAAGGGGACAACGATGGATGAAATACAAAAATATCTGACGGAAGAATTACAGTCTGCAAAAAGAAGAAAAAGAGAACCTGGAAGAGCAGATTCATAAGATTGAAATTGAGACAGAGCTGATTTGTCAGGCAATAGATAAAATTGTAATGAATCAGGATGCAACAAGCCTGGTATTTATGTCAGAGGAAGAATTTCAGGGATTTGACGGGACAGAGATAAAAAAGCTGAGTCAGAAAAAGACAGCTCTTGCAGAAGAAAAGCTACGGCTTCAGCAGACTGTTTCCCAGACAGCACGCCGGATTGCAAAGCTGGAGCGGCTGCTGAAACAAAACACTGGAAAGTTGAAAGAAGATTCGACCGGGGCTAAAAAGGTTTATAATACATATGAAGTAATATATATGCAGGAGGCTGACCGTCAGAGAATTGCCAGAGATATTCATGATACCGTTGTCCAGGGGCTGACTGCTTTAATACATAAAAATGAATTTGTGGGAAAGATTTTTGAAACAGATAAGCAGCGGGCACAGTTGGAATTGAAAAAGAATAATAACGTTATCCGGGATTCCATTAACGAACTGCGCAATATTATATTTGATCTTCGACCAATGTCTTTAGATGATCTTGGATTTGAAAAAACATTTTATACAGCAATTGAAAAAATAAAAGGAACAACACAGATGGTTGTGAAAGCTGATTATCTGTGCGATACTGATTCAATGAATCCGATTATCGGAATTACGGTTATCCGGATAATACAGGAATTATGCAGCAATTCTATTAAATATTCAAAGGGAACAAGAATCCAGGTTACGATAAAGCAGGATAAGCAGAATGAACTGCTCATTTTGTATTCAGATAATGGAGAAGGATATGATTTGAACAAACCGACGGATTGTACAAAAAACAATACCGGATTTGGATTGAATATGATGCGGGAGAGGATTGCACTGTTACAGGGGAAAATGGAAGTGTGTTACAAAGACGGAGAACTTTCTTATACAATCCGTATTCCTTTAGATACACAGAAAATATGAAACTGGGAGGAATTATAAATGTCTGTTAATATATTATTAGCTGATGACCATTTGATGGTGCGGGAAGGATTAAAACAAGTATTGGAATTAGATCATGATATTGATGTAATCAGTGAGGCAAGCGATGGATATGAATGCCTGAATCTGATTAATAAGACACACCCGGATGTAGTGCTGCTTGATATTAATATGCCAAACCTTGACGGCTTACAGGTATTGTCGATTATGAAACAGCAGAAAATGAAAAGTAAGGTGATTATGCTTACGATTCATAAGGATGTAGATTATCTGATTGAGCATTGGATGCCGGATGTGACGGTTACGTTTTAAAAGATTCAGATTCGGAAACATTGAAAAAAGCAATTTTTGATGTATATAATGGAGAAACATTTATTGAACCAAGCTTAACAGTATTGCTTAATTCAAGTCTGGCAGAGCGTGATGTAATGAAAGACAAACTCAGTGAACTGACAAAACGTGAAGTTGAAGTTTTGAAATTAATTGCAAGTGGAATGTTTAATAAAGAAATTGCATCTACTCTTTGTATCAGTGAACGGACAGTTAAAAATCATGTATCAAATATCTTTAAAAAGATAGAGGTATCAGACAGAACACAGGCAGCTGTATTTGCAATAAAAAATAATCTGGTTGATATTAAATAGCTCTCGTAAAACAGCTTTTATAAAAGAAAATAATTGCTATTGTGTGATTGCAAATATATCGATAGATAAATGATAAATAAAATGATAGAGAATGGTATAAAGGAAATGAGTCTTTGTACCATTTTTTATTTTGCAGAAAAACAGATATGCAATATTTATATCTGAGAAAATACTTCTAAAAAAATGCAACGGTTATACAATGGTTTGGTTTTTGTAGGTACTTTAAATTTTGAATGAAACAGACAGTGAGTTAAAATTACATTAAGCAATAAGCGAAATTAAATAAAAAGTGTTTCACGTGAAACATTGTGGTTTTTTATAGGAATCAAGTGAAAATAAAGAAAAAATGAAATTAAATAAAATGAGAAAATTCTATAGATATCTAATATAAAAAATGCTATAATATTTACGGTATGTCTGGGTCAAAAGCTATTCATGTACATATGAGCATGATAAGACTTTTTGAATATTTGACCTTAACATTTTTATGTTGGATGGCTAAAGTGTTTCACGTGAAACATTGATTAAGAATGCCGTCGGGATTGGAGAATAAATGGGGAGAATTATAGCAATTGCAAACCAAAAGGGCGGCGTTGGAAAGACGACAACAGCAATTAACTTGTCCGCCTGCCTGGCAGAAGCAAAACAGAGAGTATTAGTCATTGATATTGATCCGCAGGGAAATACCACAAGCGGTCTTGGAATTGATAAAGAAGAAAAAGAAAATACAATCTATGAAGTTATGCTGGGTGAAATTTCGATTAAACAGGCTATCTGTAAGGAAGCATTTGATTGTCTGGACGTAATCCCTTCTAATGTCAACCTTGCAGGTGCGGAAATCGACCTTATTGATATAGAAGACCGCGAGTATATTTTAAAGAAAAGTATTGCTCAGATCCGGAAAAACTATGATTATATTATATTGGACTGTCCGCCGTCTTTAAGTATGCTGACAGTCAACGCAATGACTGCAGCAGACACAGTACTTGTGCCGATTCAGTGCGAATACTATGCATTGGAAGGATTAACACAGCTGATACATACAATTCATCTGGTTCAGAAAAAATTAAATCCAAATCTGGAACTGGAGGGTGTTGTCTTTACAATGTATGATTCCAGAACCAATCTTTCATTACAGGTTGTGGAAAATGTAAAAGATAATTTAAAACAAAACATCTATAAGACAATTATTCCAAGAAATATCCGGTTAGCCGAAGCACCGAGCCACGGACTGCCAATCAATATTTATGATACAAAGTCCAGTGGTGCAGAAAGTTACCGCTTATTGGCACAGGAAGTAATGAACAATAGAAATGAGGGAAAATAAATGGCAGTAGCGAAGAAAAGCAAAGCGTCTTCAAAAGGCCTTGGAAAAGGATTGGGAAATCTTATCCGGGAATCGGAAGAAGATGAAAATGTAGTAGTAAAGGAAGTAGTCAAAGAAGTTGTTGTAAAAGAACCGGGTGAAATGAAAGTTCGTCTGTCACAGATTGAACCAAACCGGGAACAGCCAAGAAAAGTATTTGATGAAGATGCGCTGATTGAATTGTCGGAATCGATTAAACAGTATGGCGTCTTACAGCCGCTTCTGGTTCAGAAAAAGGACAAGTATTATGAAATTATTGCCGGTGAAAGAAGATGGCGTGCGGCAAAGCTGGCAGGTGTCAAAGAAGTACCGGTTATTATAAAAGACTATTCTACACAGGAAGTCATGGAGATTGCGTTGATTGAAAATATTCAGCGTGAAGACTTAAATCCAATAGAAGAAGCGCAGGCATATCAGCGTTTAATCAAAGATTACCGGTTAAAGCAGGATGAAGTCGCGGAAAAGGTATCAAAGTCCCGTGCGGCAATTACGAATTCGCTGCGTCTGTTAAAGCTTGATGAACGTGTACAGGAAATGGTTATGGAAGGCAAATTAAGCAATGGTCATGCCAGAGCCATTATCGGTATAGAAGACGGCGACCAGCAGTATCAGGTAGCACAGAAAATTTTTGACGAGCAGATGAGTGTCCGTGAAACGGAAAAATTGATGAAAAATCTGAACCGTCCTGAAAAACCGGAAAAACAAAAGCCACAGAATGATTTTGTGTACCGGGATATTGAGGAAAAGATGAATAAGATTATGGGTACAAAAGTCGTTATTAAAAACCGGGAACACGATAAGGGTAAAATTGAAATTGAATATTATTCACAGGCAGAGCTGGAAAGAATCTATGATTTGCTGAAACAGATAAAAAATGAATAATTCAATATTTTTTACACTTATACTATAAATATAGGAGCAAACGATTATGATAAATTTTTTTGATTTATTTTCAGTGGATACCCTGTATATTGTCTTGGGACTTGCCGGGGTAAGCCTGATTACGCTGATTCTTGCAATTGTTGCGCTTTGTAAGGCAGCAAAGTTAAAAAAGAAATACCGTTCCTTTATGGAAGGTGCAGATGGAAAGTCGATTGAGAGTCTGATTCATGAACATCTCGATGAGATTGAAAGTATCCGGACAGTCGGTGAGAAAAACAGTGCGGCAGTGAAAGATATTTACGAAAAAATGCAGTATACATTTCAGAAGGTGGGCATTGTGAAGTATGATGCGTTTCATGAAATGGGTGGAAAGTTAAGCTTTGCATTATGTATGCTGAATAAAGTCAATAACGGATATATTATTAATGTAATGCACAGCAATAACGGCTGTTTTGCTTACATTAAAGAGGTTGTTGACGGAAAGTCGTACATTGAGCTGGGCGATGAGGAAAACCAGGCATTACAGCAGGCTGTGGCAGGACGCATGGGTGATGCTGATCTGGGCAGAAAAATCAATGATGCGATTCAAAAAGATGTTTCCGTAGATTAATTATGGGGAAAATTATATAAAAGACTGGAAATGAATAAAAAACGTTGTATGATGGCAATGAATTGAAAAATTGAAATGGAGATTATGGAAAATGTTAGATTTAAAATTTGTAAGAGAAAATCCGGAAATTGTAAAGCAGAATATTAGAAATAAGTTTCAGGATAGAAAGCTTCCGCTGGTAGATGAAGTGATTGAACTGGACGAGCAGGCAAGAGCAACCCAGACAGAAGCCGATGAGTTAAGAGCAAACCGTAACAAGCTTTCAAAGCAGATTGGTGCATTAATGGCACAGGGCAAGAAAGAAGAAGCGGAAGAAGTAAAGACAAAGGTCAATGCCGATGCAGAACGTTTAAAGGAACTGGAAGCAAAGGAAAGTGAATTAAACGCAAGAGTAAAGGAAATTATGATGACCATTCCGAACATCATTGACCCAAGCGTTCCTATCGGAAAAGACGACAGTGAAAATGTTGAAATTGAAAAGTTCGGTGAACCGGTTGTGCCGGATTATGAAATCCCATATCACACAGATATTATGGAGAAGTTTAACGGTATCGACTTAGAAGCTGCCGGAAAGGTTGCCGGTAACGGTTTCTATTATCTGATGGGAGATATTGCAAGACTTCATTCAGCTGTTATTTCTTATGCAAGGGATTTTATGATTGACAGAGGATTTACTTACTGTATTCCGCCGTTTATGATCCGCAGCAACGTTGTTACAGGCGTTATGAGTTTTGATGAAATGGATGCCATGATGTACAAGATTGAAGGCGAAGATTTATATCTGATTGGAACAAGCGAACATTCCATGATTGGTAAGTTTATTGATACCATTACACCGGAATCTGAACTGCCAAAGACTTTAACAAGTTATTCACCATGCTTTAGAAAAGAAAAGGGTGCGCATGGTATTGAAGAACGTGGTGTATACAGAATCCATCAGTTTGAAAAGCAGGAAATGATTGTTGTGTGTAAGCCGGAAGAAAGCAAGATGTGGTTTGACAAGCTGTGGCAGAATACCGTAGATTTATTCCGTTCACTGGATATTCCTGTAAGAACACTGGAATGCTGCTCTGGCGACCTTGCAGATTTAAAGGTGAAGTCTATTGACGTAGAAGCATGGTCACCTCGTCAGAAGAAGTATTTTGAAGTTGGTTCATGCTCTAACTTAGGAGATGCACAGGCAAGACGTTTAAAAATCAGAGTACAGGATGAAAATAAGAAGAAGTACTTTGCACATACATTAAACAATACAGTTGTTGCACCACCTAGAATGTTAATCGCATTTCTGGAAAACAACCTTCAGGCAGACGGAAGCGTAAAGATTCCAAAGGTACTTCAGCCATATATGGGTGGAAAGACAGAAATCCGATAAGTACCGTATGTAACCGTTCAGGGGAAAATGCTTAGAAAAGGCATTAAAATGCCTGCGGAATGGAGGTCCGTGTGAAAAATCCTTAAATCTAAGATTTTTCACACGGCACTTTGTGACACCTGTGTCACAAAGCTGCCTTTATCGCAGAACTGAATCAATTCAGTTCGCGATTCCTCCGGCATTAAAATGCCTGCGGAATGGAGGTTAGTGTGAAAAATCACACTGATGTGCTGATTGTTCACACGGCTATTTGTTTCTGAGCAAAAACAAATAGCTATGATGGCAGATGAGAAATCGCTACGCGAATTTCTCATCGCCTCTTCGCAACAAGTTGCTCAGAAATGAGGGTTTGTGTGAGTAAAAAACTATTAGCAGTCATAGATATGCAGAATGACTTTATTACCGGTGCTTTAGGCAATGCACAATGCCGGGCGGTAGTTTCTAATGTCGTTAAAAAGGTAAATCACACCGATGCAGATATTGTGTATACATTGGATACACACGGAGAGGATTATCCGGACACACAGGAAGGCAGAAAGCTTCCTGTGAAACATTGTATAAAAGGAACACGCTGGGAACTGATTCCTGAATTAGAACACATTCAGGAGAAGACACAATTTTGAAAAAAATTACGTTTGGTTCAACAGGACTGGCAGATGGATTCGCAAACAGGAATATACAGAAGTGGAGCTTATCGGTGTCTGTACAGATATCTGTGTTATCAGCAATGCAATGACGATAAAGGCATTTAACCCTGAAGTAGAAATCAGTGTAGATGCCGGATGCTGTGCAGGAGTTACACCACAGTCCCATAAGACAGCACTTGATGCAATGAGGGGCTGTCAGATACGGATTGAGGAATAGATGCTTAAAAATGATGACAAGATGTTGACCTCTGATAGACAATGAATATCATGAGCCGGATAAGACAGCGCAGTCTTATCCGGCTCTGTTTTTTACTGCCGGTGTGTGTGTTTAATGCCGAATAATAAAAATTTTATGTAAAAGATATGTAATCCACAATGATTTCAGTATTTGTTAAAAGACAAAATGGTTATAATAAAACAAATGGGAGTAGTGTGAAAAATAAACGCTGATGCGCTTATTTTTCACACAGCACTTTGTGCCGCAGGCGTCACAAAGTCGCTTTTTATCGCAGAGCCAAATAAGATTTGGCTCGCGATTCCTCCGGCATTA
>ENA-OQIO01000753-OQIO01000753.1-human-gut-metagenome-genome-assembly--contig:-NODE-753-length-16635-cov-2.067180_pt1 | contig 16635 bp, 21 predicted proteins | sample MGYA00242573_ERZ504737 | MGnify/ENA primary metagenome ERZ504737 (study PRJEB26092, sample SAMD00036203) | human gut metagenome | host: Homo sapiens | study: EMG produced TPA metagenomics assembly of...
GAAGTGGGTAGCACCGTTTACCTTGAAAATGACCAGCGGTTTACAGTAGAGAGCATCGGACAATTCGATGTCCACCTGCGCAATGAAGATTTCCCGCTGGTAGGCCGCGCCGTCAGCCGAGAACAGTTCCAACAGCTGCTGGACACCAATCCCCGTAACGGCGGCATGGTGCTATCCGAACAGCAGCGTGAATCTCTGGTGCAGGAGCAGCGTGAGCAGGCCCTCTCCTATATCGAGGACTACCTCAAGGACGAGTTTGAAATCACCGAGCCGGATTTCTCCGACCTTACCCAAATTGGTCTGGGCTATACCACCACCGAGGACGAGCAGCATACGATTCAGGTCAATGCGGATCTGGAGCATTGCACAATCAGCAAGTTCGTGGATGATACCCTCTATGCACAGGATACATATGCTTCGCTGGAAGATATGAACCGGATGGCACTTGCCAATCTCGATTTTGACAGCCTGATGGAAGTGGACATCAACGAAATCGAGAAACAGGAACCGGAAATCAGCGCAGATGAGCCGGAAGAATCTACCTTTGTATCGCAGGTCATGCAGGATGTAGACCGCCTTGCTGCGCGTGAGGAACCTGCCGAGTATGATCGCACGAACTACCTTGCACCGTATGAACTGCCGTGCCGGAAGGTCCGAAAGCAAAGTTCGCTGTCAATGTGCAAGCTATCCGCACGCTGAAAGAAATCGAGCAGCGCATGGCATCCGGTGGTGCCCCCGCAACCGAGCAGGAACAGGACATTCTGGCTGGCTATCTTGGCTGGGGCGGTTTGGCAGATGCCTTTGACCCCGGCAAGGATAACTGGCATACCGAGTACGAGCAGCTGAAAACCTTACTGACCGAGGATGAATACGCCGCCGCGCGGGAATCCACCTGACACCTTTTACACACCGCCTGCGGTCATTCACGCCATGTACCGCGCCTTGGAGCATATCGGCTGTGTGGGCGGCAATGTGCTGGAACCCAGTATGGGTGTCGGCGCGTTCTTTGGCCACCGGCACAGCAAGTTCGATACCCACAATGCCAAGCTGTACGGCGTGGAGCTGGATAGCCTGTCCGGGCACATTGCGCAGCAGCTTTACCAGAAGGCAAAAATCCAAATTACAGGGTATGAAAAAGCCGACCTGCCGGATAACTTCTTTGACCTTGCCATCGGCAATGTACCGTTTGGACAGTATCAGGTCAGCGACCGCCGGTATGATAAGCTGCACTTCCAAATTCACGATTACTTTCTACCAAGACGGTAGATAAACTGCGTGTCGGCGGCATTATGTCGTTCATCACCACTTCCGGTACACTTGATAAAAAGTCCGAAGAAGTGCGCAAATACCTCGCCGCGCGGTGTGACCTGATTGGCGCAGTACGTCTGCCCAACACCACGTTCAAGAGCAATGCCGGTACGGAAGTGACCTCCGACATTCTGTTTCTGCAAAAACGCGGCAGAGTCTTGGGGCAGGACGCACCGTGGATACACGTTGGAGAAACAGAAAACGGAATCCCGCTGAACCAGTATTTCATCGACCACCCGGAAATGGTCTGCGGTGAAATGCAGATGGTCAGTGGTCCCTATGGAATGCGCTCTACCTGTGTGCCGAATGAGCAAAGCCCGCTGGCGGAGCAACTGGATGCAGCGCTTTCTACCCTACACGCCGAATACACATTGGTGGACGAACAGGAATATGCCGAAGAAGAAAGCGGCACCATTGATGCCGACCCAATGTGCGCAATTTCAGTTATACGGTGAAGAATAACGTCATTTACTACCGCGAAAATTCCAAGATGCGCGTGGTAAAAGGCGGCGAGACCGCGTTAGTCCGCATCCGCGCACTGGTGCCCCTGCGGGATACCTGCCGTGAGCTGATCGATGCCCAGCTGGAAAACTTTCCGGATGAGTATATTCAAAAGCTGCAAGCCCGTCTGAACGACCAATACGATGCCTACCGCAAGAAATATGGGCTTATCAACAGCCGTGGCACAGCATCCGCGTTCCGCGAGGATTCCGGCTACTTCCTGCTCTGCTCCTTGGAAGATCTGGACGATGAGGGAAACTTCAAGGGCAAGACGGATATGTTCACCAAACGGACGATCCACCCCGCACAGGCAGTTGACCATGTGGATACCGCCGAGGAATCACTGGCGCTCAGTCTCTCCGAGCAGGGACACGTTGACTTGGGGTATATGTCCAAGCTGACCGGAAAAACCACAGAAGCCATCATCAATGATCTTACAGGCATTATCTTCCGTGACCCGGTAAAAGTCGATACCAATGGAAATCCCATCTACCTGCCTGCCGATGAATACCTATCCGGCAATGTCCGTGAAAAATTGCAGACTGCAAAAGCGGTGGCAGCCAGCGACCCACAGTTCCAAGTCAATGTAGTTGCACTTGAAAAGGTGCAGCCCAAGGACTTGGAAGCTAGCGAGATCAGCGTCCGTCTGGGCGCTACTTGGATTCCCGCAGAGTATGTGCAGCAGTTTTTGGAGGAACTTCTGGATGCCCCTACTACACGCGGCGGATGGTCAAAGTGGAATTCGCTGCGTATACCGGCAGCTGGACCATTACCAACAAGAAATTTGGTGACGGCAATATCAAAGCAACGGTGACCTACGGTACAAACCGCGCCAACGCCTACCTGATTGCGGAGAACGCCCTGAACCTGCGTTCTACAAATTCGGGATAAAGTTACGGCGGCTGACGGAAGCGTTTCTTGGGTGCTGAATAAGGAGGCGACGCAGGCTGCACAGGAAAAGCAGCGCCAGATTTGTGAGCAGTTCCAAGACTGGATTTTCAAGGAGCCGGAACGCCGCCAGCGATTGGTCGCCATCTACAATGAAAAATTTAACGCGCTGCGTCCCCGCGAGTACGATGGCAGTCACCTGAAATTTCCGGGCATGAACCCGGAAATCACCCTTCGCCCGCATCAGTTGAACGCCATTGCCCATGTGCTGTACGGCAACAATGTCCTGTTGGCGCACGAAGTGGGGGCGGGCAAGACGTATGAAATGGTGGCCAGTGCATGGAGAAGAAACGACTGGGGCTTTGCAGTAAAACGCTGATCGTTGTTCCCAACCATTTGACCGAACAGATGGCATCCGAAGCGCTCCTGCTCTATCCGAACGCGGAAATTCTGGTAGCAAAGAAAACCGATTTTAAAAAGGAAAACCGCAAGAAATTCTGCGCCCGCATTGCGACCGGCAACTATGACATCATCGTGATCGGGCACAGCCAGTTCGAGAAAATCCCACTTTCGGCGGAACGGCAAAACATGTACCTGCAAAGGCAGATCGATGATGTTATTGACCAAATCGCACTTTTGAAAAGCTCTCGTGCTGAGAATTTCACCATCAAACAGATGGAGAGGACACGGAAGCAACTCAAGAAAAAGCTGGACAGGCTCAACGACCAGCAGCGCAAGGATGACGTCGTCACCTTTGAGGATCTGGGCGTGGACAGCCTGATGGTGGATGAGGCACATTATTTCAAAAACGCCATGATTGCCACCAAAATGCGCAATGTTGCGGGCATTTCCCAGACAGAAAGCCAGAAAAGCAGTGATATGCTGATGAAGTGTATGTATCTTGATGAGGTGACCGGTGGGCATGGTATCGTGTTTGCGACCGGTACACCCATATCTAACTCCATGACGGAAATGTACGTCATGATGCGCTATCTGCAAAGGGGCTTGTTGGAAAAAGAGGCTTGCTCAACTTCGATTCGTGGGCATCGACCTTTGGGGAAAGCATTACAGCGATTGAGCTTAACCCAACGGGTACAGGATACCGCACAAAAACCAGATTCGCGCGATTTTATAATCTGCCGGAACTCATGAGCCTTTTTAAGATGTCTGCGGACATTCAGACCGCCGATATGCTGCATTTGCCGGTGCCGGAACTGGTGGGCGGCAAGCCCACCAATGTGGTGCTACAGCCAAGTGAAGTCCAGAAAAGAATGGTCAAAGGTTGGCAGACCGCGCCAAAGGTCCGAAGCGGAAAAGTGCAGCCCACGGAAGATAATATGCTGCGCATCACCAATGACGGCAGAAAACTTGCACTGGACCAGCGGCTCATGAACCCTTTATTGCCGGATGACCCCGGCAGCAAGGCCAACGCCTGTGTGGATAAGGTATATGAGATATGGGAAAAGACCAAGGAGCAGCGCTCCACTCAGATGATTTTCTGCGACCTCAGCACCCCCAAGGAGGACGGCTTTGACGTATACAACGATGTGCGCGATAAGCTGGTTGCCAAGGGCATCCCCAAAGAGGAAGTGCAGTTCATCCATGATGCGGATACCGAAACAAAAAAAGCTGAACTATTTGGAAAAGTCAGAAATGGCACTGTGCGCGTCCTGATGGGCAGCACCCAGAAGATGGGCGCTGGTACCAACGTACAGACACGGCTTATTGCGTTGCACCATCTGGACTGCCCATGGCGACCTGCTGATATTGCCCAGCGCAACGGACGCATGGTCCGCCAAGGCAACCTGAACAAGGAAGTTTCCATATTTATTTACGTTACAGAGTCAACTTTTGATTCGTACAGCTGGCAGCTTGTCGAGAATAAACAGAAGTTTATTTCGCAAATTATGACGTCAAAATCCCCAGCCCGCAGCTGCGAGGATCTGGACGAAGCTGCGCTCACCTATGCCGAAGTCAAGGCTTTGGCAGCGGGTAACCCCATGATCAAGGAAAAGATGGACTTGGACATTCAAGTGGCGCGGCTGCGGACCCTGAAAGCTGCCTACACCAGCCAGCATTACCGATTGGAAGATGCGGTAGCCGTGGCTTTCCCGCGCCAAATCAAAGGAACCGAGCATCGAATCCGTGCATTTGAGCAGGATATTCAGACAGCAAAAGAACACCAGTCTTATGATGCCGATAAAAAGCTCATCTTTTCTATCGAGTTGGACGGGAAAACCTACGATAAGCGCGAGGATGCAGGTAAGGCGCTGCTGGGGCTTGTCGGTGCAGCAGTGCGGGCAACGAAACCTGTGCCGGTAGGGCACTATGCAGGCTTTGAAATCACAGTCGAATATAAACCGCTGGAAAAGGTATTCCATGCCCACCTTGTTGGCGAGGCAACGCACACGACAGAACTGGGTAATGATGCTGCCGGCAACATGATTCGCTTCCAAAATGTAGTTTCTGCTCTGCCACAGGACCTGAACCGACTGCATGGCAGTCTGGAACAGCTTACAAAACAGCTTACCAATGCAGAGGAAGAACTGAAGCAGCCGTTCTTGCAAGAGCAGGAACTGAGCGATAAAAGTGCCCGCCTTGCCGAGCTGGATGCCCTGCTGAATGTGGGCAATGATGCACCCATCATTGAGGGCGAAGCGGAAGAATTGGAAGAAGAACCGGAAGATGCACTGATTCAATCGGATGATGAATTGGAACGGTAAATCGACAGCCTTGCAAAATAAAATCATTCCTGTATGATGAAGGTGGAGGTGGAAATTATGCTGATTCAACTTGGAAAAAATGTCGCTTTACTCTGGATTCTCAGGATTCTTGCTGTGCCGGTCGTGCTGGTGCTCTTTGCAGCGGGCTTTCTCCTCAATCTCCTGTATGGAGTTGTGGGAGCTTTTGGCGGGTTGTTGTCTCTCCTCGGCGGTGTTGCTGCTGCGTTGGCGCTGCTGGATGGCTGCTATGCGAAGCAGCAGCTTCTGCCGCCGTTGCATTTCTGATCAGTCCAATTGCGCTGCCGCAGCTGCTCATGTGGGTGGGCAATCTTCTGATTTGCGCCGCGTCCGCGCTGTACACTTACCTTTATAGATTGTGAGGAATCGAATGAAAAACTCTATGTTGATTTTGACCCTTATGGTTGCTGCCCTATGCGGATGCGCCGCGCAGCAGCCGACAAACCTTGAAACACCCGAAAGCAGCGTGCTGGTAGAGGTCACGCCGGAAACCAGCAGCGAAGCAACGCCGACTGCCACTCCTGCGCCAACGCCTGATCCGACGCCGGTACCAACGGCAGAGCCTACCGCAACACCGACCCCCACCGCAGCCCCGACTGCGAAACCTACTCAGGCTCCTACTGAGGCTCCTGCCGCAACCGCTGCACCTGTGCAGCAGGCGGAGGCATCGCAGCAAGTATCCATGAGCTATGGTGCAGTTCCGTTTGACCTTGCAGCAGGGACTGACCAGTGGTGGAGCATTGACAGTTCCGATTCAGCTTACTGGGCGGTAGCGGAAAATATCAACGCCATGCGCGCCGCGGCTGGTCTGCCTGCGCTGACCGTAGATGGTGGCTTAAGTTCTATTGCAAACTCCCGTTGTGATAGTTTTGCATCTGGTGGCTCGTTTGACCATTCCGGTGCCGTCTGCGGTGAAATCATTGCAGCCGGTCCGTTTGCATCCGCAAGCAGCGTTTGTGCTGCATGGCAAAGCAGCCCCGACCACTACGCCAGCATCGTGTCGCCCAACTATTCCAGCATGGGAATCGGATGCTGGTTTTGCAGCACGGAAGCAGGACAGTATACCTATTGGGCAGTAACTTTTCAGTGAGGTCATAAACATGGAACGAAAAAAGACAAGGCTGAACGAGTCCGAAATGAAAGTTATGCAGATTATCTGGAACGCCGGGCACCCCATTACAGGGCAGCAGGTTCTAGGTCAGATCACCGAGCAATACAAAGGTTCGTGGCATCCGCGAACGATTTACCCTCTGATGAGGAAACTAAGCGAAAAAGGGATGATCCGTGATGTCGGCAGTGCCCGCGTAGGCAAAGTCTATGCGCGGCAGTTCCTGCCTGCAATCAGTCGCCCGGAGTACATGGCGCTGAGAATCATGGAAACACTGCCGGAAGCAGAACTTCCGCAGTTTCTCAGCTACTTTTCCTACTAAGTGACAATTCGTATAATAGCTTTTCCCGGCAGCAATGCCGGGACTTTTTATTGGCTTTCCAGCGTCTGTACCCACAGGCGCTGTTTTTATATAGATGAATTTTGACAAAGAAAGGACTTGTGTGCAATGAATCACAAATTCAAAATGAGGCAGCGCGTTACAGCCCTTTGCATGGCGGCGATGATGTGCTGCGGTATGCTCCCCTATGGGGCACTGGCGGAGGACAGCGCAAGACCGGTTGTGGTCGCAACGCCGGAACAGGCGGCAACGCAGGAAGCAAAATCCGAAAGCGATGCCAACAGTACCGCAACCCCGGAAACAGCCGATGAATCCCCGAACGAGGATGCTCCACAACAGGAACCTGAAACCGAGGGCGACACTGGCGGCAGTGACGAACTGTACGAAATCTGGCATAAGATGTACCCCAGCTTGACGCAGGAGCCGACCGGGTATTATCTGGATTCCTATGGCCTGCCGGTACTGGTTGGTGAAACCAAAATCAGCATTGAGGGCTGGGGCAATGAAGATTACAGCAGCGTCAGTGATGATTCTTTCCAGCAGGTGGCGCTTGATGCTGCACTTCTGGATGCGGACAGCACGACTGCTGCGTTCCCGCACATGGATGGCGAGGACTACGCATCGTGCCTATCAGTATGCAGGTTATGTACCCCGCCAACGACAGCAGCGCGGACATTACGCTGCCCGATAACGTCGAGCTGCTGGGATATAGCTTTACCAGCGGCGATTTGACCCCGGCAACCGAAGAAGAACGCCAGAGTCAGCTGCATTATGAATTCTCTGAAATTTCCGCAAGCGTGGCGGGTATCTATGTGAAAGCCAGTGAGGATTTCAGCGTCACCATGACTTACACGGATGCAACGCAGACACTGACGAAAAACCGTCCATGTTACGCTGGACGATTCCGCACCGGTGCCGGGTATTTTGCAGGATCGCTTTGCACAGGAAACGCAGGTTGCAATGTGTTCGGCGGATGAAGGTATTGCAACTTACGCCGGATTGCAGGTTACCCAGTGCGTGAATACCTCGGTTGGTTGGATGAACTATCTGGGCGGTCAGCCTGCCCTCTGCGGTGATCGCGGCAAGTGGGCATGGGGTCCCGGTGCTACCTATAAGAACAAATATCCACCGGTAGCCAATTATGCCCCCGCTGGTCAGGTGTGGGTCGAAGCTGAATACTTCAACAAAGGCTGGGTGCCGGATCAGGCCACTTTGTGGTCGAAAGGCTTCAATAACGGTGCGCCTGCGGTTACGAGTCTTGCCTTAGATGCAGCAGATAACGCAACAGACAATTACCTCGCACTGCTGTCTTGGCAGGCAGAACAGTATCCTGACAGCATCGCTGCCGAGATCGTCAATGCACCGGAAGCCTATGCAGCACCGACCGGCAAGACCGTGTATGTGGGCACGCTGTATACGCCCAGCAATGCTGCATGGCAGCGCTTTGTGGTTCTGAACTATACCCCGGTTGTGCTTGGCGGCGACAGCGAGATTCCTGGCTTTGAAACCGGTGGCGAATCGGTGGATAAGCGTGGAGCGCCAGCTATGAGCGTAGCGAGTCCTTGGATTTTCCTATACGGTCAATACCGACAAAATCCAACTGGACACATTGGAAAAAGTGGATGGCGCAGGCATTGAAATTGCGCCGATCCTTGACGGCATCCCTGCCGACATTGACGGCGGCAGCTGGACAATTACACCGGATGGGATGCAGTCCGTCACGACCAGCGGACATACGGCAGATGACAATTACCACCTGAACGGCGGCGATGGTTCTGTAACATGGACGGTGCATTTCAGCGTAAGCAAGTCGCATCTCAGAGTGGAAGTATTACCGCCAACAGTGAGCAGGACGCCGATGCACAGGCATCCGCCGCACAGTCTGCTGCACAGAGCGCCTGCGAAGGTCAGGTCAACGGGGAAATTGAAGCTGCACTTTCTGCTGCGCATAACTACTTTGACAACCTGAAATTCTCCTACAACGAGGTGACGGTGCCCCACGGCTTTGATGCTTTCGGCGGCGACCTTGGCAGCAGCCAGACCATTACCGTGCCTGCCAACAGCAGCAACGATTACCTCATGAAAAACGATGAGTGGTCCGTCAAAGTTGCCATCGACAAAATCGACAGCGAGACCAAACAGCGTATCAAGGGTGATGCAGCGTTCAAGATTTATGAATGGGATACCGTGCTCCAGCGCTATATTCCCGCAGGCGGCTATAACCAGTATGCGGTGGAGCGCCAGCCGGACGGCACCTACAAAGTCATCAACCACAGCAGCTATGCCAACGGTTCGGATAACATCTACTATACTCAGCGCAACGAGGGCCGTTTTGTGGTTGTGGAGAGCCGTGCCCCCAGTGGCTACTATGGCGACTGGACGGATGTAACGAACCCCAGTGCGGCAGGTTCCGTTTTGGGCAAGCGGGCCTATGCCTTTGAAATCACCAAGGCGCTGGATGGGCAAACTCTTTGGCTCGGCAATGCAGACTATAATGCCGATATTACCACCACCAACAACGGCGGCACTCTGATCGACACCGGTGAGGCCATCGTCACGATTACGTTTGGCGACCGCGCAACCGACAAAACCTACGACACAGACCCTACTGGCATTGCAACAATGAAAAATCCTACACGATGCACGCTGATGGCGACAAAATGCAGAACGACCGCGTTCTCGGCAGTATCCTGCTGACCAAAGTCGATTTGGATGCAGCGCGGTATCTGGCAGCGGGCAGCAATGGTGATACCACCTTGGAGGGAGCCGTCTACGACCTGTATGCAGCGGATACCATCGCGCACCCGGATGGCGTCACCGGCACAGTGGATTATTCCAAAATTTGGATGCCAACGGTAACCCCATCTGGCACACCACTGTGCTTACCAACGGCGGCTGGGATACTGATTACCTGCCATTTTGCAGAAAGACAGACTGGTTGCCTCTGCTGCCATCAAGGACGGGAAACTTGCTTTTTCCAACCTGTATATGGGGCGCTACTACCTTGTCGAGCGTGCCACAGGTTTGGTGCTGCCCATTGACGGCAACGGCAAACTGTATACGACCGGCAAATACCCGCAGCTGAATAAAAAGCTGGAGCGCACCGGCAAATACAGTGATTTGGTTCGGAAGAATAACGAATACACCGACTACCTCTATAAGAATCAGTATTCTGCTGTAGCCGAGAGCCGCAAGCTGGACGGCAGCAAGGCATGGGATGGCTATTATCTCTCCTATGCCACCGGGTATCTCTGCGATGAGGTCAACCACTACAAAACACTGACCTATGCAGATGAATCCAGCTACCATATCAGCGCTGGGCAGGAAAGCAAGATGAAGTCCTCAAATCCGGCTTCTCGCTGAATAAGCTGGTTTCTACCACCGGTCAGCCCTCCCCGGCGCTGAAGCTGGAGGGTGCGGGCTTTACCGTCTATCGCATTTCCAAGCTGAGCAAGGCTGCACAGTTCAAGCAGAACCCGGATGGCAGCTACAATGCACAAAGTATTTTGGACGTTTACCGCAAAGATAACTACGATAATTTGACGCTCAAGTATGATTTCACTGCCGAGGGGCAGGCTGTTGCCAATATGTATGAGAGCAACACCGCCACGGTAGAAGCCTACAATGCCACCCTGACCGCAGATGGTGACTACGCCAACGGCAAAGGCAATGGCTGGATTCCCACTGATCAGGATGCAGAGTACCGGTTGACAGAACTGTATACGAACGAGGAAGGTGTCATCCGCATTGAGGGACTTCCGTATGGGCAGTACCTTGTTGTCGAGACTGCGATCCCCAAGGACGTTTTCCAATGTGATCCCTTTATCGTAACAGTCAGCAAGGACAGCCCGCAAAGCCGTTTTACGGTTCCTGCCGGCAGCGTTACCACCGCCACCAACAACTACATGGCCTATAACGTGTTGGATGAAGAACTGGAAGGTTACTTGCAGCTCGTCAAGACCGATACCGAAACCGGCAAGGCGGTCAAGATTGCGAACACCGCTTTTGCACTGTACAAGCTGGATGATAAAGGCAACAAGACCCGTATCTCGATGATTGATCCTGCCAGCGGCAGCGCCACCAAGAAAACCGATGTGTTCTACACCGATGCGGATGGCCTGATGAAAACGCCCGAAAAACTCCCGCTTGGCCGCTATCTGATCGAGGAATTGCAGGGACCGGAAGGTTACTACAATGACCCCGCCTACTCGGTAGAATTTGAAATCACCTCCGAGCGCGTCTGGCAGGTTGTGGGCAACGCTACAAACGACATGGACGAGTACATTGTGGAAGAAAAGTATTTCAACCATGAAACACTGGGGCAGTTGACCATCCGCAAGCTGGGCAATGTCCTGACCGATTACAAAGACGGGCAGTTCATCTACACGCAGGATAATTTGGCAGGGGCAACCTACGAAATCCACGCGGACGGCGATATTGCCACGCTCGACCGTCAGGGCACTTATTGGTATAAGGATGGCGACCTTGTTGCCACTGTTACCACAGGTGCGGCAGGTCAGGTCGATGAGGTGAAATTTGCCCCCAATCGTACACAGGCCACCTATGATTTCCTCACCATCTCCCATGACGGCACCAAAGGTGAAGTGACCATGACCCTGCCTTTGGGCAAGTACACGATCACCGAGGTCAAAGCACCCTATGGCTTTGTGCTGACGCAGCAGAGCTATAGTGTGGAATTCGGCTGGGACAACCAACGCAATGATATTGTGCTGGCGAAAACCATCGTCAGCCACGAGCAGGATGGCGACAAAGAGTGTTCATACAGCATTGTCAATGTTAAAGATGCTTCGGATGCCCATAAGACCGCACAGATCCTTGTCTTTGAAAATGCGCGTGTGCTGCCGGTTCCCGAAAAGCCCGATGACAAGGTCAGCAAAATCGGCGTTGGCATCTATAAGCAGGACCGCGAAACACTGACCTATCTGCCCGGTGCTGTGTATGAACTGTACACGGTGACGATATTTTCGCAGCAGATGGCACGAAGCTGGTGGACGCCGGTGCAAAGCTGGTAACCAGTGCCCCAACCAACGACAGCGGTTTTACTTGGTTTGATGTTGATGTGCCCATTCGCGCCGAAACCTATCCGGACTCCGGCAATAGCGGTAAATACCGCATTGTCGAAATCACCGCCCCTGCTGGGTATCTTCTTGATAACAGCCCCATCGAGGTCGAGTTCACCTATGCCGGTCAAGAAGTGGCATGGCAGGTAGTGGATGGCACAAACACCAATTTGCGCACTACGGTGAACATCTCCAAACAGGATGTCACCAACGGCAAAGAGCTGCCCGGTGCCAAGCTGGAGATCCGCGATGCAGACGGCAAGCTGATTGAGGACTGGACCTCTGCCAAGACACCGCATACCGTGCGCGGTCTGGAGCTGGATAAGGAATACACCCTCATCGAAAAACGTGCTCCTGAAGCCTATGCAGAAGCCGAAAACATTGTGTTTAAGCTCGTACAGGTTGGAAATGAACAGGAAAATGAGGTTCATGTAAAGACCGGTGGTACGTGGGAGAAGCTGGACGACACCACCGTAGTCATGCAGGACGCACCTGTATTGGATATTGACAAGGTGGACGCAGGCGGCACCTTGCTGCCCGGCGCAACGCTGACCATCCGTGATGAAGATAAAAACGTCATCGACACATGGGTGACCGACTCCAATACGCATCATGTTCCGATTTCGGAAGATGGTATCCACCTTTCTGACGGGAAAACCGAGCATATCTACACCCTGACGGAAGATGCCGCGCCTGCCGGTTATGAGGTGGCAAGTTCTGTTCAGTTCAAAGTCGAGCTGGTAGACGAGACGGTCTGTTTGTATCTGCGCACAGATGAAAGGCAGACTGGGAACGAGCCGATAAGCGTCTTATCACGATGGTCGATAGGGCTACCCCGCACCATGAGGATACGCCAGAACCTACCCCTGCACCTACTCCGGCTCCCACACCTGCCCCAACACCGGTGCAGACCCCCGCACCGACTTCCACCCCCGCGCCGCAGCTGACGATCCCCCAGACCGGAGACACGTTCCCGGTGGCCTTGCTGGTCGTTGTTGTGTTCGGTTCTATTGCTGCAATCGGTGTGCTGACCTACAAACGCCGCAAATCTGAAGCTGATACCGAGGAGGACGACCAGTGATATGATTTATACCTGCATCGCAGACGGAATCCGCAGTCCGCCTGCGTTTTTTCTTAAAAATAAATATAAGGAACCGATGAAAATGCAAAATGAAAACACAAAACGCGTATGGCTGTATGCGCGAATTCCCGGTAATGATGGCGAAACACTTCGCTGCATCCGAGAGTGTGCAGCGAAAGCACAGCAGGACAACTGCAAAATTGTCGGCACCAGCGCTGACGAAAGATATGGCTGGCTGCTGCGCCCCGGCTACCGTGAAATGATGCGGCAGGTCAAGACCGGGGAAATTGACTGCATTTATATTTACCGTATGCGCCAGATCAGCGGCAAGGAACAGCACCTATTTCGCTTTTTCCAACAGGTCATGCAGCATGGCATCAAGGTTGTAACACTGGAATACAGTCTGCGCGATAGACTGCATGAGTACAGGTTGGGAATGAAAATTGAAAACTATGCAGCGCGGCACAAACTGCCCTTACCATGGTGAGCTGCGAAAAATGTCGCAGACTAAGCCTGAAAAGTGTGGAAAAATGTCGCAAGAAGGGATGAACTATGATTGAAGAAACCGCAGTTCGCGTGGAAATCAGCGCTGCGCGGTTCGCCAGCCAGAGTATTTTTGATATACTCCGGCTGACGGTGCAGGCAATGAGCAGCCAGAATTATGGGCAGCAAAGCCTGAGTGCGCTCAACCGGCAGGAACGTCCGCTGGCATCGGTGGACGTGAATGAAAAAACGCTGCCCTACATCCGCAGGCAGCTGAAGCAATATTCCGTGGATTTCTCTGTCACCAAAGACCGAGATACCGGCCAGATGTATTTGTGGTTTAAGGGGCAGGATGTGGATCGAATTCAGACTGCGTTGGAAAACTGCATTGCAGAGCGCGGCAAAGAACGCCCAATTCCGGAACTGAGAGACCTATGCGACCGCGCCGCGCAGCGGGTCAAAGAGATGAACCAGTCCCGCCCTGTGCCGCCGCCGGAACATGGAGAACGCCTATGAACCAGCCGAAAAGAAACCTGAAAATTTGGATACCCATTGCAGCGGTTTTATGCTTCTGGCTTGGTAACTGGATGGGTTACACATACGAACTCACCGAGGGAACTACTACGCGCCGGCTGGCGGCTGCACTGAACCCGAACAGCCTACTGCTGCACCCGTTCAGGCTCTCGGCAGACGCCTTTTCGCTTGGCTGCGGTATTGCCGCAGCGCTCATGGCAGGGCTTATTTACCTTTGTGTGAAGTACAGCAAGCACCGCCTGATGCCCCAGAAAGAGTACGGCAGCGCCCGATGGGGCGGCCCGGAAGATATTGCCCCTTTTCTGGATGAAACGCGCAGAACAACCTGCCGCTCACGGCATCGGAAAGCCTGAGTCTTTCTCCAAAAATGAAAGTCACGGCAAACGATAACTATAACCGCAATAAGAACGTGATCGTGTTCGGCCCATCTGGTTCCGGTAAGAGTTACAGCGTTGCCGGCCCGCAGCTATTGCAGTTTAACAGTAACTATGTGCTCAGTGATCCGAAGGGAGAGTTGCTTCAGGAATATGGCAATGTCCTACTCTCTCAAGGATACAAAGTGAAAGTGTTCAACCTGAAAGACCGGGATAAATCCGACCATTATAACCTTTTCACCTACATAAAAAATGAGGATGATATTCTGGTCGTCACCAAGAACCTTGTCAAAAACCTGAAAGAAGATCCCACCGCCAAGAGCACCGCCGACCCGATATGGGAGGAAGGTATGACGGCACTGCTGGAGGCACTGATCGGCTATGTGTCTACGAATTGGAGCCGGAAGAACGGAACATGAACAGCGTTATGACGCTGCTCCTTATGCTGGAATCGCAGGGGGATGGTCCTAACAGCGTAAGCCAGCTGGACCTGCTGTTTGATGACCTGAGCATCAACAAGCCGAACTCCTTTGCTGCAAAGCAGTATAAGCTCTATAAGATGGCTCCCGGCAAGACCGCACAGAGCATCAATGTGTCGCTGGGGCTGCGCATGAGCGCATTCAACATTCCGTCCATTGCCAATATCTGCGCGGACGATACGATTGACCTGCGGGAACTGGGCAGCGAGAAAAAAGTGGCGCTCTTTGTTGTTACGCCCGACACAACAACCGCTACAATTTTTTGGCGGCAGTTATGTTCCAGCAGTGCTTTCAAATTCTGGTGGATATTGCAGACCATCGCCCGGATAAGCGCTTGCCACGGCATCTGCGGTTCCTCTTGGATGAATTTCCGAACATCGGCATGATACCGGATTTTCAAATCCTTATCAGTACGATTCGCAGCCGTGACATTGCCTGCACCCTGATTTACCAGTCATTGAACCAGCTGAAAAGCCAGTACAAAGATGACTGGGCGACCATCTATGAAAACTGCGATTCTATGATCGTTCTTGGCGCAGGCGGTAACCCAGAGAATCTGGAATTCTTCTCAAAAGCGTTGGGCAAGGCAACCATTGAAGTCATGAACACATCGGAGAACAAAGGCAGTCAAGGCTCGTATACGAAGTCCTATCAGGCTCTTGGACGTGAGTTGATGACCCCAGAAGAAATCCGAACGATGCCCCGGAACTGGTGCCTGCTGATGATTTCCGGTGTGGCACCCTTTTATTCGCGCAAATACAATCTGAAAGATCATCCCAATTACCATTTGGTAGAAGCGGAAGGCGGTAAGCCTTTCGACTATGACAGACGCGCAGAGCAGTCTTTTGCGGATTTTATCAGCAATGTGAAGGACGTAAAGACCGTAAAGCTCTGTGCCGAAAATAACAACTGAACGGAGAAATATAAAATGGAAATGGTATCTACGATTACGACCCTCATCTCGAATGTTGTCACCTTTGCCGGTGGTCTCCTGCTGCTGTTTGGTGCGGTAACGCTGGGCACCAACCTGAAAGACCATAACGGCCCCGGTATCAGCAGCGGTGCATGGGCAATGGCAGGCGGTGTGCTGATCATTGCGGTCGCCACCTACTTTGGCACACTGACGGTCGGGTAAAGGAGGGCTGCACTATTTTTGAAGATACGATACGCAGCCAGTTGGAGGGCATTTCTGCCACGGTCAACTCTATGGGGCAAAATTCCGGTTTGCTCAGCAGCCTGACAGACTGGAACAGCACGTTGGCGGGCTATGCCGACAGCATAAGCACCGGCGTTGTCATGCCGGTGGCGCTGACCCTGCTGGCGCTTTTTATGATTCTGGAGTTGTACAATGACACCCAGCGCATTGCCATGAACGGCAGCAACAACGCGTTTACGATCCAGCAGATTGCGCTGGTCATGCTGAAAATTGTTGTTTGCCGGTGGGCGGTGGTACATACAACGGAAATCCTGAACGCACTCTTTGAAATCGCATCCACCGTGACTACGGGCATATCCGGTTATGTCGGCAGTGGCGAAGTCAATACGACCGTTGACATTGAAAATGCCATCGCCGCGCTGCCGGGCGGCATTGGCAACATGCCGGTGGCGTTGGAGTTGATGGTTGTTGGCTGGATGCTGCGCATTGTGAACATCGTGGTCAACACCATTGTGGCAGCACGCTTTATAGAGTTGTATGTCTACAATGCGATGGCATCGC
>ENA-OQIO01000756-OQIO01000756.1-human-gut-metagenome-genome-assembly--contig:-NODE-756-length-16603-cov-2.882192_pt1 | contig 16603 bp, 16 predicted proteins | sample MGYA00242573_ERZ504737 | MGnify/ENA primary metagenome ERZ504737 (study PRJEB26092, sample SAMD00036203) | human gut metagenome | host: Homo sapiens | study: EMG produced TPA metagenomics assembly of...
TCAGATCCGCGGCGGTTAGTCATCCCACCCGCGTCGTAGAGGTTCGACGAAGCGAGCCCGGAGCAGAAAGCATTCAGCTACTACAGCTGGCACATCGGCGATTATGAGCGCAAGCTCCAGAAGAATGGCCTTGTGAAATTCATGCCCGTCATGCTGCGCTCGTTGCCGTACCTCTATCGCGACAAGCACATCCGCTGCGATGTGGCGTTTGTTCCCGTCTCCAAGCCCGACGAGAACGGCTACTGCGGCCTCGGCATTTCGAACTATGCCTGGCGCACGATCTTTGAGAGCGCCCGCACCGTGATCTTCGAGATCAACGAGCACTATCCCAAGCTCCAGGGCGTGGACGGCTCGCACCGTGTGCACCTGTCCGAAGCGGACTACATCGTCGAGGGCGAGCATGAGCCGCTGCCCGTGCGCTCCTACCGCGCGCCCAGCGAGACCGATATCGCCATCGCCAAGATCGTGGTGAATGAGATCCCCGACGGCGCGGTGCTGTCGCTCGGCGTGGGCGGCGTGCCCTACACGGTCGCCAAGATGCTCGCCGAGTCCAACAAGAAGGACCTCGGCTGCCACACCGGCACCATTTCCGATGCGTTCCTTGAGCTCTACCAGGCGGGCAAGCTGACGAACGCGCACAAGGAGCTCGACACCGGCCTTTCCGCGTGGAACCTCGCGATGGGCTCTCAGGAGCTCTATGACTGGCTCGACGCCGAACCCCAGCTCTTCCACCCGGGAGACCTCGACTACATCCACTCCGTCGAGCGTATCTCGAAGCTCAGCAACGTCATCAGCATCAACGGCGGCGTGCAGCTCGACCTCATGGGTCAGGAGAACGCCGAGAGCACCGGCACGCGCCAGCTCTCTGGCGTCGGCGGCCAGATGGACTTCCTCGAGGGGGCGTACCGCTCCAAGGGCGGCAAGGGCTTCATCTGCATCAACTCTTCCCGTGTGACAAAGAACGGCGAGCGCAAGAGCAACATCCTTGCCACCATCCCCGGCGGCAGCACGATTTCCGCCCCGCGCACGATGATCCAGTATGTCGCGACCGAGTACGGGATTGCAAGCCTTTCCGGCAAGACGCTGCGCGAGCGCGCCGAGGCGATGGCCTCCATCGCGCACCCCGACTTCCGCGAAGAGCTGATGAAGTACGCGCAGGAGAATTTCAAGTAATTTAGATCAAGATAAAGGACGATGTAGGATAATATGGCACAGACGGTTTTGCAGCAGGTTTTGATTCTCGCAGCGATGATGATGCTCGGCTTTTTGCTGGGCAAGTTGGGCAAAGTGGATCGCAAGGGGGCAGACCTCCTTTCCATGCTGCTGCTGGATGTATTTTTCCCTGTAATATTCTGGCGGCGGCCAGCGGGGATTTCGGCGATATGCCGTTTTCTCAGGTCATTAAGATCGCACTGGCTTATATGTCCTGCTTCATTCTGTTTACACTTCTGGCCAAGCCGATCGCAAAACTGCTCCGGCTGAATGAGGACGATTCGCTTGTTTTCACCCGCAGCGTGGCCTATCCAAACAACGGCTTTGTTGGCATCCCGCTCTGCACGGCGGTTTCGGCACGGAAGGAACGGTACTGGGCTCGCTTTCCGTGCCCTGCGCCACACTCTACATGTTCCTTTTCATTATGCAGAGCTTCCGGAGCGAAAAAGATCATAATCTCAAGCAGCAGCTCAAGAGCATGCTTACGCCGATGAACATTTCAGCTGTTCTCATGATCATCATGCTGGCCACGGATGGAAATTTACCGGTGCGCCGCTCCAGTTTTTGAGCAGCATGGCGAACTGCGTCGTGCCGACGTCGATGCTCATCATAGGCTGTCTCCTTTCGGGAAGCCCGCTTATCGACGTGCTCAAAAGCCCATTTTGTACCTCATCACGCTTCTGCGCTGCCTTGTCATGCCGCTCATCGCGGCGGTGATCCTGCGCTTTACCGGCTGGGATCGTACGACGTGCCTGTGCATTGTGATGGTGCTCGGATGCAGCGTGGCGACGGTCATCAGCATCTTCGGCGTGCGCTATGACCGCTCGCCCGAGATGGCGAGCAAGAGCGTGCTGCAATCGAATCTGCTGCTGCCGGTTACGATGCCGCTGATGATGTTCATCGCCGAACGGATCTTATAAGGAGAGACGATTATGGCCTTCTGTTTACCCCTGCAAAGCTCGGCACATGCGAGCTTAAAAACCGCATCGTCCGCTCGGCGACGAACGAGCATCTGTCTGACGAAAAGAGTCAGGTGACGCCGCTCTGGGCGGATACGCTCATCGAGCTTGTGAAAACGAAGTGGGCCTTGTCATCACCGGCCATTTCTGCGTCGACAAGATGCAGCGTGCCGACGCGGGCCAGCCCGTGCTGGACGAGGCGACGGACGAGTCCCTTCTCCGCCGCGCCTGCGACGGCGTGCACCGGTACGGCGGTAAACTTTTCTTCCAGCTCAGCCACAGCGGCATCAAGGGCGTTGAGAGCGTGAACGGCGCGCCGCCGAAGCACCCCGAGGATTTCACTCGGGAAGAGCTCGACCGTCTGGTTGAGCAGTTTGCCTTCGCGGCGAAAAAGTGCAAAGAGGGCGGTGCGCGCGGCATGCGGCGCGGATTTCCCGATGATCGTCAAGGCCGACAGCAACGGCTGCGGCGACCTGCCTGCGCTGCTGCAGCTCTACGAATGCTGCGGCGTGGACGGAGCGGAGGTCAGCGGCATCGATTCAACCGCCGCGCGGGGCAGAAGACGCCGTTCTATCTGGACGCGCTCATCTGCGAGCCGGACTTTGCCGCAAAGCTCAAAAGCGGCGCGCAGGACGGGAGCAAATGCCTTGCCTGCAACGGTTGCTACACGATCTACCGCAAGCGCTTTGTGCGCTGCGTGCAGCATCAAGACGAGATCGAGCAGTTCAAAACCATCCCGTGGTAAAGAAAAACGGCAGAGCCGGCGCATTTTGCGCCGGTTCTGTTTTCACTGTTCGATGACGCTTTATCATGTTAACGAAATGAAATGGCCGCGGGCCTGCAATTCTATCGACATTACCGATTGCATTCTGTCGGAATCTGCCATATACTGCAATAAAATTCAGCATTCTACGCGCCGCTTGAAAAATTGGGCTGCCGCGGCGATCTGCAAGGAGGAGTCACCCATGAAGCGAAACTTTATTGCCAAGCGCTTCCAGAGCGCGGGCACCGGCCTGACGCTCGACACCGCGGCGCTGGCCAAATACAAGGACATTGTCGACCTGAGCATCGGCGACACGGACTTTACGACCGACGAGGCCATCATCAACGCGGCCTTCCGCGACGCCAAGGCCGGCCACACTCACTACGGCGACCCCAAGGGCGACCCCGAGCTCATCTCCGCGGTCTGCAAGGCGTGGGAAGAGGACTTTGACCAGACCCTTCCGCGTGACCACGTGCTCGTGAGCGCGTCGAGCTGCCTCGCATGTCGCTGGCAATGTTTGCCATCCTCGATCCCGGCGACGAGGTCATCGTCTTCTCCCCATATTTCGCGCTGTACCGCGCGCAGATCGAGCTGGCGGGCGGCGTGTGCGTCGATGTGCCGACCTACGCCGAGGAGGACTATGCCATCAGCGAAGAGCGCCTGCGCGCTGCCATCACGCCGCGCACGAAGGCCATCATTTTCAATAACCCCACGAACCCCACCGGCATGGGCTACGATTTGTCCACAATGGAGATGCTTGCCCGCGTGGCGAAGGAATATGATCTTCTCATCGCGGCGGACGAAATTTACACGACCTACATCTACGAGGGCGACTTCCGCCCCATCCGCACACTGCCCGGCATGGCTGAGCGCACCATCACGCTCAACAGCTTTTCGAAGAACTTTCTGATGACCGGCTGGCGCGTGGGCGTTATCATTGCTGAGCCGGAATTCCTCGACGTGATGAACCGTATCAACGGCTCGCTCGTCTACTCCGCGCCGTCCATCTCCCAGCGCGCGGGGATTCAGGCGCTTGAGATGCGCAAGGAGATCCGCGAGAAGTACGTGACCGCGTACCGCGACCGCATCTTCTACTCTGCCGACCGCATCGAGAAGATCTCGTATCTGAGCCTCGTGCGCCCGAAGGGCACGTTCTACCTCTTCCCCGGCGTGGAGAAGACGGGTCTCGACGACAAGCAGTTCTGCAAGGAGTTACTTGAGCGCGCGCACGTGCTCGTCAGCGCGGGCAGCCCGTTCGGCAAGACCGGCGCAAACCACTTCCGCATCGCCTGCACCGTCGGCATTGACCAGCTCAAGCAGGCGTTCGACCGCATGGAGAAGCTGGAATTCTGAGAATTCCGCTTGTGTCCGTAAGACGGGCATGGTAAAATCAAAAGATAACGAAAAAGCTGCCGTTTTTCGGCAGCTTTTTTCAAAAGGAGGGGCGCTTATGCAGGAAAAGTCGAAACCTGTGGATAACCTGCGCGCGGACGCGGAGAAGATCATCACGCGCGCCATCGCGGCGGTGCTGCCGGACGCGGCGGTCGAGCGCGCGCTGAAAGGCAAAACCTTTTTAGGAAGGGTGTACCTCGTCGCGGCGGGAAAGGCCGCGTGGCAGATGGCGCACGCCGCCCGCGCGTGTTTGCAGGATAATTTCTGCGGCGGTGTGGTCGTGACGAAGTACGGTCACGTGAAAGGTGAGATCGCGAATGTCGCGTGCTTTGAGGGCGGGCATCCCGTGCCGGACGAAAACTCCCTGCGCGGCACGGACGCCGCGCTCGCGCTGACGGAAGATTTGACCGAAAGCGACACGGTCGTCTTTCTGCTCTCGGGCGGCGGCAGCGCGCTTTTTGAAAAGCCGCTGCTTCCGCTTGCGGAATTGCAGGACGTCACGAATCAGCTCCTTGCCGCGGGCGCGGACATCGTGGAGATCAACACGATCCGCAAGCGGCTTTCCGCCGTCAAGGGCGGACGCTTCGCCCGGCACTGCGCGCCGGCGCAGGTCTTCGCTGTCGTGCTGAGCGATATTCTGGGCGACCCGCTCGACATGATCGCCTCGGGCCCCGCGTATCCCGACAGCGCAAGCTGTGCGCAGGCGCTCGATATTGCGAAAAGGTACGGCCTGCGCCTGTCGGAGCGGGCGTGGGCGCTTCTGGCACAGGAGACGCCGAAGACGCTCGAAAATGTCGAAACGCAGATCACCGGCAGCGTGCGCGAGCTCTGCGCGGCGGCCGCCGCGGCGTGCGAAGCGCTCGGCTACGAGCCGATGATACTCACCGATTGCCTCTGCTGTGAGGCGCGCGAGGCGGGGAGCATGCTTGCTTCCATTGCGCGCACGCATGCGCGTGACGGGAAAAACCTTGCGTTCCTCATGGGCGGCGAAACGGTCGTCCACCTGAGGGGAAAGGGCCTCGGCGGGCGCAATCAGGAGATCGCGCTCTCCGCAGCGCTCGGCATTGAGGGACTTTCGAACGCGCTCGTCTTCTCCGTCGGCTCCGACGGGACGGACGGACCGACCGATGCCGCGGGCGGCATCGCCGACGGCGAGACCGCGCAGCTGATGCGCCAAAAGGGTGTTGACGCTGTGCAGTCGCTCAATGATAACGACGCCTACCACACGCTCGGTGCAGTCGGCGGACTTCTCAAAACCGGTGCGACGGGCACGAACGTCAATGACGTCACCGTCCTGCTGCTGCGTGCGGCGGAATGAGGGAAAAACGCGGAGCGCTTGACAACGGGGCGTTCCGGCGTTACGATAGCTGCGGCAAGCCTTTCCAGGCTGCCGGGATTTTTAAAATGAAGGAGCCGTTTTTTGAAGTCTAAAACGATGTTACTGGAGCGTGTGCGCTGACCGGGAGGGCCGGCAAATTTACTGACACACGCCGTTCCTCCCGAGAGCCATGCTTTTCAGGAGGACAACATGAACCGCGAGAACAAACGCAAAACCTTTGAAAAAGGCTATTACAAGACCCACGCCTGCCGCGACACCTTCACCTGCAAGGTCTGTGGGCGGCTCTGCACGCCGGAAAACGCCGGCAGCGACCATCGCAACCACTGCCCGAACTGCTTATCGACCTGCACGTGGACATTGAGCCGGGCGACCGCGAAAGCGACTGCGGCGGCATCATGGAGCCCGTGGCCGTCTGGGTGCGAAGAGGCGGCGAGTGGGCGATCATCCACCGCTGCAAGCGCTGCGGAGCGCTCAGTTCGAATCGTGTGGCGGCGGACGACAACCCGATGAAGCTCATGAGCATCGCCATGCGACCGCTCAGCGCGCCGCCGTTCCCCCTCGAGCGCATCGAGGAGATGACCGCCCTCATGGGCGGCGAGGGAAGCGTGCGATAAGCCCAAAAGGAAACAGAGGAGGCGGCCTGCATAGGCAGGCCGCCTCCTCTGCCGCTTGACAAGGACGGAGCGGGGAGCAGGACAGCGGTGAGAGCAGGTGTTTCGTTTGTGTTTCGGTTTTGAACAGGTGATTGCAAAACCGGCAAACCTATGGTACAATAAAACTACAGACCGATCAAAAGCCGCCTTGGCGTCGAAGATACAGCCGTTTTTGCGGCTGCTTTTCTTATATTTGGCCGCTTTTTGCCGCAGACGGCGTTTTCAGATCACACCAAATGCTGGAAGGAGATTTCTTCTATGGAGGTGAGTCACTTCTTCAGGACATGACCGCACACGTTTTGCAGCGCCGGAAACGGACGGTGACGCTTATGGCGCACACCGTCTATGATGCGGCGGCAGCCCTCCGCGCAGGGAGCTTTGGGATCGGTCAGATCAACGCATAATAAAATATTATAATTTAAGGATGTGTTATTTTGTTACTCTCGGGGAAAAGTCTGAAACATGACTTCATCCGTTTTGTCTCCGCCACGATGGTCTCACAGGTCGTGTTCTCGCTCTACTCCATGGTCGACGGGCTTATGGTCTCGATCGGTGTGAACGAATATGCCATGAGCGCCGTCAATCTCGCGATTCCCTTCACCAACGCGCTCTTTTCCATCGCCGTGCTCTTCGCCGTCGGCTTGTCGACGCTCATCGCCATTTTCATCGCGCAGGAGAAGCGGCGCGAGGCCAACGCCCTCTTTTCTCAGAATTTTGCCACGCTGCTGACCCTTGGCGCGGTCATCACTGCGCTCGTGCTGCTCTTTTTGGAGCCGTTTGCGTACCTTCTCGGCGCAGACGAGATCACACTTGACTATGTCAAGCAGTATATTCTCGCATCGCGCCGTTCAGCGTGTGCTACCTGGTGTCCTACAATCTCGAAGTGCTCGTCAAGACAGACGGCTATCCGCGCTACGCGCTCTTCACGGTTATCGCGGATGCCTGACGAACTGCGTGCTTGACTATATCGCCATTTTTCACCTCGACATGGGCGTGTTCGGCGCGGCGGTCGCCACGGGCATCTCGCAGCTCGTGACCTGTATCTCGTACTTTGTCCACTTTTTCAGCAAGAAGTGCACGTTCCGGCTGTGCAAATTTCGCTTCGACCTCACCTTTACGCGCGCATCCTGCCCATCGGCCTGTCCGACGGCGTGACAGAGTTGTGCACGGCTGATGATCTTCCTCTTCAACCGCACGGTGCTCAAGTGCATCGGCACGGACGGCGTCGTGACCTACACGGTCATCGCTACGTGAGACCATTGTCATTAACCTCATGGTCGGAATCTCGCAGGCTCGCAGCCGCTTGTGAGCTATCACTACGGCAAAGAGGATCACACGGGCTGTCAAAAACTTCTGCGCTACGCGCTCACGACCGTCTGCATCTTCGCGCCGGCGCTGTTTCTGCTCGTCTTTTTCTTCGCGCCGCAGATCGTGCGCACGTACCTTTCGCACGCGGGCGATGAGCTCATCGCCTACTCCATCGGTGCATTCCGGCGCTACAGCGTTTCGTATCTGCTGCTGGGCTTCAACATCGTCATCGGTGGGTTTATGACCGCCATCGAGCGCCCCGTGCCCGCTATTTGTATCTCGGTCGGCCGCGGGCTGGCGCTGCAAAGTGCCGTGCTTCTTCTCCTCGCGGCGATCTTCGGCGGCGACGCAGTGTGGTATACGCCGATCTTCTCCGAAGCGATGTGCCTTGTCATGTCGCTCCTGTTCCTGCGCAGCTACCGCAGACAGACCGATATGCAGGCGTGAGCCCCGCCCAGTGCGATAAAATAAGAGAAAATAAAAAGGCCCTGGAAGCAGCGCTTCCAGGGCCTTCTGGCATCCCCGACCAGACGCTAACTGGCGGACTGACGCTTAGAAGCCAGCTATCTCATTTCATGCCGTGCAGTACACCGTCATTTACTGCCGGCCGGTTAGTTCCGCACAGATCGCTTGAAAACAAAGATTTCTTCGATCGGCGCTTCGACAACCCTTGCAATATCGATCGCCAGTTTAAGTGAGGGATTGTATTGCGCCTTTTCCAGCCGCATGATGGTTTCCCGCCGCACGCTACCTGCGCCGCCAACTGCTCTTGGGTCAGATCTTTTAATAGCCTGTACTTTTTTAATCGGCATTCAAAATCAGGCACGTTTATTCCTCACTTTCATCAAACGGTTCATCATGGTCATAATGATATAGCAGATACTCACTGAGGAATAGTTCAAGCGCTATGGAAAGAGCGGTCACAATAACAAGAGCAATTAGGGTGTATTCAAGGCACCCCATGAGCCTTCCCTGTCCCAGAATCAGTATTGCAAAAAAATAATGGACAGAGCAGTTTTGTTCGCTGTGCTTTGTGCTCTCATTTTGTTTTCTTTGTACCGTTCGTCTATCAGGGTATTTGACATTTTCCCCTCATAGAAAAATCCGAAAAAGCCAAAAAACACAAAAAACACGAAGGGGAAAATGGTCTGGTCGACGCGGTAAGTCCAAAATCCTAAAAATCCGGCAAAACCGAATAAGCTAAAAATCCCAGTTTGGGATTTACGGTTCTGGTGGACCGAGAGGTCGATCCTCTGCGCTTGTTTGCGGAGGTAGATTGGAAAAGCAACACAGCAAGGTACACGATGTACAAGGCAAGGAGTGTGCCGGAAATGATTATAGGAAGGTCTTGCGCCCTGAAGACGTAGTTCGATAGATCCATCGGCACAATAAACCTTGAATCGTTAAACGCTATCGTGTACCACGAAGAGATTGCTGCAAGCAGAGCGCAGATCGCGCCCAGATAAATTGCGAGGTTGTCATTTTCTTCATAATTGCGTCCCCTCAAAGAGATATATTTATCACTCAATGAGATAAATATATCTCTTTGGGGGCCGGCTATCAATAAGAAAGTTGCTTGATGTGATTGCACAGCTCCAGCGATGGCCGAGCTCCTCCGAGCCAGAGGTGCGGTTAAATGAGTGTCAGAGTGGTGCCGGAAATGGGAAAATAGAGAAAACGGTTCGAGATCAGCTGGTGGTGCCATGCAGGCGTTTGACACGATAACAGCTGTGAAATTTGCTTGATAAGCAAAAAGAAAAAACGCCGCAATCCATTGGCTTAACAGTGATAAGGAAGTAATTCTAATTTTTACTGTTGGCTGACAGATTCGGGTGTGCAGGGCAACCGTAAGGCTGCAAAAGCTGTCTGTTTCCAACAGAAACAGACAGCTTTTGATTTGCGTTGAAAGCATCTCGCTGTTTTCTCTCGAGCGGGGCGGTCTTCCCACGGACCGCCCCGCGAAGCCGTTACGGCTCGATGATGTTGAAGGGATTGGTCCCGGTGATCGGGAACTGGTTCATATTCTCCATCATCAGCGTCAGCAGCTCTGCGCTGCCCTCGACCTTGACGGCCTTTGCAACCGTTTCCTGATTGTTGGTCAGGATCGCAAACAGCGCATTCTTCGGCAGGTAATAGACACGTCCGCATCATCAGACAATGAATCCGCATAGACCAGCAGCACACCATTCTTCACGCGGAGCATGTGCTGTTCGCCCACGTCAGGCAGGATCACGTTCATGGTGAAGTCGCGGTCAGCCAGCGCCTGCTTGTCCATGACAATGGCCATATAGTCAAACAGCATGGGCGCGGAGAGGGCCTTGACCATGTCGCCGGTAGATTTGGTGGAAGCGGTGAAATTGGCGTTTCCATGGCGCAGCTCCTGCGCGGCGGTCAGATATTCGTTGCGCCACGGACCGGACTCCGCCTGATACCCCAGCTGCTCCAGTGCATCGGCGCACAGAAGCCGTGCATCGGTGTTCGTCGGGTCGGCAAAGACGATGGTGTTTGTGACCTCGGCGACCCACTGATATTCACCCTTGTCAAAATCCGCCTTTGCCATTTGCAGGACATTGTCAACATCCCCCAGGTACTCCACCCATTTTTTTGCGCTGTCGCTTGGCATGAGGGGGTTCAGGTTGACAGGGTTGCTGTCATACCAGCCCATGAACTTCTGGTAGACCGCCTTGGCGTTGTGGGCGACCGTCCCGTAGTACTGGCGGGTGTACCAGATTTTATTGAGAGCCTCCGGCAGCTCGATCATGTTGGAGATCTCGTCGCTGGTGTAGCCCTGATTGATATAGGTCAGAGTCTGGTCGTTGATGAACTTATACACGGCAGCCGTGTTGACCATGTAGTCGTTCACCACGTTGTTTCCCCAGTGCGGCCAGTTGTGGGACTGGAAGGTGACCTCCGCTTCCTTGCCGTAAAGGGAAATGGCTCGGTGATATAGCTTGCCCATGCCGCGCCGTCGCGCACCTCCGCGCCGCGCAGCGTGTAGAGATTGTGGAGCGTGCCGGTGCAGTTTTCCGCCATCCACAGCGCCTTGTACTGGGGCAGCCACGTGTTCATTTCGGCGGGCGCTTCCGTACCCGGCGTGAGCTGGAACTCCAGCTCCACACCGTCGATCGTCAGCTTTTCGCCAGACTGCGTGATTTCATAGCTGGGCGTCATGAACGAGACCGTTCCGGTGGACTGTCCCATGCCGATGCCCTGCGCCAGCTTGCCGGTCACGCCGGGCGTCAGCAGGATACCATACTGATAATTGCTGCGGCGGCCCATACCCTTACCGGCGTAGACGTTTTCCTTCACAGAGTGCTCCGTGAAGCCCACAGGTGTGATCACGGGGATCTTGCCGCTGGCGAGCTGATCTTCAATAGAAAGTGTCTCGTCTGCCTTATCCTCTTTCGCCATCACGCCAGCGATGCCGCCAAAATGGTCGGCGTGGGAATGAGAGATGATGACGGCCTTGACCGGGAATTTACCAAGATTCTTTTCAATTAGCTGCATGGCAGCCTGACTGCACTCCACGCTCATCAGCGTGTCAAAGACGATCCAGCCGGTATCACCCTTGACAACAGTGAGATTTGCCATGTCATAGCCGCGGACCTGATAGATGCCATCCGTCACTTCAAAAAGGCCATAGGCATGGTTGTTCTTCGTGTTCTCCCAGAGGCTGGGATTTACGCTGTCAGGCGCTTTTTCATAATCGTCCAGGAACGCATAGGCTTCCTGACTCCAGAGGATCGTCCCATTCTCGTCCTTCAGTTCCAGTGTTTCCGGCGCGTCGATCAGTCCACGGGTGGCGAATTCATATTCCTGCTTATCATCGAAGTCAAGTTCATCGTAGACGGCGGCATTTGCCTTTGCCGTAAAGTCTGTGGCGGGCTTGACCTCGGCGGTCAGACCCAGGTCTGCCTTTTCCGCGCCCGGCTCTTTGAGCCCATCCCGCGCACAGCCGACGCAGGACAGCAACAGTACCGATGTAAGAAGCATTGCTGCAATGCGTTTCATAGCCATTCTTTTTCCATCTCCTTATTGTTCGCGGATAACAGGTGACTGCCAGCTATCCAGTGCTGTCATATCCGGTACATAGATCCGCATGAACAGATGAAATTCCCCGTCGGAAACAGGCAGCCAGTTAGAGGTGTCTTCCGGTGCATCCTTGGACAGAATAATATCCAATGTGCCGTCCGCATTCAGCTTGAAGTCAGAGCGGTCGTTGATGCAGTAGCGGTCGATGGAATTGTCAATGAGGAAATCATCCTCTCCGTAGGCGGTCACGGACCAGAAGCCGCCCTCCAGCGTGGGAGGAAGGGTTTCAAAGTGGAGCGTATACTTCTTTTCTCCGGTCAGCGCTGCGCCGGTCTCATCCGCCGTTGTCTTGGGATAGATCGCCACGTCCACGGTGTTGGCGCCAAGCCCCACCAGCGCTACCATCGCGCGGTAGGTATACTCCGTGCCGAAGTCGCCGATGGGCTTGCCGTAATAGATCCACTGACCGAGTTTTTGCGCATACTTCGCGCCGTCGGCGGCAAGCGTGGCGCGAAGCCCCTGAAGCATCTGCGTCCAGCGCTCGGCAGCTCCTTCGCCCAGGAGAGCGGCGTCGAAGGTCTTACCCGCGCCCACGTTGATAGTGGAGAGTTTCTTCAGCAGTTCCTCATCCGCATCGGCGGGCGGGTTGACCTGCATCAGAGCGTTAGCCGTATTGAAAAACTCTGCTGGCGTCATGGAAAGCACCTTGTTCACGGGAACAAAGTCATTTTCCTCTTTATAAGCTCCCTGCGGTGCGGTATACTCGCCTCCCTGTATATAAGCCGAAAGAGGCAGGAGCTGCATCTGCTCCTGAATGGCATAGACATTGGGCAGATCCTCGTTCCCGGACAGCACCGTGCGGGTGATCGACACACCGTTGCGGTGGGCACGTCCACGCGCGTCACCCCGTCGGCAGCTCGCCCTCCCAGCCGGGAAACGCAATGGCATAAGCACCCGCCTTGTCCAGCACGGCGGCGGTGTTCGTCCACGCATCCAGAAGCTGCACATTGCAGAAGCGATCCGTTTCCGGCAGGACGTAGACCATAGGCTCTGTGCTGATGTCAAGCCATGCCTGCGAATAGACGGTATCGACGTTCGGCGTCACGACGGTGCGGAAAGAGGCGTCCGCCAGCTTTTTTACATGGTTGAACTGATTGATGGGCGCACGGCCAGTCATGGTCCCGTCCGTATTGGTCGATAATGTTTTGGTTGCGTCGGTCAGCACCAGCGGGAACGCATAGATGTATGCCTCGCTGACCGTTTCCCACACGGTTTCAGTATCCGGTGTATCCGGCTGCGTTTTTTTGGCAGAGCAGGCGGAAAGAAGCCCGCAGGAAAGCAGCGTAAGCAGCGATAGTAGAATTGCAAGTATCTTTTTCATGTTGTCCTCCTATGATTCTTTTCTGCTTTGGTCATCTTCACGGAACGGTTTGTGCGTATGGATTGACTATGAAGTCGTTTGTGACTTTCTCTTTATGGTAAACTATCGATTATTCCGCCCCTTTCTTCCTGCAAGCCTTGAAAGCTCTTTTTTGACCGCTTCGATTTGTGGGTCAAACAGCGCTCGCTCGGCAAAGATCATATAATTGTTGATGGCAAGGATCGACAGATGAACGAACGGCGCAACCTCTTCGTCGGTGCAGCCGAGGATCTCCGCAATCCTGCCCGTGTAATAAGGGTATCTTGCCGCAAGCCGCACAAGGGAAGGCTTTACCTTTTCTCCGTATTCGCGCGACACACATACGCTGACCAGAAAGCGCATGGTAGGCGACATTTTATCCGCCAGCGCACCGAGATGATCCATCATGCTTTTGATGTCACTAATATCTTCAAGCACGATGGCAAACGCACCTTTTTCAATTCGACTGATCGCTTCCTCTGCGCAGGCAAGAACGATTTCCTCTTTGGTGGAGAAGTAATAGTAGATGCCGCCGTTTTGCAGCTTTGCCGCCTTACAGAGGTCCTTTGTCGTGGCAACGGTCAGCCCCTTTTCGACAAAGCAGTCAAGGCAGACGCCTACAAGCTCCTGCCTCTTTTCAGCTTTCTTTTCTTCCCGCAAAACACAATTCCCCCATTTCTGTGCATTATCCAATGTTTCTTATAATAAGATATCAGACTTCACAAAATAAATCAAGCGATTGCTTGAATAAGAGCTATAAATTCTTAGGATCACAATGCCTGATCAAACATCACAACAGCCTTTTTCAGCAGCCGCACCTCCGGCAAGCTCTGGATGTACCGAATCGCCGTCCTTGCAAAGACATCGGACTTTATCGTATCCCACTCCGCCAGCCGGACGATCTCCGCTGTGCCGGGTGCAAAGCCAAATCTGATCTCTCCCCATTCGCCGTCGTTGTCTACCTGATATAGGTAGACAGCGGCGGCTATTTTTTGTTCCTTTTGCGGCATTCGGTCTGCTTCAGCGTCACGGTATGGACAAGCCTGCTTTCCAGCAGCTTGTCAAGCGTCCGCCGGTAGAATCGCTCCGCGCCACTGGCGGTTGTACCCTCGAAATCCAACGCCAAGTCCTCAAAGGTAGACTGCGTGGACAAAGGGCTGACGCGTCCACAGGTTATGCAGAGGCTTTCGCCGCCGACAGTTGCTCTGATCTGCTGGTTTTCCTTCTTGACATGAACAATGCTCCCTTCGTGATTGATAGTGTTTTTATTTCACTGTCTCTCATAAAGGGAGCATATCAATCAGAAACGGGGGTGATTTTGTAGTTTTTTGACAGCCTTCCTTGAGTCTTACTTTGCAAGTACAACGGAAATTTCCAAAAAGAAATGAGGTGACGCTTGTATGCGTCACCTCATAACGATTGATTTGGTTGATTTTTAGGGGGTTAGGTTTATCCAAATTAGTATAACACTTTTATTTTCTGTATTTTGAGGGAGTAAATCCATAATACCTTTTGAATATTTCAATCAATCTACTGGGGTTGGAGTATCCAACAATTCTTGAAATTTCCGCAATGGTGAGGTCGGTCTGAATAAGCATATGCTCGGCTACAGAGATCCTTTTCCTCTGAATGTATTCAGTAATGGACATATTATAAACTGACTTAAATAGCTTTTTCATTTTGCTTTCACTCATACATGCAATGGTGGAAAGCGTCTGCAACGTAATATTAAAACTGTAATGTTCGTCCATATAATGCGTTAGTTCATCTAATGCCTGCAAATCTGTTTTGTTAATGGGTTGGCCATTCTCTTCATTTAGTCTGTTTTCTTTCAAATATGAAGCAAGATAAGAGATGATTTCATATATTTTTGCTTCTACTGTAATTCTGGACGCTTTCATGGAAAGCAGATACTCATATAGGCTTTGCATAGCATGATTAACATTTGGTAAATAGAATTTCCCTTTTTCTTTGAAAAAAATCAGAAAAGTTCACTTCAAGATCACCGGAAATTTCCTGGAGATACTGATCAATAAATTCCTGGTCAACCTGCACGGTAATACATCTTAATGGAATCTGAGGATGATAAATAGCTTTATACTTTTCAGATGGTTCATAGCAGCGCAATGTATTCGGAGAAATATTTTGATACGGATAGAATTCATCTCCTGCGCCACTAATATAGAGAGCAAGTACATAACCAGACCCAATATGTTCTCCGACCATAGTTTCCTGGTTAAATCTTATATCTGTCGCTGTAATGATGAAATCGTGGTGAACCTCACTCGTCCATTGAAATCCGGTTCCATATTTTGGGTTGATCTTATAATATGTTCCGTACTCTATTGGATTCTTTATCGATTCAACAAAGAAATCATCTCGTTTAACTTCTATCATTGGCTCCTCCCAAAGATACCTCGTTTAGATTTATTAATACCTTGTTTAGACTTTATATCTGTTTTGCCCTTTACAGTTAGCTACAACTAATTATAATGAAAGAGTTGATGTATGTCAAACCGTTTTTAAGCAAAAAGAGGTGTATATTTGAAGTCAAATGCGCAGTTATATAAAAAACTATTTCAATTATGTCCCAGATAAAAGAATTTGGGCATATTTCTCCATGGCACTATCTGCCGCTGCCGTCTGCTCATATATGGGAGCATATTGGTTTCTGTGGCGGTCCATTGTGTCTATTCTGGTTATTCCCGTATATGAGAAGGCTATGTATGACGCAATTATTGTAGTCATACTTATGATTTTACGAGGCATTCTCAACATTGCATCGGCAACGTGTTCCCACTACTTAGGCTTCCGGCTTGAAACAAACTTAAGGAAAAATGGGCTTCATAAATTATTGGATGCCTCTTCTTCCTTTTTTGACCATAACAGCTCTGGAGAAATTCGAAAAATTATTGATGATAACGCAGCAGAAACACACAAAACAGTGGCCCATTTGATTCCGGACAACGTCACTGCTGTTATGACGCCGGTGTTAATGTTTGTGCTGATGTTTGCAATAGACTATCGCCTTGGTATTCTCCTGATCCTTACAACTGTGATTGGTGTTCTTCAGTATCGTAAAATGTCCGGTGGTACTGAATTTCTGTCTGGCTATTCAGCGGCGCTTCAAAAAATGAGTGCGGCAACAGTAGAATATGTCAGAGGAATGCAGATCATAAAAATCTTCGGTGTAACTGTACAGTATTACAAAACTCTGATTAACTCGATCAAAGAGTACAAACAGTACGTCTATCAGTATAGCCTCAGCTGTAAGAATCCCTACGTCGGATTCCAGGTTCTGTTCAACGTGTTTTATGCTTTTGCTGTACCAGCCGCAGTTGTATTCATCAGCTATGGAGAACCTGCTATGCTAATCCTGGCAAAGATTGTTTTCTTTGCTGTGTTCTCCGGAGCTGTATTTACTTCTTTCACATCGATCATGTTTACGGGGCAGGATAACTTTGGCGCACAAAATACGCTGAATCAGCTTGATGAGCTGACTACTTCTATGGATCAGGCAAAGCTTCCACATGGAAACGAAGAGAC
>ENA-OQIO01000757-OQIO01000757.1-human-gut-metagenome-genome-assembly--contig:-NODE-757-length-16599-cov-2.773677_pt1 | contig 16599 bp, 21 predicted proteins | sample MGYA00242573_ERZ504737 | MGnify/ENA primary metagenome ERZ504737 (study PRJEB26092, sample SAMD00036203) | human gut metagenome | host: Homo sapiens | study: EMG produced TPA metagenomics assembly of...
ATTCTCTTTTGTAAAAGAGAATGGCCCCCTTTAGATCCCCCAAGAGAAAGGTTTCAGATTGGCGGTCTCGGGCGCGAATGACCTTTATGCCTCCGGAATGCAATATCTGCGCGCGGCAAAGCCGCGTTGAGCCCTGCTATACGATTTGATCTGCTCCTACTACCCGCTGCCGCTCTGCTGATCTTGCGCAAGTGCAGCCTAATCGCTATCTACCGATAGTGCGTATATCGCGGCGAGCGCAGCAAAGCCGCCTTGGCAGGAAAAAGCAAGATTGATAAAATTCAAAGTAGACGGAGATTGCGTAAGGGTAACGAATCGCAGGCAAAGCGACAGCGAAGATAGAAGCAAACCAAGTCGTGTAGAACCATCCCATGGCAGGCACCCGATTCCACAGGCCGTGCAGTTCTTCAAGCCCAAAGCTGGCAATGTAAACCTTTCTCTTTGGGGTTCAAAAGGGGGATATTCTCTTTCGTGAAAGAGAATATCCCCCTTTTACCCGTTCCCCACGTGGGCGTGGGGGTGAGAATCACTTTTTTTTGATTTTTAAGTACCCCCAACGATTTGCACAGCGTGTAGGAAAACACTACCAGCGCGGCGGAGATCGCGATCGCGAGCACGTTGCGGCTCTGTTCGGAAAGGGCGAGCGCGCCGGCGGCAAACAGCACAACGATCACGATGCCGGCAAGCATGGCCGCACCGCTGATGATCAGGTGATCTTCGTGCCTCCGGTCATTTCCTGTTTGTTGAGTTTCATTTTTCTTCCTCCTTGAGCTCGAGCAGCACGGGGCAGTGGTCGCTGCCCATGACCTCAGCTAAGATATCCGCGTTTTCGATGCGGGAGCGCAGGCGTTCGGAGACGATGAAATAGTCGATTCTCCACCCCACGTTCCGTGCGCGCGACTGGGCGCGGTAGCTCCACCACGAATAGGCGTCCGTCTTGTCGGGGTACAGCGTGCGGAACGAATCGAGAAAGCCCGAGGACAAAAGCTGCGTCATCTTGCCGCGCTCCTCGTCGGAAAAGCCGGGGTTAAAGTGGTTCGTCTTCGGATTTTTGAGGTCGATCTCCTCATGTGCGACGTTTAAGTCCCCGCAGTACACGACGGGCTTGATCGTGTCGAGCTCACAGAGGTACTGCCGCAGCGCATCCTCCCATTCCATGCGGTACGAAAGGCGGCGCAGCTCGTCCTGCGAGTTCGGCGTGTAGCAGCAGACGAGGTAGAAGTCCGGATATTCACACGTGATGACGCGCCCTTCATGCGGTGGATGTCCTCGCCAAAGTCATAGGTGACGGAAAGAGGCTTCTGCTTGGTGAACACCGCCGTGCCGGAGTAGCCCTTTTTGTCCGCGCTGTTCCAGTAGATGTGGTACTGCGGCAGGTCAAGTTCGATCTGATGCGGCTGCAGCTTCGTCTCCTGTAGGCAGATGACGTCTGCGTCGATGAAATTCACAAAATCCAAAAAGCCCTTGCCAATGCACGCGCGCAGGCCGTTGACGTTCCATGAGATGAGTTTCATTGGGGAAAAGTCCTCCGAAAGTTTGATGGTGAGACCATTGTACTATCCGAGGGAGGGAAAAGCAATAAAAATCACGGCGAGCCTCCCTCCATGCCGCGCAAAATGCCGTGTTCTGTTAAGCCGAAGCGGCAAAAACCCTCATTTTCTGCGGACTTTTTATCTCTCCACAGAGAAGCGTTTACAACGCTCGCCGCCATACGGTAAAATAGGACCTATCACACGGTCTGGAGGAGTTTCCGCATGAAAAAGATTTTTCTCTCCGCGATCCTTGCCGGCGCGGTCATCGCCTTTGGCGGCACGGTGTTCCTGTCGGTGGAAAATACGGTCGTCGGGTCGATTTTTTTCACGATCGGCCTTTTCGTCGTCTGCACGCGCGGGCTGCATCTGTTCACCGGCAAGGTCTGCTATGTGTTTGACAACGACGCAGCCTACGCCAAAACGCTGCCGGTCATCTGGCTGGGGAATCTTGCCGGCACATCGCTCATCGCGCTTGCCGAGAAGTGCACGCGGCTTGTATCCCTCAGCGCCCGTGCGCAGGGCATCTGTGAACTGAAGCTCTCCGAGCCGCTGTTCGGCGCGTTCATCCTCGCCGTTTTCTGCAACGTGATGATCTACATCGGCGTGGAGGGCTATCGCTCCAACCCGCACGAGCTCGGCAAGTATCTCGCGCTTTTTTTCGGCGTGTGCGTGTTCATCCTCTGCGGCTTTGAGACTGCGTGGCGAATATGTACTATTTCACGATGGGCGGCGCGTGGAGCGGCCGCGCGGTTTTATATCTGCTTGTGATGACGATTGGCAACGCCGCCGGCGGCGTAATCGGGCCTTTGGCAAGAAAGGTCTTGTCCCGCTGAGGACGGGAATTCCCTGCGTGCCGCAGGGGTGCGCAGGCAAAGGGGCCATTCTCTCACGTGAGAGAATGCCCCTTGAACCCCCAAGAGAACGGCAGGGGCGTTTCGATCTCGTCCCTGCACCCCTAACGACCAAAAGGGAGGGGCCTTGCCCCTCCTTTTTGGATTATCCTCCCCATGGCACTTCCGGTAAGCATTGCACCTACTTGGATGATTCCGTTTCGATGGTGCCTGCCAAGGCGGCATTGCTGCGCTCGCCGCCGTTAACCACCATACTTTCCGCAGGGGTAAGGCCGGTCTTCATCCGTCAGTCCGAACAGATAATCGGTACTGACATGATAAAACCGTGCAAGACGAATGATCGTGGCGCTGGGAATGTCGAGCGCTCCGCTTTCATAGCGGGAATATGTCGTCTGACTGATATTGAGCATCGAGGCAATATCCTTTTGCGTTTTATCGTGGTCTTCTCGCAAATCCCGAAGTCGCTGATACATCATTCTCACCTCGCAATAATTATAGGATATGCAATAAACGCATATTGACATATATGCGAAAATCGCATATTATAAGTTCGAGGTGATCGATATGGATTCCTGTAAGGATTGCACGCATTTTCGTCAGCACTATGTACTTAGTGCAGGGGTATATATGCCGCTGAATTATGGACATTGCGTTGCCCGCAGACGCAAGAAATTACAGGCGGATTCTGAATGCTGTGAACATTTTATGAGGGTGGAGAAAGAAGAAGTTCCTGTCTATCAAAAATACGCTTTTCGTATCGAAATAGAAAAGTTGTAGTTTGGTGCTCAGCCAAAGCGGCGAGCGCAGCAATGCCGCGCCGTCAGAAGAGCGGGGAGGATAATCCAAAAAGGGAGGGGCTGCGCCCCTCCCTTTTGGTCGTTAGGGGGTGCAGGGGGCGAAATCGAAACCGCCCCCTGCCTTTCTCTTGGGGGATTCAAAGGGGGAGGTTCTCTTTTGAAAGAGAACCTCCCCCTTTGCCTGCGCATCTCCCGCGGGAGATAAAATTCAAAAAACACTTGTACGATTTTTCTCTCCGTGATAAAATACAATATTAAGACAAAAATAGGAGAAGACTGCCGCGTTTTGCGGCAAAAACGCCCCGGAAAGGAGAGCACACATGCCGGTACACGAAGGACATCGCTCGCGCAAAAAAGAGCAGTTCCGCGCCCACGGGCTCGATGCGTTCGCCGACCACGAGGTGCTTGAGCTTCTCCTTTACTACGCCGTGCCGCGGCAGGATACGAACCCTATCGCGCACCGGCTGATGGAAAAATTCGGCTCGCTCGACGCGGTGTTTGCCGCCGATCGCGCGGCGCTTGAGGAGGTCGAGGGCATCGGCGAGAACGCCTCGACGCTCATCTCTCTCATGTTCCCGCTGATGCGCCGCATCCGCGCGTCCTCCGGCGCGCACGAGGCGATCCTCAGCGATACCGAGCAGGCGGGCGCGTACTTTTTAGACCTCTTTCTCGCGAGCGGGAGGAAAAGCTCTACGAAGCGTGCCTTGATGCCAAGGGCCGCCTCCTCGCTTGCCATTTGGTCGCCGAGGGCGACACTGAGAGCGTCCAGCTCAATATGCGCAAAATTGTGGAAAATGCGCTCAAGTGCGGCGCGAGCAGCGTGCTGCTCGCCCACAACCACCCGAGCGGCGTGGCACTCCCCTCCCCCGCGGACAATGCGACGACGCTGTCGGTCTTCGACGCGCTGCGCACCGTGGCGTCGAGCTCGCCGACCACATCATCGTCGCGGACGACGACTTTGTCTCCCTGCGGCACAACGGACTTCTGCCTGAAAGAAAGGGAAACGGATATGGAATTTAAGCTGCACGCGCCCTTCAAGCCCACGGGCGACCAGCCTGAGGCCATCGAAAAGCTGGCGCAGGGCGTGAAGATGGGCCTCGACGAGCAGGTCTTGCTCGGCGTCACGGGCTCGGGCAAGACGTTCACGATGGCGAGCGTCATCGAGAAAGTCCAGCGGCCGACGCTCGTGCTGGCGCACAACAAGACCCTCGCCGCGCAGCTGTGCGCGGAATTCAAAGAGTTTTTTCCCGAAAACGCGGTGGAATACTTCGTTTCGTACTACGACTATTACCAGCCCGAGGCCTATATCCCCCACACCGACACCTATATCGCCAAGGACGCCTCGACGAACGAGGAGATCGACCGCCTGCGGCTTAGCGCCACCTGCGCGCTGCTCGAGCGGCGCGACGTCATCGTCGTCTCGTCTGTCTCGTGCATTTACGGCCTCGGCGAGCCGGAGGACTTTGAAAAGCTGATGATCTCGCTCCGCCCGGGCATGACGATGGAACGCGATTTTCTCTTAAAGCGGCTCATCGAAATTCGCTACGAGCGCAACGACGTCGCCTTTGAGCGCAACCGCTTCCGCGTGCGCGGCGACACGGTGGAGCTCTACCCTGCGTACTACCGCGACAAGGCCGTGCGCGTCGAGTTCTTCGGCGACGAGATCGACCGGATCAGCGAATTCAACCCCGTGAGCGGTCAGGTGACGCGCACGCTCCAGCACATCGCCATCTATCCCGCGTCGCACTATGTCACGACGAAGGACAAGCTCGAGCGCGCCATTGTCGAGATCGACAAGGAGCTCGACGAGCGCGAGGCACAGTTTTTGGCCGAGGGCAAGGCCGTCGAAGCCCAGCGCATCCGCCAGCGCACGCGCTACGATATCGAGATGCTGCGCGAGCTGGGCTACTGCACGGGCATCGAGAACTATTCCCGCGTCATCAGCGGGCGGCCCGTCGGCTCGCCGCCGCTGACGCTCATCGACTACTTCCCCAAGGATTTCCTGCTTTTTGTGGATGAATCGCACGTCACGCTGCCGCAGGTGCGCGCGATGTACAACGGCGACCGCGCGCGCAAAGAGAGCCTTGTCGAATACGGCTTCCGCTTGCCCTGCGCGTTTGACAACCGCCCGCTCAAATTCGACGAATTTGAGCAGCGCGTCCACCAGCTATCTACGTTTCGGCCACGCCCGGCGACTATGAAAAGGACCGCGCGGGCCAGATCGTCGAGCAGGTCATCCGCCCGACGGGCTTACTCGACCCGAAGGTCGAGGTGCGCCCTGTCGAAAACCAGATCGATGATCTCGTCGGCGAGATCAACGCAAGATCGGCGCGCAATGAGCGCGTGCTCGTCACCACGCTGACGAAAAAGATGGCCGAGGACCTGACGCAGTATCTGACCGGCGTCGGCATCCGCGTGCGCTACATGCACGCGGACGTCGAGACCATCGAGCGCATGGAGCTCATCCGCGGCCTGCGCCTCGGCGAGTTCGACGTGCTCGTCGGCATCAACCTCCTGCGCGAGGGCCTTGACATCCCCGAGGTCTCGATGGTCGCGATTCTGGACGCGGATAAGGAAGGCTTCCTCCGCAGCGAAACGAGCCTCATCCAGACCATCGGCCGCGCCGCGCGAAACGCCGACGGCCTTGTCGTGCTCTACGCCGACACCATCACCCCCTCGATGCGCCGCGCCATGGACGAGACTGAGCGCCGCCGCCAAATTCAGGACGACTACAACAAGGCGCACGGCATCATTCCGCAGACCATCCGAAAGGACGTGCGCGAGATCATCGAAATTTCCAAGAAGGACGAGGAATCCGCCCGCCGCCGCGGCAAGCGCAAGCTCTCCGAGCGCGAGCGGGACGAAGAGATCAGAAAGCTCGAAAAGCAGATGCAGGAGGCAAGCAAAATGCTCGAATTCGAGTACGCTGCCATCCTGCGCGACCGCATCATCGAGCTGCGCAAGGAAAACACGAAATAACGAGAAAGAGACAAAACCTGTGAAAAAATACGCTTCCTACGCCTGCATTTTAGCGGCCGCCGCCTGCTGGGGCTGCATCGGCCTATTCAACCGCCCGCTGCTCAATGCCGGCATCGCGCCGGAAAACCTTGTCGTCATCCGTAATCTGGGCGGTCTTGCGGTGCTCGCGCTCTTCTTCCTCTGCACCGACCGCAGCGTCTTCAAAATGAAGGCAAAGCACCTGCCGATCTTTATTGCGACGGGCATCATCAGCGTCGTGCTCTTCACGCTCTGCTACTTCAACGCGCAGAAGCTTTGCTCGCTCTCGGTCAGCGCAATTTTGCTCTACACCGCGCCCGCGATGGTGGTTCTGATGAGCGCGCTCGTCTTCAAAGAGAAGATCACGGGCAAAAAGCTCCTTGCCCTCGCGCTGGCGCTGCTCGGCTGCGCGCTCGTGACGGGCGTTTTTACGGGCGGACTGTCGCTGACGACGAAGGGGATGCTCTTCGGCCTCGGTGCGGCATTTTTCTACGCGCTCTATTCGATCTTCGCGCCTTCGGCCTGCGGCACTACAGCCCGCTCGCCGTCGTGTTCTGGACGTTCGTGTTCGCCGCGCTCGGCGCGCTGTTCGTCGCCGACTGGGGCAACCTTATGACGGTTCTGAGCGTGCCGCAAAACGCCCTCCTCGCTGCGGGACTTGTGCTGCTCTCCACCGTCGCACCCTACATCCTCTACACCAAGGGCCTTGCCAACGTCGAGAGCGGCAAGGCCAGCATCATGGCGAGCATCGAGCCGGTCGTCGGCACGCTCGTCGGCACCCTCGTTTTCGGCGAGCCCATCAGCGCGGGCGTATTCTTGGGCCTCGCCTGCATTTTGGCTTGTGTTTACATTCTGCGGTGATTTTATCCCCGTTTTCCACATAGGAGGTCCCTTATGGCAAAGAATAAAGAAGAAAAAACCAACGTCATGCGCGTTTTGGAGCAGAAGAAGATCGCCTACACCGCGCACACCTACCCGCATGAAGAGGGCATGGCGGTCGACGGCGTCACGGTGGCGAAGTCCATGGGCTTTGACCCCGCCATCGTCTTCAAGACCCTTGTCGCGCGCGGCGCGAGCAAACAGTATTACGTCTTCGACGTGCCGGTCGCGGAGAATCTTGACCTCAAAAAGGCCGCGAAGGCTGTGGGCGAAAAGTCCATCGAAATGATCCACCAGAAAGAGCTCCTGCCGCTCACGGGCTACGTCCACGGCGGCTGCTCGCCCGTCGGGATGAAGAAGCTCTTCCCCACGGTGTTCCACAGTTCGGCAGAAAACCTTGCAGCGATGATCGTCTCGGCGGGCAAGATCGGCTATCAGGTCGAGCTTGCGCCCCACGACCTTGCCGCGCTCGTGCGCGCAAAATTTGCGGATATCATTGTTGAATGAGGTTGACATAAAAAATTCAGAAGAGTACGCTGGTCTCGCAGCTGCGAATCCAGCAACAGGAGTTATCGATTCATGCCAAGTAAGATTTTTGTCAAAGGCGCAAGAGAAAATAATCTCAAGAACATCGACGTCGAAATTCCCCGCGACGCGCTGACCGTCATCACGGGCCTGTCCGGCAGCGGAAAGTCGTCGCTCGCGTTCGACACCATCTATGCCGAGGCCAGCGCCGCTATGTGGAGAGCCTGTCGTCCTACGCCCGTATGTTCCTTGGGCAGAAGGAAAAGCCCGACGTCGACTATATCGAGGGCCTTTCCCCCGCCATTTCCATCGACCAGAAGACCACCTCGCAGAACCCACGATCCACCGTCGGCACGGTGACGGAGGTGTACGACTATCTGCGCCTGCTCTGGGCGCGCGTCGGCACGCCGCACTGTCCGAACTGCGGAAAAGAAATTCGCCAGCAGTCCATCGACCAGATCATCGACCAGCTCATGGCGCTGGGCGAGGGGACGCGCGTGCAGATCATGGCGCCGGTCATCCGCGGCAAAAAAGGCGAGCACGTCAAGATTTTTGAGGACGCGCGCAAGTCCGGCTATGTCCGCGTCCGCGCCGACGGGAACATGTATGACCTCAGCGAGGAAATTTCCCTCGAAAAGAACAAAAAGCACAATATCGAGGTCGTCGTCGACCGCCTCATCCTCCGCCCCGACGTCGTTCACCGCCTGACGGACTCGTGCGAGACCGCGGCGGCGCTCTCGGGCGGTCTCATTCTCGCAAATATCCTGCCAGACGACCGCGATATCCTCTTCTCGCAGAACTATGCGTGCGAGGACTGCGGCATCTCCATCGAAGAACTGACGCCGCGCATGTTCTCGTTCAACAACCCGTTCGGCGCATGCCCGACGTGCACAGGCCTCGGCACGCAGCTCAAGGTCGACCCCGAGCTCGTCATCCCGAATAAGAGCGTTTCCCTGCTCGACGGCGCGATCTGCGCCTCGGGCTGGAACAACGTGCGCGGCGACGGCATCTCGCGCATGTACTTTGAAGCGCTGTCGAAAAAGTACCATTTTTCCCTCCGCGACCCTGTGGAAAAGCTCTCCAAAGAGGTCATGGACGTCATTCTCTACGGCACAAAGGGCGAAAAGCTGGAACTCCAGTACGACCAGCCGCGCGGCAAGGGAGTTTTGTATCAGGCGTTCGAGGGTATCATCCCCAACTTAGAGCGCCGCTACAAGGAGACGCAGAGCGACGGCGTGCGCGAGGAGTTAGAGTCCTGCATGAGCGAGTGCCCCTGTCCCAGTTGCGGCGGCAAGCGGCTCCGCCGCGAATCCCTCGCCGTCACGGTCGGCGGACTTAGCATCAGCGACTACTGCGAAAAATCCGTCGTCGACGCGCTCGACTTTGTGGATAAGCTGACGCTGACCGAGCAGCAGATGCGCATCGGCGAGCGCATTTTGAAGGAGATCAAAAACCGCCTCGGCTTCCTGCGCTCGGTAGGTTTGGAATACCTGACGCTCTCGCGCGCGAGCGCGACGCTCTCCGGCGGCGAGGCGCAGCGCATCCGTTTAGCGACGCAGATCGGCTCGAGCCTGATGGGCGTGCTCTATATCCTCGACGAGCCGTCCATCGGCCTGCACCAGCGCGACAACGACAAGCTGCTCGCCACGCTCAAGAGACTGCGCGACCTTGGCAACACGCTCATCGTCGTCGAGCACGATGAGGACACGATGCGCGCGGCGGACTACCTCATCGACATCGGCCCCGGCGCGGGCGCGCACGGCGGTCAGGTCGTGCCTGCGGCACGCCGCAGAGGTCATGGCGAACCCGAATTCCCTGACCGGCCAGTATTTGAGCGGAAAGAAAAAGATCGAAGTGCCGAAAGAGCGCCGAAAAGGCAACGGCAATTTCCTCACCGTGCGCGGCGCGCAGGAAAATAACCTCAAAGATCTCGACGTCTCGATCCCGCTCGGCACGTTCACGTGCGTCACGGGCGTGTCCGGCAGCGGCAAATCGTCGCTCGTCAACGAGATCATCTACAAAAAGCTCGGCGCGGACTTAAACCGCATGAAGGTCCACCCCGCCGCTGTAAGGCTATCGAGGGCGAGGAATTCCTCGACAAGGTCATCTGCATCGACCAGAGCCCCATCGGCCGCACGCCGCGCTCCAACCCCGCAACGTATACGAATTTATTTAACGACATCCGCGACCTCTTCGCCTCGACCCCGGACGCGAAGGCGCGCGGCTATGCCGCGGGCCGCTTCAGCTTCAATGTCCGCGGCGGCCGGTGCGAGGCCTGCTCGGGCGACGGTCAGCTCAAGATCGAGATGCACTTCCTGCCCGATATCTATGTGCCCTGCGAGGTCTGCAAGGGCAAACGCTACAACCGCGAAACGCTCGAGGTCCACTACAAGGGCAAGAGCATCGCGGACGTGCTGGAAATGACCGTGGAGGAGGCGCTCGAATTCTTCCGCGACCTTCCAAAGCTCGAAGCGAAGCTCCGCACGCTCAGCGAGGTCGGCCTCGGCTATATCCGCCTCGGCCAGTCGTCTACGACGCTCTCCGGCGGCGAAGCCCAGCGCGTCAAGCTTGCGACCGAGCTTTCTAAGCGCTCCACGGGGCGCACCATCTATATCCTCGACGAGCCGACCACGGGTCTCCACACGGACGATGTGAAAAAGCTCCTTGAGGTTTTGCAGCGCCTTGTCGACGCGGGCAACACCGTGCTCGTCATCGAGCACAATCTGGACGTCATCAAGTGCGCGGATTATCTGCTCGACCTCGGCCCCGAGGGCGGCAGCGGCGGCGGAACGCTCGTCACCTGCGGCACGCCCGAGGAGGTTGCCGCGTGCGAGCAGTCCTATACGGGCCAGTATCTCAGGAAAATGCTGCGTTAAGATTCACCCATCGCCCGTCCGCGCCGTAGAATGGCGCGAGGTGATGATATGCGGCTTTTACAGGACGGCGTTGTCGCGGCGCTCGCTGCCATCGGCCTGACGGCGGTGATCTTTCTGCTCGTTTCGGCCATCGTGCACCCGCGGCGGCGCGGCACCATCCCCGCCACGGCGGTCATCGAGACATGCGGCGAGGCAAAGACGCTCGAATACACGGTGCGCGCGCTGCTGAGGTCGCGCTATGAAGAGGGCGGCTTTTCGCGCGTCGTCATCGTAGACTGCGGCCTTGCCGACGAGCCGCGCCGCGTGGCGGAGCTCTTGTGCCGCAGCGAATACGAGGTCTACCTCTGCCAAAGGGAAGAACTGACCGATTTTTTCACTTAGGAGACAGTTATGGGAGAAGAAACGACCATCATGGGCACGGTCCTGTCCGTCGTTTTCCAGAATGAGGAAAACGGCTATGCCGTGCTGCGCCTTGTGACGGACGACGGCGAGCTTTAACGCTCGTCGGCTGCGTCCCCTGCGCGGCGCCGGGCGAAAATCTGACGGCGACCGGCTCGTTTTCCTCCCACCCGCAGTACGGCGAGCAGTTTTCCGCGAGCGAGGTCGAGCGGTACCTGCCGTCGAACGAGACGGAGATTTTAAACTACCTCGCTTCCGGCGTCGTGCGCGGCGTCGGCCCCGCGACGGCGGAAAAGCTCGTCGCCAGATTTGGCATCGAGACGCTGCAGGTGCTCGAATCCGAGCCGGAAAAGCTCACGGCCATCAAGGGCATGACCGCCCGCCGCGCGCAGGAGATCTCCGCGGCCTTCAACGAGCAGATGGGCCTTCGCCGCGTGATGGAATTTCTGGCGCATTACGACCTGCCGCCGCGCTCAGCGTGCCGCTCTACCGCCGCTTCGGCGCAAACGCCATGGCCGCGCTCGAGCGCAACCCGTACTTACTGTCCGACAGCGCGTTCGGCGTGGACTTCTCCGTCTGCGACGAGATTGCGCTTTCCATGGGCTTTGGCGGCGACGCGTCGCTCCGCACCGAGGCGGGGCTGACATTCGAGCTCTCCCACAACCGCGACGCGGGCGGACACGTCTTCCTCCCGCGCGAAAGCTCCTCGCCGCGACGGCCCAGCTTTTGGACTGCGATGTCGACGCGGTGGAAAAAAGCCTCGACGATCTCATCGCCCTCCACCGCATCGTGCAGGAGGGCGTCGCGAATGTGACGGCCTGCTATTTGCGTCAGTCGTGGGAGGACGAGACCTATGTTGTCACGCGCATCGAGGCGATGCTCGCGGACAAGCCCGACGCCCTGCGCGGCGTCGAGCGCGTCATCAAAGAAATCGAGCGCGAGCAGGGCGTGCAGTACGCGCCGCTCCAGCGTCAGGCTGTCGAGCTTGCGGCAAAGGAAGAATTGCTGCTGCTGACCGGCGGCCCCGGCACGGGCAAGACGACGAGCGTGCGCGCCATCGTCGCGCTCTTCGAGCGCATGGGGTTGAACGTTCTGCTCGCCGCCCCCACGGGCCGCGCCGCCAAGCGCATGGGCGAGCTATGCGACCGCGACGCGCAGACCATCCACCGCATGCTCGGCATGACCTTCAACGACCAGACCGGCGAGGTGACGTTCACCAAAGGCGAAAAGGAACCGCTCGAGGCCGATGCGCTCATTGTGGACGAGACCTCGATGGTCGACCTCTCGCTGATGCGTGCGCTGCTTGCGGCGCTGCGTCCGGGCTGCCGCCTTGTGCTCGTCGGCGACCCGATCAGCTGCCGAGCGTCGGCGCGGGGAACGTATTTTCCGACCTCATCCGCAGCGGGCGCATCGCGACCGTTGCCCTGCGCGACATTTTCCGTCAGGCCGAGCAGTCGATGATCGTGCGCAACGCGCACCTCGTCAACACCGGTATGCCGCCCAAGCTCAAAAACGCGGCGGCGAACGACTTTTTCTTCCTTCCCCGCCGCGACAGCGTGCGATTGGTCGAAACCGTGGTCGAGCTGTGCAAAACAAGGCTGCCCGACAAAATGGGCATCCCCGCGGACGAATTGCAGGTGCTCACCCCGACCCGCCGCGGCGACGCGGGGACGCGGTCGCTGAACTTTGCTCTGCAGGCCGCGCTGAACCCGCCGAAGCCCGGCAAGCAGGAGCGCCGCTTCGGCGAGCTCATCTTCCGCGAGGGCGACCGCGTCATGCAGACGCGCAACGACTACGACGTCGTCTGGCAGAAGGAGGACGGCACCGCCGGCACGGGCATCTTCAACGGCGATGTCGGTAAGATCGCAAAGATCGACCCGAGCGGAGAGCTTTTGGAGATCGTCTTCGACGACCGCACCGCGACCTATACGTCCGACATGCTCGCAGAGCTCGACATGGCCTACGCCATGACCGTACATAAGGCGCAGGGCAGCGAATACCGCGGCGTTGTGTTCATCGGCGCGCCGTGTGCGCCGTCGCTGATGGTGCGCGGCGTTTTATATACCGCCATCACCCGCGCGCGAGAGCTGCTCGTCATCGTCGGCGACGATTCCGCCGTGAACAAAATGGCGGAGAACGACCGCCGCAGCCGCCGCTACAGCGGGCTTAAGTGGCGGCTGCGGAAAGGTGGGGAGGAAAAATGAGCTTGCTGGAATCGCTCGCGTCCTTGCTTTTTCCACCGCGCTGCGCGTTCTGTGGAAAACCCGGCGTTCACGGCGTGTGTTCTGAGTGCGAAAAGGCGCTCACCTACTGCAAAACGCCGCTCCATGAGAGAGCGGAGATCGGCGCGTGCCTTGCCCCGCTCAAGTACGAGGGCATCGTGCGCGAGGCGCTGCTGAACTACAAATTCCACGCGGGACAGAGCCGCTGCACGGGCTTTGGCGATGTTTTAGCGCAGGCCGTTGCCGAGCACTTCGGCGGAGAATTCGACATTGTGACCTATGTCCCCGTGTCGAAAAAGCGCAAACAAGAGCGCGGCTACGACCAGTCGTATCTCTTGGCGCGCGAGACCTGCCGCCACTGGAGCGTCGCACCGGAAACGCTGCTGCAAAAGACGAAGGACAACGTCGCGCAGTCGTCGCTTTCGTCCCGTGAGGAGCGGCAGAAAAACGTCGTCGGCGCATACGTTGCCGTCAATGAGGACAAGATCAAGGGTCAGCGCATCCTGCTCATCGACGATATCCTCACCACCGGCGCCACGCTCCGCGAAGCCGCGAGAGTTTTACGGGAAGCTGGCGCGGAAAGAGTCATTTGCGCCACCCTCGCCGCGGCGGACGAAGACTAAAGTCTTCAAAAAAGAGGCGACGCCTCTTTTTTGAGAAAGTTTCGCTGCGCTTCGTGCCTCACAGGTTCGACACGCGCTCCGCGCAAAGTGTTTTTACCCACGTACACGCCGCGGGTAAAAACGATTCAAATGTTTCGCGTCTGCGGACGCGAAAATCAGCGGCGCAGGGGTATGTTTTTCCTTATTTTCCCCTGATACCGTGCGGAAAATCGCGCACAATGCTATTGCAAACTCAATTTCGAGCCGTTATAATAAAAACATCATGGGAAAGTATGAGCATCGCTCATTTTAGTTTTCAGAAAAATAAGAGGTAACACGCTATGTTTTCTTTTACCAAAGACATCGGCATGGATCTGGGCACCGCGTCGGTGCTGATCTACATTAAGGATAAAGGCATCGTGCTCAACGAGCCTCGGTCGTGGCGCTCGACAAGAACACCGGCAAGCTCTTGAAGGTCGGCGCGGATGCGCAGGCCATGCTGGGCCGCACGCCGGGCAACATCATCGCCATCCGTCCCCTGCGCGAGGGCGTCATCTCCGACTACGAGGTCACCGAGCGCATGATCAAGGAATTTCTGCACAAAGTCATGGGCTTCCAGCTCTTCAAGCCGCGCATCATCATCTGCGTTCCCTCCGGCATCACCGAGGTCGAGGAGCGCGCGGTCATCGACGCGGGCATTCAGGCCGGCGCGCGCCGCGTCTACCTCATAGAAGAGCCTGTCGCCGCCGCCATCGGTGCGGGCATCGACATCACCCAGCCCGAGGGCCACATGATCATCGACATCGGCGGCGGTACGTCCGATATCGCGGTCATTTCGCTCTCCGGCGTCGTCGAATCGTCCTCCATCAAGATCGCGGGCGACCAGTTCAACGAGGCCGTCGTCAAGTATATGCGCCGCAAGCACAACCTGCTCGTCGGCGAGCGCACGGCCGAGCAGATGAAGATGCAGATCGGCTGCGTCTTCCCGCCGGAAGAGGAAATGACCATGGAGGTCAAGGCAGAAGCCTTATCACGGGCCTTCCCGAGCTCATCTCCGTCTCGTCTGCGGAAATGCTCGAGGCCTTTGAAGAGCCCGTCGAGCGCATCATGGAGGAGGTCCACCTCGTGCTTGAAAAGACCCCGCCCGAGCTCGTGGCCGATATTTCGAACAACGGCATCGTCATGACCGGCGGCGGCAGCTTAGTCCGCGGCTTTGATAAGCTCGTCACCGCCCGCACCGGCATCCACGCCATGGTGGCCGAGAACGCCATCCAGTGCGTGGCCGAGGGCACGGGCAAGAGCCTCGACAGCATTCAGGACATGCAGGACGGCACGATGAACCTGAGCCGCCGCAAGCAGATCAACTAAGAAAATTCGGGAGGATATCATGGCGGTCTTATCAAATCTCCAGCCGGAAAAGGTATTCTACTATTTTGAAAAGCTCTGCTCCGTTCCCCACGGCAGCGGAAATACGAAGCAAATCAGCGACCTGTGCGTCGGCTTTGCGAAGGAATTGGGCCTTAAATACCGTCAGGAGGCGTGCAACAACGTCATTATCTGGAAGAACGGCTCTTGCGGCTATGAAAACGCCGCGCCCATCATTTTGCAGGGCCATATCGACATGGTCTGCGCCAAGACCGAGGACTGCACCAAGGACATGACGCGCGACGGGCTCGACGTCATGACCGACGGTGAATGGGTCTGGGCAGACAAGACGTCGCTTGGCGGCGACAACGGCATCGCCGTTGCGATGATCCTCGCGATTTTATCCGACGAAACGCTCCCCCATCCCCCCATCGAGGCGGTCTTCACCGTCGACGAGGAGGTCGGTATGGACGGCGCGTTCGCGCTGGACTGCTCGGACTTGAAAGGCAAAAAGCTTTTGAACCTCGACTCTGAGGAAGAGGGCGTTTTCACCGTGTCCTGCGCGGGCGGCGTGCGCCTCGACTGCGCGCTCGAACTCAAGCAGGAGCGCGCGGACGGCATGACCGGCTACCGCGTGACGATCTCGGGTCTCAAGGGCGGCCACTCCGGCATGAACATCAATCAGGGCCGCGGCAACGCCAACTGCCTGATGGCGCGCACGCTGTATAGCGCGATGGAGCGCTGCCCCTCGCTGCGCGTGCATGAGCTGACGGGCGGCGAGTTCGACAATGTCATTTGCCTGCGCGCCGACGCGCTTGCCGCAGTCTCCGCGGCTGATGCGCCCGCGTTCGAGGTGTTCATCAAGGAATTCGACGCAACGCTCAAAAATGAGTACGCCGTTACCGACGGCGGCATTTCCCTCGTGTGCGAAAAGGCTGACGTTCCGGCCGCATTCTCCGCAGCGGACACGTCGAGACTGCTGCACGTGCTCCTTGCCCTGCCGCAGGGCGTGCAGGAGATGAGCGCCGATTTCCCCGGTCTTGTGCAGACTTCTCTCAACCTCGGCGTGATGCGCACGGACGAGCACGGCGTGAAGTGCTCCTTCTCCGTCCGCTCCTGCATCGCCTCGCAGAAGGATATGCTCATTCAGCGCGTGAAGGCCATCGTCGAATTCGGCGGCGGCACCGTGGGCGAGCGCAGCAACTATCCCGGCTGGCAATATGACCGCGATTCTGCCCTCCGCAAGGAGATCGAAGCGGTCTACCGCGACCTCACCGGCCACGACGGGAAGATCGAAGCCACCCACGGCGGCCTTGAGTGCGGACTCTTCATCGAAAAGATCCCCGGCCTCGACGCGCTGTCCATGGGACCGGAGCTGCACGATGTGCATTCGGTGGAGGAGAGGCTGAACGTCGCCTCGACGGAGAGGGTTTACAAACTCGTTTGTGAAGTTCTCAGGAGAAGTAAATAAGTTCCCGCTACGCGGGAGCTGATGGTTTCCCCTGCACAGGGGAACGAAACAAAGGGGGCCATTCTCTTTCGCGAAAAGAGAAT
>ENA-OQIO01000759-OQIO01000759.1-human-gut-metagenome-genome-assembly--contig:-NODE-759-length-16583-cov-3.303658_pt1 | contig 16583 bp, 12 predicted proteins | sample MGYA00242573_ERZ504737 | MGnify/ENA primary metagenome ERZ504737 (study PRJEB26092, sample SAMD00036203) | human gut metagenome | host: Homo sapiens | study: EMG produced TPA metagenomics assembly of...
CTTCATTTCAGGTCTCTTTCAGAGACAGACGGGTAGATCTCGTATCTGCAATGACAGGAGAGAATGGTGCTGAACGTGTGAAGAATTACAGTATCCCGATGGCAGCAGGACTTGCTTATAATTATGCTGCAAAGCAGGTGGATGAGAAAGTTCTCGATGCACTTGTAAAGCTGGCAGAGGAAGCTCAGCTTGGAGAGAAGTTTGCAGCTCTTTACAATGGAGAAGTGATCAATACCGGAGAGAAACGTCTCGTACTTCATCATATGACCCGTGGACAGCTTGGAGAGGCCGTTGAGGCTGATGGCGTGGACAAGAGAGCTTTTTATGTAGAGCAGCAGGAGAGAATTGCAGAGTTTGCAAATAAAGTACATAACGGTGAGATTACGAATGCGGCAGGTGAGAAATTTACTACAGTTGTTCAGATTGGTATCGGTGGTAGTGACCTTGGTCCGCGTGCAATGTATCTTGCACTTGAAAACTGGGCAAAGAAGAATGATACATTTAAGATGGAAGCAAAGTTCATCAGCAATGTTGACCCGGATGATGCGGCAGCAGTTCTGAATTCCATCGACGTGGCACATTCTATTTTCGTACTGGTTTCTAAGTCCGGTACAACACTGGAAACGCTGACAAATGAATCTTTTGTAAAGGATGCCCTGAAGAATGCAGGACTGGATGCATCTAAGCATATGATCGCTGTTACAAGTGAGACTTCACCGCTTGCAAAGAGTGATGACTATCTTGCAGCTTTCTTCATGGATGATTATATCGGAGGACGTTATTCTTCAACATCTGCAGTTGGTGGTGCAGTTCTTTCACTGGCATTTGGACCGGAAGTATTTGCAGCATTCTTAAAGGGTGCGGCAGAGGAAGACAAGCTTTCTCTGAATCAGGATGTATTACAGAACCCGGCAATGCTGGATGCTCTGATCGGAGTTTACGAGCGTAATGTACTGGGATATCCAAGCACAGCGATTCTTCATATTCACAGGCTCTGAGCCGTTTCCCGGCACATTTGCAGCAGTTGGATATGGAGTCTAACGGTAAATCTGTAAACCGCTTTGGTGAGCCGGTAGATTATCCGACCGGACCGGTTATTTTCGGAGAGCCGGGAACCAATGGACAGCATTCTTTCTATCAGTTGCTTCATCAGGGAACGGATATCGTGCCGCTTCAGTTTATCGGATTTAAGAACAGTCAGATCGGAACAGATGTAGTGATCCAGGACAGCACAAGCCAGCAGAAGTTATGTGCGAATGTAGCTGCACAGATCGTAGCCTTTGCATGTGGAAAAGCTGATGAGAATAAAAATAAGAACTTTGAAGGTGGACGCCCGTCCAGTATCATTATTGGTGAGGCACTCACACCGGAGGCTCTCGGAGCTCTTCTTGCTCACTTTGAGAATAAAGTTATGTTCCAGGGATTTGTATGGAATGTAAACAGCTTCGATCAGGAAGGTGTTCAGCTTGGTAAGGTTCTCGCAAAGCGTGTGCTTGCACATGAGACAGACGGAGCATTGAAAGTGTTCAGCGACCTTCTGAATATCTAAAGATTCTAGAAATTCTGAATATTTAAGAATGTGGATCAGTGGATTCTGTAAGATCGGATCGTGATCTTCTGAATAAGATTCCAGAACAAAAATCCGTATGATATGGGAAAACTCATATCATACGGATTTTCTATGCCAAAGTATACAAGAGAAGCTGCTGCCTGTGGCAGACTCTCTGCATATAGATGAACAAGGAACCCAAGTTTATGCTGGCATCTAATTTATTGCTCTTGCAGCTTTTTTACTATTTCAGGAAATTCCATAAAATGAGATGCCTTGACGAGAACAGTATCCTGCTCTTTTAAAAGCTGATCCATCTGTTGGTAAAAAGCTTCTTTTGTATCAAAATGATATACGAGAGTTTTGGTATCGGAATCAGAAGCTGCTTCAGAAGCTGTCCGGGCGGCATTTGCCATTTCTGAGGAAAGAGTTCCGATGCAGATCAGAAGGCTGATGCCTTTTTTAACGGCATAAGTTCCCACTTCGGCATGCATTTTCTTTTCATCTGCTCCAAGCTCTCCCATATCACCGAGGATTGCTACGGTGCGGGTATCGGCAAAGGCGAGAACATCCAGAGAGGACTTCATAGAAGCCGGATTGGCATTATAACAGTCATCAATGATCGTATAATGTTCTGCCTCGATCAGATTGTTGCGTCCTGCGATCGGGACAAGCTTTTCAATTCCACGGATGATCTCTTCGTCTTTCATCCCAAGTGCATAACCGACGGCAATTCCTGCAAGTGCATTGGAGATCATGTGATCTCCGGGGATGGAAACGTGGGCAGAAAAACTGGAAGAAGGTGTCACGAATGTGGCAACTGTTCCTTTCAGTCCCATTTTCTGAATCTGTTCTGCGTGGAACGGGCAGGCAGGATCGAGTCCGAAGTAAACCGGCTGAATCCCACGTTCGGAAGTATATCCACGGAGCTTGTCATCATCACCGTTGAGAATGACAGTACCATCAGGATTCATGAAATCGAACATGGAAGTCTTTTCTTTTAAAATACCATCCTTGTTCCGAGATTTTCGAGATGAGCATATCCGATATTTGTGATCACGCAGACATCCGGGCGTGCAATCTTTGCAAGTGGTTCCATATCACCGAAATGACTGATCCCCATTTCAAGAACAGCAACTTCATGCTCCTTGCGGAGATTGAATACGGTCAGAGGAAGTCCGATCTCGTTGTTGAAATTCCCTTCGGTCTTTAATACACAGTACTTTTCAGAAAGAACGGATGCGATCATTTCTTTGGTACTGGTCTTTCCAACGCTGCCGGAGATTCCTACCACTTTGATGTCCAGTGAACGACGGTAATGTTCTGCAAGATCCTTGAGAGCCTCTGTGCAGGATGCAACCTGGATATAAGGGTAAGTTACATCTCCAAGATCCTGTTCAGATAAAGAGCAGATGGCACCCTGGTCCATGACCTGAGGGATAAAGCTGTGGCCATCCACTCTGGCACCCTTAATTGCTACAAAGAGCGTATCTTTCTGGACTTTACGGCTGTCGATAGCGACGCTGGATGCCTCTTTTGAAAGAAGTGCAGGATCACCGTGGTATGTACCGCCACAGGCAGCAGCGATTTCCTTTAAGCTCATATTTTTCATGATGAGTATCTTGCCTCCATTGATTTTTTTATGATTAATTCGCAAAGGTCACTGTATTCGATCCCGGCAACTTTTGCTTCTTTCGGCATCAGGCTGGCAGAAGTCATTCCAGGGAGTGTATTCATTTCCAGGCAGTAGAGATTTCCTTCTGCATCAAGAAGGAAATCGGCACGGCTGTATACGTTGAGTTTTAATGCATCAAATGCTTTTACAGTCAGTGCCTTCATCCGCTCTGCAACTTCTTCCGGAATGTCGGCCGGGCAGACTTCCATGGTAGCACCATCCTGATATTTGTTGGCATAATCAAAGAACCCTGTCTTTGGAATGATCTCGATCGGAGGGAGAGCCTCACCGTCAATGATTCCGCATGCAAATTCACGTCCTTTAATATAAGGTTCTACGACAACTTCATCTTCATAGTGAAAAGAATGCTCCAGTGCATTCTGATATTCTTCGTCGGTATTCACGATATAAACTCCGATACTTGAGCCACCGGAGCATGGCTTTACAACGACCGGAAGTGTCAGTCCGAGAGACTGGTAGGAAAGATCCGATCCGTTCTTATATAAAGTTCCACCGCCAGGTGTATCTACACCGGACTCAAGGAAAATCTGCTTTGCAACGCCCTTGTGCATGGCAACGGCACATCCGAGAGAATCCGGTCCGGTATACTTAATGCCAAGAAGATCGAATGCAGCCTGAAGCTTTCCGTTCTCTCCCTCTCCGCCATGAAGGCCGAGGAAAGTAATATCTGCAAGGCGGCACAGTTCAATGACGTTCGGACCGAAAAAGCAGTCAGACTGATCCGGACGGGATGCTTTAACTGCGGCAAGATCCGGTTCTTCTGTGCTGATATTTTTTACGATATCAAGGCCATGATCCGGGAGAGTAAAGACATCTTCGAGATTTTCCGGTGCATGTTCCAGTCCCATAAATACGTCAAGAAGGAACGCATCATGTCCTTTTTCAAGTAATGTACGGCAGATGCCGGCAGCGGAAGAAAGTGATACGTCACGTTCTGTGCTGAGACCTCCGGCTAATACGATAATTTTCATAATCAATAACTCCTTTTATTGAGAAATAATGGTAAATTTCAGATCCATCCGTTTATGAATGAAAATACAGCGGATGGACACATACAGATTTATTATAGCATATGTATATGGAAAGTGAAAGAATTGATGAACCATCATTTGCATCATCATTTACAATCATCATTGTAGAAATGCCGTGAAAATGTTAAAATAAACCACAGTGAATCTTGAATGACCGGAGGGATGACTTATGAGTGGAACAGCAGGAACTCAGGGAGAATGCAGAGCAGAAAAAGAGACGGAAGAGGAGATCATCCAAAGATGCATTTCCCATCTTGATACAGACTATTCCTGTCGGCTGGCAAAGCAGATGGAGCGGGAGAAGACGAACCGGTGTTAGGTTTCCGTACCGCAGGTTCTCATGCAGAGAAGGCAACCGGTGATTTCCTGTATGAGGAAATGAGATCCATCGGACTGACTGAAGTTCAAAAAGAAGAATTCTGGCTGGATTCGTGGACTTTCGAGCGGGCAGTCCTGCGGTTTAAGGACAGCAGCGGGAAAGAATATACCTGTCAGCTTGGGGCTTATCAGACGAATTTTGAGACGGATGGATTTCAAGAGTATGAGCTGGTTTATGTAGGAAGAGGAACGGCAGCGGATTATAAAAATCTGGATGTACGGGGCAAGTTGGTGTTGGCAGATATCAATCAGAGAGATGAATGGTGGATCAATTATCCGGTCTATCAGGCATATCTGAAAGGGGCAGTGGGGCTGATTGCTGTGCAGATGCAGGGATATGGAGAAGTGGATCAGGAAGCACTGAATGCTCAGGATATCGCAGGACCGGAATATGCACCGGCATTTTCAATTTCCAGGAGAGATGCAGCACTTCTGAAAGACCGATTTTGTGAAAATGAGAAATCTGTCATGGTAGAACTGGATGCGTGTTCACGAGTGGAGAGAAATCGTCCGGCTTATAATATTACCGGAAAGATCCCGGGAACGGAGACAGATCAGATGATCCTTCTGTCAGCGCATTATGATTCCTATTTTGATGGATTTCAGGATGATAACTGTGCAGTGTCCATGACGATTGGCATTGCGAAAGCACTTTTAGAGAGCGGTTACAGACCCCGTCATACGATTGTGATCTGTGCGTTGGCAGCAGAAGAATGGGGTGTGTGCGATTCAAAGTATGACTGGTCTACGGGAGCTTGGAATCAGGTGTTCCGCATCCATCCGGAGTGGCAGGGAAAGGTGCTGGCAGATCTGAACTTTGAACTGCCGGCACATGCTCACAGCAGTCGGGATGCCATCCGCTGTACTTATGAATATGCAGATTTTCTGAAAAAATTTGCAGATGAAATTGCTGTGCCAGAGGATGCCTACCCGGATGGGCTGACTGTGCTTGCCCCGATTGAGACATGGTCGGATGATTTCTCTATGGCGATTGCGGGAATCCCGTCAACGGTGAATGATTTCAGTGCCGGTCCTTTTATGGAGACACATTATCATTCGCAGTATGATAATGAAGAGATTTATCAGGAAAATGTCTACCGGTTTCACCATGAACTCTATACAAGACTTTTGTTGAAGCTGGATACGCTGATTTTTCCTCCACTGGATTTTTCCCATCTGTTCAGGAAAATGCACAGTTCTGTCTCTGCAAGGATGGCAGAACAGGATGAAGAACATCTGCAGGGAGTGATGCAGACGCTGATCCGGGAGACGGAACAGGCGGAGCGGACAGCGGAAGAATTGTATGAATGGATTGAAAAATCACAGATTGTCTGCCCGGTGGCTGCAAAAAGCGGTGAGGATATTTCACAGAGATTGCTTGGAATCTTCAGAAAGGGACAGGATTATTTTGTGCGGCTGAACTGGCAGGATGAAGTATTGTTCCCACATGAAGCTGCATCGAACAATATCTGCTATCTGAATCAGGCGGTGCAGGCACTGGAAGAGGGCGAAATAGAAGAAGCGTTGAAGGCACTCTATGAAGTGGATAATAACTGTTATGCATTTCTTTTCGACGAGGAAGTTTATTATCATTTTACAGAATATATTCTTCATCAGCCAAAAGACAGGCTGATGTGGGGAGCCGGAAGAATTTTGCATCATGAAAATCTTTATGGGATCGTGAAACGGCTTAGAAAGCTGGAAAGCCAACAGGCAGAGCATGGACAGATCCCGGATCTGGAAGAGGAAATACGTCGGCTGCAGGCAGCACAGCGAAGACAGAGGCATATCTGACGGATGATATCCGGTATATGACAGAATCTGTAAAAAAGATGCAGAAGATGATGGAAGCCAGTTTACAGGAAATCAAAGACTACAGGATCGAATAATACAGAAGAGAACCATACAGAAGAAAATAATAAAAGGAAGGAGCCGGAGGTGGCAAGGTACTGACTTAAGCCTCCGACAAAAAATATGGAATGCAAAAATTTATACCGGGTTCAGGAGAAAGATCTGGACAGGTTAAGGGAGATACTGACGATTTGCTTTAAAAATGATCCGCTGTACAGTGCGTTGATCGAAGATCAGGAGACAAGGGAAAGACTGATGCCGCATTTATTTTCGTGCGATGTAACGGAATGTTTTGAAACGTGTGAGGTGTATGCGGACAGTGAAGAGCTGAAAGGAATCCTGATCGTTTCTGATGAGTCGGATCACCGTCATGCATTTTATAATTATTTTGTAAGTCTGAAAGAAAGCCTGGTGACAGACGGATGGCTGATTCATGAAGATCCGAGCACAAGGACTTTTTGGAATTTTATGCTTGGAAAAGATTATCTCAACTCGGCATGGACGGCACAGCTTCATCAGACCCGGCGGCTGCATGTGATTTACCTTGCGGTAGATCCGGCATATCAGCATCATGGACTGGCAGAGATGATGATGCAGGAAGTGATCGACCAGGCAGAAGAGCATGGTATGATGATCTCTTTAGAGACGCACAATCCGAAGAACGTCGCATTTTATGAACATCTTGGATTTAAGACATTCGGGGTGGTTGAAAAAGCACCTTTTCATCTGAAGCAATACTGCATGATAAGAGAATTGGGTTCAGAGAAGCCCAACTCCCTCTAATACGATTTTTAATCCGATCAGGATCAGAATGATCCCACCACAAAGTTCCGCACGGGATTTGTATCTCATTCCAAAGATGCTTCCAATCCTGACTCCGACAGCAGAACAGACGAAGGTGGTCGCACCGATAAAGAGAACAGCCGGAACGATGGCAACGTTCAGAAAAGCGAAGGTTACACCGACCATCAGTGCGTCAATACTTGTGGCAACAGCCAGAAGGAACATAGACTTTACATCCATGGAAGCATCGATCTGTTCTTCATCACCGAAGGACTCCTTGATCATACTGACTCCGATAATGGCAAGCAGGATAAATGCGATCCAGTGAGAATAATTTGTTACAAAATCACTTAGAAAACGTCCGGCAAAATAGCCGATCAGAGGCATCAGAGCCTGAAATCCGCCAAACCATGCACCGGCAATGCACATATGCTTTGTCTTGATCTTCCCAAGGGAGAGACCCTTACAGACGGAGACAGCGAATGCATCCATAGAAAGACCGACAGCAAGAATAAAAAGTTCAGTTAATCCCATTTCATTTTCCTCATTTCTTTAAATTTGATGTGAACCGCTTAATTAAAAAGCGACAGGTAATGACTGTAATGCAAAAAAAAGAGACTCAGGGACAGTATAAAAATACCGCCCCATGAGTCTCGTCGTTTACAGTAATACCGGGTGCATCTGCACCATTATGTCGATAATACAACGCTTCTGTAAAAGCCAGAATGAAGCGTCGACTACTCCCTCGCAGGATTGCCTTATTCTATCACACCAAAGATGGAGTTGCAAGAAAAATGATAAAATTTATCGAAAAACGAATTGATAAATCGAAAAGAGTGCGTTACAATCAGACGTTGGAATCTTCTTTGAGATGAGTTTAAGAGTGAAAAACGGGAGGTTGCGGAAGTGATACATATCTATATCATGTATCTGCCAATAGCAGAGGAGAATGGCGGACGCAGGACAGGACAGAAGCACAGGATGGAACATGAAGCGGGAACAAAACTGCTTGCGGTTGGCTTGAGAGAGCGTTATGGACTGGAATTGAAGACATCTGTGGAAGCCGGATTATCTTCCGCACAGCATGGGAAGCCATATCTGCGGGATTACCCGGGAATTCATTTTAACATCAGCCATTGTGAAGGACTGGTGGCCTGTGCATTTAGTGATACGGAAACGGGAGTGGATGTTGAACGGATCAGGGAAGTGAAGGAAAAAGTTATTCCGAAGGTATTTGACAGAGCAGAGCAGGAACTTCTTTTTTCTTATAAAGCAGAGAAAGAAAAATATGAAGAAATTTTTTACCGTTTTTGGACTTTGAAGGAAAGCTATGTGAAGCGAAGCGGGCAGGGAATGACGGCAAAGCTGACGGATTTTGCATTTCAGCCGGAGTCCGACCCGGGATGGAAGGAAGTTCCGTGTACAGATGAAAAAGTCAGGGCAATGCAATGTAAGTTAAAGGAGAAATGGATTCTTTCGGTCTGCATGGAAAAGTTGCAGGCAGATGAGAGAATGAGGGAAAAGGAAATTGTGATAAAGGAAATTACGACAAAGGAAACGGAGTGGATGGAGCATGAGTGAAAATAACAGTGCTGTAAAGGCAACGAAGACAATTCATGATATGACAACGGGAAGTCCTGTAAAGCTGATCGTGCAGTTTATGGTCCCGATGTTCCTGGGAAATATTTTCCAGCAGTTTTATAATGTGGCAGATTCGATCATTGCCGGACAATTCCTTGGTGTACGTGCATTGGCAGCGATTGGCAGTACGGGATCTTTGATGTTTTTTGTAACGGGCTGGCTGAACGGACTGAGCAGTGGATTTGCGATCCTTGTATCTCAGTGGTTCGGGGCAAAGCAATATGACCGGATGCGGCATTATGTGGCAATGTCGGTTTATCTTGCACTTGGATTTGCATTATTGATGACCATCGGATTTGGGTTTGCAAATGAACCGATCCTGAAACTGATGAATTATTCCGATCAGATCATGCCGGATGTAAAGGCGTATATGGGAATTATCTATGCAGGTCTGATCATAACAGCCGCATATAACTCACTTGCTGCGTTTCTGCGTGCGTTGGGTGACTCAAAGTCACCGTTGTATTTTCTGATTATTTCAGCGGTGATTAATGTGGCACTGGATGTGGCATTTATTATTTTTGGCGGCATGGGAGTCGAAGGATGTGCGTATGCAACTGTCATTGCACAGGGAATCTCCGCAGTACTCTGCCTGATTTATATTATAAAGAAGTTTCCGATCCTGCATTTGAAAAAAGAGGACTTTAAGATTTCTCTTTCTGCATGGGGAAGGCTTCTGGCACTGGGTATTCCGATGGCATTACAGTTCTCGATCACGGCAATCGGAACAATCATCGTGCAAGGTGCGATCAATGTATATGGAGAAAATGCCATGGCAGGATTTTCAGCGGCAAGTAAACTGCAAAATATTATTATGACGGTATTTGTTGCTTTTGGTGCTACAATCGCAACTTATGTAGGACAGAACCGTGGTGCAGGGAAAATGGACCGCGTCAGACAGGGAGTCCGCTGTACGCAGTTTATGATCTGGGGATACAGTATTTTTGCAATGGTACTGGTTTTCTTCTTTGGAAGATATCTGACCTGGCTGTTTATCAGTCCGTCAGAAACTGCGGTAGTCAGTGCGGCAGTTACTTATTTTCGGATGGTCTTCTGGTGTTATCCATTTTTAGGAAGTATTTTCCTGTACCGGAATACCTTGCAGGGACTTGGATATGGTCTTGTACCGATGCTGGGCGGAGTTTTTGAACTAATCGCCAGGGCAGCGATTGTCTATATTGTATCGGGCAGGGCAAGTTTTGCCGGTGTGTGCCTGGCAGACCCGGCAGCGTGGATCTCCGCGTTGATTCCGCTGGTGCCGTATTATTTCTATATAATGAGGAAGACGAATCAGTGACAGGAAGATGTAATAAGGTATAAAAATTCTAATCTTTTCCGCACCTGTTAATGGTAAAAATTATCAATAACTGTTATAATGAAGCAAAATAGCATTCATTTATAAGCTACAAAGAGTGAACTTCAAGAAAGAAGCAAAAGAAGAGAAGTGGAAAAGAGAGTGTGGATATGACATTAAAGGAACTTGGAATCGGGCAGAGTGCGATGATCTGCAAGGTTGGTGGAGAAGGTGCATTAAGGCAGCATTTTCTGGATATGGGAATGATACCGGGAGCGGAGATAACTGTTGTGAAGTTTGCACCTATGGGAGATCCGATGGAATTGCAGATTCATGGCTATGAGCTGACACTCCGACTTGCAGAGGCAGATCAGATCGAGGTGGAGCCGATCAGAAAGCGGAGCAGAAGTCATGAAGGACGACAGAATATTAAAGCTTCAGAGCATCCTGGCTAGGTGAAGAAGGAAAATATCATTCCAAAGAAGATGAGAACCCATTGCCAAAGGAGACAAGACTGACCTATGCGTTAGTGGGAAACCAGAACTGCGGAAAGACAACATTATTCAACCAGCTGACCGGGGCGAACCAGCATGTTGGAAATTTCCCGGGGGTAACAGTGGATAGAAAGGACGGTTCTATTAAGGGTTATCCGAATACGCAGGTAACGGATTTGCCCGGAATTTATTCGATGTCACCTTACAGTAGTGAAGAAATCGTTTCACGAAATTTTGTGTTGAACGAAAAGCCGAAGGCGATTATTAATATTGTTGATGCGACGAACATTGAGCGGAATCTTTATCTGACAATGCAGCTTTTGGAAATGGATATTCCAATGGTTGTTGCATTAAATATGATGGATGAAGTACTTGGAAACCAGGGATCGATTGATGTTAATCAGATGGAGCGATGCTGGGAGTTCCGGTGATTCCTATTTCAGCGGCAAAAAATGAGGGCGTTGGAGAACTGGTAAAGCATGCGGTTCATATTGCCAGATATCAGGAGCATCCATTGCGTCAGGATTTTTGTGATATGAATGATCATAACGGAGCAGTGCATCGTTGTATTCATGCGGTGAGTCATCTGATCGAAGATCATGCAGAAAAATCAGGTTTACCGGTTCGGTTTGCAGCAACAAAAGCGATTGAAGGAGATCCGTTGATCTTAAAGCAGTTGCAGTTGGAGCAGAATGAACTGGAAATGCTGGAGCATATTGTAGTTCAAATGGAAAAGGAGCGAGGGCTGGATCGCAGTGCGGCAATCGCTGATATGAGATTTGATTTTATTGAACGGTTATGTGAGCAGACGGTTGTGAAGCCAAAAGAAAGTAAGGAGCGTGTTCGGAGTGAGAAAATCGATCGCATTCTGACTGGAAAATATACGGCGATTCCATGTTTTATCGGGATTATGGTACTTGTATTTTATCTGACATTTAACGTGATCGGAGCATGGATGCAGAGTGTACTGGAATATGGAATCGATCAGTTGTCAGCAGTTGTGGATACAGCATTGCTGAACCTGGATGTAAATCCGGCGATCCATAGTCTGGTCATTGACGGAATATTTACGGGTGTGGGGAGCGTACTGAGCTTTCTGCCGATTATTGTAACATTGTTCTTCTTCCTTTCACTGATGGAAGACAGCGGTTATATTGCCCGGGTTGCATTTGTTATGGATAAATTGCTTCGTAAGATCGGACTTTCAGGAAGAAGTATCGTTCCAATGCTGATTGGATTTGGTTGTACGGTTCCGGCAGTTATGGCAACAAGAACCCTGACCAGTGAAAGAGACAGAAAAATGACGATTCTTCTGACTCCATTTATGAGCTGTACGGCTAAATTACCGATTTATTCTTTCTTTGTCAGTGCTTTTTTTCCGAAAAAGGGTGGTCTGATCATGTCAGGCTTATATGTATTGGGGATTCTGACAGGTATTTTGATTGCTTTCTTATATAAAGGGACTCTTTTTAGGGGAGAACCGGTTCCTTTTGTAATGGAACTGCCGAATTATCGGATGCCGGGAGCAAAGAACGTAGCACAGCTTTTATGGGAGAAGGCAAAAGACTTCCTTCAGAAGGCATTTTCTGTCATTTTAATAGCAACGATCGTGGTATGGTTTTTGCAGAGTTTTGATCTGCATTTAAATATGGTCGAGGATTCGGCAAAAAGTATTTTAGCAGCAGTATCAGGGTTTTTAGTACCGATTTTCCGGCCGTTGGGGTTGGGAGACTGGCGGATCTGTACCTCTTTAATCAGTGGTTTTATGGCAAAGGAAAGCGTGGTGTCTACGTTGGAAGTTTTGTTCGGCGGAGGGATTGCTTCTGTATTATCACCGCTTGCAGCAGCTCTTTGCTGGTATTCAGCTTATTATATACACCGTGTGTGGCTGCGATTGCTTCTGTAAAAAGAGAACTGGGCGGAAAGTGGGCAGTCGGGTTAGTAGTCTGGCAATGTTTTATTGCATGGGTTGCGGCATTTCTCGTACAGGGAATTGGCGTGATGTTCGGAATAGTATAGAGGTAAAATAAAAAGACATCGGTTTTGAATCTGATAGAGAAAATGTGTAATATTATTCACATTTTCTCTTTTTTGATAAACAAGAAGAATTGGTTGAGTTAAGAAAAGAAAAATGATAAGATTTAAGTACTGGTTTGGGGAAATTAGTATGTAATGATAGCGAAAAAGTAAGAAAAAAGGAGAAGTTTATGAAAAAAAAGAGCTTGAAAATGGTAGCAAGTGCAGCTCTTGCACTGACTATGCTGGTTCAGGTGGGCGTGCCGGTATATGCGGAAAGCATTGAAACTACGGCAGAAACATCATGGAAAAGCGATGTAAAAGATCATTGGAATTTTGATTCAAATATAAGTGATCAGGGAAATCGCAGTACAGGAGTGTTACATGATATTACAATAGAAGAAACGGGAAATTCTGTTTTTGGAAAAGCATTGAAGTTTGGAACAGGTACAGATAAATATATGAGCTTAGAAAATTATATCAATACGGGTACCGGACAAACTTCTTTTTCTATGTGGTATAAATATGATACAAGTATCACAGAGACTAATACAAATGCGTCAGCGGTTCTTTTACAACATGAAGATAAAGGAAATCGTTCAGGAAGAACTCTTCTTTCATTAAAATCAGATGGGAAGTATGATACATTTATTAATGGAGAGCGTGCAGCAGTAACAGAAAAAGCTGTACAGAAGGGGGACTGGCAGCATATTACAGTAGTGTTTGATCAAGAAGCTAAAACCGTAAAATATTATATTAACGGGGAATTAGATGGTACTGCAAAAACGATTGGGAATAGTGCAACAGATGAAGTGTTAACCCTAAGAGTAGGTTCTCATAAAAGTGCAGGTTCTACAGATCCTCATCCTATGCGTGGATTTATTGATGAACTATATGTATATGATAGAGCTTTGAGTGACAATGAGGCAAAGAGCCTTTATGAAGAAAAAGCAACAGAGTTATATAAAGTAGATTTAAATGTACTTATTACAGAGGCCGAAAAGTTACTTAGCAGTGGAAGTTTGCCGGAGGAGAATGAACTTCATGTAAAACTACAGGAGGCGATTTCTGCGGCAAAAGAGGCGACATCCGCAGGAACTCCAGTGATGGAGACGTTAAAATCTGCAAAAGATACTCTAACAAAGGCAATGGAAAACTATAAGGCAAATCAGCCGATTGATTTGGAAATCAATACAGAAGAAGTAACACAGCATATCGACTCAAAATCTATTTTTGGAATCAATCATCGTTATGCGTTTAATGGATATGGCACCTTTGATTCTAAAAATATGAAGATGAAAGATGAATTTGTAGAATTGTATAAGGATGCAGGATTTGGCTCCATTCGTTATCCGGGTGGTACCATCTCTAATCTGTTCAATTGGAAGACGACTTTAGGACCGAAAGAACAGAGAAAGAAACAGATTCATGGCTTTTATAATAATCAGGGACAGGGGGGAATTGCTCCCAATTTTGGTATTGGAGAGATTGCAACCTTTGCAGACGAAGTAGATTCTGAGATTGTTTATGTATATAGTTTAGGACGGGGAAATGCACAAGATGCAGCAGATCTTGTAGAGTACTTAAATGCAAAGGTTGGTACAAACCCAAATGGCGGAATTGATTGGGCGCAGGTACGTGCAGATAATGGTCATACAGAGCCATATAATGTAAGATATTTTGAAATTGGAAATGAGATGAACCTTGGCGGAGAGGATGGAACAGCATCTCAAGAATATTGGACAAAATATGCTCAGAATAAAGGTGTAGAGGATGCATACATAGAAGGTGGAACAATACAGATTACAGATCGATATACTGTGAAAGAAGAAGACTGGAATAAAACAGCATCACAGAGTGATGGTTCACCTAATCAAGTAAGATATTTGCGATATGCAAATATAAATCCGGGAGGAGAATACAAAGACGGAAAAATTATAGATGATTCAAAGTTTAGAGCTATGGAAAAAGGTGTACAGGTAAAAGTCGGAACAGATGGACATCTTACTCCTTGGACTGTGGTAGAAGATTTGAGTCAATCAGGACCAAACGATACACATTGTGAAGTAGATTATAGTACAGGTGCCATCAAGTTTGGTGATGGCAAGAATGGTAAAATCCCTACAGCCGGAAATAATATTTATGCTACATATTCTGTAAAACGGGATGGATTTATTACTGTTTCGAAAGCAATTAAAGATACAACAGCTAAAATCAATAAAATAGAAGGTACAAAACATACAGCAAATGTTTATACGAGTTATGAAACGGTCGGCTTTATCAATAAGATGGAGGCGAAAAATGCGGAACAGTGGTATGACGGAATGACAATTCATCCATATTCAGACCATGTTGATGGGGGAAATGATGCAAATGCATTTTATGATAATGCAATGAAGCGTGCGGAAGTCAGTGGAATCGGCAAGGTCAAAAATAAGATGGCATTGTTAGAGCCAAAAGGAAAAGTTCCGGTTATCAGTGAGTTTGGAATTTATAATAATACAGAGGCACAGCTGCGGTCGCAGACGCATGCGATTTATATTGCAAAAGTATTAATGGAATATGTTCGCATGGGAAGTCCTTATATTCAAAACATTGTCTCTCGGATTGGTATAGTGATGGCAAAGATTCTTTAGGACCAACACAGCAGGCGGTTATCCAGGTGGTTAAGGGTGCGGATGCAAATACAACAACTGGAGAAGGTACGTTTACATTCTTTTCAACACCATCAGCGTATGTATTTAAAATGTTGAACTCTGGATTTGGGGATAATATCGTAAAAACGGAATTTAGTGAAGTTCCTACCATGGCAAACGGAGCAGAAACATTATCAGCTCTTGCAAGTAAAGATGCAGAAGGAAATTTGTATATTGCGCTTGTTAATGCAGACAGAGAAAGAGATCGTAATATTGCATTGCAGATAGAAGGAACTGATGTTGCAGGGAATAAGATGACAATCCAAAAGCTGGAAACAGATTCTATTACAGCTGCAAATACACCGGATGAGCCTACAGCTGTGCAGGTTACAGAAGATGCAGAAGTTGAATTGGAAGGGAATCCAATCATCAATCTGAAGAAACATTCTTTTGTGATTGTAAGAATTGCAAAGGCAGTAGAACCTGAAGCAGATAAATCAGAATTGCAGGCAGCAGTAGATGCAGTGGCTGGTTTAAATGAAGCGTATTATGAAAACTTTGATGTGATTGCAGATGAATTAGCGGCTGCAAATGAAGTTTTAGCAGATGGAAAAGCAACTCAAGAGCAAGTTAATGAAGCTTTGACTAATTTGGAAGCTGCAAAAGCTGAATTGATTATGAAAGATGCAGAGTATGGAAAGGTAGATGCAGCCATTGCCGAAGCAGAGAAACTAAATAAAAAAGACTATAAGGATTTCAGTAAGGTAGAAGAAGCAATTGCCGCAGTTGTACGTGGTAAGAAGATTGATGAGCAGACAGAAGTTGATGCTATGGCTCAGAGAATTGAAGATGCTATTGCTGCATTGGAAAAAGCAGACGTGCCTGGAAAACCGGAGAAACCGGAAAAACCTGGAAAGCCAGAGAAACCTGGAAACCTAGAGAAACCTGGAAACCCAGAGAAAGCGAATGGAAATAAGGTTCCGGTAACAGGTGATGAAACAACACCGATTCTTTGGATGACATTGGTTGTAATGGCTGGAACAATAATTCGAGTTGGCAAAAAAAGATTGAATATTATAAGAAAAAACAGATAATTTAATAAAAAGATGCCAGGATCCTAAGGTCTTTCACCCACCTATGAGCAAGCTCATGTGGGCTTAGACCTTTTGACCCTGGCATCATGTAGATAAGGAATTTTAGAAAAAAATTTAAAA
>ENA-OQIO01000761-OQIO01000761.1-human-gut-metagenome-genome-assembly--contig:-NODE-761-length-16527-cov-1.961159_pt1 | contig 16527 bp, 24 predicted proteins | sample MGYA00242573_ERZ504737 | MGnify/ENA primary metagenome ERZ504737 (study PRJEB26092, sample SAMD00036203) | human gut metagenome | host: Homo sapiens | study: EMG produced TPA metagenomics assembly of...
TCGATCGATGCTAGCGTCGTAGTGTACATCGTGATGCTCAGACGTACGTAGCTGTACATCGATCGATGCTCAGACGTACGTAGCTGTACATCGATCGATGTCAGACGTAGTAGCTGTACATCACCGCATCCGCCGGAACCACCGCGACCTGAGCCATCTCGTCCACTTCCGGGAATACCCTGTGATGATCCGTTTAACGACGGCTATTTCACAGACTGTCGCAAGATCAGACCATCGGACTGCAGTGCCTTATGCAGACAAAACGGCTGCTTCTGCAGCAACCGTTTTGTCATGTACGGATATCAGAATTTCGGCCATCTTCTGCTGTGCAGAAACCATCGGGGACAGTACATACTGGGGGTGCCCGGCGGATACAGCCAGCAGGAACGGTTTATGGCCAATATGTTTGGCTTTCCCTACTTTAAGGAATGTCCGGATATTCATATCCCAGGCGGAAAGGGAGGATACTGGTACTGTTTTATTAACATCTGATCAGAAAAATTTCGGCATCCATGCAGATAAGCAAACAGTTTTGCAAATCCGCAGATCACAGCTCCATACCACGAATTTCTACTACCGGGATCGTCTGAGACAGGATATCCCGGTAGTTTTTCATTTCTTCCTCGGAGCAGGCAGAGAATCCCGGTATCAGAACTCCGTCGGAATCCCGGTAAGCCTGGAGATAATAAGCTTTTGCACCGCTTAACCACCGGCTGATCTCCTGAAAATCTTTTTCGGAATGAAGTTCCCTCACAACTGTTGTACGAAATTCATAATCAAGGTGTCCGTCCAGCAGCCATCCGGCAGTTTCCCGGATCCCATCCAGATCAGCATGTACACCGGTGAGCACATGATAGTTGGAAGGACAGGCTTTGATATCCATGGCAACCTTGTTGATCAGTCAGCTGCTGCGAGATTTTTTACCACGGAGGGGCGGGAACCGTTGGTATCGAGCTTCACATCATAGCCTAGTTCCCTGATCCTGCCGAGAAATTCCGGCAGCTCCGGTGCAAGCGTGGGTTCACCGCCGGAAATGCAGACGCCATCCAGGATCCCCTTTCTTTTTTTTCAGAAAAGCCAGGATTTCCTCCTGGGAATATTCAGGCTGGGTATCAGGCTCCATGACAAGAGCTCCGTTCTGGCAGAATGGGCAGCGGAAGTTGCAGCCGCCTAAGAATATGGTACAGGCTACTCTTCCCGGATAATCCAGCAGGGTTGTTTTGTTAAATCCACATATTTTCATAGGAAAATCCCCTTGTTTCTCTTATTTATGATACTACAAGCATACTCTCCCCCGAAAAAAGCCGCAAGCCTTTTTAACAGAATCAAGTAAGTTTCCTGCAAAGTTGCGAAAAGCAATAAGCAGGTTTGGGGGCTTGCTCATGGAAGAAAAAAAACATATAATTTATGGGCTACACCTCCTGGGGCTGCATTGACCTTGTCAGTGCATCTACAGCAGAGCTGAAAAAACGCTACGGCTACATCTACGTGGACCGCAACGACGATGGAACAGGTACACTGAACCGTTATAAGAAAAAATCCTTCTATTGGTATAAAGATGTGATCGCTACCAATGGTGAGTCACTTCACAAATAATCTGGCTGCTTGACTTTCCGGAAAAAAGCAGATATAATGCATTCATTGACGCAGACAATGGAGTTCGCGAGAGCTTCCGTTGTCTGCGTTTTTCTGTTATACAATAAAAAAAACGCTGCAGAAATTAGTGTGGAAATTTCTGTGGCGTTTTTGGCTGTGTGCGAATATCTGTTTTGCAGCAGATTGACATGGAATATTTGAAAAGTTATAATCGAACGTACAGAAGGCTGAGAGCAGTCTTGGTATGAACAGATAGAATCCCGGAGCTTTTTCCGGAATGTGAAGTTACAGGAGGAGTAAAAACGTGACAGATCAGGAACGTTTTATGAAAGAGGCGATCCGCCAGGCAAAAAAGGCCCGTGCATTGGAGGAAGTGCCGATCGGCTGCGTGATCGTGCATGAGGGAAAGATCATAGCCAGAGGCTACAATCGTCGCAATACAGATAAAAATACCTTATCTCATGCAGAGCTTAATGCTATCCGAAAGGCTAGTAAAAAGCTGGGAGACTGGCGTCTGGAGGGATGCACCATGTATGTAACGCTGGAGCCTTGTCAGATGTGTTCCGGTGCACTGGTACAGTCCAGGATCGATGAGGTGGTGATCGGCTGTATGAACCCGAAAGCAGGCTGTGCCGGATCTGTGATGAATCTTCTTCAGATCGAAGGCTTTAATCATCAGGTAAAGATCACAGAAGGGGTATTGGAAGAGGAATGCTCCGAAATGCTTTCCACATTTTTCAGGGAACTGCGGGAGAAAAAGAAGCAGGCAAAAATCCTGAAGAAGCAGGAAGCAGAGCGCCTTGCCGGGCAGACACAGTCAGAGAGAGCGGAATAGAAAGAAAAGTCCCGGGAGATTTACTCTTGACAGAATCCTGTGAAAATATCAAAATAAAATCATAAATGGATTTCACTATTACAGACAGAAAATCCATTCAGGCCAAACGAAAGTCGTTGACACAGGAACGACAGAAAATGGAGGAACAAAAAATGGAACTTGAAGCTTTAAGAAAAGACATGGTAGCAGCAATGAAGGCCAAAGATAAGGTAACAAAGGAAGCAGTTTCCGCACTGATCGCAGCAGTAAAAAAAGCTGCCATTGATGAGGGATGCCGTGATGACATCAAAGGAGAGCTTGTAGACAAAGTTATCCTGAAAGAGCTGAAAACAGCAAAAGAGCAGATCGACACCTGCCCTGCAGAACGTACAGATCTGAAAGAGGAGTATCAGGCAAGATATGATATCATTGCGAAATATGCTCCGAAGCAGATGGATGAAGCAGAGATCAAGGCTTATATCGAGGAGAAATTTGCAGATGTTCTGGCAACAGGAAATAAAGGCCAGATCATGAAGGCAGTTATGGGAGATCTGAAGGGAAAGGCAGACGGCAAGCTGATTAATCAGGTAGTTGCCGGATATTGTAAATAAAATAATAGCACAAAAAATCCCGCCGGATCAGTCATAAATGACGGACCCGGCGGGAATGCTGTTTATATAGAGATCATATATTATAACCTTTTTTACGCGCGCCGCACCTCGGAATGGTCTCACAGACGTTACCTTTACAGTTAACTCAGCCCAGGCACCCTCACGGCACACAAGAGCTTCTGCTTAGTGCTGCTGCATTCCTGCCCTGACACGGTTCACAGATTCCTGTTGCGTAAGACCCAGACGTCAACGCCACTTATAAAGGGCTGCTCTGCAAGATACAAGCCTCAGATTGGCATCACCCCTGCTGTAGCGGATTGCAGGTACAGGGCACCGCTATCTCCCCGGCTGCGCGGAATTTAATTATAGACTCTGAAAACCGGATTTGTCAAGGTACAGACCGAAATAAATCAGTTCATATTAAGTGTACAGTACTGTACCGCCCCGTTTTTGGTGTTGCGAAGGGTGAAGCTGATATAGGCGGACTGCTTCGCGGAAAGATTTCCGATATGGAGCGTGGAAGAAGAAGCCCCGCTGTTAGGGGCGTTGTAATTGGTACTATACTGTGTATGGGTCCGGTTGTTGTTGAAAGAAACGCCTGTGATCTTCCAGCCATTTGCAGCGGTGCATTTCATGACAGCATTCTTCTGTGTCTTGTTGGCGTAACGAAAGGCGTTATGGCCGGAGCTTTTGAATTTTCCGGCAAGATTGCCTTTTACACCTGTGATGGAGACGGATTTCAACGGGTTGACATAACGAAGCACCTTGATGGTGGAAGTATAGGTTTTGTTTCCGACCTTGAAGGAAATCTTTCCGGTTCCGGGCTTTTTAACGGCAAAACCGATATTGTAGAAATGATCGGAGTGAGTGTACGGTTTTGCACCCTTGCGGAAAGCCTCCGTGGTACTTTTGAATCTGCTGGAACCGAAGTAATCCAGTGCGATCACAGATCCTCCGCTGACTACTTTAACATTGGATTTGAGAATGTTCTGTTTAGCAGGAATATTACTGATCGAGATCTCATCGTATCCCAGGTCCTTTCCGGATGTGGCATATAAACGATCCGGGTTTTGGAATAATTGATCGCTGCACTGGCGGCGAGAGGAGCCATGGCGCATACCATGGCTGCGGCTAATAAAGCGCAGGATTAGTTTTTTGAGAAATTTTTTCATAGGACTCTCCTTTCTAGATGAAAATTTTCTGTAAACATACGAAAGTTACTGATAATTTTATTTTACGATGAGATACAGGTAAAGTCAATCAATTACACTCGGCTGTTTTCGTGCTTTTTTGGCTATTGTACACTGCCTGAAAATGCTTTATAATATTATATTGTGTAAAACTCTGTGAAAAGAGAGGATACAGTAGTTGTTCTGCAGAAATACGTCAGGTGGAATATCTGTCTTATATGCAGACAGCAACAAATAAAATGTGCACATAAGAGGGCACAGAATGGAGGACGCTATGATTAAAAGAATCGGTCTGCTGACAAGCGGTGGTGACTGTCAGGCACTGAACGCAACCATGAGAGGCGTTGTAAAGGGTCTGAGCAACAGCGTTGAGAACCTTGAGGTTTATGGATTTGATGACGGATATAAGGGACTGATCTACGGGAAATACCGTATGCTTACAGCCAGGGACTTTCCGGGATCTGACTCAGGGCGGAACTATTCTCGGAACATCCAGACAGCCGTTTAAACTGATGCGGGTTCCGGATGAGAAGGGACTGGACAAGGTTGAGGCAATGAAACAGACTTACTATAAGTCTGTCTGGACTGTCTTGTGATCCTCGGCGGAAACGGAACGCAGAAAACAGCCAATCTTCTCCGCGAGGAAGGCCTGAATATCATCCATCTTCCGAAGACCATTGATAATGATATCTGGGGTACAGATATGACCTTTGGCTTCCAGAGCGCTCTGGAGATCGCAACAAATGCCATTGACTGCATCCATACAACAGCTGCATCTCATGGACGTGTATTTATTGTTGAGATCATGGGACATAAGGTCGGAAGCCTTACACTGAATGCCGGTGTTGCAGGCGGAGCAGATGTGATCCTGATCCCGGAGATCCCATACGATATCAATAAGGTTGTAGAAGCCATCCAGAAGCGTAACAAGGCAGGCAAGCGTTTTACCATTCTTGCAGTAGCTGAGGGAGCTATCTCAAAAGAAGATGCAGAGCTTCCGAAGAAAAAATACAAAGAAAAGCTTGCGGAAAGAGCGAAGAAATATCCGTCTGTATCCTATGAGATCGCAGACCAGATCCAGCAGGTGACCGGAAGTGAGGTACGTATCACAGTTCCGGGACATATGCAGCGAGGCGGAGAGCCATGTGCATATGACCGCGTTCTTTCCACAAGGATCGGTGCCGGTGCAGCGCAGGCGATCATGGATGAGGAATACGGTGTTATGATCGGTGTCATCAACGGCAAGATCAAGAGGGTTCCTCTTGCTGAATGCGCAGGCAAGCTGAAGATGGTATCTCCAAAGGATCAGCTTGTAAAAGCAGCCAAACAGATCGGAATCAGTTTTGGCGATTAATGAATTATGAGTCATCTGCCGCCGCGGGAGTCTTTCCGCGGCGACTGTGGCGAAGAGAAGGAGAGTTTTATGAGTTATACTGCTCTTTACCGTAAATTTCGTCCCGACAATTTTGACGATGTAAAAGGACAGGATCATATTGTGACAACACTGACCAACCAGATCAAGGCGAACCGTATCGGACACGCATACCTGTTCTGCGGAACGCGTGGTACCGGAAAAACTACGGTTGCAAAGATCCTGGCGAAGGCAGTAAACTGTGAACATCCTGTAAATGGCAGCCCCTGCAATGAATGTGCCAATGTGCAAGGCCATTCAGGCGGGAACTGCCATGAATGTGATCGAAATCGATGCAGCCTCCAACAACGGTGTTGATAACATCCGTGAGATCCGTGAGGAAGTGGCTTATCGTCCAACAGAGGGTAAATTACAAGGTTTATATCATCGATGAGGTGCATATGCTCTCAACAGGTGCATTTAATGCTCTTCTGAAAACACTGGAGGAGCCACCTTCTTATGTTATCTTCATCCTGGCGACTACAGAGGCCCACAAGATACCGATCACAATTCTGTCCAGGTGTCAGCGCTATGACTTTCACCGGATATCCATTGATACCATTGCTGCCAGACTTTCCGAGCTTCTGACTGCAGAAGGGGTGGAAGCAGAGGAGAAGGCTGTACGCTATGTGGCAAAAAAAGGCGATGGGTCCATGCGAGATGCTCTGAGTCTTCTGGATCAGTGTATTTCCTTTTATCTGGGACAGGTGCTTACTTATGATAAAGTCCTGGATGTTCTGGGAGCCGTGGATACAGAGGTATTCAGCAGACTTCTCCGGAAGGTTCTTTCCGGCGATGTGACAGGTTCCATCCATGTGCTGGAGGACCTGATCACAGGCGGCCGTGAGCTGGGACAGTTTGTATCAGATTTTACCTGGTATATGCGAAATCTTCTGCTTGTGAAGACTTCCGAAAATCCTGAGGAAGCCATTGACGTTTCTTCTGAGAATCTGAAGCTTCTGAAGGAAGAGAGCGAGATGACAGATGTGGAGACGCTGATGCGTTACATTCGTATTTTTTCCGATCTGTCTAATCAGATCCGTTTTGCAAGCCAGAAGCGTGTATTGGTGGAAATCGCACTGATCAAGCTGTGCAGACCGGCCATGGAGACAAATCTGGACTCTGTTCTTGACAGGCTTCGTGTCCTGGAAAAGCAGATGGAGGAACGGCCTATGCAGCAGGTGATCGTTCGGGAGAGCGAGGCCTGTGGAGCCGGGGAACCGGGGGCGGCAGTGACCGGTACAGCAACGGTACAGCAGCAGAAACCACAGAAGGCAGCTCCTGAGGATCTTCAGAAGATCGTGGCAGGCTGGCGTGCCATCGTGGGTCAGACTACCGGACTTTTTTAAGCAGTCCCTGCAGCGTGCAGTCCCCAAGTATAACGGAGAGACAGGAGATCCCATCCTTTATGTGGAATTCCAGGATTTTCTGGGGATGAATTATGTAGACAATCCGGAGGCGAAGAAAGAGCTTCAGGACATTATTGCTGCCCGGACAGGCAAAAGCGTGGAGATACATATGCTGGTAGCCAACAAACATCAGCACACCAATCTCGCGCAGATCACAGTAGACGATGCACTTCGGGAGAATATCCACATGGATATCGTAGTGGAAGAAGACCCGGATGAGGAGTCATAAATCCGTAAACAAAAAACAGGAGGAAAGTATTATGGCAAAAAGAGGTGGATTTCCTGGCATGGGTATGCCGGGAAACATGAACAATCTTATGAAACAGGCGCAGAAAATGCAGCGTCAGATGGAAGAAAACCAGAAAGCTCTTGAGGAAAAAGAGTTTACAGCAACAGTAGGCGGCGGAGCTGTTTCAGTTACAGTTTCCGGTAAACGTGAAATAACAAAGGTCACACTTTCCGAGGAAGCGGTAGATCCGGATGATATCGAGATGCTTGAGGACATGATCGCGGCAGCAACAAATGAGGCGCTCCGTCAGGTTGAGTCCGAGTCAGCAGCAGTGATGTCCAAACTCACAGGCGGCCTTGGTGGTCTTGGCGGAGGTCTTCCTTTCTGATGGAATATTACAGCAGCCATATCAATAAACTTATTGAGCAGCTTTCCCATCTTCCGGGGATCGGAGCCAAATCTGCCCAGCGTCTTGCATTTCATATCATGAATATGCCAAAGGACCAGGTGGAGCAGCTGACCGCTCCATTACCGATGCAAGGCAGAATGTTCAGTACTGTAAGTGCTGTTACACGCTGACAGATCAGGAGCTTTGTCCGATCTGCGCCAATCCCAAAAGGGATCACAGCACGATCATGGTGGTTGAGAATACCAGGGATCTGGCAGCATATGAGAAAACAGGTAAATTTGATGGTGTATATCATGTACTTCATGGTGCGATTTCCCCGATGCTTGGGATCGGGCCGGATGATATCAAACTGAAGGAGCTGATGAAGCGCCTTCAGGGGGATGTAAAGGAAGTTATTGTGGCAACCAATTCCAGTCTTGAAGGCGAAACGACAGCTATGTACATCAGTAAGCTGATCAAACCGACCGGGATCAAAGTAAGCCGTATCGCCAGCGGAGTTCCGGTGGGCGGTGATCTGGAATATATTGATGAGGTGACACTTCTCCGGGCACTGGAAGGAAGAGTGGAACTATAACCGGATCAGGTGAAAAATTCCCTGAGGGATTGCAAAAAGTGATAAGCAGCCAGGAAATTTCCCCAGATTATAAAGGAGGTGAGACTGGTGGCAAAAAAGAAAGCAACCTCATCGGATGTGGCAGCACGCGCAGGAGTTTCCCAGGCAACGGTATCCATGGTGCTGAACCGGAAATATAATGTTTCTTTTTCGAGAGAAACTGTGGAGCGGGTGGAGCAGGCGGCCAGAGAGCTTGGCTATGAGCTTCCCGGACGTCGGAAACACAAAGCTGACAGAAAAGAAAAGCTGATCGTTGTTTTCTGCCCCACACTCACCAGTCCCTATTATGTACTGCTGCTTCAGGGGATCGAGGCTGTGGCCAATGAGCAGGGATATGGGGTATTTATCTGCAACACCCAGCGCGATGCGGGGCTGGAAGAAAAATATCTCCGTATGATGCAGACCATGCGGCCGGCAGGGATCATCTATACCTGCAATCCTCATCCGGATTTCCAGCATCAGGTAGAAAAAATCGCAAAAGAAACACCGCTGGTCATCATCAGTAACAAGGAAAAAACAACCACGGTAGATGCTATCAATCAGGACAACACAGTGGTAGGAAGGCTGATGGCCAGACATCTTCTTGATCTGGGGCACACGGATGTGGCATTTATCACGCCGCCACTTACCAGACGGCAGTGGCAGCGCTCCAAGCGTGTGGAGGGCTTTGTCCGCGAGTTTGAAAAAGAGGGAAAAAAGGATCATGTGCTCATCAAGGCGGCAGATGAGTCCAATGACAGAAAGATCCCGCGGATGGATTCCGAGTATGCCATGGGCTACGAGCTGACCATGGAGCTTCTCCAGGAAGGAAAGAAATTTACGGCTATCGCAGGACAGAATGACATGATGGCCATAGGCGCCATTGATGCGCTGCATGAAATGAGGATACACGTTCCAAAGGATGTTTCTGTCATAGGGTGCGACAATATTTTTTATTCCGGCATCCGTAGGATCTCCCTGACAACCATTGATCATTTTGTTGCGCTGAAGGGAAGAGATGCCTGTGACATCATCATCCGTAAGATCGACATGAATGATAAATTTTACCTGGATGAAAGACCTGCCAGCCTGTATAATATCGAATATACCCCGAAGCTGATCAAGCGCCGCACGACGGGGTATGCAAGACTGGACAGAAACCAGTCTGATGAACAGAAAAATAAATAATGGCGCAAAAATTATTAATAATAATATATAGAGAGAGTTTCCATGACACATTTGAATAGAAACCTTGTTAGCTACGATAATTACGGCGATATTCGAATTGAGGAAAATGGAAAGAAGCTGTTTTGGGTGAAAAAATTGACAGGCACTATTAATAAAATGTTATTTTATTAATAAAAGATTTATTAATAAAAAGCAGGTGCCTTGACCCCCGCAATGAGTTTGTTATAATGGAATCATCAAGAAAAAGAACGAACGTAAACAGGAGGAAAAAACAATGAAATTTTTTATCGACACAGCTAAAGTAGAGGATATCAGAGAAGCAAATGACATGGGAGTTATCTGTGGAGTTACAACAAACCCGTCTCTGATCGCCAAAGAAGGAAGAGACTTCAACGAGGTGATCAAAGAGATCACAACGATCGTTGACGGACCGATCAGCGGTGAGGTTAAAGCTACCACAACAGATGCTGAGGGAATGATCCGTGAGGGACGTGAGATCGCAGCCATCCATCCGAACATGGTTGTTAAGATTCCTATGACAACAGAGGGACTGAAGGCAGTTAAGGTTCTTTCCTCTGAGGGGATCAAGACAAACGTTACTCTGATCTTTTCTGCTAACCAGGCACTTCTTGCAGCAAGAGCAGGTGCTACATATGTATCTCCGTTCCTTGGAAGACTGGATGACATCTCCACAGATGGCGTTGAGCTGATCCAGCAGATCGCTGAGATGTTTGCAGTTGCAGATATCCCGACAGAGATCATCGCAGCAAGCGTTCGTCATCCAATGCATGTAACTGCATGTGCACTTGCAGGCGCAGATATCGCTACGGTACCGTTCAAGGTAATTGAGCAGATGACACATCATCCGCTGACAGATGCAGGTATCGCTAAATTTCAGGCTGATTACAAGGCAGTATTCGGTGAGTGATCGAAACCTCTTTTATATACAAATTCCCTGTGAACAGCAGGGCACTAAAAAGGAGACATTAATAACATGGATAAGTTAGAACTTCAGAAAGTTGCCAACGAAGTCCGCAAGGATATCGTAACAGCAGTCCATGCAGCAAAGGCCGGCCATCCGGGCGGATCCCTTTCTGCAGCAGACGTGTTCACCTATTTATATTTTGAAGAGATGAACATCGATCCGAAGGATCCTAAGAAGGCAGACCGTGACCGTTTTGTCCTTTCCAAAGGACATACAGCACCGGGACTCTATTCTGTACTTGCAGAGAGAGGATATTTTCCAAAAGAGGATCTGAAAACACTTCGTCATCTGGGCTCCTATCTTCAGGGACATCCGGATATGAAGCATATTCCGGGCGTGATATGTCCAGTGGTTCTCTTGGTCAGGGAATCTCTGCAGCAGCAGGTATGGCTCTTTCTGCCAAACTCAGTAATGATGACTATCGAGTATATACATTGCTGGGTGATGGTGAGATCGAGGAGGGCCAGGTGTGGGAGGCAGCTATGTTCGCAGGCTTCCGTAAACTGGACAACCTGGTTGTGATCGTAGATAACAATGGACTTCAGATCGATGGTGACATTGCAGATGTATGCTCCCCGTATCCGATCGACAAGAAATTTGAAGCTTTCAATTTCCATGTGATCAATGTTGCGGACGGCAACGATATGGATCAGCTGAAGGCTGCTTTTGATGAGGCAAGAGCTACAAAGGGTATGCCGACAGCTATCATCATGAAAACAGTAAAAGGTAAAGGCGTTTCCTACATGGAGAACGCAGTAGGCTGGCACGGAAAAGCTCCGAATGACGAGCAGTATGCACAGGCAATGGAAGATCTGGAGAAGGTAGGTGAAGCATTATGTCAGAAGTAAAGAAAATCGCAACGAGAGCAAGCTACGGCAGTGCCTCATAGAATTAGGAAAAAAACACGAGGATCTTATCGTTCTTGACGCTGACCTTGCTGCAGCTACACAGACAGGTATGTTTAAAAAAGAATTCCCGGAGCGTCACATTGACTGCGGTATCGCAGAGTGCAACATGATGGGTATTGCAGCAGGAATCGCTTCCACAGGTAAGGTTCCCTTTGCAAGTACTTTTGCAATGTTTGCAGCAGGACGTGCTTATGAGCAGGTTCGTAACTCCATCGGATATCCGAAGCTGAATGTAAAGATCGGAGCAACTCACGGCGGTATTTCTGTAGGTGAAGACGGCGCCACACATCAGTGCCTGGAGGATTTTGCCCTGATGAGAGTGATTCCGGGCATGGTCGTTGCAAGTCCTTCTGATGATATCGAAGCAAAAGCTATGGTTGCTGCTGCTTACGAGCATCAGGGACCGGTATACATGAGATTCGGACGTCTTGCTGTTCCGGTTATCAATGACAGACCGGATTATAAATTTGAGCTTGGTAAGGGCATCGTTCTCCGCGAGGGAAAAGATCTTACCATCATGCAAACGGACTTTGCGTTGCACCGGCTCTTGAAGCAGCTGAGAAGCTTGCAGCAGACGGAATCGATGCAAAAGTGATCAATATCCATACCATCAAGCCTCTGGATGAGGACCTTGTTGTTGCAGCTGCCAAAGAAACCGGCAAGGTTGTAACTGTTGAGGAGCATTCCATCATCGGCGGTCTTGGCGGAGCTGTATGCGAGTGCCTGGCTGAGAAGGCACCGGTACCGGTTAAACGTATCGGAATCCATGATGTATTCGGTGAGTCCGGTCCGGCATTAGAGCTTCTTCATAAATACGGTCTCGATGCAGAGGGTATCTATAAGCAGATCAAGGAGTTCGCATAATCAAGATCAACAGGGGATAAGTCTGTTTCTGCAGGAAGTATCTTAAGGATCCCGCAGGCGATCACATCTGCAAGTGCTACCACGGTGGAGAGCCGGGTAGTCTGCAGGGTAAGCTGCTCCATGATTCCGGCAGTATTTACAATGCCGGTGATATGGATGTCCCCTACAGGTGGAAGATCTTTCTGAACACCAGCACCTGGGTAAAGTGCACCATTTCCAATGGTCACATAGCCCAGGTGCTTTTTTTGTCCAAGAGAAGCGTCTATGGCGATTACAAGGGCGTGTGGATGAAGCCTTGTGATAAGCGATGAAGTTTTTTCAAGGTTCAGGGCATGGACCGGGCAGGAAAGCGTGCCGTAGACAAAAATATGTCCGGTTTCATGAGGATGAAGAAGGTGTCCGATATATGGGCCTAAACAATCTCCGGTAACACGATCACTGCCAATGCATAAAAACACGATCTCGGTCCATTTTTTAGGACAGTGAAGAATGCATTTTTTCAGAAGATAAGCAATCTCGCCGGATGAACCGTTTTTTCCGGCATCAATGTAAAAAGCCATGAGAAACCTCGATTCTTTTTTCACTCTATCATATCCTGAAAAAAGGGAAAATATGCATGGTGCGGAATCTGTCGCTAAATTCTGTGGACAGACTCTTACATTCTGCTAAAATCCGCATTTTTACTGTGCTATGCTTGGACAGAAGGGGTGATATGAGATGATAGAAGTCATTTATAAGGAGGACACAACAGAACAGGAAGCCGCACAGGAAGCATTTTCCATGCCGAGAAATGTAAGGCAGATCGGGCTGGCGAACGGAGATTACAGGATTTATATAGAAGATTATGTATACACATTTCTCTGCAGCCTGGCAGAAGATGAAAAGCCGGAAGGCAGGGAAGTGTGGCGGTACTTACAGGTGAAATTCAATGGACTGCAGATATGACCTGTATTTTTATAAAAGGTGCCATTGCAGCAGATGGCATGGAGGCTGCGGCAGAACATATTGACTTTTCGGAAAAACTCTGGCAGAAACTGCAGGAGGATAAGGATCAGTATTTTCCGGAGCAGGAGATCGTGGGATGGTTTTTTGCACAGCCTCAGATAGCAATGGAGATCACGGAGCTTTTTGTGAAAGTACATCTCAGACATTTCGGAGGGGAAAAGATCCTGATGCTGATGGATCCTGGAGAACGGGAGGATGCCTTTTTCCGTTATGATGGCGGCATGATGGCAAAACTGAGCGGGTATTATATTTATTATGAGAAAAATTCTCAGATGCAGACGTATATGATCGAACGCAGCCAGAAAGAGGGCGGAGAGGCATCCGAGGAAGTGGAGGACAGGGCTGTCAGAAATTTCAGAAAGATCATAGATAGTAAAAATCCGGAGGAACGGGGAGAAGAGAAAACTTCCGTTTTTTCTTATGCGGCTACGGTGTGTCTGGCACTGGCAGTTCTTGTGGCTGGAGTGGGCTTTTATCGGAATCAGCAGAAAAAAACAGAGGTTCCGGAAGATTATCGCACCGCTTCTGCTTCGGTGGTGCAGATAACACCTGCAGTAACAGAACCGGTGCAGAGTGTATCGATTTCGCCAAAGGCGGTGCAGACGCAGAAACCGGTGCAGACACAAAAACCGGTGCAGACACAAAAACCGGTACAGACGCAGGAAGCTGTGCGGGGAACTCCGGTCCCGACGGAAACCACGCAGAAAAGAGAAAAAATCTCAATAACACCGGAACCTCGAAGTTCAAAAAAACAGTCTGTTTCAGAAGCAACGCAAAAAAAAGATAATAAAACAGAAGAGAAAAAAACAGAAGAGAAAAAAACAGAAGAGACTTCAGTGGCAGCAGAAAATCCGGGGGAAACTTATGTGATCCGCCGGGAGATACCTTGTATCAGATCAGTCTGAACCGCTATGGCACTGTAGATGCGATGGAACAGATCTGTGCATTAAACGGAATTTCTGCCAATGAGATCATTTATCCCGGGCAGGTAATTGTACTACCCTGATGGAGTGTGCTATAATAACTGGAAAACCAATTACAAAATAAAATACTTAAGGTAAGGGATACGGTTGTGAATATCATAAAAAAAATACAGAAAAAACAAAAGCGTAAAAAGCTGATGAGGCAAAAAGCCAGGCTTGCACAGGAACAGGCTGCGCAGGAAGGCGCTTACTACAGGAGAACTTCTCATTGCCGAAGGATTTCAAGAAAGGGAAAAAAGGTGATCACAGCGGCAGTGATCGCTGCTGCAGTCTGCCTGGTTTTTCTCTATGCAGAAAAAAGAAGCTATCACAGCTATAAAGTATTAAATACAAGCGAACAGGAAGATGTTGTGTCCACACAGTATGTGGACATGGATGGAGATATCCTGAGATACAGTCCGGATGGAGTATCTGTTGTGGACAACAGCATGAATACGATCTGGAATGAAACCTATACAATGCAGAATCCTATTGCAGATGTGAATGGAAGCAGGGCGGTTGTTGCAGTCAGCGAGGGAACATCGCTTTATATCTGCGACAAAAAAGGTGTGACCGGAACTGTAACAACGTCTTATTCTATTGTAAAAGTGCGGATCGCATCGAATGGAATGGTTGCCGTGATCCTGGACAATGATGATAATACCTGGATCAATTTTTATAATCCGGATGGCAGTCTGGTCGCGGAAAATCTAACTAAGATCGATGATCCGGGATATCCCATGGATGTAGCAGTGTCTGATAACGGAGTGATGATGGTAACATTCCAGTATGTTGATGGAAGCAAGACTACCAGCTATGTGGCATTTTATAATTATGGGGATGTAGGACAGAATGAGGATGATCGGATCGTAAGTGGTTATACCTATGAGAATGTAGTGATCCCGCAGGTGGAATGTATCAGTGACAGTAAGTATATTGCTTTGCGAGATGACGGATTTTCTACTTATCAGGGAAATCAGATCCCCAAAGAAAGCAAAACAGTCAATGTAAAACAGGAGATCGTAAGTACATTTTTCAGTGATGACAGGATTGGCCTGGTATTTAAAAACAATAATAAAGATGATCTGTATACAATGGAAGTCTATAATATGAGCGGACAGCTGAAATTCCGTAAAAATTTCAATATTCCATATACGACTATAAAAATGAGCGGAGATAATATCATCATGTATAACAGCTCGCAGATCTGCGTGATGAACAGCCGTGGTGTACAGAAATATGCCGGAAATGTAGATGGAACGATCCGGGATTTCTTTAAGATCGGATGGAATAAATATCTTATGGTACTGGATACAGGTGTCAGCACCATAAAATTCAGTTAAGGGGGCAGATATGAACTGGACATGGCTTGGACTGGCTGTGCTGGTCCTGCTTGCCTTTTCCATGGTGGATGGATACAGGCATGGCTTTGTGAAAGAAGTAGTATCTGCATTGCTGGTTCTGATCTCCGTTGCTTTGGTATGGCTGATCAATCCTTATGTGAATCAGTTCATACGTGAGAATACGTCTGTTTATGAAAAAATCCAGACTGCCAGCGGATCATTTGTGGATTCTCTGGCAGATGGGAAAGAAACCATGGATGAGGAGGAACAGAAGGCGTTGATCAGCAGCATGGATATTCCGGATCTCCTCCAGAAGGGAATAACAGAAAATAATACGGCATTGGTGTATCAATATCTGGCGGTTAATACATTTGCAGGGTATATTTCCGGATATCTGGCCAATGTAGCAGTGAACTGTCTTTCTTTTTTGGTATCATACATACTTTCCTCAATCCTGATCCATGTGCTGGCGTATGCATGGGATCTCCTGGCAAGATTGCCGGTCATTCGTGGGATCAAACAAAATAGCCGGCGCCGTAGTAGGAGGCATGAAGTGTATTGTTTTTGTATGGGTCGGAATGCTGGTACTTACGATTTTATGCAACACGGAAATAGGGCAAAAGGGTCTGGGACTGATCCGGGGTGATACAGTACTGGATTTTCTTTATGATAAAAATATTTTTATCCGTATTTTTACAGGAATATTTTATGGTGGGTAAAAGAAACCGCATTTTGCAGACGAAAAAGCACCAGGATACAGGTGGTGACCATGTCTGTGAAATGCGGTTTTTGGCGAAAAAATACGTTTTTTCAGAAAAAAATGAAATTTATGTAAAAAACATGTTGACAGCTAATGGAAAAAATGCTATTCTATCAGAGTTGTTAGGAACAAATTGTTTTTAAGAAACAGATAAATACATCTGATTTCAGAAAAATAAAAAAGTAGTTGACAAAAGACAGAAGATATGATAAAGTATCCAAGTCGTCAACGAAACGACAACAAAATCTTAA
>ENA-OQIO01000762-OQIO01000762.1-human-gut-metagenome-genome-assembly--contig:-NODE-762-length-16517-cov-5.470409_pt1 | contig 16517 bp, 23 predicted proteins | sample MGYA00242573_ERZ504737 | MGnify/ENA primary metagenome ERZ504737 (study PRJEB26092, sample SAMD00036203) | human gut metagenome | host: Homo sapiens | study: EMG produced TPA metagenomics assembly of...
CTCGCCATCCTTGAACTGGATGTCCAGCACCGGCCGATGACCTGGATCACCTTGCCGATGTGTTTTTCGGACATAGGTACAACTCCTTTTTTAGATTTCTGCGCCTGCCACGATCTCGGTGATCTCCTGCGTGATGGCAGCCTGACGGGCGCGGTTGTAATACAGATTCAAATGGTCGATCATCGCCCGCGTTCTTGGTGGCGGCATCCATGGCGGTGCGGCGGGCGGCCAGCTCACTGGCCACGCTCTCGCACACGGCACCATAAACGATACCGGCCACATACTCGGGGATGATGGCGCGGAACACTTCCTCGCTGCTGGGCTTGTACAGGATCTGACTGCGGCGGGCAGCGGCCTTCTGCTCCTCGGTGGGCTCAATGGTCAGGGGCAGCACCTCCATGGTGACAGCGGTCTGGGTCATCATCGAGTCGAACCGGGTGTAGCAGAGCTTCACTGCGTCGTAATCGCCCTTCAGGTAGCCCTCGGTGATCTTCCGGGAGAGGGCAAAGCACTCACCCACCGAGACATCCGCCGCCAGCAGCACCTCTTCGGTGAACAGGTCGGCCCCGTGGTGGGCAAAGTACTCCTGACTTCTTTTGCCAATGGGCAGCACCGTGACCGGGCCCTGCTGGGCCTCCGCCTGTTTGAGCACGTTGGAGTTGTATCCACCGGCCAGGCCGCGGTCGCCTGCAATGACGACCAGCAGGGTGCGTTTGATCTCTGCCCGGCGCAGGTAGGGGTTGCGGGCCCGGGGGTCTGCAGCCGCAATGCCGGTCAGCGTGTCGTGCAGCGTTTCAAAGTAGGGGCGGCTGTGTTCCACCCGCTCCTTGGCACGGCGCATTTTGGAGGAAGCCACCAGCTCCATGGCCTTGGTGATCTGCATGGTACTCTCTACGCTTTTGATGCGCAGCTTGATGTCCTTCATGGAACCTGCCATGCGTTACGCCTCCTTCCCTCAGTGCGCCTTGACAAAGCTCTCGGTGTAAGCGGACAGAACGCCCTTGAGTGCTTCCTCGGTGTCCTTGTCCAGATTGCCGGTGGTGCGGATGGTCTCCATCACAGCGGCACCGGCGGCATCATTCTCGAGATATTCGTACAGGCCCTTTTCGTATTCGGCCACATCAGCCACCTTGACCTTGACCAGAAGATCATGGATGGTGGCATACAGGATCGCCACCTGCTTTTCCACGGGCACGGGAGCCGAGCGGTTCTGCTTGAGCACTTCCACGATGCGTTCGCCCTGTGCCAGGCGGGCCTTGGTGTCCGCGTCCAGATCGGAACCGAACTGGGCAAAGGACTGCAGCTCGCGGTACTGGGAGTAGATCAGCTTCAGGGTGCCGGCCACCTTCTTCATGGCCTTGATCTGGCGTTGCCGCCAACACGGGACACCGAGATGCCGGGGTTGACAGCGGCATAACGCCCGAGTGGAACAGCTCCGTTTCCAGGAAGATCTGACCATCGGTGATGGAGATGACGTTGGTGGGGATGTAGGCCGAAACGTCACCCGCCTGGGTCTCGATGATGGGCAGAGCCGTCAGGCTGCCGCCGCCCAGCTCATTGGAGAGCTTGGCCGCGCGCTCCAGCAGACGGGAGTGCAGGTAGAAAACATCGCCGGGGTAAGCCTCACGTCCCGGGGGACGGCGGATCAGCAGCGAGAGGGCACGGTAGGCCACCGCGTGCTTGGAAAGGTCATCATAGATGATGAGGACATGCTTGCCCTGGTGCATGAAATATTCGCCCATGGCACAGCCGGAATAGGGGGCGATATACTGCAGGGGGGACAGCTCGGAGGCCGTAGCGGACACCACGATGGTATAGCTCATGGCACCGGCCTCGGTCAGGCTCTGCACCAGGTTTGCCACGGTGGAGCGCTTCTGGCCGATGGCGACATAGATGCAGATGACATCCTTGCCCTTCTGGTTGATGATGGTATCCGATGCAATGGTGGTCTTGCCGGTCTGGCGGTCGCCGATGATCAGCTCACGCTGGCCGCGGCCGATGGGGATCATGGAGTCGATGGCCTTGATGCCGGTCTGCAGGGGTTCCTTGACCGGCTGGCGGTCGATGATGCCGGGGGCCGGGCTCTCGATGGCCCGGAACTCGGTGGTCTCAATGGGGCCTGCGCCGTCGATGGGCTGGCCCAGTGCATTGACCACGCGGCCGATCATCGCCTCGCCACGGGCACGGAAACGACCTTGCCGGTGCGCTTGACGGTGCTGCCTTCCTTGATGCCGACATCGGAGCCCAGCAGAACGATGGAGACCCGTGTTTTCCTCCAGGTTCTGGGCCATACCGTATTCGCCGTTGTCAAACTGAAGCAGCTCACCTGCCATGCACTTTTCCAGGCCGCTGGCCCGGGCGATGCCGTCGCCTACCATGATGACCGTGCCGACTTCGCTCTGCTCGATGGCATTCTCGTAGTGCTTGATCTGGGCACGGATGATCTTGGAGATCTCTTCAGGTTTCAGTTGCATTGTCTTGTATTCACCACTCAATTCTTAAAATCTTTCGGGTGGAAATTCGATGGATCACAGTGTCACGGACGCGATATCCCTGCGCAGCGCCGCCAGACGGTTCTGAACCGTGCCGTCCAGCTCGGTGCCCTCGATATCCAGCCGGATGCCGCCCAGCACAGCCGGATCGACCTTTGTTTTCAGGTCGATGGTCTTGCCGGTGAGCTTTTCCAGCTTTTCGTGCAGGCTCTTCACCTGCTGCTCCGTCATTGCCACTGCAGTGGTTGCCGCTGCTTCCAGAATACCGTGTGCCTGATTGTAGCGCACCCGGTAGGCCCGGGCGCAGCCGGGCAGCTCCCGCAGGGTGCCCTTCTCGCACAGGATCTTCAAAAAGTTCAGCACATAGAGGTGGACCCGATCCCGCAGCGCTTCGTCCAGCAGGCCGCAGCGCTCCTTTTTGGGGATGCTGGGGGTGCTGAGCAGATGCAGGTACTCCGGGCTTGCCTTAAAAAGCGCCACGGCCTCGTCCAGCTCGCCCAGAATGCGGGTCTCCAGCCCTTCCTCCGCTGCCAGGTCATACAGGCTTCCGCCGTACATCCTTGCTGTCTCGGTCATGATGCTTCACCCACGTTTTTGATAAATTCGTCGATCAGGTCCTTGTGGTCGGCTTCCTTGATCTCACGCTCGACCACCTTGGAGGCGATCTCCATGGCCATGCCGCCGATCTCGTCCTTTGCCTCGTTCACGGCCTTCTTGCGCTCCTGCGCAATGTCAGCTCCGCCTTCTGCTTCAGGGCAGCGGCCTGTGCACGGGCCTCGCCCACGATCTCTTCACTGCGGGCGGTGGCCGTTTTCTGGGCACGGGCAACGATCTGGTTGGCCTCGGCGCGGGCATTCTGCAGGTTCTGCTCGTACTCCGCTTTCATGGCCTCAGCCTCGGTGCGCAGCTTCTGCGCATCGGCGATCTGGCTGTCCGCCTTGGCCTTGCGCTCGGCGATCACCTTTTTGACCGGATTCAGCAGGAACTTTTTGAAGATGAGCAGCTGGATCATCAGGTTGCAGATCTGGGCCAGAAAGGTCCAGCCGTCCAGCGTGATCAACGCCTGGTACAGTTCCATAAGCGTCTCCTTTCATTCTTTTGTAAAAGGTTCCGCTTATGCCAGGAACTTCATAAACATGCCGGGTGCCAGGAAGATCAGCAGCAGGCCGGTAACAAAGCCGTAAATACCGGTGGTCTCGGAAAGTGCAACGCCCAGGATCAGGGTGCTGGTCACGTCGCTCTTGCACTCAGGCTGGCGGCCCACGGCCTCACAGGCAGCGGCGGCAGCGTTGCCTTCGCCGATACCGGGGCCGATACCTGCGATCAGTGCGCAGCCTGCGCCGATGCCGCAGCCTGCCAGGGCGATACCACGAGCAAGGTACTGAAAGTCAGTCATAAGTTTTGTCCTCCAAAAAGTTTTTGTTTTGGGAGATGCCGTTGTGAGGCTTAGTCCTCACCGGCAGCACGTTTGATGAAAATTGCGGTCAGGGTACAGAAGATGAACGCCTGAATGCAGCCGCCGAACCAGTCGAAATACAGGCCCGTAAAGGCCGGGATGCCGATCTGGAACAGCTGGATCTGGCTCAGGAAGCCGGGCAGCCAGCCGAAGATGACATGGCTCAGGCTTGCCAGCGCCCAGTACAGCAGTGTGGAAATGACAGTACCGGACAGGATGTTGCCAAAGTGACGGAACGCCATGCTGACGGGGGTCGAGATCTCCGACAGCACATTGATGGGTGCCATGATGAAGATCGGGTCCAGCAGGCCCTTCAGATAGGAAAGGATGCCGTTGGTCTTGATCTTGTAGTACATGATCAGCACAAACACCACAATGGCCCACGCAGCTCGGTGTTCAGGTCGGCCGTGGGGCTCCACAGGCCAATGACACTGATGAGGTTGCAGCCGATGCTCAGAGCGAAGATCGAGCCGATCAGGGGGATATACTTGTCAAAGTGATACCCCATGTTGTCGTGCACGAACTGATCCAGCCGCTCCACGATGAACTCGGCCGCGGCCTGCCGCTTTGAGACATTTTCCAGCTTGAGGTTGCTGCCCAGCCAGATGGCCAGGCCCGAAAGCAGCGCCATGACGATCCAGGTAGTGACTAGGGTCTGGGTGATCTTGAAATCGCCCAGCAGGGGGATATCAGTATGGATGGTATACAGGATCTTTGCGCCGTTCAGTTCCATTTGTTACGTTTCACCCCCTTCGTCACGGGGCTCAGCCTCCGGCTCCGGGGCGGGTTCGGGGTCGTCCTCCACAGAGACATCCACCGAGGGCCCGGCCGGTGCAAGGGGCTTGTACTTGCCGGTTATTTGCAGGTAGTAGATCGTAACACGGGGGAACAGCAAGGGCAGAACGCTGGCAAAGGGCTGGAAGCAGGGTGCCCCGATGGACACGATGATCCACACCGCCTGCAAAAGCATTCTGACGTTGTAGGAAGCTTGTAATGTGGCTTTGCGCCGCTTCTCATCCTGCTCGTCGATGACCTTCTGACACACGATGCAGATGCCCGCAAAGTTGCCGATGGCCACGGCTGCGCCGATGAGACTGCCCAGAACGACAGTGTAATCAAATTTCACCCAGCCAACCAGGTGCAGCGCCGCAAACACCACCCACAGGGCAGCGGTGCAGATGGCCGTGCCGCAGGCGATGCGCGTCAGCTCCTTTTTGGATTCCGGCTGTAGTTTCATAAAGGGGAACCTCCTGTGATGTTTACTGATGTGAGTTGAACCCCACCCGCTTCGGTTTTTCCTTTTTGGCGCGGTCCAGGTGTTCCTTGGCAAAATACCAGAAGTTCTGCGCCCCGGAGCAAGGCCCAGCAGGATGGCCGGCAGGAACACCCATTCCGGCCAGCTCCAGCTGTTCACCGCCCACCAGGCACCGCCCAGGCACATGACCAGCGGCAGCAGCATATTCAGGCCCAGCTGGGTCAGCCAGACAAGATCTTCCAGCGCCTTGTACCAGCCCTTCATGCGGTGTCGCCCTCCCTCTGTGCGCAGGCCCGAAACAGCAGCCCGCCGCACCCTTTCGCAATGGTTTCGCTCCGGTAAAGAAGCTCATATGGATAGTATAATTCAATTCACTGAACTTTTCAATCAATTTTCCACCGATTTTGGTAAAACTTCATAGTTCGTTCACACTAACGCCATAATTGTACGTCCACGGTGGAGTATGTCCGTCTCCGGCAGCATCAATACCAAAAATACGATAGGTTTCTTGTGCAAAACACAAAAAACCGCCCGGCTCATTTGAGAGCCGGGCGGCGGTTATCCTGGAAGTGCGGGGGTCAGCTGTCCTTGCGCTTGATCCACACCTGCGTGCCGTAGAAGGGATTGGCAGTGCCAAGGCACAGGCCCTGGTCGGTGGTGGCGAATACCCGCAGACCATGGTTGTAGGGGTCTCCAAAACCGTCCACGGTGATGGTCTGGAAGTTCACGCCGTCCCCCGAAACATACAGGTCAAAGCCCTGCTTTGCCTTGCGCATGTAGTTGAGCAGCCGGATGGCACTGGCAATGTTGCTGATCGTGATGTTTTTGAACACGAATTTGTAGGAAAACTTGATGGTCTGGGCCAGGGTGTCGGGGTTCCCATTGCCGTCGGGGTCCGTCGCCTGCAGTGCCTTCATCAGGGTCTTGAGGTATTCCCACTGGGTCTTCCACTGCGCGGGGGTGCGCGTCAGCAGGTTGCCATTGACGAACTGACCAATGCACTCCAGCATACTGCTGGTGTCAAAGGTACCCACATACAGCTTGCCATCGTACACCTGCATCCGCCAGATGTACTGGTTCTCGCTACGCCCAAAGCCGGACTTTAAACCAGAAAGGCTGCCGTTGGGGAACATTTTAGTGGCATTGCCCACCACAAGCTCCATGTTCTCGTCCCTGTCCATGCGGTACAGGTTCACCGACTGCTCCAGATTGGCGTTGATGAACCGGCAGTCCAGCCCGCCGCCAAACTGACCGTTGGCGTTCTTGCCGGTCTTGGCGAAAAGGATGCGCTCCAGCGCGATCTCTTCATCGTTGTACTCACCAATATAGAGGTGGTCGTTGTACACGATCAGGTTCGCCGCACCGGAGCGGGTACGTTCCGGGTCGATGCCGAAGGTGTAGCGGGCACCGTCCTTTTCCTGATCGCCCGCCACGGGTGTCCATGTGAAGGTGCCGTCCGCATTCTGGTCGCCCCGCACCAGTGCAAAGGACTGCATGGTGTTGTCGTCCGGCATATTGTCCTCGGTGCCGGTGCAGATGGAAACATACAGGCGGCCGTTGAACTCAGCCATATCCCAGATGCTGCCGCCGTAGATGCTGTCGGCGTAGTGATAGGCGGGGTAGTTGAACAGCTGTCGGAATCCGCAATCTGGGTAAAGCCTTTTCCGGGTCGGAGGAGATCAGCAGGCGGCGCTGCTCTTGCCGGTGGCGGCATCCATGGTCACGTTGCTGATGACCAGCTGATCCTTGTAGACACACATCCCGCGGATGCCCACGGAGATGCCCTGCTGGTAGGCTGCGGCATAATCCTGCACACTGTTCAGGCCGATATACACCGGCTTGCACTCGTCGGTGGCCGGGTCCACCTGCCAGATGCTGGGCAGAAAGCCGATGCCGCCGCCACCCACACTGCCACAGAAGTACAGCTTGCCGTGATACTCCAATGCGTTGCGGAACAGGGGTGTGTAACCGTTGTAGGAGCCGGACATCAACAGCCTGGTCTCGCCGGTCCTGGTGTTGATCTTCACCAGCACGCCCTTGGGCCGGCCGCCATCCTCCTCGGTCAGAAAGAAAGTGCCGTTGTAAAGGGCATCGAAGGTGGCGGCAAGCACCTTGTCGTCGTATTCGTCGCCCAGACTGCTCTTCATCAGGGAGAGGGTGTTGCCGATGGCGGCGTAGCAGGTGCCCACATACAGCCAGTCGCCGTAGCCGACCGCCGACCATGCGTAGTTCTGACCCCGATCACCGGCGTTGTAGGCGGCATCCTCCGGGTCAGTCACCACCGCCACCGCACCGTCTCCCAGATAATCCACGATGCCGTCTGCGGTTTTGACATCCTTTTCCGGGTGGGTGATCTTCTCAAATGTCTGGTCGTCCTTGCTGTAAAAGAAAGCGTTGCATTCGTCGAGAGGTTCCGGAGTGGTCAGTTCCTCCCAGCCATCGGCCTGCCCGACCGCCTCCGTGCCTTCTGCCGACACCGGAAGCTGCACCGGCAGAGCGGACAGCATCGCTGCTGCCAGCACGCCGCTGATGACACGTTTCCAGTTCATATCGTTCTCCTCATCCATTCTGCCATTTCTTCAAAAACAGGAAAAAGCTGTTAATGTTCTTCATTGTAGCACAGTCCTGCCGGAAGTGCAAAGGTGCCTTGCTGCTTTTTGCGGATGATCCTTGTAAAATTTGTGTAGAAGTCCGCAAAAAAGCCGCCCGGCTCCTGCGAACCGGGCGGCAAAAGGCAGACTTTTGAGAATGATTTACCAGAGATTTGCGGTCTCGTTATACAGGCCCTCGTAGCTCTTGGCGGAGAGGTCCCAGCTGAAATCGCATTCCATATCGTGCTTGACGAGGTTGTGCCAGTCCTCTTTGTTGTAGTAGCGATCCTGTGCACGGCAGCAGGCATCGTACAGCTCATGGGCGCTGTAACCGGCAAAGGTAAAGCCATTGCCCTCGCCCAGCGTGCAGTCATGGATGGAATCCCGCAGGCCGCCGGTCTCGCGGACGATGGGAGGCGTGCCGTAGCGGCAGGCCACCATCTGTGCCAGGCCGCAGGGCTCGCTCTTGGAAGGCATGATGAACACGTCTGCACCGGCGTAGATCTCCTGAGACAGTGCGGGCTCAAAGCCGATGTAGGTGCCCACGCGGCCCGGATGACGGGCGCACAGGTCAGAGAAGAAGGTCTCGTACTGGTTCTCGCCGCTGCCCAGAATGACCAGCTCGATACCGCGGTCCACCAGACCGTCGGCAACGCTCTGCACCAGGTCAAAGCCCTTCATGCCGACCATGCGGCTGACCATGGCAAAGACGGGGCTGCCGTCCTTGTGCAGGCCAAACTTGTCCTGCAGGGCCTCCTTGCACTTCGCCTTGCCCTCTTCAAAGTTGGTGACATCGTAGTTGAAGGGAATCTTGGGTCGGTGGCGGGGTTGTTGGCCTCCATATCGATGCCGTTCAGAATACCGCAGAGCTTATACTGCTTTTCCCGCAGCAGGGCATCCAGACCGTAGCTGAACCAGGGATCCAGGATCTCCTGTGCGTAGGTGGGGCTGACGGTGGTGATCTTATCCGCCGTCTCAAAGGCACCCTTCATAAAGTTGGCGCAGCCGTCGTATTCCACAATGTGCTGGTCACGGTGGCCGATGCCGCAGGTATCCTCCAGGATATCGGTGCCGTACTTGCCTGATATGCGATGTTGTGGATGGTGAAGATGGTCTTGATCCGGTTGAACTTATCCAGATGGCGGTAGTACAGGTTCAGGTAAACGGGAACCAGTGCGGTCTGCCAGTCGTTGCAGTTGATGATATCGGGGGTGAAGTCGATGTAGAACAGGGTCTCCAGCACAGCGCGGGAGAAGAAGGCGAAGCGCTCGCCGTCATCGTAAAAGCCGTACAGGCCGCGGCGCTTGAAGTAATACTCGTTGTCCAGGAAGTAGTAGGTCACGCCGTTGACCTCAGCCTTGAACAGGCCGCAGTACTGGCTGCGCCAGCCCACGGGCACCGAGTAGTTGGTGACATACTCCAGCTTGTCGCGCATTTTCAGGTCGCCGTACAGCGGCATGATGACGCGGGCATCCACGCCGTCCTTGACCAGAGCCTTGGGCAGAGAGCCTGCCACGTCGGCCAGACCGCCGGACTTGGCAAAGGGGGTCGCTTCCGAAGCGGCATACAGGATCTTCATAGTATTTCTCCTTTCCAGAAAAAAGGGCGGATACGCAAAGAGCGGGCGGGGGCGCAAAGGCCCCCGCCCCTCTTTGAGAGGGGCTACCGGGGAGGGGAGCCGCCCCTGTGAAAGTTTCAGTGTGTCAGGCTCAGACGGTGTGGTTCTTCTGAACATAGACCGGGAAGCTCTCGGTACCGGAGAGCTTCTTCTCGCAGTCACACGCACGTTCTTATCGGTGACAACGCAGTCCAGCTGAGCGCCTGGTTCCACAACGGTATCCTGCATCAGGACACAGTTTCTGACCACAGCACCCTTCTTGACGCGAACGCCGCGGAACAGCACGCAGTTCTCCACGGTGCCCTCAATGACACAGCCATCGGCCAGCAGGGAATTGCTGACGGAAGAGCCGTTGACGTAGCGCACGGGGTTGTCGTCACGGATCTTGGTGTAAACGGGGCTCTCTTTGGGGAACAGAGCGTTCAGGTTCTTCTCATCGATGAGCTTGAGGTTCTCATCAAAGTAGCTCTTCATGTCGCAGACATGGGCCACATAGCCGGTGTACTCCAGCGCACGGATGTTCAGGATGTTGACATTGTGGGCCAGAATGTCACGCTCAAAGTAGATCAGGCCGCGGGAGGTCGCATCCTTGACCAGCTTGATCAGGGTCTCGCGCTCCAGAACGTAGATGTTCAGGTCCAGGTTCTGGACACCGGAGCGGTAATCGTTGAACAGCAGCTCGGTCACACGGCCATCGGCATCCACAGTCAGGGTGTAGTTGTCGTTCTTGCGGCCCTCGGGGATCTCGGTCTTCTGGTAGGCGACGGTCACATCCGCGCCGCTTGCCTGATGGGCAGCCAGCAGGGCGTTGAAATCGTAGTTGATGGCGATGTTGGCATCGCTCATCACAACGTACTTCTCCTTCTGGTTCTCCAGGTAGCTCAGAATGGAACCCAGAGCCTCCACACGGCCGGAATAGATGCGCACGCCTTTTCTGCAAAGGGAGGCACGATGTTCAGGCCGCCGTGACGGCGGGCCATATCCCACTCACGGCCGGTGCCCAGATGATCCATCAGGGAGTGGTAGTTCTTGCGCACCACGATGGAGACATTGGAGATGCCGCAGTTTGCCATGCTGGACAGCATAAAGTCCACCATGCGGTAACGGCCTGCAAAGGGGATCGAAGCCATGGTGCGCTCAGCCACAAGCTCCGGTACGGTGTTATCATAGCTGTTGGGGAAAATGATGCCCAACGCATTGTTGTTCTGGCTCAGCATACTTCCTCGCCCTCCTTGACGGAATCAAATACTTTGGCACCCTCTTTTACGGTAGCGCCTGCGCCAACGGTAAGGCCGGTACCACATGTGCAATGGGGCCCTCGCCGCCGATCTTGGCACCGGCACCCACCACAACGTCCTCAGCCAGGATGCAGCGCTTGACCACGGCACCTGCCTTGACCACAACGCCATCCATCAGGACAGCATCCTCAACGGTAGCGCCCTCTTCCACGGTAACGCCTGCGCTCAGGACAGAGTGCTGGACGCGGCCATAGATCTGGCAGCCCTCGGTGATGAGGGAATCCTGCACCACAGCGCGGGGGCCGATCTTCTGGGCGGGCAGCACGGGGTTGCGGCTGTAGATCTTCCACTTCTTGTCGAAGATATCAATGCCGGAGTTTTCGGGGTCCAGCACTTCCATGTTGCTTCCCACAGGCTGTCGATGGTGCCCACGTCACGCCAGTAGCCGTTGAAGTGGTAAGCATACATCTTGCGGCCATCCCGCAGCAGGGCGGGGATGATGTTCATGCCAAAGTCGTTCTTGGAGTTGGGATCAGCCTCGTCCTCTTCCAGGTACTTCTTCAGCACATCCCAGTTGAAGATGTAAATGCCCATGGAAGCCAGGTTGGACTTGGGAACCGGGGGCTTCTCCTGGAACTCAGTGATCTTATCGTTCTCGTCTGCCACCATCAGGCCGAAGCGGGAAGCTTCCTTCCAATCGACCTCCATGACAGCCACGGAGAACTCCGCGCCCTTTTCCTTGTGGAAGCGCAGGAAGTCGGCGTAGTCCTGCTTGCAGATCTGGTCACCGGACAGGATGATGACGTACTCGGGATCATAGCTGTCGATGAAGCTGATGTTCTGGTAGATGGCGTTTGCAGTGCCTTGTACCAGTCGGTGCCCTTTGCCTGCTCGTAGGGGGCAGGGTGTGCACGCCGCCGTACAGGCGGTCCAGATCCAAGGCTGGCCGTTGCCGATGTACTCGTTCAGCTTCTGGGGCTGATACTGGGTTGCGATGCCCACAGTATCAATGTTGGAGTTGACGCAGTTGGACAGCGGGAAGTCCACGATGCGGTATTTGCCGCCGAACCCCACTGCAGGTTTTGCCGTTTTCTGTGTCAGCGCGTACAAGCGCGAGCCACGTCCGCCGGCAAGGATCATTGCCACAATTTCTTTTGCCATAGCTTTATTCTCCCCTTTTACACATTTCCGGATTTATTGGATTTGGAAATGGTTTGACTGTGTTGTGCGGATGCGCCCCGGTCACTCCTCGGTCTTGGCAGCCTTTTTGGCGCGGGGCTTGCGGGCAGGCTTTTCGGCTGCCGCAGGGGCAGCTTCAGCGGGCTCGGCTTTGGGTTTGCGGCCCCGCTTGGCGGGTGCCTTTTCCGGTGCGGCAGCGGCTTCTGCCTTGGGCTTCCGGCCGCGCTTGGCCGGGGCCTTTTCCGGTGCAGATTCCGCTTCTGCCTTTGCCTTGCGGGTGGAGGTCTTTTTGGGCTTTTCCTCCTTCACGCAGGCTCAGCCTTGGCGGTCTTCGTGGTCTTGGCGGCTGTCTTCTTGGCAGCGGTCTTTTTCACGGTCTGGGCCGTCTTGGCCGGATCTGCTGCCTTGCGGGTGCGCTTGGTGGGCACCTCAAAATACAGGGTGCTCATGGGCGGCAGGGTGATGGTAATGCTCTGCTCAAAGCCATGCAGGGGCTTCTTGTGGGTGCGCACGGACTTGTTATGGACCGCGCCGGAACCGCCGAAGGCCTCGTCATCGCTGTTCAGCACTTCCTTGTATGTACCTGCACGGGTGCGCCCAGGGTATAGCCCTCGCGCAGGACGGGGTTGAAGTTGCAGACCACCAGGATCTGCTTGCCGCTTGCGCCTTGCGCAGGAAGGCGACCACGCTCTGCTTGGAGTCATCGGGCACGATCCACTGGAAGCCCTCCCAGCTGTAATCGATCTGCCAGAAGGCGGGGTGCTCTTTATAGAAGGCGTTCAGGGTCTTGACGTAGTTCTGCAGCTCGGTGTGCTTGTCGTAGTCCAGCAGCATCCAATCCAGCTGCTTTTCCTCGTTCCACTCCGTGAACTGGCCGAACTCCTGCCCCATGAACAGCAGCTTCTTGCCGGGGTGGGCCATCATGTAGCCGAAGAAGGTGCGCAGGTTGGCAAACTTTGCCTCGTACTCGCCCGGCATCTTGTTGATCAGGCTGCCCTTGCCGTGCACCACTTCATCGTGGCTGATGGGCAGCACAAAGTTTTCGCTGAAGGCATAGAAGAAGCTGAAGGTGACCTTGTTGTGGTTGCCCGCGCGGAAGAGCGGGTCGGTCTTCATGTAGCTGAGCATGTCGTTCATCCAGCCCATGTTCCACTTGAAGTTGAAGCCCAGGCCGCCGTCGCTGGCCGGTTTGGTGACCATGGGCCATGCGGTGGACTCCTCCGCGATCATGCACTTGTGAGGGTGGCGGCCAGAACCGTATCGTTCAGCTTGCGCAGGAAAGCCACTGCTTCCAGGTTCTCCTTGCCGCCATCCTTATTGGGCTCCCATTCGCCCTGCTTGCGGTTGTAATCCAGATACAGCATAGAGGCCACGGCATCCACGCGCAGACCATCGATGTGGTACTGCTCCAGCCAGTACAGAGCGCTGGAGATCAGGAAGCTCTGCACCTCGCTGCGGCCGAAGTCGAACACCATGGTGCCCCACTCCTTATGCTCGCCGCGCTTGGGGTTGGGGTCCTCGTAGCAGGCCTCTCCGTCAAAGTTGTACAGGCCGAAGCCATCCTTTGGGAAGTGGGCGGGCACCCAGTCCATGATGACACCGATGCCGGCCTCATGCATCTTGTCCACAAAGGCCATGAAATCCTTGGGGGTGCCGTAGCGGCTGGTGGGGGCAAAATAGCCCGTGACCTGGTAGCCCCAGCTGCCGTCGAAGGGATACTCCATCACGGGCAGCAGCTCCACATGGGTGTAGCCCATCTCCCGGATGTAGGGGATCAGCTGGTCGGCCAGCTCGGAATAGTTATAGGGAACCTTCTCGTCCTTCAGCTTCCAGCTGCCCGCGTGCATCTCGTAGATGTTCATCGGGCCGTTGATCACGTCCGCCTTTTTCTGAGCAGTCTGCCAGGCATCATCGTGCCAGGCAAAGCCGGTGATATCGTAGACCTTGCTGCCGTTGGAGGGCCGGGTCTCCGCGTGGAACGCATAGGGGTCGGCCTTGTAGATCAGGTCGCCGCCCCGGGTGGTCACACAGTACTTGTAGACATCGTATTCCTTTACGCCGGGGATGAACAGCTCCCAGACAGAATCCCCATCCACTTTGCGCATCGGGTGGCTGCCCGGCTTCCAGCTGTTGAAATCGCCCACCACACTGATGGCGGTTGCATGGGGTGCCCAAACACGGAACACCACACCGGACTCTCCGGCGCGAGTCTCAAGGTGTGCACCAAAGTAACGGTATGCTTCGCAGTTGTTGCCCTGCTTGAACAGATAAATCGGCAGATCCGAGGGATCTTTCTGGATCTTTTCTTCCGTCGGTCTCATAAACAGCTCCTCCCCGTACAGGCCGCAGTGAGCCTATACCTTTGTACTCTCTTATATTAAAGAATTTTGTCCGATTTTTCAAGGGCTTTCCGTCAAAATCTACCATAATCTTTTCGTCAATATTTTTCCATTGTGGTCAACTTATCTAATTTTACACAAGAATTCTCGGCAAACCTTACAGAATATAGGGCAAAAAGAAAGACCCGCCTCATTTTTCCTGCAAATCCAGGAAACTGAAGCGGGTGCTTTTTCAAATTTTTCCGTGTGCTATGCGGTTCAGCCTACAACGTAAACGTTGACCTGAATGGCTCCGTTGATGACCGACTCTGCGTAGGTCTCATAGAACAGATCCACCAGGATCTGGCCCTTCTGCACCGCGATACCGGTATCGGTGGCAACGGCATAACCGTAAACAAAGCTGCCGTCCGTGGAAGTGATGTACAGCAGCGTGCCATAGGGGATGACGCTGGGGTCAACGGCAACGGTGCCGTAGCCCAGGCCCAGGCCCGACGAGCCCTTGCCCGTGCGGGAATAATAGCCCGTGGCCTTGCCGGTGAGAACCTGGCTGTACGAGGCGGGGGCGTTGGTGGTGCCGTCCGGCCCGGTCAGGGGAGAAACGGGCGCACCGGCACCATAGGTCTTGATGACATGGTCGGTGGACTCCACCGTGGTGGTCACATCCACCACCATGCTGTTTTCCAGCTCGCCGTCCACATACTTTTCGCGGGTGGTCACGGTCTGCTGGCCCTCCGCCCCATGCTGCAGGGTGGTGGCCCGGCCGGTGTTGCGGAAGTACAGGCTGGTGTAGATATACTGGGTGTCATAGGGGATGGTCTGGGTCTCCACCTTGTCCTGGTAGTCCACCCGGTGCACCGTGATCTCACTGCCCACAGTGACCAGCTGATCCAGCGCAGGCTCGGTATAGTCATCTGCCTCCAGGGTGATGCCGGCGCGCTCCAGCGCATCGGCAACGGTGCCAAAGGCCATCTTCACCGGGTACTCCTGCCGTCGGCCTGAATGTTCACGGTGAAGGCCCGCTCAATGTTCAGGGTGGCAAGATTGCCGCTGAACGCGGTGTAGTAAACGTGGTCGCCTCTTCAGCCTCAATGCCGGAAAGGCTCATGACGCGGGCAGGGTCAGTCTCACTGCTGACCACCAGCTGACGCGCACCATCGGAGTCGGTGACGTAGGTCAGCCGCAGATTCGCGGCGGTCACGGCCAAAGTGAACACAAGGCTCACTGCCATGACGCAGAACGCCAGCACACGGGGTGTGACCGCACGAGCGCGGTCAGACAATGCTTTTTGAAATTTGACGGAAGCGATACGAGACAACTCCTCTCTTTTCATCATTTTGGAATGCGGCGGGCTCTTCCTTTGCCCGCATAGCGCAGGGCATTTTTCCCTGCAAAGGGCCGTCTTTTTATACGGCGTTTTACTTCCTGAGAAATAAAATTTAGACGCTCCAACGTGTGTATGATCCGTTGAGCGGGCACTATTTTAGCAGACGACGGCCCATTTGTCAAATCCGCGTGATTCAGTTTGACAATTGCTTCACATAGTTTTTTGTGCAATCTGCACATTGTTTTCCCTGATTCAGAATGATTTCGGGCGTTTCCTTCTGAAATTTTCCAAAAAAATTGGTCGTATTCGTTCATAATTTTTTAACATTTCAAGTCTGTTTCCAGGGGAGAAATCGCCGGGTTCTTTTGCACATTCCGGCGCATCAATCATGCGTAATCCGACATTTTGCGGCACAAATTCCCCGCTGTTTTCCTGCCGGAAATAACGGGGAGTTTCTCCGCAGTTTCTGTCAAAAACCGGCTTCCAGCAAAATGCCGAAAGGTAAAAAACGCCATAAAAAAAGACCACACTTCCGCACCCTGCCGCAAACCGGTACAATGGGGTCAAAACAAAGAAAGGAAGGTTTTTATGCAGATCAAGATCACTCCCCACACGCTGGGCGGTACCGAATTCACAGCCCAGCCCGCCCGGCTGCACCTGGGCGCACAGAACGCCGAGGGCGTGGACCGGCTGGTGTTCAGCTGCCTGCGGAATGGGCCGGGTGCAGCGTCACCCTGCACATCCGCCACAGCGACGGCACCCTTGCCGCACCCCTTGTGCTGGATGCAGCGCACAGCGCGCCCGTGGGCCGCAGCTTCACGGACTGGCCCGCCGGGCAATGGATGCTGGCCGCCACCGACGGCAGCGGCTATACCGCTTACACCCGCCCGGCCGGTACGATGTCTACGACATTCTGCCCACCGACGGCACCGAGGAGGAGCCCAGCCCCTCGGTGTACGAACAGTTCATCGCCCAGGTATCGGGGCAGGCCGATGCAGCGGTGCAGGCGGCCCAGAACAGTGCCG
>ENA-OQIO01000763-OQIO01000763.1-human-gut-metagenome-genome-assembly--contig:-NODE-763-length-16506-cov-4.013066_pt1 | contig 16506 bp, 25 predicted proteins | sample MGYA00242573_ERZ504737 | MGnify/ENA primary metagenome ERZ504737 (study PRJEB26092, sample SAMD00036203) | human gut metagenome | host: Homo sapiens | study: EMG produced TPA metagenomics assembly of...
CTGGCGGGCCGTGCCAACGCCCCCCGGCTGCTGACCGGCCCCGAGGGCTTGAAGGAGCTGGCCGCCATGGAAGGCCCCGATGTGGTGCTGAACAGTGTGGTGGCATCGCCGGTCTGGGTGCCAGCCTGACCGCCATTGAGAGCGGCCATGATCTGGCCCTTGCCAACAAGGAGAGCCTTGTCACGGGCGGCCACCTGGTGACCCAGGCCGTGGCAAAGCACGGCGTGAAGCTGCTGCCTGTGGACAGCGAGCACTCCGCCATATTCCAGTGCCTGCAGGACAAGGAGAGCGCCAAGAGCCTGACCAAGATCCTGCTCACGGCCTCCGGCGGCCCCTTCTTCGGCATGAAGACCGAGGAGCTGCGGGGCAAGACCAAGGCCGATGCCCTCAAGCACCCCAACTGGAACATGGGTGCCAAGATCACCATCGATTCTGCCACCCTGATGAACAAGGGCCTGGAGCTGATCGAGCAGTCTGGCTGTTCGGCCTGCCCCCCGAGAAGACTCCAGATCGTGGTGCAGCGCCAGAGCATTGTCCACTCTGCCGTGCAGTACAGCGATAACTCCATCATTGCCCAGCTGGGCGTGCCCGATATGCGCATCCCCATCCAGTACGCCCTGACCTACCCGGCCCGTGTGCCCGGTGTGGTGCCCGAGCTGGACTTTACCACCCTGAAGCTGCTGACCTTCGATGTGGCCGACGAGGAGACCTTCCGCTGCCTGGCTGCCTGCAAAAAGGCCATCAAGAAGGGCGGTCTGGGCCCCTGCGCCGCCAACGGTGCCAATGAGGAGGCAGTCAAGCTCTTCCTCGAGGATAAAATCGGCTTCCTCGATATCGGCCGTCTGGTGGAGGCTGTTGTGGACAGCGACAGCTTTGGCGGCGATTACACCCTGGCCGATGTGTATGAGTGCGACAAGATGGCCCGCGCCTTTGTGAGAGCGCACCTGTAAGGAGAACTGATGTCTTTTATTGTCACCTTTATTGCTGCGGTGTTCGTGTTCAGCGCCGTGATCGCCATCCATGAGTTCGGCCACTTCATGGTGGCAAAGCTCTGCGGCGTGCAGGTCAACGAGTTCTCCATCGGCATGGGGCCGGTGCTGTGCAAGCGGGTGCGCAAGGGCACCCAGTACAGCATCCGTGCCCTGCCCGTGGGCGGCTTTGTGGCGCTGGAAGGGGAGGAAAGCCCCGAGAGCAAGCAGGCGGAGGAACGGTCAAACCCCTCAGCCGCCGATGGCGGCAGCTCCCCTGATAGGGGAGCCCTTGGCATAGCGGAGACTTCCCCCGAGGAGGAAAAGCCTGCTGGTATTCCTCTGAATGAGGCCCCTGTCTGGCAGCGTGCCCTCATCATGCTGCGGGTGCCGGGATGAACTTTGTGCTGGGCTTTGTGGTCATGGCCATCCTCATCACGGCCCAGAACGAGCCCATCACCAGCAAGGTCCTCTATCAGGTGGAGGAAAACGCCCTCTGCGGTCAGACCGGCCTGCAGGCAGGGGATAAGATCCTTGCGGTGAACGGCCGCCGCTGCTTTGTGGCAAACGATATCCTCTATGAACTGATGCGCACCGAGGACTACACCGCCGATTTCACCGTTCTGCGGGACGGCAAAAAGGTGGAGCTGCCCGGTGTGCAGTTCGACACCTGGCAGGATGACAAGGGCGAGACCCACATGAGCCTGGGCTTTACGGTCTACGGCATCAAAAAAACACCGCTGAACGTGCTGAAAGAGGCGGGCAACAGCGTGCTCTACTACGGGCGCATCATCTTTGCCTCCCTCTCCGACCTGCTGCGGGGGCGGGAGAGCATCAACGACCTCTCCGGCCCGGTGGGCATCGTAACGGCCATCGGGCAGGCCGCCAGCTACGGCTGGCAGGACCTGCTGGAGCTGCTGGTGCTCATCACCGTGAACCTGGGCATCTTCAACCTGCTGCCCTTCCCGGCGCTGGACGGCGGCAAAGTGGTGTTCCTGCTCATTGAGGGCGTGACCGGCCATGCCGTGCCCGAAAAGATCCAGAGCGGCCTGACCGTGGTAGCCTTTGCGCTGCTGTTCGGCTGATGATTTTTGCAACTTACAACGATATCCTCCGGCTCATTACCGGGGCAATGTGATACGGAAAGGAAAACGACCATGCGGCAGCTGAAACGAGAAGTAAAGATCGGCAATGTGACCATTGGCGGCAACAACCCCATTGCGGTGCAGACCATGCTGAATGTCCCCGTGGAGGACATGAGGCAACGTTGCCCAGGCAAAGCGCTGTGAGGCGGCGGGCTGCCAGATCCTGCGTGTGACCTGCCCCAGCGCGGCGGATGCCAAGTGCATCGAGGCCGTGAAGAACGCGGTGAACATCCCCATCGTGGCGGATATCCACTTTGACTACAAGGCCGCGCTGGCCTGCGCCGACGTTGGTGTGGACAAGATCCGCATCAACCCCGGCAACATCGGTGACGATGACCGGGTCAAGGCCGTGGTGCAGGCCTGCCAGCAGAAGAACATCCCCATCCGCATCGGTGTGAACGGCGGCAGCCTGGAAAAGCACATCCTGCAAAGTACGGCGCGCCCGTGCCCGAGGCTATGGTGGAAAGCGCCCTGTACCATGTCCGCCTGCTGGAGAAGTTCGATTTCAACAACATCGTCATCTCCATCAAGAACTCCAACGTGCCCCGCATGATGGAGGCCTACCGCCAGCTGAGCGCTGTGACCGATTACCCCCTGCATGTGGGCGTGACCGAGGCCGGTACTTACCAGATGGGCCTGCTCAAGAGCGGCATGGGCATCGGCGGGATGCTGCTGGAGGCATCGGCGATACCATCCGCGTCTCGCTGGCCGCCGAGCCTGAGAAGGAAGTGGAAGCAGGCTACAACATCCTGCGCGCCGTGGGCTTCCCCGTGGCCGGCCCCGAGGTCATCACCTGCCCCACCTGCGGCCGCACCCAGTACCCCTGCACCGAGATCGCCAACGAGGTGGAAAAGCGCCTGCAGGGCTATAAGAAATCCATCAAGGTGGCCGTGATGGGCTGCGTGGTCAACGGCCCCGGCGAGGCCCGCGAAGCCGATATCGGCATTGCAGGCGGCAAGGGCGAGGCTGTTCTCTTCATCCACGGCCAGCCCATCAAGAAGCTGACCGGGGATAATATCCTCGACCAGTTCATGGAGGAGATCTATAAGATCTGAGAGGAAATAAACCCCACCGTCATCCCTACGGGATGCCACCGCCCCTAATAGGGGCGGCCTTGGCAAAACTGGAAAGCTTTACGCCATGCCAAGGGCCCCCCTATTAGCGGGGGCTGGCACGCGAAGCGTGACTGGGGGGTTAAGCAGGGAGACCACTATGCCCTTAGAAAACAAACTTGGTTTGACCGACGAGGCCGCGCTGGCCCGGGCTGAGGAAAAGATCAGCAAGACCAAAGCGCTGGAGCTTTACGACACCGGCCTGCTGGATGCATTCCCGGTGGGGACATTTGCGGGCCTGCAAAAGATCCACGGCTATCTGTTCGGCGAGATCTACCCCTTTGCCGGGCAGATGCGCACCGTGAACATTGCCAAGGGCAATTTCCGGTTCGCACCCGTCATGTATCTGGCTGCGGCGCTGGAAAGCATCGACCGGATGCCCCAGTCCACCTTTGATGAGATCATCGAGAAGTATGTGGAGATGAATGTGGCCCACCCTTCCGGGAAGGCAATGGCCGCAGCACCCGCATCTGGCTGGACTGCATCCTGAAAAAGGAGCTGCATCAGGTCATTGACTGGAGCCGTGTGGACAAGTCGGATTACCTGCTTGCCATGGAGCGCAGTCCGGTGAAGGATGTGGAGATCAAGGCCCTGCTCCGTGCAGCCCTCACAGACCGGATCACAGACCGGCTGGTCTATATGAAGGGCATCGACGCAAGCTATCATTATGAGGGCTATCACGTCTTTAGGACGGAAGATTTGTAAAGGAGTAACCCATCGTGACACCACTTGTATCTCAGCTATGGCCGCAGTTCATGGCGGACCCGGATTTCGCGGCCAGCTTCGGGCGCGTGATCGTGGAGCATGCCCGGATGCTGCGGCAGGAGCGGCAGGTCGTTTTTACCCTGCGCAGTGCCGCCCCGCTGGACAAGGGGCTGTGCGCCCGGCTGCTGGCTCCCTGCAGCCGGATTATGAGGGCTTTGAACTGAAGATCGACAACCTCTTCGGCTATGCCGCGCTGGACGAAGCCGCCCTGCGGGAGCTGATGGAGGAGATGAAGCGGGACGGCATCCCCATCAACGGCTTTCTGGACCGGTGCCGGATCACCATCACCGGCCAGAACATCACGGTGGGGGTCTGCCACGGCACCAAGTTTTGCAGGAGATGGAGTTTGAGCGCCTGCTGGCGGACCGCGTTGCCGCCCACACCGGTGTCAGGCCCAAAGTCACCCTGACAAGCGCGGTGGGCGAGGCCGAACAGCGTCAGATGGAGGAAAAGCTGGAGCGCAAGATCGCCCCGCCGGTGGTCAAGTTCGAGAAAAAGAACACCGCCCCCTCCATCAAGGTGGAGGGCCTTGACCTGACCGACAAGCCCGTGACCATTTTCCACGGCAAGATGTTCACCCCAAAGAACCTCACCCCCCTCAAGGACCTGGGCGGCGAGGGCGGCAAGTGCGTGATCTGGGGCGATGTGTTCTTTACCGAGGTCAAGGGCAACTACCGCAAGATCTACACGGTGTCCATCACCGATTACACCGGCTCCATCAACCTGAAGATCCGCGCGCAGGAAGGGGAGGACTGCTCCAAGTGGGAGAACATCGCCAAGGGCACCACCCTGCTGGTGCGCGGCGACTGCACCTACGACAAGTACGAGCACGACTACATCGTTTACCCCTACGATGTCCTGTTCGTGGAGCGGAAAAAGCGGGAGGACAACGCCCCGGAAAAGCGGGTGGAGCTTCACCTGCATACCAAGCTGTCCAGCATGGATGCCTTCTGCGACCCGGGCGGCATCGTCAAGCTGGCCCACCGGATGGGCCACCCTGCCATTGCCATCACCGACCACGGTGTCTGTCAGGGCTACCCGGAGGCCATGCTGGCCACCGACGAGATCCACAAGAGCGACCCGGAGTTCAAGCTGATCTACGGCTGTGAGGCCTACTTTGTGATGATATGGTGCCCTGCGTCTACGGCGTGAAGGACCAGCCGCTGGACGGCGAGTTCTGCGTGTTCGACACCGAGACCACCGGCCTGGACCCCGGCGTGGAGTACCTGACCGAGATCGGCGCGGTGATCGTGCGGAACGGGGAAGTGGTGGAGGAGTTCGACACCTTTGTCAAGCCGGGCAAGCCCATCACCCCCAAGATCACCGAGCTGACCGGCATCACCAACGAGATGGTGGCCGATGCCCCCGGGGAGAAGGAAGCGCTGGAAGCCTTTCTCCGGTTCGCGGATGGCCGCATCCTGGTGGCCCACAATGCCCATGCGTTCGATATCCGCTTCCTGAAAGCCGCCGCCAAGCGCAGCGGCATTTCCTTTGAGCCGACCTATATCGACACCCTGACCATGGCACAGGCCATGTATCCGGGCCTGCACAACTACAAGCAGGGGACCATCAACAAGCATCTGGAGCTGCCCAGCTACGAGGCCCACCGCGCCTGCGAGGACTCCGCCGCGCTGGGCCGCATCTTCTGCGTCATGCTCAGTGACCTTGCCGAGAAAGAGGTCACCACCGTGGAGGGCATCAACACCGGTCTGGGCGGCAACCGGGAGGTGCTGAAAAAGAAGTACTTCCACCTCATCATTCTGGTCAAGAACCAGATGGGCCTGAAGAACCTGTACAAGATCGTGAGCGAGGCCCACGTCAACTACTTCTTCAAGAAGCCCCGTGTGCCCCGCAGCCTGCTGAACAAGTACCGCGACGGCCTGATCCTGACCAGCGCCTGCGAGGCGGGCGAGCTCTACCGTGCCGTTGTGGAGGGACGTTCCTACGAGGAACTGAAGAAGATCGCCTCCTACTACGACGTGCTGGAGATCCAGCCCCTGGGCAACAACGAGTATATGGTGCGGGACGGCAAGGTGGAGAGCGAGGAAGTCATCAAGGACTTCAACCGCACCATCATCCGGCTGGGCGAGGATCTGCACAAACCGGTCATCGCCACCGGCGACGTGCACTTTACCGAGCCGGAGGATGCCATCTACCGCACGGTGCTGCAGGCGGGCAACGGCTTCAAGGATGCGGACACCCAGCCCCCGCTGTTCTACCGCACCACGGAGGATATGCTGAAGCAGTTCAGCTACCTGCCCAAGGAAAAGGCCTACGAGATCGTGGTGACCAACCCCCGCAAGATCGCGGCCACCATCGACAACAACGTGCGGGCCATCCCCCGCGGCACCTACCCGCCCAGCATCGAGGGTGCGGAGCAGCAGCTGCGCGATGCCACCTGGGAACACGCCAGGCGGGATTACGGCGACCCCCTGCCCAAGATCGTGGAGGACCGCCTGAAAAAGGAGCTGGACTCCATCTGCGGCCACGGCTACGCGGTTCTGTACGTCATTGCCGTCAAGCTGGTGGCCTACTCCAACGCGGGCGGCTATCAGGTGGGCAGCCGTGGCTCGGTGGGCTCCTCTGCCGTGGCCCACTTCTCCGGCATTTCGGAGGTCAACAGCCTGCCGCCCCACTACCGCTGCCCCAAGTGCAAGTACAGTGAGTTCATCACCGACGGCAGCGTGGACGATGGCTTTGATCTGCCTGACAAGGACTGCCCCCACTGCGGCACCCGGATGCTGGTGGACGGCCACGACATCCCCTTTGAGACCTTCCTGGGCTTCTACGGCGACAAGGAACCTGATATCGACCTGAACTTCTCAGGCGAGTATCAGTCCAACGTCCACCGCTATACCGAGGAGCTGTTCGGCAAGGCCAATGTGTTCAAGGCGGGCACGGTGTCCGGCATTCAGACAAGACCGCCTACGGCTACGTCAAAAAGTATCTGGAAGCCCGCGGCAAAACCGTCAACCACGCTGAGGAGAACCGCCTGACCCTGGGCTGCACCGGTGTCAAGCGCACCACCGGCCAGCACCCCGGCGGCATGGTGGTTGTGCCCGATACCTACGAGATCTACGATTTCTGCCCCATCCAGCACCCGGCGGATGATGTGGCGGGCGGCCTGCTCACGACGCATTTCGAGTTCAAGTACCTCCACGACACCCTGCTCAAGCTGGATGAGCTGGGCCACGATATGCCCACCTTCTACAAGTATTTTGAGGAATACACCGGCATCCCTGTGGACAGCATCCCCATGAACGACCCCCGGGTGTACAGCCTGCTCACCAGCCCGGAGGAGCTGGGCGTGACCCCGGAGCAGATCGACAGCCAGACCGGCACCTTCGGCATCCCGGAAATGGGCACCAACTTCGTGCGCGGAATGCTGGTGGAGGCCCGGCCCCGGAACTTTTCGGAGCTGATCCAGATCTCGGGCCTGTCCCACGGCACCGATGTCTGGACCGGCAACGCCGATGAGCTGATCCGCAGCGGCACCTGCACCATCGCGGAGGTCATCGGCTGCCGTGACAGCATCATGCTCTACCTGCTGCGCAAGGGGCTGGAGCCAAAGATGGCCTTTGATATCATGGAGGCGGTGCGTAAGGGCAAGGTGGCCAAGGGCGGCTTCAAGCCCGGCTGGGAGGAAGCCATGCGGGAGCACGAGGTGCCGGACTGGTACATCGAGTCCTGCCGCAAGATCAAGTATATGTTCCCCAAGGCCCACGCTGTGGCCTACCTGATGAGCGCCATCCGGCTGATGTGGTTCAAGCTCTACCGCCCGGCAGAGTTCTATGCCGTTTACTTCACCGTGCGCGGCGATGATATCGACTATGAGGCCGCTGTGGGCGGTGCGGCTGTGGCCCGCGCCACATGGAGGCGGTGAAGCGCCGCTGAAAGAGGAGAAGAACGCCAAGGACGAGGACGTGCTGGTCAGCCTGCAGCTGGTCAACGAGATGCTCTCCCGCGGGTATGCGTTCCTGCCCATCGAGCTGGGCAAGAGCCGGGGCAACAAGTATATCGTGGAGGATGGCAAGGTGCGCCTGCTTCTGTGCCCTGAAAGGCGTGGGCGGCACTGCCGCCGCCTCGCTGGAGCGTGCCACCATCAACGGGCAGGAGTATATCTCCGTGGAGGAACTCCAGCAGGCCACCGGTGTGACCAGTGCCGTGCTGGAAAGCCTGCGCACCGCCGGTGTGCTGGCAGACCTGCCCGAAAGCAGCCAGGTGAGCTTCTTCTGACCCCTTATGCAACAAAAAATCCCCTGCCAATATCCGGCAGGGGATTTTTGTGTTGTGTGGTGCAGCCTTTACGCTTCCTTTTCCATCGCGGCCAGCGGGGTCAGGTACTCCTTGCAGCACTCCTCGTACATGAGGGAGTATTCCTTGCTGGGGTTGTGGTGCATCAGGCTCTTGAGGGTGTGGGAATCGTAGTCATCGCCCTCGCTGGTGCCCACCAGACGGGCCGCCACGTTGGAGCAGTGGTCGGAGATGCGCTCCACATTGTTCAGCACATCCAGGAACACCACGCCGGTATCAATGGAGCAGATGCCGTCCTTCAGGCGCTTGATGTGGCCGTCGCGGAGCTTCTCCACCAGAATGTCGATGACCTCTTCCAGCGGCTCCACCTGACGGGCCAGCGCGATGTCATCGTTCTCAAAGGCATCGTTGGTGCGGGTCAGGATCTGCTCCAGCGCGGAATCCAGCAGCTGCAGCTCGTTCTTGCAATGTCGCTGAAGGAGGCCTCTTTCTCGTAGAGCTCCACAGCCTTTTCCTGAATGTTCACGGCGTAGTCGCCGATGCGCTCGAACTCGGTGACAAAGTTCAGCAGCTCGGTCACGGCGTGGCTCTCGTCGTCGCCCAGCTCCTGGTCAGTCATCTTGATGAGGTAGTTGGAAATCTCCACCTCCATCCGGTCGATGAGATTCTCCCGCACATTGATGGCGCTCACCACGTCCTCATCCATCTTGAGCAGCAGGGGAGTGGAGAGGCTGACGTTGCGGGCGGCACGGCGGGACATCTTGACCACGGCGCTCTTGGCCTGCTGCAGGGCCACGGCCGGGCTCTTGAACAGGCGCTCGTCCAGCACAGGCATACTCATCTCCTGTGCTTCCTCGGCACTGTTGGGCACGGTGAGCATGGCCAGCTTGGAGAGCACACTGCTGAAAGGCAGGAACAGCAGCATGGCCGCCACACTGGAAAGGGTGTGGATGTTTGCAATGGTGCTCTTGTTCATCACATCGCCCCACACCGGGATGCCGATGGTGTACCGCACGGCGTAAATGGCAGCCAGCAGCACAAAGCTGCCGATGATGTTGAAATACAGGTGGATCAGGGCGGCGCGCTTGCGTCCTTGGAGGAGCCGCCGATGGTCAGCAGCGGGGTAAAGGCGGTGCCGATGTGGGCACCCAGAATGATGGGGATGGCGCTGCCAAAGGTGACAAGGCCGGTGCTGGACAAGGCCTGCAGGATACCCACCGAGGCCGAGGAGGACTGGATGATGACGGTAACGACCATGCCCACCAGCACGCCCAGCATGGGGTTGGTCATGGTGACGAACAGCTCCTGAAAGGCTGCGCTCTCCCGCAGAGGGGACACGCCGGTGTCCATCAGGCTCATGCCCGTGAACAGGATGCCGAAGCCCAGCATGATCTGGCCGATGTTCTTCTTTTTGGCGTTGCGCAGGAACACATAAAAAATGCAGCCGACAAATGCCACCACCGGCGCAAACGTCTTGGGCTGGATGAGGGTCAGCAGAAGGCTGTCACCCGAGATATCCGCCATGCGGATGAGCTGGCCGGTGACCGTGGTACCAATGTTTGCACCCATGATGACACCCACCGACTGCGTCAGGGTCATAATGCCAGAGTTGACAAGGCCGACACAGATGACGACTGTGCCTGCGGAGGACTGGATCACGCCGGTGATGAGGGTGCCGAAAATGACACCCTTGATGGTGGAGGAGGTCAGCTTCTGCAGCACGCCCTGCATCTTGCCGCCCGCCAGCTTTTCCAGGCCGGCACCCATGATCGACATACCATAGAGGAACAGCGCAATACCGCCCAACAATGAGGTGATGTGTGTGATATCCATCTCGATACTCCTAAAAACTTCCTTTTGCTCTTAAAACAAACCAAGGACGGCCGCCCGGGGCTTCCTGCCTGAACGCCGTCCTTTTTATTATAGCATTGAACTCCCCCGGACAACAAGCGTTATTTTACATGTTTTTTGCATTTTTACTGCATTTCCGCGCCGCTTTGTCCTTTTGTCAACTGTTCTTTTCTTATATTTTACAGGTATTTTACATTTGAACTTTCCCTGCGCGCTCCTGGCATGTTTCCGGGAACTGCCGGGAATATGTCATGCGGCCTCGTCCAGCTCCTCCATGGCCTCCCGCACCGTGTCTGCCGAGAAGAGGAACACCCCGCCCCGGGTATAAACCTCCACATGGCCGCCTACAGATCGGATCTCGTACTCACTCATGGTGTTCCCTCCTGTTCCTGCGGCCCGCCTCCGGGCCGCTCCTGTTTTGTTCGACAAGAGGAGTATACCAGATGCGGGGTACGATAAGGAGGACTTTCAGGAGCGGGCATGAAAAAACCTCTGCATCGGCGGAAACCCTTTGCAGAGGTTTTCAAATCATCAGGCGGGCATGTGATCGCTCCGCTCGCTTCGCACGATGCCGAGGAAGGGCGGAACGCTTGCACGCTGCTGGCCCTTTTCGCGAGCCTTTTTCAGCTGGTACTCATGGCTGGCAACAGCATCAATAAAATCACGCTCTTTTTGTGTTGCATGATAATAATCGGTGTTGAAACGCTTGCAGACGGAAAACAGGGTATCAAGATAATCCATCGTTTCATCCGACATGGGTGCGACCTGCAGTTCGATTTCGTGATTTGCCATAATAACCCCTCCTGTTCTCAGGATAAATAGGTGCTGAAGATCTCCTGCGCGCCTTCATCAGCCAGCATCAAGAGCTTGGGACCGCCTGGCAGCGGCTGGAAGATCGGTACAGCATGGAAATCCTGAATATAGTGTTCGTACAGTTCATCTGTCTTAGCGGCAAAGGTCACGACACCGCCGTGGCCGCTGTCAATGGATAGCTGGATGCCATAGGCGATCATCATACGACCGATACCGGTGTATTTACGCTGATCTGTCAGCGTCGGGTTGCTCTGCGGGTGAGCTCCATGTTCACGATAAAAATAGAAATGCCGTTTTGGCCCTCCCGGTAAGCCCCCAGTGCAATGATCTCACCGTTTGCCGCTTTGGCGACCCGTTTTTCCAGCTGGGAGTCACGGATAAAGTCACTGGTCCAATCGGATTGCCAGCCGCTTTTTGTCACCAGAAGGTCTGACTGTGTGGCAGGCGTGATCTCCACCGGGATGCAGGCTCCGGTCTTGTTTTCTGTAACGAAATATTGCAGCAGCATCGGCACAGCCCCTTTCTGCTTCTATTTTATCATGCAGGAAGGAAAAAGGCAAATTTTCTCCCTCTTTTTTCGCATTCGCGCGAAAAATCGCCGGAACATACTCGTTGACGACACAACCAAAAGGTGTTACACTTTGGGTAACAAAACAACGCTGTGTAATGCAAAAGAAAGAGGTGTTTCAATGGACGAAATGAAGGAAGCAGTGGGGAACTGGCGGGAGGCAAAGCAGTTCAGCCCGGCGGACGAGAACGATTTCCTGCGGTGGCTGGACAAAGCCGACACCGAGGAAAAGCTCTTTTCCCGGCTGACCTTCTGGTTTACCTTCCGGGGCCTGCCTGCGGACCAGAACCAGCGGTATCATCTGGTGCAGGAGCGGGCCAGGGAACTGCGGCTCTGGAACGGGCTGGAGCTCAAGCTCCGGCGCTGGCAGGACCGTGTGGCCGACGAGTACGAGCAGATCGGAAAGGAGGCGTTCACGGCCCGCATCGGCGAGGATTACGCCGATTACATCAACAGCCTGACCGACCCGGAGACCGCCCCGCAGCAGGCTGCCCCGGAGCCGGAGGCCGCAAAGCCTGCCGGGGTGCAGGCGTGGTCGGCCCGGGAGCTGTCGGAGATGGAGCTGCCGCCCATCCGCCATGTTGTGGAGGGCCTGCTGCCCATGGGCATGGGGGTGCTGGTGGCAAAGCCCAAGCTGGGCAAGAGCTGGATGGTGCTGGATCTCTGCCTTGCCGTGGCACAGGGGGAGCCGTTCCTGGGGTTCCCCACCCGGCAGCACGGCACGCTCTACCTCGCCCTGGAGGACGGCAAGAGCCGGATGCAGACCCGCCTGCGCCGCTTGCTGGAGGGCAGGCCCGCCCCCGCCAACATGCACGTTATGTTTCAGGCCCAGCGGCTGGGCGAGGGCCTGCTGGAAACGCTGGGGGAGTATCTGGATGCCAACCCGGACATCCATCTGGTCTGCATCGATACCTTATCCAAGATCAAGCCCAAGGCAAAGCCCTTTGAAAATGCCTACGATGCCGACTACGACTACATGGGCAGGCTGAAGGCCTTTGCCGACAGCCGGGGCATCTGCGTGCTGCTGGTGCACCACACCCGCAAGAGCAAGAACCCCGAGGACAGCTTCGACAACATCAACGGCTCCACCGGCATCCTGGGCGCGGCGGATTTCACCATCGTGCTGGACAAGCAGAGCCGGATGGACGATGAAGCAGGCTTTCTGCTCACCGGCCGCGACATCGAGCAGTGCGAGCGGGTCATCCGCTTCGATAAGGCCCGCTGCCGCTGGGTCATGCAGGGCACGGCGGCCCAGCTGGCCGCTCAGCGTCGGGTGGCCGAGTATGAGGCAGAGCCATCGTCAGGACTGCGGGTGCTCCTGCAGCAGGGGGATGGAACGTGGAGCGGCTACTCCAAGAACCTGATGGAGATGGGCCAGCGGTACGCCCATACCGAGCTTGCACCAAATCTGCAAATGCTTTCAAAGCGTATTCAGGAGCTGCAACCTATGCTTTGGGAACGAGATACCATTAGATATTGGTATAACAGCAATGGAAACGCTGGGAGAAAGCATAACTTTCGACAGGAACGAACCGATCACAATGCTTCGGTTCCAGTGTCTGCACAGTTATCGTTAAGACATAATTATCATTGATATCATTGGTTATCATTGATTGTCATTGACTGGTGGCAATGAAGAGCAATGATTTCAATGACTTCAATGATGAATGTTAGTATAACGAGAAAAAGCCCTGCGCAATGCCAAGGGCTCCCCCTTCGGGGGAGCTGGCAAAGCCGCAAGGCTTTGACTGAGAGTGAGGGCCTTACCCCCCCGCCGCAAGGTGCCCTTGGGGCAGGCATCCGGGGCGCTCTGGGCCTTCCGGGCCTCGGTGCGGGCCTTGTCGTAGCAGTAGCGGATGATGGCCTGCCGCCGCACGATGCCGATAAAGATGCCCCGGTCGTCCACCACGGGCACAAAGTTCTGGTTCATGGCTGCTTCGATCAGCTGGTCCATGCTGGTGGTGACGGTCACGGCCTTGTAATCCCGCTTGTGGGCAAAGCTCGAGATGGCACATCCTCGGCGGCTTCAATGTCCAGCCCGCGCTGCTGTTTCAGCCCCCAGAGGATATCCCCCTCGGTCAGGTGCCCACATACTCGCCCCTGCGGTTGAGCACCGGGATGGATGCGTAGCGGTTGTTCTCCCATTTTTCCAGCGTCTGCCGCAGGGTGAAGTCATCGTAGACATACATCAGGTCCTGCTTGGGGGAAAGGAAAAACAAAATGTTCATCAAACAGCTCTCCAATCGTTATCCTATCGTAAACAGTGGTTCTGCCGTAAGGGCGCAGCTCCCGTTCCTCTGCTTTGATTTTAGCACTTTTCCACAGGCGGATAAAGTCAAAAATCATACTTTTTAGAATTTATTCACAGTCGCGCCCGGCCTTTTTGCAAAACATGCAGGAAAACCGTGCACAGGGCAGGGTTTTGTGGTATAATAGGAACACGAATCGGCTCACATTGCCCGCCCTTTGGAAATTATGCTGTACACAGGGCGTGGGAAGTTGTATAATAGGGATACCGATTCCTTTCCCGGTATGCGGCGGGTTTGCCGCGGCAAGCCGGGCCACCCCAACAAGATTTCAAATAAAGGAGCAGAGCGACTATGATCACTTCCCGTTTCCCGCTGGGAGATGTCAGCTTTTCCGCCGAGTACTTCTCTACGCTGGTAGGCGAAGCAACCAAACAATGCTACGGCGTGGCCGCAATGACCCCCCGCGACTGACCGACGCGGTCAGGAGCGTGGTGCGCGGCAGCGATTACGCTGAAAAGGGCGTTCGTGTCACACAGGAAGAGGGCCGTCTCGTGATCGAGCTGCACATTGCCGTCAGCTACGGGCTCAACATCTCCACCGCCGCGCGCAGCATCTCGCACCGCGTCAAGGACGAAGTGGAGCAGGCCACCGGCCTGAAGGTTGCCCGCGTGATCGTGTCGGTGGACGACGTGATCGCCTGATGGAACTTTTTATTAAGGAGTAAGGACAATGATTTCTGGTAAGATCCTGCGCGACGCGATCATCTCCGGCGCGAACAACATCAACAACCAGCGCTCCCGTGTGGACGAGCTGAACGTTTTCCCCGTGCCCGATGGCGACACCGGCACCAACATGGGCATGACGGTGGGTGCCTCCGTGGCAGAGCTGAACGCACTGGACGACGGCTGCACCGTGGGTGAGGCCGCCAAGACCGCTGCCTCCGCCATGCTGCGCGGTGCCCGCGGCAACTCCGGCGTGATCACCAGCCTGCTGTTCCGCGGCTTCTCCAAGGCGCTGGAAGGCAAGAAGGAAGCCGACACCGCCGACATCATCGCCGCCCTGAAAAAGGGCGTGGAGGGTGCCTACAAGGCCGTGATGAAGCCCACCGAGGGCACCATCCTGACCGTTGCCCGGGTGGCCAGCGAGGAAGCTGCCGCCTGCGGTGCCCAGGAGATCCCCGCCCTGTGGGACGTGGTGATGACCGCAGGCCAGAAGGCGCTGGAGGATACCCCCAACCTGCTGCCCGTGCTGAAAAAGGCCGGCGTTGTGGACGCAGGCGGCCAGGGCATCATGATCATCTTTGAGGGCATGGGCAAGGTGTTCCACGGCGAGCCCATGGTGGCCGGCGGCGAGGGCACCACCAACAAGGCCAAGCTCTCCACCGAGAATGCAGGCAAGGGCGTGTTCACCGACGACCTGATGAAGGTGGAGGACATCAAGAACGGCTACTGCACCCAGTTCCTCATCAACAAGTACGAGGCGCAAGCGCCGCAAAGATGCGCGCCTTTGCTGAATCCAACGGCGACAGCGTGGTCTGCATCGAGGATGACGATGTCATCAACCTGCATGTCCACACCGCTGACCCCGGCAAGATCCTGAGCGAGGCCATCAAGTACGGCTACCTGACCAACTTCAAGATCGAGAACATGCACGAGCAGTTCCTGGCCCGCCAGAAGCAGGGCAAGAGCCTGGAAAAGCAGGCCTCCGCTGAAAAGGCTCCCGCACAGGCCAGCGAGTTCGTTTACGCCGCAGTGGACCCCAGCCGTGACTACGGCTTTGTGGCCGTTGCCGCCGGTGAGGGCCTGAAGGCCGTGTTCACCGACCTGGCTGCGGACGCTGTCGTTTCCGGCGGCCAGACCATGAACCCGCCACCGAGGACATCCTTGCCGCCATCCAGAGCGTTCCCGCCAAGACCGTGTTCGTGCTGCCCAACAACAAGAACATCATCATGCAGCGGAGCAGGCCCAGAAGCTGGCCGACCGTCAGGTGATCGTTCTGCCCACCGCACCGTGCCCATGGGCATCACCGCGCTGCTCAACTTCGACCCCTCCGCCAACGCTGAGACCAACACCATCAACATGATGGCCGCCGCCGACAAGGTCAGCACCGGCCTCATCACCTACGCCGCCCGCGACAGCGAGTTTGACGGCAAGCGGATCCGGAAGGGCGAGATCATGGCTCTGGAGAACGGCAAGATCGTTGCCACCTCCACCGACCTGACCAAGGCTACCTACCGCCTGGCCCGCAGCATGTGCAAGAAGGACTCCAGCTTTGTCACCATCATCTCCGGCTGCGATGTCTCCGACGAGGAAGCGAGAAGCTGACCGAGATCGTCAAGGCAAAGTGCCCCAACCACGTTGAGGTCAGCCACATCCGCGGCGGCCAGCCCGTATACTATTATATGATCAGCGTGGAGTAAAATTGCACTCCGGCTGAAACAGAACCGCAAAACAAACCCCCTGTGCCAGACCATGGCACAGGGGGTTTTTGAATCTCTCAGGTTCGCCGCAGGTGACGGAGCGGTTCACCCGCCCAGATCCTCCAGCACCTCCTGCAGGGCGGCATCTCCCGTCACTGTCATGCCCTGTTTGACACGCAGTGCGTCGTTTTCTGGCAGGAGGTTGACGTAAATATCCGTCTGCCGGGCAAGGCGGTGGGGGAGCCGTCCGGCCCGCAGGTGTAGACAGCACCATGCCGCCTTCGTCCCGGAGCAGGTATTGGGTGGGCTGGCCGGTGTCGGGCAGAGTCTGGGCCGCAAGGCTCGGCCCGGAGGCACCGGCG
>ENA-OQIO01000764-OQIO01000764.1-human-gut-metagenome-genome-assembly--contig:-NODE-764-length-16506-cov-2.339642_pt1 | contig 16506 bp, 21 predicted proteins | sample MGYA00242573_ERZ504737 | MGnify/ENA primary metagenome ERZ504737 (study PRJEB26092, sample SAMD00036203) | human gut metagenome | host: Homo sapiens | study: EMG produced TPA metagenomics assembly of...
ACGTCGAGGGCGGTGGCCGGCTCGTCGGCCAGAATCAGGCCGGGGTTGAGCACCAGGGCCATGGCGATGACGATGCGCTGCTTCTGGCCGCCGGAGAACTGGTGTGGGTAGTAGTCGATGCGGGTTTCCGCGTCCGGAATGCCGACCTTCTTGAGAATGTCGATGGACTTGGCACGGAGTTCCTTCTTGTCCTTCATGCCATGGGCGCGAAGGCCTTCCTCGATCTGCCATCCGATGGTATACACCGGGTTGAGCACCGAATTGGGCTCCTGGAACACCATGGCCGCTTCGGCGCCGCGCATTTCGCGCAGCTGTTCGCCGGACAGCGACAGCACTTCCAGCTCCTCGGTGCCCGCGCGGTTCGACAGGTACACCGCGCCGGAGGTCGTAGCGGTCTCCGGCAGCAGCTTGATGAGGGAGCGTGCGGTCACGGACTTGCCGGAACCGGACTCGCCCACCACGCCGATGACCTTCTTACGGGGAATTTCGAAGCTGATCTTGTCGATGGCTTTGATGGAACCGGCGTCGGTCATGAACGAGACGCTGAGGTCCTTGATCTCGGCGAGATTGCCTTCCTTGATTTCACTCATCGGTTCACTCCCCTTCCTCGGAAGCCCATTCGGAAGCCACGAATGACGGATCACGGTCGGTGACGGTCACCGGTTTGTCGCTGGCTCCCATCGGATTCTTCGCCGCCTCAAGTTCGGCGACGACCTCGTTGCGCTTGCCTGGCTCCTGGCTGGGGTCCACGGACGTGTCTTCGATGGAACCCACCACTTCGCCTGCGGACTTGCGGGCGCGCAGACGCGGATCGGCCAGATCGTTCAGCGATTCGCCCACCAGGGTGATGCCCAGCACGATGAGCACGATGGCCAGACCCGGGAACACGGCGGTCCACCAGATGCCGGCGGTCACATCGGAGACGGCGCGGTTGAGGTCGTATCCCCATTCGGCGGCCGCGGTCGGTTCGATGCCGAAGCCCAGGAAGCCCAGCCCGCAAGGGTCAGGATGGCTTCGGAGGAGTTCAGCGTCAGGATGACCGGCAGGGTTCGTGTGGAGTTCTTGAACAGGTGCTTGGTCATGATGCGCCACGTGGAGGCGCCGACCACGCGGGCGGATTCCACGTACGCGGATTCCTTGATGCGGATCACTTCGGCACGGATGGTACGGAAGTATTGCGGAATATAGACCACGGTGATGGAGATGCCGGAGGCGAAGATGCCGCTCCACAGGCCGGACTGGCCGTGGGAGATCATGATCGCCATCAGAATCGCCAGCAGCAGCGACGGGAAGGAGTACACGGCGTCGGCGATCATGACGAGCACACGATCGACCCATCCGCCGAAATAGCCGGAGACCAGGCCGAGCAGCACGCCTGCGAAAATCGACAGCAATACCGCGACGACGATGGCGATGACGGCGGTGCGGGCACCCCAGACCACACGGCTGAACACATCGTAGCCACCTGCAGTGGTGCCCCAGATGTGTTCGGAGGACGGTGCCGCCTGGGCCGGGAAGGAAACGCCGTCGGCGCCCTTGAGCTGCGCGTAGCTGTATGGCGCGATGAGCGGCGCGAAAATGGCGACCAGCAGGAAGAACGCCGTGAGCACGAGGCCCGTGATCAGCATGCCTTTCTGCCAGCGACTGCGACGCGTAGTTCCTTGATGATCGGAATCTTATGCCAGAATGGCGTCTTGTTGCCGAGCTTGAGCTCGTCCAGACGATTGTCGCCTGGAACGGTGACCTTGTTGGCAGATGCTGCGGTCATGTCAGTACCTCACTCTCGGGTCGACCAACGCGGCGATGACGTCGACGATGAAGTTGACGACGGCCACGATGATGGCGATTAGGATAACGATGCCCTGCACGGCCACGAAGTCGCGTGCCTTCAGGTACTGCGACAGCATGAAGCCGAGTCCCTTCCATTCGAAGGTGGTTTCGGTGAGCACCGCGCCTGCGAGCATCAGGCGATCTGCATGCCCATGACGGTGATGATTGGAATCAACGCCGGCTTCCATGCGTGCTTGTTGAGCAGACGCTTCTCGGAGACGCCGCGGGAACGTGCCGCTTCGACGTAGCCGGAATTGTAGGTGGCGATCACGTTGGTGCGCACCAAACGGATGAACACGCCGGCGGTCAGCAGGCCCAACGCAAGGGCCGGCAACACAGCGTGACGGAGCACATCAAGCAACACGGACATATCACCCAACTGGATCGCGTCGATGATGTAGAAGCCGGTCGGCGAGACCAGTCGGGAGAACTGCATCTCGCTGCCAAGCGATGAGCGCCCGGATGCCGGCAGCACGTTCAGCCAGATGGCGAAGATGAGCTTCAGAATCAGGCCGAGGAAGAACACCGGGGTGGCATAGCACAGGATGGCGAAGGTGCGGATGCCCGCATCGGCCGCGTGGTCACGCTTGCGTGCGGCGATGCGTCCCAAGCCGATGCGACGATGAGCGCGACGATGAGCGCGAGGAACGCCAGCTCGAATGTAGCGGCACCATAGTGAGTAAGGATGGTACTCACTTTTTGGTTATCGGTCAATGTGGTGCCGAGATCGCCATGCAGCAGGCCGCCAAGATAATCGATGTACTGCACGATGAGCGGACGGTCATAACCGGCCGCGTGGATACGCTTCTGCAGTTCCTCGGGAGTGAGACGGCCACCAAGAGCGGCGGAAATCGGATCGCCGGTAGCGCGCATCACGAAGAAGACGATGGTTACAAGAATAAATACTGTAGGAATGATCAGCAGAAAGCGTGTGAGCACGAAACGGAAGAATCCGCTTGAAAGCTTGTTTTTCTTGGCTTTCGGCTGAGCCTCGGTTGCGCTTTGCGTCACGTCGGGCTCCTTTTCCTTATTGGTGTTTTAGATACAAATTGAGCCCCTGCCTGACTTAGGCGGGTCAGGCAGGGGCGGTCAAAGCCTTCCGTCAGGCCTTGGTCACGGACGAGTAGCGGAAGCGGAAGGAAGCGTCAAGGACGACACCCTTCACATTAGAACCGGTGACCGCAACCTGGGCACCCTGCAGCAGCGGATGGTGGACAGGTCATCGGTTTCGAGCTTCTGGATTTCCTTCAACAGGTCCTCACGGGCCTTGGCGTCAGTCTCTCCGGCCTGCTTGACGATCAGATCGTTGACTTCCTTGTTGGAGTATCCGTTGTTCACGAAGTTGCCGTCACGGAAGAATGGGGACAGGTAGTTGTCCGGATCGGAGTAGTCAGGGAACCAACCGAGCTGGTAGACCGGGTAGGAACCATCGGAATCCTCGGTGACCACACGGTCCTTGTTGAACTGGGTCCATTCGGTGGACTGCAGGTCGACCTTGAACAGGCCGCCTTCCTCGAGCTGGGCCTTGATGGCCGCATACTCGTCGGCGGAGGACTGGCCGTAGTGGTCCGGGTTGTACTGGAGCTTCAAGTCTACCGGGGTCTTCACACCGGCGGCTTCGAGGGTCTTCTTGGCCTTGGCCGCATCCGGCTTGCCGGAACCGTCGCCATAGGCTTCCTTCAGGGTGTCGTCGTGGCCGGACAGGCATCCGGAATGAAGGAGTACAGCGGGGTGTAGGTGCTCTTGTAGACCTTGGTGGCCAGCTCGTTGCGGTCGATCAGGCTTGCAACGGCCTGACGCACGGCCTTGGCCTTGTCGGCGTTCGGCTCGCTGGACTTCTCGCCGTACGGCATGATCTTGAAGTTGAAGGCAAGGAAGCGCTCTTCGCCGCCCGGTCCCTTGACGACCTTGACCTTGTTGTCCTTGGACAGGTCCTCGACGTCGGTCGGGGTCATGGAGCGGTAGGCCACGTCGACCTGGCCCTGCTGCACGGCCATCTTCAGGTTGGAGGAATCGGCGAAGTACTTGACCTGCACAACGTCGTTCTTAGCTGGGGTCAAACCCTTGTAGGAAACGTTCTTGGCATATGCCAGGGCCTCGTTCACCTTGTAGGAGGTGAGCTTGTACGGGCCTGCGAAGGCGTTGTCCTTGACGATGGTGTTGGCATCGGTCAGCTTGTCGGCGGAGAAGGACTCTTCGTCGACGATCGGGCCGGCCGGGCTGGAGAGCACCTGCTTCAGGGTCACGTCGTCCTTGACCGCGGAGTGGAACACGACGGTGGTGTCATCCTTGGCCTCGACGGACTCGATGTTGGCCAGCAGGGAGGACGGACCGTTCTCGTCGTTGATCTTCTTGATACGGTCGAAGGAGAACTTGACGTCGGAGGCGGTCAGATCGTGGCCGTTCGCGAACTTCAGGCCCTTCTTGAGCTTGACGGTGAACTCGGTGCCGTCGGCGCTCCAGGTGCCGTCATCGGCGGCGATGTCCGGAGACAGCTCGGAAGTGTTGTAGTTCTGCGCGTACAGGAACGGGAACACCTGAATCTGCACGGCGTAGGAACCGTTGTCGTAGGAGCAGCCGGATCAAGGCTGGTGATCTTATCGGTCGTGCCGACGGTGATGGTGTTGCCAGTTGCGGCGCCACCGTCCTTCACGCCGCCGCAGGCGGCCAGGGAAGCCAGAGCCGCGACAGAAGCCAGAGCGGCGATAACTTTCTTGCGATTCACTATGGAATCCTCTCTTTTCTATCCGAATCGCCCCTGTGCAAGGCGATATAGTGACAAGAATCGGCGCGCAATGTTAACCGTACGTTTCATTGGAGGCCGTTTTACCCACCTACCTTATATTCGCCGTTTTCTGCTATGCATTAAAACGGCGAAATTCCAACGTTTTAACGACTAGTGAAAGAAAATAAGAAAAACCAGCCATTTTATGAGACGGACCCAGCCAAAGTCGCATTCAAGGTCTACGTCCTTCTTTTTCACTCATGCTTTCGCACAGAGAGACCCAGATAAGCGCGCGACACGCGGCACAACACGAATTGCATTAATCAATTAACGGCGTTAATATATTAAGAAGTTCAACGAGGGTCCATGCACTGTCGCAAGGAGGTGAGCATGAGTAGGTACAGCGCCCAACAGTCATCGATCTCGGAAAACAACCGTTCCCGCATCCTGCAATACCTGTACCACAATGGCATCTGCTCACGCGCGCAGATCGCCAAAGCCATCAAGCTCACTCCGGCGGCAATCACCAAAATCACCGCGAAACTGCTGGCGCAGGGCATCATCGAAGAAACCGGCGACATGGACGGAGACAAGAACCGCCGTTCCATCGGTCTGAATCTCAATTGCGCCAAATACCACATCATCGGCGTGAAGTTCGCCCGCAGTCTGGTGCAAATCGCGGTCTTCGACCTCAAGTGCAACCGTATCTTCCTGTCCGACTTGCCTACCGTCAGCGAAGAGCACATCCCCGAAACGGTGGAGCGCATTCGAGATACCGTACGCCAGCTCATCAAGGACGACCCCAGCATCGTGGCCGTCGGCATGGCGGTTCCGGGGCCCTATTTAAAGGACGAAGGACGCACCGCTTTGGTCTCCTCCATGCAGGGCTGGAGGCAAATCAACTTCATCGACGAATTCAGCAACGCATTCAGCGTCCCCGTGTTCGTCGAACAGGACGCCCGCGCCGGCGCGCTGGCGCAGTTCCTGTTCAATCCGGAACTGTCGGAAGGTTCCCTCGCCTACTATCTGCTTGGCGAAGGCATCGGCCTCGGAGTCATCGACAACGGCACCATCTACTACGGCGAGCACGGCACCGCCACGGAAATCGGACACGTCTCCATCGACGTGAACGGCAAGCCATGCGACTGCGGCAATGTCGGATGCCTGGAACGCTACTGCTCCGCCAACGCCATCCACGAACAACTCAACGCCAACCCGAGCATCGTTCCCGGATGCGAGACGATGACGCATGCGCAGGCTTGCGCAGCACTGTTCGCCAAGGCGAACGCGGGAGACGAGACCGCGACGCTTCTGATGCTCGATGTTGCCCGATACGTTGGGTACGGCGCGGTCACCATCATCAACGCTTTCAATCCGACACACATCGTTCTTGGAGACATCATCGCGCAAGCCGGCCAGCCGTTGCTCGACGAAGTCACACAAGTCGTGCGCGAACGCACGATCCCCGAAATCGGGCGCAACACCCGAATCACCCTGTCCGCCCTGCCCACCGACGCCACCGTCACCGGTGCCGCCGCCGTGGCCATCACCAATTTTTTGGAACATCCATCGATGTTCTTCGACGTCGCATAGCACGCCGCCCACCAAAGAAAGGAACCACCCATGTCCAAGCCAATCGTCATCGCCCTCGGTGAAATCCTGTGGGATATGCTCCCCACCGGCAAGCGCGCCGGCGGCGCTCCCGTCAACTTCGCCTACCACGCGTCCCAGAACGGCGCAGAAAGCTACGCCATCAGCGCCGTCGGTAACGACGAGCTGGGCGCCGAGCTGCTCAACGATGCGCACAAGGCCGGCATCAACACGCTGGTGCAGACCAACGAATACCCGACCGGCACCGTCGCCGTGGCACTGACCAACGGCATTCCGGAATACACCATCGTGCAGAACGTAGCTTGGGACCACATCGGCTACACCGACGAACTCGCCGAGGCCGTGTCCAAGGCCGACGCCATCTGCTTCGGCACGCTGGGTCTGCGTTCCCAGGAATCGCATGACACCATCATCAAACTGCTCCAGCATACCAAGGAAGCGCGCTGAAGTTCTTCGACATCAACCTGCGCGCCAACTTCTACTCCAAGGAGCTGATCGAGGAGCTGCTGGGATACGCCAACATCTTCAAGATCAACGACGACGAGCTCATCATGATGCGTGAGATGTTCTCCATTCCGGAGGGCAACGACGAAGAGGCCTGCAAGTGGTTCATGGATCGCTTCGATCTGGAGTACACCATCCTGACCGGCGGCGCGACCTTCAGCACCATCATCGCCAAGGACGGCGAGACCTCCACTCTGCTGACCCCGCATGTCGAGGTGGCCGACACCGTCGGAGCCGGCGATTCCTTCTCCGGCTCCTTCACCGGCAAGATTCTGTCCGGCGCCTCCCTCAAGGAAGCGCATCGCGCGGCCGTGAACACCGCCGCCTACGTGTGCACCAAGGAAGGCGGCTGGCCGGCCTACCCGACCGAAGGCGTTCCGGATTACCTCGCCGCAGCAGCCAAGTAAGCGTATCTTCTCCTTTCATCATCACCGATTCCGCATGCCGTCAAATAACGGCATGCGGAATTTTTTTTACCGGTTTTGCGAAGTTTCGTCGGTATGATGAATCGCCGATAGCATAATTTGGTTTGTCGGATAAACCGTGGTATCTTGAAATGACTGGCTATAAAGCTGGAAGGTTTGATAATTCAATATTTGGGGATGATCGGTTTCGACGGTGACCTGTTCGTCGCAGGGAAGCGTGCCGAGAACGTAGGGTCCGCTCGTGGATGCCCCCTACAAAAGAATAAGTGCTAAATCTAACCGCACTGAGTTCGCTCTCGCTGCCTGAGCTTCGCGCCAGGATTAACCAGTGAGCAGCCGCTCCGTTCACTCCCCCTCGTCTTTGGGGGATGTTGAGCGTCGTTTAGAAGACTTGCCTTACCGGCTGAGCCACAGGGCCGGCAAGGGACTTTTACTGTAGATATGCTCGCCATCAGTTGTCTGCGACATCGATGGGGGCAGAAAAACCGCCGCACGGCCAGCAGACTACGCACGTAGAAGACTGAGGGTTCGGTCATCGGACCGGGGTTCGATTCCCCGCATCTCCACGGATTGAAAGCCGCCAGAAATGGCGGCTTTTCCTTTATTTCCAACGGTTTCCACCACTTTTGCAATTCGCTGCAATTCACCCTTTATCGCGATATTTCTCAAAAACATGGGCAAAATGTGGGCACGAATCATGTGTCAGCAATGACGGCTTTTTGTATTTGCAATCACATTTCTCGTTTGGTGAAACAACGCATGTCGCAGCAACGCCTCCGTATTATCGAAATAACCGTCCGGCGCTTTCAATATTGCAAGCCGCCGGCCAGCCAACCATCGAAAGGGACGATATCATGGCGAAGCTTACAGAGGAAATGAAGGATTTCATCAGCAGCAATCTCGCTTGGGTGGCCACCATCGGCAAGGATGGACACGTCGATTTGGGGCCGAAAATGAGCACGTTCTCATCGATGACACTCATATCGCTATCACGAGCGTACCGCCGGCCAAATGTACCGTAATCTGCTCGACGGCAGCGAACTGGTCATCGCAGTGGCCAATCTTGAGCAGAAGCGAGGTTATCGTTTCCGTGGCAACGTCACTCTGCATTCCGATGATGCGATCTACGATGAGCAGGTCGCTGTGGCCGAACATAACGGCACGAAGAAGCCCATGACCATTCCCGTTCTGGAGATCACGGAGATTCAGGACTTGACGCCAGGGGCGACCGCAGGCAAGACCATCGTCAAGGACTGACGCCCGTTCAACGCATACGGCTAATACCATCCATCCAAACGCGGAAACGCGCTCTGGCCCTCCCTTGGAAAGAAGGTCCAGAGCGCGTTTTCGTTTTTTCTGTCAAGACAAAAAGAGCTAGATCAAAGTATTTCCGCTCCGTCATGCAGTGACGTTGCGCAATAACGCTATTTGATGATCGGTCTCAACGGCGCGGACACGTCCACGTTATGCTTGTCTCCAATCACGTTCGGATCATTGACGATCTTGTCCACCACCGCTTTCTTGAGCTTCAGGTCCGAGGAATCACCCCATACGATCACGCGGTCTCCCCCATTGAGTTCCGTGGTGATGGAATCCTGGGTCGCCGCGGTGACCTTGGTGATGGAATTGCGCATCGATTCCGGCAGTGAGCTGAGAATCTTCAACGCTTCCTTGATAGGACGCCTAGACAGGCTCGCATCGACGTTCTGCACTTCGATGACGGGAATGCCTTCCACGGAAACGCCGCTGACGGAATTGAGCACGCGGCCCTTGCTGTCGACCGCCGTCATATGGTCCTCGCTGGTTTTGAGCATGGCCGCGGGTTTCTGCGCCTTGATCGTCACTTCAAGCGAGTTCGGCAGCTGTTTCTTCGACTTGGCTGACGTGACTCCCGGAATCGCCTTGATCTGCTTCTCCACGGCTCCATCCGAAACCAGGAACAACGATTTTCCGGACTGCTGCCTCGCGATGTCAAGCACCTGCGATTCGCTCACCCATTCGTTGGCGCCGACCACGCTGATGTTGCCTGGCTCCAAACGGAACACCGACGAGAAGAGGAACAGCCAGACGACAGCTCCCAAAACCACGGCTACGACAAGACCGATGAGCACGCGCAGGACTATGGCTCGCGCGCCGGCCTGACGGCGTTCCTTGAGCCGTTCGCCGAAATCAACCACTTTCGGACGTGTCATGATGCCGATCGTGCCGGTGGTCTCCTGCAGGGTTTTGGAAACCAGGTCCTCGCTTTGCAAACGTCGCGCGTCTACGAAGCCTTCGGCTTTTGAACGGTCCGCGTACCCTTCAATCGACCGTCCTTCGGCATGCTCCGATGAGATGGACCGTCCGGAACGTCGTCCGCCCGACTGGTCCGTCTCCTGCACATCCTTGCCGGAACTGATGACCCGTCGAGCCATCAGCCCTCGCAATCCCAACGATGCGCTTCAAGAGCATGCAGGATGACCTCGTCCATCTGCGTGATGTCGCCGGCGCTACGGTGAAGATGACGTCGCCATGATGCGCGCGCATCACCATCATTTGGGCCGCGGTGTGCATGTCTTCGACGCCACGGATCCAGTCCTTGGCCGGTTCATGCTCAAGCTTGAGCGCCTCGTCCACGATGGTGGCCGGAGTCACGTCGGGGAAATCCTCCTGCTTCTCGCGCGCGGGGAAGATGCCGGTAACGATGACGTCATCGGCTTGGCAAGCGCTGCGCGAATTCAGAGCTGAAGAAACGCGTGCGGGAGAACAGGTGCGGCTGGAAGATCACACGGATCTTGGACTGCGGGTAGCGGCGACGGGCCGCATCCAGCAGCGCAGCGATTTCGGTTGGATGATGCGCGTAATCATCGACGACCGTCACTTGGCTGACGGTGCCACGGACCTGGAAGCGGCGTGCGGCACCGAGGAACGAGGTGACCGCCGCGGAGGCACGTTCGACGTCCATGCCCAACAGCGCGGCCGCGATAATCGCCGCGGAGGCGTTGCGTGCGTTGTGGATGCCGGGAACGGTAAGCGTCACGGCGATGCGGCGCTCCTCTTCGCCGATCAGTCCGCCCGGAATATGCAGCGTGAAATGTTCGGCGCCGCTTTCGGCGGTTTCGCTTTCCGATTCGATGCGTACCAGCGTGGCACCGTTCAGGTCGCCCAATTCGGCGGCGTTCCGTGTTGAATAGACGATCGTGCGTCCGGCCACGGTGGCGTCAAGCGCACGTAGCACGGCAAGGTTGCCTTCGTCGTCGCCGCACATGATTACGGCTTTGGTGGCGTGTCCGGCATGGTCCACGAATGCGGCCCGATAGTTGTCCTGCGTGCCGTAGTGGTCAAGGTGGTCGGCTTCGGAATTGGTGATGATGGCGATTTGCGGATGGTATTTGGCGAAGCTACCGTCCGATTCGTCGGCCTCGGCCACCAGCACGTTGCCCTTGCCGGCATGGCCGCCGTCCAAAATGGCACCGTCTTTGCTTGGATGGAACCGCCGATGGCATAGCTCGGATCGGCGAGTTCGCCTTCTCCGGCGTTCACGAGAATGTGCGCCAGCATGGAGCTGGTCGTGGTCTTGCCGTGGGCGCGGCCACGGTCACCGCACGTTTCGCGTTCATCAGCAGGGCGAGGATGTCGCTGCGGTGCACGATGCGCTCCCCTGCCTCATGCGCGGCGACGATTTCTGGATTGTCCGGCTTGATGGCGCTGGAGAACACGACGGTGTTCTTGCCTTCGACGTTCTTCGCCTGCTGGCCGAATTCGACGGTGATGCCGAGGCTTTGCAGACGGTCGGTTTTGGCGCTTGGCTCACGGTCCGAACCATCGACCTCGACGCCCTGCTCATGCACATTTCAGCGAGCACGCTCATGCCCGCGCCACCGATGCCGATGAAATGCGTGGCACCTAGGTCATGCACCGTCTCTTCAGGTGCGAACGACGCATGGGTTGGGTCAAGAATTATGGTACCGGCTTCACGCTGGTTGTCAGACACGATTGCTCCTCGTAAATTGTTTTCAAGCTCATTTCATTATGGCCGCACCCATGGTCTCCCACGGGGTGCGGCATGATTGTTCGGCCGGTTAATCAGCTGGCTGATCGATTAGCGCGAGCACGCGCTTCGCCATGACTTCGGCGGCGTCGCGGATGCCGTATTTCCACGCGTTGGCACCGTATCGGGACAGCTTGTCCGGATCGGCAAGCAGTTCCGGCACATGGCCACGGACCAATCCGGGGTGAAATCGCCATCCGCCACCATCAAGCCCCCTTCCGCGTCGACCACGGGCTGCGCGTTGAAACGCTGCTCGCCATTGCCGATTGGCAGAGGCACGTAAATCGCCGGCAGTCCCAAAGCCGTCAGCTCGCTGACCGTGCCGGCTCCGGAACGGCAGATGATCAGATCGGCGCAGGCGAACGCCAGATCGATGCGTTCCAGATAGGGAGCCACACGGTAGTCGCCATCCGAAACGTGGTCGGGGCCAAGCTCGCCGAGCACGTCCTCTCCGGCGCTTACCGACACCAAGGAACGCACTTCGTCGTCTTTGCCCTTACCGGTCAGATGAATCACCTGGGCGTGCGCAAGCAGATCCTTGGCGGAAGCGGCCACAGCCCTGTTCACGTTCACCGCGCCCAAGGATCCGCCGGTGATGACCACGAGCGGACGGTCCGGATCGACGCCAAGCTGCGCCGCGGCGGCTTTACGAGTGGCGGTACGGTCATGTTCCAGATCGGACGCCAATCGTGCGATTGCCGGACGAAGCGGCAGGCCCACGCGTTCGACTTCGACGCCCCTGCGTGGTTTCAGTCCTGGCTGGGCGTATGCGGCACCGATCATGGACGCCCAACGCGCGCCCAGCTTGTTGGCCATGCCTGCGCGTGCGTTCTGTTCGTGAATCGCAATCGGAATGCCCATGCTGTGCGCGGCCGCGTATACGGGTGCGGACGTGTATCCGCCGAAACCGACGACCACTTGGGCCTGATGCCGGGTGAGGATGTCACGTACTTTGGCCTTCTCGGCCTTCCATTTGGCTGGAAACTGCAGCGCAGCCTTGTTGGGCCTGCGCGGGAACGGCACTTTTTCGATGGTTTCCAGTTCGAAACCGGCCTGCGGAACCAAATCACGCTCCAGACCGACGGCGGTGCCCACCACCGCGATATCCGCTTCCGGTTCAAGCTCGCGAATCACATGCGCCACGGCGAGCAGAGGATTGACGTGGCCTGCCGTGCCGCCACCGGCAAGAACGATATGCTTCTGATTGCTCATAATCCACGAGCTTAGCCCACCATGCGGCGGCAGGCCACGCGGCATACCGCCGCCGATGCAGATACTTACATTTCGTCTACGTTTCTTTTGCTTGCTTCGCAACTCGCATGACGGGAACCGATTACAGTATGCGGTTCTCGCTTTGACCTGCGGCTGCTCCTTCATCAGGCTGATGGCCACGCCGGCGGCCCCCAGACACATGATAAGAGACGATCCGCCTGCTGATACGAACGGCATCGGCACGCCCATGACCGGCAGCAGCTGACGACGACGCCGATGTTGACAAACGCCTGGCCGACGATCCATACCGCGATGCACACCAACGCCATGGTGATGTACCGGTCGCGGACCTGCACGGCCACCATCAGCATGCACCACGTCATGACGATGAACAGCAGAATCACCATGGCTGCTCCGACGAATCCGGTTTCCTCGCCGATGATGGCGAAGATGAAATCGTTGTGCGCTTCGGGAAGATAGCCCCATTTCTCGCCGGAATTGCCGATGCCGACGCCCAACAAGCCGCCGGATGCGATCGCGTATTTGCCGTGGACCGCCTGATAGCACACGCCCTGCAGGTCGGACGGAGAGCAGGTCCGGTAGGCCGCCATGATGCGGCCGAGTCGGTTGGGGCTGGTCAGAATGAATCCGACGATACCGCATATGCCAAGCAGCGCGGCTCCGGCAAGCCATTTGCCGGGGAATCCGCCAAGCAGCAATGCAATGCCGCCAATTGCGAGAATAATCAAGCCCGTACCAAGATCCTTGCCGGACATGACCAGGCAGAACGCGCACAGATAGCCGAGAATAAGCTTGGAGTACGCGCGGGGCGCGCCGACCTTCTTCACCTGCTTGCGCGCGTTGATCAGCTCGTTCGGCATCCAGATGCATAACGCCAGCTTGACGATTTCCGCGGGCTGCATGGTGAACACGCCCGGAATGCCGATCCATCCTTTGTTGCCGTTGACTTCGACGCCCAATGGTGTCAGTGTGGCGGCCTGCATGACCATGGCGCCAAGCAGGAACCAGAAGCTGATCTTTCGGTAGAAGCTGGCCGGCAGCATCATCGTGATGAATGCTATGACCAGGCCGAACACGCAGTACATGCCCTGTTTCAGCGCCTGCGCCCATGGCGACTGCCCGTTGCGATCATGTTCACCGAAGAGCTGGAGAACACCATGATCACGCCGAAGATCGTGAGGATGATCACGCATAGGCGGAATCCGTGGAAGCACCATAACGGGTTGGCAAGATTACGCGTTCCGCCGTTCTTCAACGGTTCTCGTGTCTGTGCCGCGGCGCCGTCCGTCATGTTCGGGCGGCTTGCGGAAGACGTGATGCTACGGCTGGCCTCAGGCTTCCCCATGCTCATTCACCCAACGCTGAGCCTGCTGCGCGAACTGGTTTCCGCGATCGGCGTACGACTTGAACTGGTCCATGGACGCGCAGGCCGGAGCCATGAGCACCACATCGCCGGATTGCGCGTAGGTGCCGGCAGCATCGATGGCGCGGGGCCATGACGGTGTCGTTGTCCGTGGGATCGATGATGGACATGGGAATGTCGGGAGCGCTTGCCTTGAACGCGTCCAGCATTGGCTGCTGATCCTTGCCGATGATGATGGCCGCCTTGATGGTGTGCGCCTGGTCGGCAACGAGCTGTTCGAAACGGCTTCCTTTGGCAAGTCCGCCGGCGATCCACACCACGGACTTGTCCGCGAAGCTGTTAAGCGACGCCTTGGCCGCATGCGCATTGGTGGCTTTGGAGTCATCCACGAAACGGATGGTGCCACCGTCGGACGTTTTGGCGACGGCGACGGTCTGGATGCGGTGGCCGCCCGGCGTGAACTGCTTGAGCGCGGCCAACGCCTTGTCTTTGTCTGCTCCGAGACCCAACACCAGCGCCAACGCGGTCAGGGCGTCGGCGAGCAGATGCGGGTAGACCGTGCCATCCGGCTCGGTCAGATGCGTGAAATCGGTGACCTTCGCCACTTGGAACGGCTTTCCCGCTTCTCCGCCGGCAATGCCGGACATGTCGACAATCCAGCCATCTTTCACACCGATCTGCCCGTCCTTCGGCTCGGCCAACGTGAAGCCGATCCGGCGGCATTCCGGCGCGGTCTGGGCCGCGAACGCCAGTTTGGTGACGCGTTCGTCGTCGGCGTTGTAGACCAGCGCCTTCTTGACGTTGTGGAACACCTTCGCCTTGTCGGCGGCATAGTTTTCGATGCCGCCATGCCAATCGAGATGGTCTCGCGATGTTGGTGATCGCCGCGCAGTCGAGTTCCAGAGAATAGGTGAAATGCAGCTGGAACGAGCTCAGTTCGACGCAGAGCACGTCGTTCGCGGGGTCGACGGCGGCGTGCGACACGGCTTTGCCGATGTTGCCGACGGCGGGAGCGGCCAGGCGCATGCGTCAGCATTTCGGAGGTCATTTCCGTGGTCGAGGTCTTGCCGTTGGTGCCGGTGATGCCGATCCACTGCGCCGGCTTGCCGGTGGTGTTGCTGTTCACGCGCAGCTGCCAGGCCAGTTCGACTTCGCTCATGACCGGTATGTTGCGTTTCTGCGCCTCAAGGATGAATGGCGTGCGCGGGTTGAAGACCGGCGAGGTCATCACCATGTCGGTATTGTCCCAATCGATTTGTCGAAGGAATGCAGGTCGGCGTCCGGCTTCTTCTCATCCACGCCCAGCACTCTGCCGGCACGGGAGCCCAGCACTTCCATCATGCTTTGCCCGGAGACACCGAGACCAGCCACGATTACGGTCTTGCCATCCATATTCATATCCATCACCCTTCAATCAGAAACGTCATTTGCCGTGATAGCACACTCATATTGCGGGCGTAAAGCCGCGCCCGCAATCGTGTCACAAGCCGGAACGGGCCACCCAATCGCCGTAGAACAGCACCAAGGCGATCAGCACGAACAGCATCTCGATCATCCAGAACCGGACCACGACCTTCACTTCCGGCCAGCCCTTCAATTCGAAATGATGATGGATCGGAGCCATCTTGAAAACGCGCTTGTGGGTCATCTTGAAGTAGCCGACCTGGATGATGTCGCTCATGGTCTCGATGACGAACAGACCGCCAAGGATGATCGCCAGGAATTCGGTGTGCGTGGCAATGGACATGGCTGCGAACAGACCACCAAGCGCCAAGGAGCCGGTGTCTCCCATGAAGATGGAGGCCGGATTGGAGTTGTACCACAGGAAGCCGAAGCAGGCTACGGCCGCGCACGCCGCGATGATGGTCAGGTCAAGAGGATCGGACACCGCATAGGTGAAGCTGGATGGTCCGAACCCTTGAGGTGGTAGAACTCCCAGACGCGATGATCGCATAGCCGATGAAGGCGATCATCGAGGAGCCGGCGGCCAAGCCGTCAAGACCGTCGGTCAGATTGATGGCGTTGGTCCATGCGGTCATCAGGAAATTCACCCAGATCACAAACAGCACGATGGCCACGACACGACCGGCGAATTCAAAGCTGAAGAACGGCTTTTCGATGAAGCTCATGCCGGCCTGGGCGCTGGGGAAGCCGGATTTGGTCGGCAGAATCAGCGCCAGCACCGCGTATATGGTGGCGAGGATGAACTGTCCGATGAACTTGCCCTTGACGGTCAGTCCCTCGCTCTGCTTCTTGCGGACCTTCGCGAAATCGTCGATGAATCCCAGGAATCCCATCGACAGCATGGCGAACAGCACCAACACCGCGGACCACGACGGCACCTCTCCCCTGGTGAGGAACCGATACAGTGCCGAGGAGCACCAGCCGAGCACCACCGCGAGGTTGATGACCACGCCGCCAAGCGTCGGCGTGCCGCGCTTGACGAGATGCGACTTCGGGCCATCCTGACGGATGTACTGTCCGTAATTGAGCTTGTGCACCAACTTAATCAGCAGCGGAGTGCCCACAATCGTCACGACGAGCGACACCATAATGCCGATGATGAGTGAAATCACCTGATCTTCTCCGTTTCAGTCAGCTATGATCGGCACGACGCCGATTCCGTCAGTTTTGCGTCCAACGCTCCGCCAGAGCGCTCAATCCGGACGCGTGGGATCCTTTCAGCAACACCACTGTACCCTCATGGTCGGTCGCAAGGCCGGGTGACCATTCGGTCGGCCTGTTCGGCATCATGCGCCCATTGCACCATCGTCGGGTCGGCGGC
>ENA-OQIO01000765-OQIO01000765.1-human-gut-metagenome-genome-assembly--contig:-NODE-765-length-16504-cov-2.442328_pt1 | contig 16504 bp, 23 predicted proteins | sample MGYA00242573_ERZ504737 | MGnify/ENA primary metagenome ERZ504737 (study PRJEB26092, sample SAMD00036203) | human gut metagenome | host: Homo sapiens | study: EMG produced TPA metagenomics assembly of...
AACATGAAGCGGCTATAATAGCTATAAATATTTAGTTAAATGTCAACAATACAGTACACTAGCATATAAGTCCATGCGAAAATGGCGTAAAAATGGCGTAAACCAAACGCACCGGATTCCGGAAGCCCTTGAAATCAAGACTTTTTAAGGAGATAGAGAAAACTATGAAATTAGGTATCGTCGGACTGCCGAATGTCGCAAGTCCACTCTCTTCAACGCGATCACCAACGCGGGCGCGGAAAGCGCCAACTACCCCTTCTGCACCATCGACCGAACGTCGGCATGGTGGCCGTTCCCGACGAGCGCCTCGATAAGCTCGCCGAGATGTACCACCCCAAGAAGAAGACCCCCGCCGTCATCGAATTTGTCGACATCGCGGGTCTTGTCAAGGGCGCAAGCCAGGGTGCGGGTCTCGGCAACAAGTTCCTTGAGAACATCCGCCGCACGGACGCCATCGTGCACGTTGTGCGCTGCTTCGACGATGAAAACATCATGCACGTCGTGGCCGACGCGAGCACGAACGTCCCCGTCGACCCCCTGGGCGACATTGAGACCATCGACTGGAGCTCATCATGCAGACCTTGAGATGGTCAACCGCCGCGTCGAAAAGGCGACGAAGATGGCCAAGGGCGACAAGAAGTTCCTGCACGAGGTCGAGCTCTTCTCTGCTCTTGCCAAGCACCTCGACGCGGGCAAGAGCGCGCGCACGTTCGAGGTTTCGTCCGACGACGCTGAGCTCATCGCGACCGCCGATCTTTTGAGCCTCAAGCCCATCATCTACGCCGCCAACATGGACGAGGACGGCTTTGCGAATCAGGACGGCAACCAGTATCTCCAGCAGGTCAAGGAGCTCGCCGACCGCGAGGGCGCGCAGGTGCTGCCGATCTGCGCCAAGCTCGAGCAGGACATCGCCGAGCTCGACGGCGAGGACCGCGCGATGTTCCTCGAGGAGCTCGGCATTCAGGAGTCCGGCCTCGACCGCCTGATCAAGTGCTCCTACGCGCTGCTCGGCTCATCTCGTTCCTGACCTACGGCGAGGACGAGTGCCGCGCCTGGACCATCAAAAACGGCACCAAGGCCCCGCAGGCCGCGGGCAAAATTCACTCCGACATCGAGCGCGGCTTCATCCGCGCCGAAACGATCAATTTCGACGACATGATCCGCTGCGGCAGCGTCGCGGCGGCAAAGGAAAAGGGATTGCTGCGCAGCGAGGGCAAGGAGTACGTCGTCAAGGACGGCGACATGATCTACTTCCGCTTTAACGTGTAAAATTCCGAAAATTCCATCATAAATTTCCGGAGACGGTGCAGCTCAGCTGCACCGCCTTTTTTAAGTGAAACGGGTGCGCTGCCATGGTAGCGATTCTGCAAACCGTTGGTATCACAGGAAAAACCGCACTTTAAATTTTTGGACCGCTACCAAACCGCTACCAGCCGCACCCGCGAGCTTGCGCGGCGGGCTTTTTCCGCGTCGCTAAGGGGATGCGATATCCACTGAATCGAACGTTTTTGCATTGATTATGCAGATTTCTTGCGATTCTTGATCATTCTTGCAATAATTTGAGAATTTACGAATTTTGGCGGCAACCACGGGAAAGCGGGAGAGACGGCGGGTGTTCGGCCGCGAGAAGATGGAAATTTATGAAAGGAGAGTAACATCTATGAAAAAGTTACTCGCAATGGTGCTGGCTCTGGTCATGACTCTGTCTCTGGCCGTCAGCGCCAACGCAGCCTTCAAGGATGACAAGAGCATCAGCGATGATTACGCTGAGTCTGTTGCCGTTCTGAATGGCATGGGTGTGTTCAAGGGTTATGAGGATGGTTCCTTCAAGCCCGAGGGCAAAATCACCCGCGCTGAGGTAGCTACGATCGTCTATCGTATCTACACTGCCGACGTCGCCAAGAACGATAAGTCCGGCCTCTATGCCACTTATAACAAGTTCAGCGACATGGCTGGTGCCGGTTGGGCTCAGGCTACATCGGCTACTGCGCCAACGCCTCCCTCGTCAAGGGTTATCCCGACGGTACCTTCAAGCCCTCCGGCAACGTCACGGGCTACGAGGTCCTCGCCATGATCCTCCGCGCGGTTGGCTACGACAAGAACAACGAGTTCTCCGGCGCTGACTGGGCGCTCCATGTTGCGCAGACCGCGCAGCAGCTCGGCGTTCTGGACAACGTGGCGAAGACCACCGACCTGAACGCTCCCGCTTCCCGTGAGCTGGTCGCTGAGCTCCTGTTCCAGGGCATCCAGAAGGCTCAGGTCACCTACACCCCGGCCTTCGGCTATGTGACCGATAAGGTCATCGGCACCAAGACCAACAGCCTCGGCGAGAAGAACTTCAAGCTCGCTTCCGCTGCTGCTTCCGACAAGTGGGGCCGTCCCGCCACCAAGTGGACCTACAACACCGGCGACAAGGCTACCACCTTCGTTGAGAAGCCCGACCTGACCTACACCAAGGCTGTTGCTGAGTGCGACGTCGCTCACGACGCTGGCCTGAAGGCCGACACCGCTTACACGCTGATCGTCAACGGCCAGAAGCAGGCCACGACCTACACCGTCAACCTGACCGACACTGTCACCAAGATGGGCGCTCAGGGCCGTCTGTTCGAGGTCTACGAGGATGCCAAGACCATCGTGATGATCGACACCTTCCTTGCCAAGGTCACCTACGTTGCTGACATCACCTATGATGCTCAGGGTCACGTCAAGACTCCTGCCACCATCACCCTCGAGGTCTATGATGCCAAGAACGCTTCTACTCCTCTGACGCTCAAGGACTACGACGCCAACTATGGCTATGCCAAGGATGAGTATGTCCTCGTCAACGCTTACACCAATGACCCCAACTCCGCCACTGTCAGCGGCAAGGTGTTCAACAACACCAAGCAGTATGCCGAGATCGTCGGCAAGGCCACTTCCATCGAGGGTGCTCAGAGCGTCATCTACTGGAACGCTCAGCAGCACAACGTTGAGGGCACCGTTTATGACGATGCTGTCAAGTTCTGCCTCGATCAGGCCGCTCAGAAGGACGCCAAGTACACCTGGTACTTCGATTCCTACAACAACCTGATCGGTGCGGTTGAGATCGCTGCTGCCAACAGCTACGGCGTCATCAACTCCATCTGGTGGGCGGGCAACGCCACTGACGGTTCCGGCGTGGCGAAGGCCAACGTCACCTATGTGGACGGCACCACCGCTGTGGTCGACCTGAGCGAGATGACCTATTTTGATACGGCTCTCCAGACCGGCAAGGTCACCCACAGCACCGGCATCAATGACAAGGTCATGAAGCTGATGCTGGCTACTTCTATGTTGATTCCTACATCAACACCAACACTGCCGTGGATGCGGGTACGAATGGCCACAAGCTCCTGAACGGCCACCTGTTCCGCTTCACCACCAAGTCCAACGGCACCCTCAAGGCTGTCGAGGTGGACAACTATCCTGCTGTGGCTAATGTTGCTGATTCCGGCAAGCTCCACAGCATCGCTTCTCTCGCGGTGTACAAGAACACCCAGATCTACACCGCTCCTAGCACTCTGGTTGTCAACGCCAACACTGTGTTCCTGGTTCGCTCCGGCGCTGGTACCACTGCTAGCCCTATACCTTCAAGACCGTCACCGGCTTCACCAACATCGACAACTATGTTGCGGCTGAGGTTGACTACGTTGACCTGAACGGCGACAACGTTGCTGATTACGTTTACGTCATCGGCGCTACCACGACCTCCAAGGTCACGAGCCTGTTCTACTTCGACGGTCAGCAGGCGCTTACACCCTGTCCGACGGTACGTGGGTCGTTAAGGCTATGTCGACGGCGTTGCCGGCGAAGTCAAGTTCGCTAACTATGACGCTCTGCAGAACACCCTGCGCGATGCTTATGGCAGCAACATCAAGCACGCTCCCGCAGCCAACAAGCTCTACGTTGTGAAGCTTGAGGACGGCGTTGTGAGGGATGGCCACATGGTTTCTACCAACGGCGCAATGGTCGCTTATGATGCGGATTACCCGCTCTCTGCTGCCTATGAGTCCGGCAAGAGCTACTATGTCGACTTCGTCTCCGGTGAGAAGAACGCTACGACTGGTGCAAACGTTGACACCTTCAACGGCTCCCTCTACTATGATGCTAGCGCGGGTCAGTATTACAGCGTGATCACCGAGGGTGGAGTGACCAAGATGGTCGGCACGATGGGCAATCCTGGCGATCAGGAGTATTACTTCGTGTATGTCACCGGCGGTGCTGCTGAGAACCGTCTGTGCGTCCAGGCTTACGCCTACGACAAGGTCACGAGCCCGAGCAACCCCGACGCTGGTGCAAATGGTGTTGTCACCTACACCCTCAACATCGTGGACAACAAGACCGGCAAGGTTCTCCAGTCCTACACCAAGACCGTCAGCAACGTTGCTGATGGCACCTACACCATCACTCTCGCTGAGATGGCGGCTCTCTGGAACGTCAGCACTGCGAAGCTCACCGCTTTCGGTCCCGATAGCGCTGCTTACACTCTCGCTTCCACCGCTTCTCCCGCTGTCACCACCGCGAGCGCGACCCTCAGCGCTTACTACGCCGACTAATTCCTGACGTAAGCGAAAAATCTCTGAATAGAGTTTCAGCCCCGAGGCGAAAGCCTCGGGGCTGTTTTTTGCCGTGATTCAGTTTCCCTGCTCACCGTCGTTGCTGTAGCCCAGCACCAGATAGTAATAGGTCGTGTCGATTGCGTTCATCTGGTTGCCCGACGGGGGATAATACTGGTCGTCCTGCGGGTAGTACCAGCTCACGCCGGTATCGCCCCACGTCATTTCGTTTTCGCGGTTGTTGTTGTAGTAGAACTTGTCGAATCCGCGCACCGCCCAGTAGTGGTTGCTGCTCGAGCTGTTCACCATCACCAGCAGCGGGTAGAACCCGCACTCGATGCTGACCGCGTTCGCCGCGCCGTAGGTGCCGTTGCCGGTATACGAGCCGTATTTGATGCGGCAGATTTTACCGTTTGCGATCGTCTGCGCCAATGCCGTGATGTGCTCCGCCGCCGTGCCGTCGGCCTCGCTGCGCGCGTCGGTCTCCGCCTTGAGCGCGCGTCGATGCTCGCAAACGCGGCATTGAAGTCCTGCATTTTGATCGGGTCCTCCTTGACCCACTGCGGCAGGTCGAAATTTGTCGTCTTGTTCATGCGCTTTCCCCCAAAATATAATGTTGGAAAAGGCAGCCCACACCCCCCTGCAAACGCGGGAACACTGATGCATGATTTGCCTTTTCATGATACGCCGTATCATGAAGCAGCGTTGCACACAACGCGGCAAAAAGCTGTACCGCCTCCGGTATTAGAATTCACGATACCACAAATTGCCGCGTTGTGTGCAACGATCCCTCGTTGTGCGCGGGAACTTTTTCGGCTATCATACGTCTATAGAAGTATCCGAAAGAAATGAGGAACGAACGATGAAAAAGCTCCTTTCCCTCCTGCTCCCGCTTGCGCTGGCCCTTTCCCTCGCCGCCTGCGGCGAAAAAGCGCAGACGAGGCCGCGCGCCAAACCCCGCCAACCCTGACGGTGACAAGTGCAAACGCTTGCAGCGTCACCCTCAAAAGCAGCAGCTACGACTGGACCTACACCCAGGGCCTACAGAGCATGACCGTCATTGCCTGCGGCGCGCACCCGCTGGACGAAACCTCCCGTGACATCACGCCTGTACTGGAAATGCCCTTTGCAGTGTCGGCCGCCTATTTCTACACCGTAACGCTCGATTTTGGCGATAATTCGCCCGATTCCGTCAGTCTCCGCTGCTGGCCGTCCGACGCCTGGGGCAGCACCGGCATGCCGTCCGAGACCGTGACCGCCCAGCAGCAGGATAACGGCACATTCCGCGCAGAACTGCCGCAAAGCGACGGCATTTTCGCCGTGACGCGCTCTGGGACGGCAGCAGTGCGACCTACACCTTCTGCACGCAGGCGGAGGGGAGCGAAGAGCTCCACCCGGGCGCGGTGCTCAGCATCGGCGAGAGCGAAGACATCCGCAAGATCGACATCTCGTGGCGCAGCGGCGGCGTGAACATCTATGCCGCCGAGCAGAGCGCGCAGATCAGCGTGAAGGAGGAATCCACCGCGCCGCTCGCCGAGAGCGAGAAGATGGTCTGCGCGATCGACGGCGACACGCTGCGCATCCACTTCCTCGGCGACGCTTACCGCGGCAGCTACGATGGGAAAAAGTATCTCGACGTGGGACTTCCGGCGGAGTTGGTCAACGCCGGTCACTTTGAGAAGATCGAGGTCGAAACGACGGACGCCTACGCCTATGTGAGCGCCGATGCGCAGAAGATCGACCTTTCGACCGTCGGCGGCGACGCACGCGTGATGTGCGCAAGCTGCCCCGCGGTCGAGATCGAGACGGTGAGCGGCAGCGTGGGCCTCGTGGACGGCACATGGGGGAAAATCGAGCTCTCGACCGTCTCCGGCGCGATCGAGCTTGCAGGCGAAGTGGAAAATGCCGAGATCGAAACCGCAAGCGGCAAGGTGGATATCGCCGGCGCGCTCGGCGCGCTGGACTTCGAAAGCGTCAGCGGCAACCTGATTTTGGCTACCGAGCGTGCGCTGCGCCTTGATGCCGAAACGGAGAGCGGCAGCATCTATCTGACCCTTCCCGCGCAGGACGGCTTTACTCTCGACTATGAAACGAAAAGCGGCGCGTTCCGCTCCGCGCTCACCGAGCGCGAGGGCACGCTCATCGCCTGCGGCGACCGCGAAACGCACTACACCGTGCCCGCGCTCGACGGCGGCGCGGTGAGCGAGCTTACGATCGAAACGGTCAGCGGCACGCTGACGATCAAAGCCTCCCCCGGCGGCAACTGAAACGAGCAAAAAAAGAGAGCGGCGGCGCCGCTCTCTTTTTTCGTTATTTCTCGTCGATCGCAAGCCACGTCTGGTCGAAGCCATAGGGCAGGAGTTCGCGGATCGACAGGCGCTTCTCCTCGCCCTTTTTGTTGAGGCAGATGACCTCCATCTCGGGGCCGAACTCGTAGAGCACCTGACGGCACGCACCGCAGGGGTAGCAGTAGTCGTCGCTGCGCCCAGCGATGACGATGCGCTTGAAGCGCCGGTGCCCCTCGCTCACGGCCTTAAACGCCGCGGTGCGCTCGGCGCAGTTCGTCAGGCCGTAGCTCGAATTTTCGATGTTGCAGCCGGTGAAGACCGCGCCGTCCTCACATTCGAGCGCCGCGCCCACGGGAAAGTGGGAATACGCACATACGCCATGTCCAGCATGGCGACGGCCTTCGCTTGAGTTCTTCTAACGTTGCCATAATAACGCCTCCTCACCAGTCTACGCCGAGATCAGGACGGACTTGCGTATCCATGATGTCCTCGGCGTTATAGAATTGCAGATAGCGGCTGCGCGAGTGGCGCAGCGTGGTGCCGTCCGGATGCAGACGGTCGCAGATGACGGCGGAAATGTCGGGCTTCACATAGCTGAACGAACTCGTGCCGACGCTCGCGAAGATGCGGAAGCCCTGGCTTTGCAGGTACTGGAAGCGCTCGCCGGTCTGGTGCCAGTCGTCACCGTCGGGACGGCCGCCGTGCGGATAGAACAAAATCTGCGTGGGGCCGACGAGCGAGCCGACCTCGTCCGCCCAGCGCTCGGTGTCGTTGATGACGGTCTGGAGCGATTTGGTGTCGAGGCGGATGTGGCCCCAGGTGTGGCTGCCGAACGTCCAACCCGTTTCCTTGAGCCGCTCGATGACGGGCTTGACGGCCTCAATCTCGCTCGCGCGGTAGGCATCGAACGCGGGGCGGTCGGGCGAATCTGCCGCGATGTCGCGGTCATCCTGCGTGCGGTAGCCTAAAATACCCTGATAGCCCGTCAGCGAGAAGATGGCCTTCGCACCGTTCAGCGAAAAGTCGGGGTGCTCGTAGACAAACTGGTCGAGAATGGGCGTTGCGTCGAGTTCCTTGGTCAAAAAGGTCTCATTTGTGTACGGATCGGTGCACTGCGCCCAGATCTCGCCGTCCTCGCCGACGACGAGCTTGCTCGTGAAGCCTTCGTCGAGCATGTAGGGGTAGTAGTTCACGTCGTCAAAGCTGATGATGAGCGGCTTTTTGCCCTCTGGCAGCATCAGGGTGTTTCGCACCATATGCGTGCCGGACTCGTCCGTCACCTCGCTCCAGACATCCTCCATCGCGACTAAGATGTAGCCCTTGTCGTACACGGACTGCAAAATTTTGTTGTATTCGTCGACCGTCACCATCCAGTCGTCGAGGCCGTAGCGCTGGTCCTGACTGGCATTGCAGTCGTGGAAGGCCCACTGCGGGTAGGCAATGATCGGGTGGAAAAAGAGGTGCTCCACCACCTGATCCGGCCCCCAGCCTGCGTGAGCTGGTCCTCGGACCAGTAGCTGCGCACGGCGTCGTAGGGATCAGTTGTATCGTCAGTATTGTTGTCGGTGTCGCTGCTATTCTCGTCCGTGACGGTCTGATCGTCGCCGTCGGACGGCGTCGTCTTATCGCCGCAGGAGTCAGCAGCGACAGCACCATCAGCGCGCTGAGCAGCAGCGCAAAAAAGTGTTTCATGTCAAAATCTCCTCTCTCAAAACTGCGCGGTCATTATAGCAGACTTCACTTCTTTTGACTACGCTTTTCGAGCTTTTGTTCCCATTTGTAACTATTTACCACAAATAATTAAAGCGTCACAGCTTTTCGCATCCGCAGACGCGAAATGATTTCGAATCGTTTTGGCGCGACATGCGCGTGCCAAAAAACTCTTCTCGCTCCGCGCGTGTCGAAGCCGCCCTTTGGGCGGCAAGGCACGAAGCGGAGTGTAATTCTCAAAAAACAAGGGACACGGTTTCCGTGTCCCTTATTTTTTGAATAATTAAAAGTCTGCGTTGCCCACGGTGCGGGGATGCAGCTCCACGTCGCGGATGTTGCCGATGCCCGTTAAATACATCACCATGCGCTCGAAGCCGAGGCCGAAGCCCGCGTGACGGCAGGAGCCGTAGCGGCGCAGGTCGCAGTACCACCAGTAGTCCTCGGGATTCATGCCGAGCTCGCGGATGCGCTTTTCGAGCAGCTCGATGCGCTCCTCGCGCTGGCTGCCGCCGATGATCTCGCCGATGCCCGGAACGAGGCAGTCCGCTGCGGCGACGGTCTTTCCGTCGTCGTTGAGGCGCATATAGAACGCCTTGATCTCCTGCGGATAGTCCGTGACGAACACGGGGCGCTTGAAGATCTGCTCGGTGAGGTAACGCTCATGCTCAGTCTGCAGGTCGATGCCCCACTCGACGGGGTAGTCGAACTTCTGGCCGCTCTCCTTTAAGAGCTTGACGGCCTCGGTGTACGTCACGCGGCCAAAGTCGGAACTCTCGACGTGCTGGAGACGCTCAAGAAGGCCTTGTCGACAAAGCTGTTGAAAAACGCGAGATCGTCCGGGCAGCGCTCCATCACGCGGCGGATGATATGCTTGACCATCGCCTCCATGACCTCAAGGTCGCCGTCGAGGTCGCAGAACGCCATCTCCGGTCGATCATCCAGAACTCGGCGGCGTGGCGCGCGGTGTTGGAATTCTCGGCGCGGAACGTGGGGCCGAAGGTGTAAACGTCGCCGAACGCATGGCGAAGTTTTCGGCGTTGAGCTGACCGGAGACGGTCAGGCTCGTCTTCTTGCCGAAAAAGTCCTTGCTGTAATCGACCTTGCCGTCGGGCGTTCTCGGCGGGTTCTCAAGGTCGAGCGTCGTGACCTGGAACATCTCGCCCGCGCCCTCGCAGTCAGAGCCGGTGATGATGGGGGTGTTGACGTAGACAAAGCCGCGGCTCTGGAAGAACTCGTGCACGGCGTAGGCCGCCGCGCTTCTCACACGGAACGCCGCGGAGAAGAGGTTCGTGCGCGGGCGCAGATGCTGAATGGTGCGCAGATATTCGACGCTGTGGCGCTTTTTCTGCAGGGGATAGTCGGGGGAGGACACGCCCTCGACCTCGATCTCTGTTGCCTTGACTTCGAGCGGCTGCTTGGCCTCGGGCGTCAGCACGACGGTGCCGCGCACGATGAGCGCGGCGCCCACGTTCTGCGCGGCGATCTCCTTATAATTAGAAAGAGAATTCGCATCCATCACGACCTGCAAATTGCGGAAGCACGAGCCGTCGTTCAGCTCGATGAATCCGAAGGTCTTCATATCGCGGATGGTCTTCGCCCAGCCGCATACGGTGACGCTTGCGCCGCCGTATTGCTCTTTGTCGGCGAAGAGCGCGGCAATTCTCACTCGTTCCATAATAATTTTCCTTCCTTTTGTGGGTTTTCACGGGATAATAGAGGTATTATATGCCACTTCCCGTGCAAATTCAAGCCCCGCTTTATATTGACTTTTGACAAGTTGTATGTTATGATACAATCTTACCTCAAAAGGTAAACGTGAAACTTTCACCTATTACTTTACAGGAGGATTTTAACGATGAACAAGTATCTGGATATCGCCCCCGAGGTTGCCGAGGCCCTTGCCGCCGGTAAGCCCGTCGTGGCGCTCGAATCCACCATCATTTCCCACGGCATGCCCTACCCCCAGAACGTGGAGACCGCGCTCAAGGTCGAGCAGATCATTCGCGACGCGGGCGCGGTGCCCGCGACCATCGCCATCATCGGCGGCCGCTTGAAGGCGGGCCTTTCCAAGGAAGAGATCGACTACCTCGGCCGCACCGGCGCGGGCATCCCGAAGCTTCCCGCCGCGACCTGCCCGTGCTCGTCGCGCAGGGCAAGGACGGCGCGTGCACCGTCACCACCACGATGATGATCGCCGACATGGCGGGCATCCGCGTGTTCGCCACCGGCGGCATCGGCGGCGTGCACCGCGGCGCGCAGGAGACGTTCGACATCTCCGCCGACCTTGAAGAGCTGGCCAACACCTCCGTCATGGTCGTGTGCGCGGGCGCGAAGTCCATCCTCGACCTCGGTCTGACGCTCGAATATCTCGAGACCCACGGCGTGACCGTCATCGGCTACGGCACGAGCGAGCTGCCTGCGTTCTACACGCGCAAGTCCGGCTTTGGCGTCGACTACGAGCTCGACACGCCCGAGCAGCTGGCCAAGGCGTTCCACGTCAAGCGCGAGCTGGGTCTGCGCGGCGGCTTACTCGTCACAAACCCGATTCCCGAAGAGTACTCCATGGACAAGGAGGTCATCGACAAGGCCATTGCCGAGGCCGTGGAGGACGCGAAGAAGGACGGCATCCACGGCAAGGCCACGACGCCGTATCTGCTCGCCAAGATCAAGGACCTGACCGGCGGCGACAGCCTGGATTCCAACATCCAGCTCGTGTTCAACAACGCGCGCCTCGGCGCGGCGGCGGCTGTGGAGCTCAGCAAGCTCGAAAAGTGAGATACTTTGTCATCTATCTCGCCGCGATCAATATTCTGACGTTCTGCGTCTACGGCGCAGACAAGCGCCGCGCCAAAATTCAGGGCGCGCGGCGCGTGCCCGAAAAGACTCTATTTGCACTCGCGCTGCTGCTCGGCAGCGCGGGTGCTCTTTTCGCAATGAGGGTCTTTCACCACAAGACGCGGCACTGGTACTTCAAGTTCGGCATCCCCGCGATCTTACTTGCGCAGATCGCTCTGGGGGTGTTCGTGTATGTGCGTTTTTTCGCGGCGTAAAAAAATTTTGGGAAATTTTCGGGTTTCGTGAAACAAAACAGACGTTTCTTGCGTCTAATTAAGGAAGCAAAGGGAAACTGGGCGAAGAGGGAAGATAAAGAATTTATGAATTTTCCATTTTCCTGTTCCCTTATTTCCCGCGGCATGGTAAAATGCCATGTATAAGAAAGGCTCTGTGCGCGCGGAGCCGACAACAACAAACACGAAAGGATGAAGATCACATGAAAAAATTTCTCTCCTTGCTATTGGCTCTGACATTGGTCCTGAGCCTCGTCGTCGTGCCTGCAAGGGCGGAAGGTGTCGAGGTTGGCGGCACATACGCCATCACCACGTCGGCGTCCTCCCTTGCAAGAGGCGACTCGACCACATTCACCGTTACCGCAACCGCCCCCACCGTCACGGATAATGGCGTAACTGCCACCGATGTAAACGTGATCGGTTATAGTTGGAGCACTCCCGGTTTTTCCGGCGCTGCCGGCACGGGTGCCACGACAGGAACGCTGACCGCCTCCAACAAGGCGGAAAATGTAGAAGTCTCCTGCACCTTAACGATCGAGTACAAGGTGACGATCGAAGGGCAGGAAATCACCAGATCTACGACTAAGGTCGTTAAAAGCAATGTCTCTATCGCTGACAAGCTTCTCCCGAGCGACATCACCACCGTCACCTTCAACAACAGAACCTATTCTGTGACGAACGGCACGGTCAACATCTCCCTTCTTGATAAAGAAACCATCGCCTCCGCCGACAACAAGTGGTCTGCCGCCGCAACCGGCTATGTGATCGATGATGCCGAGGGCAAGAAACCCACTTACGCGAGCGGAAAGCTGACCGTGCGCGTCAAGGATTCCGATCTTTGGACTAATGTGAGTGTCACCACCACCGCCCCCACCGTGACCGCAGCGGCAAGCCTTACTGAGGTCATCTCCGGCGGCAAGACCACGCTCACCGCCACCTCCACCGGTCTCAGCAACGCTGCCACCTATGCGTGGTTCTACAAGATCGGCGAGGCTGCCGAGGTTCCGATCGGCACGGGCAAGTCCCTCGTCTGGACGGTCCCCGCAAACGTTACGACCGCGACCAACTACTCTGTTTACTGCAAGGCAAGCGAGGCACGAAGCTCGCTAAGGTAAGTAACACCATCACGGTCAAGAGCCTTCCCGACACCTATACCTTCACTGTCGTCCCCGCAAGCGTTACGCTGACGCAGATCGGTCAGACCGCGACTTTGGCGGCGAGCTTTGTGGATACCTCATCTTCCGCCAGCCTGGTCGTCCCGACCTACTCCTTTGTTTCCGCCAACCTCAACATCGCAACTGTGACGAACCAGACGACCGCCGCGCAGACGGTAACGCTCAGAGCAAGCGGCTCTACCACCGTCACCGCAAAGGCGACCTATAAGGGCAAGGACTATGTGCAGAACATCCCCGTTACCGGCGCCTGATCGAGGCGACCCTCAGTGCTGTTCAGAACGGCACTTCTGTGAACTACAGCTACAGTGATCTTGTTAACGCCGCGCAGGCCGCCATCAACAAGACCTACAGCACCGCCTACACCTACGAGACCGTCTATTCCCTCAGCGGCGTCACGCAGGTTCCCTCCACCACCGCCTACGGTGTCGGCACGAGCAATGCTTCGTACAACTATCCCGCCGGCGGCTCCGGCTATCTCTACTTCAAGGCAAATCTCTCCGGCATCGGCACTGCAAAGTTCACCGCCACCGTGACCACCCGCGTTGCCAATTCTAACGTTCCCAAGACCTACAGCGTTACGTTTAACGTTCCCGTAACGCCCAGCACGACCACCTATGCCGACCAGTATCCCGAGCCGGTCGCGGCTTACGGCAACACCTATCGCTATTACGTTCAGGTTCCCTCCGGCGCAAGGTATTACTATGTTGCCGGTGTGAACACCGAGCCTGTCGACTGGAACAACGGCAGCACCCAGAAATACTATCCCACCACTGCCACCGCCAATCTCTATTCCCTGACCGACACCAACTTCATCAATGGCAAGTGCACGCTGTATGTCGTGACGCAGGGCACCGACAATAGGCTCTACTGCGGCACCATCAGCGTCTACCAGAAGAACTACAACATCAACTACAACGGCGTGGCCGGTGAGACCGTCCAGTTCGCGCAGAGCGACTTCAACGACTTCATGAACAAGGTCGCTGAGGCCCGCGGCGACGCCAGCAAGAGCAAGTCCTATCCCTATGTCACCTTCGATTATGTGTCCTTCTCCCTGCCCACCACCGCGCAGGGCACGCTGTACTATGGCGGCACCGCCATGTCCACCAGCAATTCCTCCGGCGCGTTCAACCGCAATACCAAGGTCACCAACCTCGATAGCGTGACGTTCGTCCCCAACGACAAGACCACCGCGAAGACCATCACGCTGAACTTCACCCTGTACGCGACCCGCTATTCCAGCTCCTCCACGAGCCGCGGCACGACCGTGAGCTACTCCGGCAGCGTCGTCGTCAACCTCGTGCGCGAGGACATCAAGTACACCGTCTCTCAGGGCGACAGCGTCCGCTTCGACGAGAGCGACTTCCTCAGCTACCTGCACTCCACCAAGGGCTACAGCAGCAACTACACCATCGACTACGTGACCTTTGACCAGAGCGCCGTCTCTGCCGTCAACGAGGGCTCGCTCTACACCTACTACAGCGGCTACAACTACGGCGGCTCCGTCAAGACGACTGACAAGTTCTACTACAGCGCCACCGCCAGCCAGAATGCGCTCAGCGACGTCGCGTTCCTCGCCAGCCGCTACGCCAAGACCGGCGAGACCGTCTACATCCCGTTCACCATCTACGCCCGCTACGGCACGACCGGCACCGCACCCGCCAGCTCACCGGCACCGTGGCCATCAAGATCGGCCAGACGATGAACTTCATCGACGTCAAGACCACCGACTACTTCTACAACTCCGTCAAGTGGGCCGTCGGCAAGAACATCACCAACGGCACGTCCAGCACCACCTTCTCCCCGTACAAGTCCTGCACCCGCGCCGAGATCGTGACGTTCCTGTGGCGCGCCGCCGGCAGCCCGGAGCCGACCACCACCCGCAACCCGTTCCGTGATGTCAACGCCGTCACGCACTCGAGCTACTACAAGGCCATCCTGTGGGCCAGCCAGAAGGGCATCACCTCCGGCACCAGCACCACGGCGTTCTCCCCCGATCAGGTCTGCACCCGTGCCCAGATCGTGACCTTCCTGTACCGCTACGCGGGCCAGCCCAGCGGCTACTACTCCAACCCGTTCAAGGATGTGAGCGCCACGAGCGAGGCGAGCTACTACAACGCCGTTCTCTGGGCCGTCGGTAAGGGTATCACCACCGGCACCAGCGCCACGACGTTCTCCCCGTATGCTTCCTGCAACCGCGCCGAGGCCGTGACGTTCCTGTATCGTTACACCAACGGACTATAAAACCTAAAAAATGCGTCCAGCTTTCGCTGGACGCATTTTTTATTCCTTGCAGGCCGCTGCGCGCATAATTTGCCCGCCGATGGCGGGCAAATTCCACACTTGCGGCCTGAGAGGTATTTTCCGCCACGCGCAGGTCGCGGCGGAAAATGATTTGAATTTATTTCGCCGCGGAGCGGCGAAACTCTGCGAAGCTTTGGGGGGGGGCGTGGCTCCCCTTGACCCCCTGTAAGGCGACTGACGGGGGCGGGCGGTTTGCGTTTACTCTTTTCCATTCTGTAAACTTTTGTTCAAACGCCTTTACGGGGGTCGAAAAAGCGTGTAGAATGGCAGCATCAAGATTTTAGGAGTGTTTTTTGTGAACAAATTCCGCGATGCCCTTTACCGCTTTATGTATGGCCGCAACGGCGTAGATGCGCTGAACTGGGCGCTCGTGATCCTTGAGCTGGCCGTGAGCATTCTGAGCTCGCTCATCCGTGTGCAGGGCGTGTCGCAGGCGCTGTACTTTGTGTCGATGGTGCTGATGTTCATCGTGCTCATCCGCATTTTTTCGCGCAATCTCGCGCGCCGTCAGGCCGAAAACGCGAAGTTTCTGACCTGGTGGACGCCGAAGGCGAACGCCATTCGCGGCGCGAAGGCACGCCGCGCCGACAAGGCGCACAAATACGTCCGTTGCTCCTGCGGCGCGTACTGCCGCGTGCCGAAAAACATCGGCAAGGTCGAGCTCACGTGCCCGAAGTGCGGCAAGAAAAGAGTCGTGAAAACGTGAAAGAAAAAATCCGTCCCGCGGGACGGATTTTTGTAAGAAAACCGGTTTCGCCGTCCTATAGACAGAAAGGGGGTGAGGGCGCTGACGAATTTTGAAGAGGTGTACGCCGTGTACTTCGACGATGTGTACCGGTATCTTCTCTCGCTTTCCGGAAGCGAGAGTACCGCCGAGGAGCTGACGAGTGAGACGTTTTTCCGTGCGATGGACGCCCTCGACCGCTTTCGCGGCGAGTGCAGCGTGCGCGTGTGGCTCTGCCAGATCGCGAAGAATCTCTATTATTCGCAGCTGCGGCGCGAGAAGCGGCTTGCCCCGCTCGAAGACTGCCAGATCGCCGAGGAGAGCCACGAGGAGGAGTTAGAAGATCACAGCGAGGCCGCGCGCATCCAGAAATTGCTGCACGCGCTCAGAGAGCCGTACAAGGAGGTCTTCATGTGGCGCGTGTACGGTGAGAAGAGCTTCCGCGACATCGGCGCGCTCTTCGGCAAGACGGAAAACTGGGCATGCGTAACGTATCATCGGGCCAAGCGCATGATCCGCGAGGGATTGGAGGACGACTGAAATGGACAAAACTTGCAGCATCGTGCAGGACCTTCTGCCGCTCTATGAGGAAGACATGCTGCGCGAGGAGACGAAGGAATTTGTGGACGGGCATTTAGCGCAGTGCGCGGCCTGCCGCGCCGAG
>ENA-OQIO01000766-OQIO01000766.1-human-gut-metagenome-genome-assembly--contig:-NODE-766-length-16464-cov-2.597968_pt1 | contig 16464 bp, 22 predicted proteins | sample MGYA00242573_ERZ504737 | MGnify/ENA primary metagenome ERZ504737 (study PRJEB26092, sample SAMD00036203) | human gut metagenome | host: Homo sapiens | study: EMG produced TPA metagenomics assembly of...
CCGAAGGTCACGGTGATCACGTCCTGATCCTTGCCGGAGAGATAAACGGTTTCCGTGGCGTCGGTGATCACATACCCGTCCGGCGCGGAGATCTCCTCGCAGACATAAGTGCCTGCCTTGAGGCCGGTTGCAACGATGGTGCCATTGCTGGATGTTTTGTACTCGCCAACACAGTGCCGCCTGTACCGGAGGTGCCGCCGAGGTAGCGGATGCGGAACCATGCACCCTCCAACGGCTGACCGCTCTCACTGTCCACCTTGCGGATGATGATGGCGGAAAGGGGCGTGTTCTCAAAGGTCAGGACTTTGCTCTCACCACCGGAGATGAAGCATTCCTGCGTGGCAGGCTCCTTGATGGCGTACCCGGACGCCGGTTCCAATTCCGTTACTTTGTACCAGCCATCCTTGATCTCAGGGAGAATGATTTTTCCGCTTGCGTCAGAAAAGTAAGTGCCGAGGTCGTTGAGCTCACCGGTGTCGGTATGGTTGCTGCCATACCAGATCTGGAACTTGGCACCCTTGACGGGATCACCGGTGACGCTGTCCACCTTGCGGATCTCCAGACTGGGCTTGAGCGCGTTAAAGAAGGTGACGGTAGAGGTTTCGCCGGGTTTCAGCGCCACTTCCTGGGGGATGGGGCAGAGAATGACATGACTGGGGACATTGATCTCCGTTACTTTGAATATGCCAACAGGAACAGAGTCGAGGAAAATCCGCCCATGGTTATCGGTCGTGGCGCTGGTAGAAAAGCTGCCGTCGATCTGCTCGATACGGTAGGTCACGCCCTCGATGGGCTCACCATTGGCGATGTTCTTCTTGACAATTTCAAGACCGGGCTTTTCATAGTCAACAAAAGTGACCTCGGAGGTTTTGCCGGGGCGGAGCGCCACGGTCTGCTCCGTATTGCTCACGATATACGGCTCCGGCACGGATTCCTCACGCACTACATAGACGCCTGCGGGAATGGCCGAGAGCGTTGCGGAACCGTCCGTCCCGGTCGTGACGGAGGTGGAATAACTTCCGGTAACGGACTTAATGGAAAAGACCGTGCCGGCGATAGGCTTGCCGCTCATGGCGTCGCGCTTGGTGATCTTCATATCGGGCAGTGCGTAATTTTCGGCAGTGACCGTGTACTGCTTGTCACCATCAGTGGTATCGACATAGACGCTGATGGGCGTGGAATCTGCGCAGAAGCCTCCGGGGCCTCGGTTTCCACGAAAGACCACAGGCCGCGGGTGACATCCTTGACCTCAATGATTCCGCCATTTTGGGTCACATCGCTGCCGACGATCTGGCCGTCGCGATAAATGTTGAATTTTGCGCCGTCCAGGCCGTGGGTGGTGCCAGCAGCAACCTTCCGCAGCGTAATATCAGCGTCCCCAGCCGGCGGCTTTCCCGGCTCAGATGTATTGGCGACGAGTTTTCTCGGCGCATAATAGTTAAAGAAAGCCTGACGGCCCTTAACACTGGATTTCGCGTAGACCGCCCATTTTGCAGCTTCATCTTCTACCACAGAGGCGATGATGCCCTGTTCTGCGTATTCTTCAATTTGGCGCTGAAATTCTGCGTCTTCCTTGGCCTTTTCTTTCAACATCCAATCGATATAGCCAGGTACATTTCATAGGTATCGGCGTTAGCGTAACCGCCGCCATCGATGTCACCATCGCCCTCACCCTTGAAGGTCTGGTGATCCCACACATACGTCTGCGCAGCCATAAAAAGGCTGCCGGGGATGTCACCCTTATAGTCCGAAATGAACGTCATCATCCATTTGAAGTTTTCAAGCTGCTGGGCATCCAGCTCACCCATGCCGCTCTGCGCCAGCGCCGTTTTCAGCACGGTATCCGCGTCCGCTCCGGTGGCGGAGGTATAGGTGTAGCTGTTCAGAAAGCTGGCAGTGCCCCAGCGGTAGCCGTAGCCGCGGTCAAGGCAGTACAGCAGCTTGCCTGCCGCCATCGGGGGCTTGTAGCTGTAAGGCGTACCGTCATGGAGCAGTCGTGTTGTCCAGTAATTGGTATTGTCGGTGGGCTTGATGCCCGTTCCGCTGCCGGACGCGGCCAGCGCGGAAGTCGGGAGCAGCGTCAACAGCGTCATGATAACGAGAAACGCCGAGACGAGCCTGGTTCTTAGTTTTTTCAATGAGCTACCTCCTTGCAAAATTGCACAAGAAAAATCAGACCGAGGCTCCCCGGTCTGATTCGTGATATAGGATAACAGGATTTACTTCGTTGCCGGCTTGTCCACCGCTGAAATGCTGTATCCGCTGCGAAGAAATAGTTGGACACAGTACCAGCACTCCAAGCCGTTGGCGTCAGTCCCTCGTGCAAGGCCGACGCCGATAGCCGCATAGCTTTCATCTGTCATGTTTTCCATGTGCTGCGGATTTTGACCATGAATATACGAGCGTTTCCGCAAGCGCGGTTTTTTGCTGCGCAAGATAGAGCAGCGGGATCTGGTGGATATTTTCCCCAACCTGCCTGCAGTCCGTAACGGTGTAATACTTCCTGCCGTCTGGTCTGGTATGAGAATAGGCACCTGTGCAGCCATTTCATCGGCCCGCACCTGCGCGGCCCGCATCAGTTGATCGTCGGCCGTCAAAGCTGCGATGCCATGCTCCGCACGGAGGGCGTTGGTGCGAGCTACAATATCCTGCTTTGCAGCATCCGCATCAGAAGGCGCAGCAGCAGACGGAACAGCTTCAGCGGAAGGAGCCTCGCCGGTGTAAGGCGCACCGGTTTCTATTTGCACACATCCGCTGTCCGCATCCCAGAACACATTGAAGCCGACCGCTTTGCCAATGTCGCGGAGTTTCACATAGTTGTGTCCAGCAATACCATACGCTTCCATTTGCACCTCCTGCCCATCGACAAAAATACGATGGCTGCTGCGTTCAGCGAGGATTCCCGCAGCATAGGCGGAAGCTCCGCCTGTGATAATAGCGCCGATAAAAAGGCCCGTAAACATCGTGAGGATCTGCTTCTTCATGGAAAAGCCTCCTTATTTTTGATCTACTATTCCTTTACGATCATAGAGCGGCTTTTTCAACAAAAGATTTTAAGATGCCTGAACAGCCTGCACACACCAGCGCTGACTGGAATCTCCGGCAACGCAGGTGAAGAGCGTGATCCGGTTATCCGTGGTAGAGGACAAATAGCTCCAATCGCTGCTGCTGATTTTGGTCACAGTCTCCACCAGATAGGTACGGGTACCCATGGATGTGGTATAGGTGATCTTATCGCCTGCATCCAGATCTTGATGCTTCCGATCACATATTTGGCGCCGCGATTATGCCCGCAGACAGCCACATTGCCGTTCCAGACGCTGGTACTGGTGAAATGCCCCAGCCCCTTTTTCATGCTGGCAGTCGTTTCACCTTCCCAGAGATAGTAGTTCTTGACCCCGATGGCAGGAATGGAGATCTTTCCGACGGCACCGTTGGAAAGCAGAAAATCCTGTGTCAGCTCTGTGAAAGCGGGCGTCGCAGGAGTAGCTGTGGAGCCGCCCTGCAGAAAACCGGGAATCTCAACAGTTCCGCCGCCGGGAGAAATTCCGTAAATGCCGCTGCCGGATGCAGAGATGCTCTGAAGACCAGGCAGCATGATTTTCTCCATCACCCCGGTTTGGGTGGTGCTGAGCTGCCCGTACTCCAGCTCGGGGATCTGGTAGTCCACCACATTTCTTCCACCGTAATTGTAGCGGGAGCCGTAGACATCCTCGTAGGAAGAGGAGGGATAGTATTCCGGGGTGCCATCGGTTTCAAAGGAATAATCGGCAGCCTGTGCGTTGACCGCCATCGCAGAAAGCATGGCAGCCAGAGTCAAAGTCAATGAGAAAAACTTCTTCATACGGGAGCCTCCTGTTCTTCTTCAGCGGGAACGGTAAATTCATGCCAGTCATTGTGCTTGCTGGCTTGGATCGTGTAAGTATGGTCACTCTGCGGGAAAGAAACGGTGAACTCGCGCCCAGCCAGATGCCTGGCAAGGGATTTTTTCACCTCAACCGCGACGGTATCTCCCGGATTCAGTGTGAGAGCGCCTGCATCGATAGTGGGAACCTCGCTGTCAGGCTCCACACGGAACTTTGCAATCAGCCGGTACTCTCGGGGCTTGCTGTCCGGAACATACACATAGACATTTTTGCGGCGGCACAGCAGGATGAGTGCAGCGGCGACGATGCCCGCGCAGAGCAGCACGGCAGCGATGATCAGCAGCGGAGCGGCAAGGCTGCCGTTATCCCAGATATGTGTTTTTACGGGGACGATCTCACTTCCGGTGTAAACCACGGTATAAGTGATGCTGTCCACGCCTTCCGAAGTAACGGTTCCGTGATATTCCGCCGTGGTGACATAGCCTGTGGCAGCCTGATAGCTGCTGGAGGCGGAATAGGTGGCGACCGCCTGATACTGGGCGGGAACCAGCGCCTCGCCGACGAGCGCCGTGCCGGTGACCTGCCATTCCACATTGGCAAGGGTGAGCGTTTTCCCGTTTTGACGGTCGTGGCCGGCACATAAGACATGTCGTTGCGGTCCAGATTGCCGATTACCTTCGTCTCGGTGGTTTTGCTGTATTTGGTGGTGTAGCCGGACGCCTCTGTGGAAAGAGTGGTATGATCCAGCGCCAACTCGCCGGAGAAGCCGTCTTTTTCATAGGGCATACTGGGCGAAAGCTCTGCGAGAATCTGCGCAAGGTCATTTTTGGCGGTATTGACTGTGACGGTTTCCGTTACAGTTTTGCTTTCCAGATACGGGTGTTCCACCTTTGTGGTATAGGCCAGGTATAAAGATAACCGTCGTAGGAAAAGTCCTCTTCCTTCAGCTCATCTGGGTCAACCTCCGGGGAAAGCGTGTAGGTTTTTACAAGCCGCTGCTGGCCGTTCAGGTTTTCCGCTACCAATGAATCGGGAACCTGAGCGGCAAAGGCGCTGACCGTCAGCGACATGGCAAGCAGCAGGCAAAGGGCCAGCTTTGATAAGCTCTTCATGGTGGCCTCTCCTTTTTTTACAAATTCTGTTTGATGATTCTGGTGATGATGCCGACGGCGATGCCGCGTTCCTCATCCAGACGGGTAACGGCAAAGCTGACGTCGTCTTTTTTTCCGGGCATTTGCCGGTCATAGCAGGTGTGGGCAACCGCGTTGACACCGTTGTTGAGCCGGATGAACACAACGCCGTGCCGCACATCGGTCACTCTGCCGGCATATTTGCCCTGCAGGACGCATTTATCCAGATTGCTCTGGTTGGCGGCGGACGAAACGCTGCGGATATCTGCTGTGATGGAAATATGGTTGATGTCGCTGCGGTCAATGGTGAGCACACGGACAAGAACACGGTCGCCGACGCTGTAATACTCGCGGGCGTCACCGAACCATGCGGCAGACAGATCGCGGGCGAAAATCGTACACTCCACGCCGAACACTTCCACACGCAGGACTTTTTCCGCAACGCCAATGACGCGCGCCTGTACGACGCGCCCTTCATAGATCATGGGGACGCCATCTTCGTTGGTGTCCAGATAGAAGGTCTGACGCTTACGGAGCATGGCGGCCTTGCGGCTTGCCACAACGCTGCGGGCGGTGTTATCCAGACCCCGGACGATGAAATCGATCTCCGCGGTGAGCATGGTTGCAAGGATACTGTTCATCCGCTCCATAAACGGCTTGTATTTCGCCCCATACGGAACGGGCCCGGAATAGAGCATCATTTCTTTCAGCGGGATCGCAATGCGATAACCCTTGTAGTCAACGACAACGATAGTACGGCCGGAAGGGGTCTGCTCCACGCCGTCCAACGTTCCGGTCAAAATACGACCGGCAATATGCGAGGTCTTGATCTCATGCCAGATGACCTCACGGCGTTCTTCTTCCGTTTCGATACGGTCTTTTGCATCAACGGTCAGAATGTAGGAGTCACGGCGTCCGGCAGGTGCGGGAGGTGCAGTAGGCTGCGGAGCAGATTCACCATCTGCGGATTCCGTTTCATCTTCAGCGGGCGGAGCATTTTCCACATTTCCTTCCAGCAAAAGCGCATCCAGAGCATTTTCGCCGCTGCTGTCAAGGGGTGCCGGAGTGCTGCTGTTCAGCTCCTGCAAAATGCTGTCGTACTCCGGGTCCTCAGCCTTTTCATCGGAAACAGGGACAGTCTCTGCGGCATCAGCGGTGTTTTCGGCATCCAGCTCGTTTTCCTCAACCTCTGCTGTGCCGCTCACATCGCCGGAGCCGAGATCAACTTCCGGGGGTCCTGCCAGCGGAGTTTCCGTGTTGTCGCTGCCGGCGGCCTCCACCTGCTGCTCGGGAAGCTCCTCGGCAGGAGCGGTTACCGAAATCTCCGGAGAAAATCATCAGGGGGTGGGAGCGTTTTTTTCTTAGGCATTAAGTGTCCTCCTTTTTCTTCATAATGGATTCTTTGGTTACTGTAACGACTTTTTCTGTCGATGCAGGCTTTTTCTTTTGCGCCGGCTTCTTAGCCGCTGCCTGAGATGACGGCGCCGGTGACGCTTGCTTTTTCTGCGGCTTCCTTGTCTGCCATGCGGGGATATGGGAGGCGGCCTTGCTCGGCCGCAGCTTCTTTGCCTCGGGATGCTTGGAATAATCGTATTTATCTACCTCCAGTACATTTTTGCCCCGAATGAGGATCAGGCTTTATCAATATCCATACGCAGCACCTCGTCCATGGTCATCAGCTTGCGCCGGCCGACACCGCTGGTTTCCCGGTATTCAGGCGTGTAATTGGATACACGCCATGTTCCGAGTTGTTTGGCTTTACTGGTAACAGAGATACTGGCCTCGCCGGTCCGGTCGGAAATAAATTCCGCCGTCAGAGCATCCGTACAGCAAGAAAAAGCTGCACATCGCAGTTGCCCAGAATTTCCTGCCACTGGTTGTAGGGATAGCGGTTCTGAAGACCTGCTAAGTTCTGGAACACACATGACATGGACAGGTTTCTGGAACGAATGACTGAAATTTTTCTCGATAGATCTGGGATCACTCCACAGGCACACAGCTCTTCACCAAGTACATGAACAGGAACCGGAAGCGCCCCACCAGGGCAATGTTCGTCCGCATAGCGAACCAGGCGGATAAACACGAAGGAAAGAAACAGCGAGGAAAGAAAGTCAAATGTGCTGTCCTGATCGCTTGTAATGCAGTAATACGCGCATGGCTGCTTTCCCGGGAGTTCCAAATCGATCTCGTTGTAGGATGTGATGTTGCGAATATCCCGGTTTTGGAAAACCTGCAGTCTGGAGCCGAGCCCGATGATAACGCCGCCGCGCACACCCTCCGACGCCTGCTTGAAAATGCTGTATGGCGCTTTGGCAGGATGCGTGAGGGGAAGAACATCAAAAAGCGCATTCAGTTCCTTTTCGGAACTGGCGGTGAGCAATTGGTACACTTCGCCGATGTTTTGCTTTTTCTTGGGATAGCTGGTGGAAACATAGAGGACCAGCGCCTTGAGCAGATTCATTTCGGCGCTGTCCCAGAAGTGGTCACGTTCTTCGCCCCCTGTGTTTTTGATGATGACATCACAAAAGAGCTGCGCCATTAGTTCCTGATCGCCGATTTCAGCAAGGCAATTCCATGAATCTGAGGCTGACGGCGTGACCAGATTGAACACACGGACGGTGTACCCCTGATCCCGCAAGTACTCGCTGGTCTTTTCGTAAGTTCGGATTTTGGGTCACAGATCACAAGGCTTGACTTCCGCGCTGCGCATTGGAGAATCATGTTGACGCAAAAGGCTCTTGTCTTCTTGGAACCGCTGGCGCCGTAAACCGCAAGATTCCCGTTAAATCGAGTCTTTGGAGGAATACAAATGACCTGATGATCCAGCTCTCCGAGAATCGTACCGGAATGCTTGCGAATATCCGGGACAAGGTCAAGCACCTCGGTCAACTCCTTGCGGGACATAAAGCCTGCGGTGCCGTAGGTTCCCTTATCGGAATAGACCAGATTGCGCTGCCGGTCGTATTCGCCGCCCTCACTGTAGCCCATTCGCATGACCATGAGGATCAGCAGCGCCAGCGCACCGATGCAGAGGCCGAGCCCATACAGCCCATACGGAAAGTGGAAGGCTGCCGCAAGGCAGGGAAAGAATCCGGCGTCCGGGAATGTGGGAGACGTCCCAAACACGGCGCCGGCCTCCTGCCATGCACGGTAATTGGAAAAAAGCTGCGAGAGGTAGCCGCTCCCGTAGAGCAGCGCCAGCGCAGCGATTGGAATAATGAAAAGCTGAATCAGCTTCTTTTTAGGAATAGAGCACGCTCCTTTCAAACTGTTGAAAATCAATGCTTTGCAGCATCACACACTGCCCGCAGATCTCCCGCAAGGCTTCTTCTTGGTAATCGAAGCAAATCAATGTCCCCGTCATTCCGTGCAGCTCCAGCGCGGTATCGAAACGCCGGATGCGAGGAAAATCACAGGTGTATCCAGATGCCGGTTAATGTCCGCACGTTTTGTCAATGCCTTGAATTGCACCTTGACCGGGGCAATTTTCAGATAGGAAATGAAGGAGTAAATGATGCTGCGCTGCTCTCTCGCGCTGCGCAGCAGGAAGTTGACGGGAACCACCTCTACAACCTTGACATAGCGGTGATCTCTTGTATAAATGACGCCGTGCTCAATCTTCTCGATAGGGATATAGTCCGCCAGGGCATTGAGCGGCTGAACGGCTTCTTGCTCCTGCAAGAAGGTCTTGAACTGCGTCACGCTGCGCTGCTTCAGATCAACAGAAAATCGGCTGCGGCTTTTGGGGAGCGGAGGATCTTCTGCTTCGCAGTCGCTTTTCCGCTGCTGCGCCCAGCTGGGCAGCAGCGTTTTTCCATTTTTGCCGCCCTGCGTCCCATCGCGTGAAAGGATTCTGCGGTTGTGCAGAAAGCAAAAGAACAGGCGGATGAAAGCGGACAGCTCATGCCGGATACGCCAATCAAAGCGAGAAGCACCAGCGGAAGAGCCGTCAGGCATAAAATCACAACGCGGACGGTGAGGGAAAACGGAAGGTGTAGAACCGGTACGCCAACCGCGAGGCCAAGGATGACCGCCTCAATCGTATTGCGGGTTTTCAAAAGCCCGCCGAAGAGTGTGCCGCCCTCCATAAAGTTGGGAGGGATCACATACACCTCAAATTCTTCCGGTTTCATAGACAGCCTCCCTTACATCCGGTCTTTCCGCTTCGGCGGATCGGGCATCTTCTTGACGATCTCCTTATGATAGTCGATTTCGCCGTCCGGTGCGGTAAAGGCTTCTTGATTACGGTATCAACGGCATACTGCTTGTACCATTGGACGCCATCGGCAGAGAAGACCTTCTGGTGTTCACCGTCCGGCGCGGCATATTGCCCGGTATGGTACATTCCAAAGGAAATGCCCTCCGGATGCTCCGGAGAATACTCTGTGCCGGTGATGCGCCCGCCGCCGATCTCAATGTTGGAATAGGATATTTGCGGCGCGGCGTCTCCCTGAGCGGTAATGCCCATGTAGGAGGATAACGCCTGTGACGCAAACTCTCCGGTGATGGAGCCGGTGGAGTGCAGGTCTCCGGCTGCGACCATACCGATCACATCGTTGGCAAAACGCCCGCCCTCCAGCATGGAGTTGGTAAAAATACGTCCGCCGAGGCCAACGGAATGCTGTGACTCCCTGCGGAGTGAGGAAACCGAGGCGGTTCGGGTACTGGAAGCGACTTGCTGATGGGTCACGCCCGTCTGCGACTTTTGAGAAGCGCTTTCGCTGCGCGTCTGCTTCGCCTGATGAACAACGCTTGACGCCTGCCGCTCGGCATTTACAGTACGCTCTGTGCCTGATGCGCGGCGGACATGGTGGAGGAGGACGCTCTCTGCGTCGTTTGCGTCGCAGTTCTTACGGCGTCATTGGTAATTTTCCGACTGACAACGCCGGCCAGACCGCCTTGCAGAAAGCCGGAAGATCCGGATGCGGCGGTGCCTGTGCGGCTGGAGGCTCTGTCGGCAAAGTTACCGACAACTTTTCCAGCCATGCCGGCAGCGAGGGAGACACCCTTGAATGCCACCATCGCCTCACCCAGCATGGAACCGCCGGTGTGCCCTACATTGACACCGATGCTTGCCATGAAGCTGTCGATTTTCTGCGAGACTTTGAGAAAGCCAACCGCACAGAGAAACCAGACCAGGACGTTCCCCGTCACGGCCTCGCGGCTGGAACTGCTGACTGCGGCTTCAACATCGCTTTCCTCCAGAGCAAACGCAGGTACCGCCAGGGCAAGCGCAAGCAAAAGAACGGTGCCCAGCAGCGGAATGATTCTATGATATTTCTTCGTGGTAATGACCTCCTACATGGAAAGCGGATTTGAGATGAATGTGCCGACCATCGTGATAAACAGCCGAAGACACCATGCGTTCATCAGCAGCAGGAATATCTGCCCGCCGAACATCCGGCACCAGCTCTTAAAAATATTTGCGGTGGATTGCGATGCGCCCATGGCAAAGGCTACCGGTGCGGTATAGACCAGGACGCCCAGCAGTACATACCGTTCTGCCGCTTCAAACAGCAGCTTAATGTAGTTCCACGCAAGAATCAGTGTCAGAATCAGAACGATCAGCGCAACGCCGCCGTTGGCACAGACGCCGATGATGGTCAGCAGAACAGAATTGAAGCTGGCAAAGTCCAAAGAAGGAAGCTCTGAGGACAGTATCCACGCATAAGGCGTTCCGCCTATCGTCAGCGCAATGTTTACGATTTCATCTGCATAGTACGCAAGCACAATGAACAGAATCGCCTTGGCGGTCAGCCTGACCGGATCCTCTGCGTCCACGCCCAGGCCCAGTCCATAGTTCTTGAACAGATTCCAGACCCAGCCCAACAGGATCAGCCCGATGGCAAGTGCCACCAGAAGGCTATACATGGTTTCCGCTGCGGGAAAATATCGCAGAAATGTGTTCATGTCACAGCCCAATGCCCCCAAAACAGAGGTGTTGATCATATCCAGACCGTACATGATCTGCTCTGCGATCCACTCTACAATACCGTCTAAAATTCCCATAGCTTTTACGGGGCGGTCCACTGCCCACCGCTGAAGAAGGGCGTAACATAGCTCATAATGAAGCCGAGGCCGTTCAAAACAGCCCATGTGATGATGATTCGCTTGAGCCAAGCCCGGCTTTCATCGACGGTTCGGCGCTGCGGGAGAAATTCATCATCAGCAGTGCGACTGCGGCCGTAACGATGGCTGCAATCGTGGAGATGCCGAGGATCTGCGTATAGACATCCCGCATGATCTCATTGGCCTTCTCCCACACGGTTGCGGCAGAGGCCGGCTGACAGAGAGAAGCGGATAGCGTGGCGGTCAGAAACGCCGCATACAGCCAACGGCCGATATTGCCACGTGGCTTTTTCCCAATACGGGGAGACGGACACTTGTGCTTCAAAAGCATTACCTCCTTGTGTTGCCCAAAAGCAGGAAACAGCACCCAGCGAAAGCCGGATGCTGTTTCATTGACCGCAGAAGGGCATAAAAAAAGACGCACATCAAAAATGGCGTCCTCCTGCGGCTACTTTTGGTTTGTTTATAGTTTTGAGCATACTTAGTTTAACATACGGCGATTTTGCGTTCAATAGCAAAACCCTTCCAATTTCCTCCCAATTCTCTTTCAAAATACTCTCACACATCTGGCGGGAAAAAGCAGTCCAGCGTTTTCAAAGTGTCCTGCGCGGAAAATCCCCAAAGGACAGAGCTTAACGCTTCCACGGCAGCTTTGCGCAGGCGGTAGTAGGTGCTGAAGCTAATGTCCCTGATATGCGGGTGGAGCGCTTCAATGATCTCCTCCACATTTTTCAGCTTCTGTGGGGATAAAAAATGAGTAATACAAAATCCAGTAGTACACCTCTCCGCTCTGGTGGTGCGTGCGGAGAAGGTTGACGGAATTTTCAAGCAGGGTCAGCATTTTGTAGCTGCGCTCGATGCACCTGGCATGATTTTCTATGTCCGTGCCGCCGAGATCCGCGCCTGCCATATAGATGGACTCCAAAAAATCTTCAATGCTGCAATCATAATCAATGCGAAACTGATTTTTGACCTGTCGGATAGACAGTTCCAGGCTCCATGTTACATCCCGATATTTTTTGAGCAGTCTCCATGTGTCGTGATAGCGGGCATCCTCTTCCGGCCGTTTTTCATACATCTTTCCTGACATTGTCGCACGCTCCTTCCGCTTCAGCATTTGGATGATCGTCATTTCAAACCGATACAACGGACTGCCGGCGCCGCAGCAGATCGCAAGTCCCGCTGAGATAGTGCCTTTCTCTATTCTTACCGTGCAGTCGTCGGATAATGGATATAACATATATTTGGATTTTGGGCATGAAAGGCAGGAAATGCCTTGCGCTTCAAGGGTTCGCAGCACTTTCCGAACGAAGTACAGCATGTGAGGTTTGAAACGCTGGGAAACTCTGTTGAAACGCAGATCTGCTCATCAGAAATTGGGCCGGACTCTGGCGGAATGGTATCCGGCACAGATACGCGAAGGTTCAGACACATAGCAACCTCCTCTTTGTCTATCATGACATCCGAAATTTGGAACATGGTCGAGAGATAATTCTTTAGGTAAATTACCGTTCCGCTGCGGCCAGGGAAAGTCAGCAGAGAAAGATAGTCAAAATCGGCCAGTTTTTTGAGCAGCCGCCCCACGCTGGAACGGGAGATTCCCCAGCGCGCGGATAATTCGCTGTAATTGACGAGCGGATTCCCGGTGCCGTTTCTGAAATACGCAACTGGCCCGATCTCAGAGCCGCGTACTTGCTGATCCTTATAAATCGCAGAGATCCAAAGATCCAGAATGACATCCATCTCAGATGCGCGTCCCGCGGAGATCAACTCCGTTGCCGTTGAAACAGGAATGAAGAAGAAACCGGAGTCTTTTTGGCATGGGCAGTTATAATCGAGCGCGGTGTTATTGCGCCGCCAGTCCGTAATGGAGAACTTTACGATATGCCCGCGGCCGAGGCGGGTAAATGTAATGAGCTGCCGATCCTGCAAGGATTTTAGGATTGCAAATGCCTGGTAGTGAAAGCGCACACGGAACCATTCCGTGATGTCAGTGATGGAGCAGATCCATTCGCCCGGATATACCGTGTATGAGATCCCGTCTATGCGGCGATAAGAGGTTCTGAAGTTGGCATAGGAGCAAAGAACGACATAATAAAAAAGACCGGAGCATCCGCCTGTGCGAATGCTCCGGTCTGCAATCAGAGTTTGTATAAATTCTCGATAAATTCGGCATCGTGGATAATCTACAACCTGCCTGAGTTCAAGCTGATAATTTTTCATGTAGGAACCTCCTTGAGCCGGATACATCAGCTAGATTGTATCCTGTGCTAAATGGTAAGTTATCCTTGCTGCTCCAACTCATGGTCGTCCGGCTTGTGGCCGAGGGCGATGCGCTTTTGCCGCAGCTGCGCCAGCCGCTTGCGGTCGATTTGAACGCCGTTGGCAGCGGGAGCCGGGGCGTTGTCCCGAAAGATATTGCCCATGTGGTAGAGCAGCCGGGTGGAGGCCAGTAGGACGGAAGGCGGCGCCTGTTCGCCGCGCTCCATTGACTTTTATTGCAGGACTCCTTGAAAGGCGAAGCTCCAGTTTTTTTCAAATTGTCAAGTGTTTTTGCTTTTTTACAAAAAAATAATCCAGACCACTCTATTGGTAGTCTGGATTATTGCTTATTTTCATAAGATTGGGTTTTGCCGGGGGATATTTAGTTTACTCCCAATTCCACTTTGCGTTCCCATTCTCTCTGATCTTCTTGAGAATATTAAGAGTGAGGAGCTGGAGGGAGATCGAAAACGAATTGGAACTTTTTTAATAGGAAAGAAGACTATAAAAATACAGAGTGATGCCGCCGATTTGTAATAACGGCAGGATTAGCACAAAGCACTGCTGACCTTTGAGCTTGTTTAATCAATGCACCGCTGATTTCCGGAAGGGTTTCCATGTCAAATAAAGAGGCTAGTGTTATGAAAGTCATTGCAGCGAGTAACTCTCCGTTGCTGTTATATATTGGTACGCCGATGGAGATAATTTCATTTTCGTTTTCCCTATATTCTATAGAATATCCGCGTTGAGCGGTCAAAGCCAAATCTTTTCGCAGGGCAAGTACATTGGTAATCGTATGCTCGGTTAGCGGTGTCAGATGGTGACTGTCGAGATATTCATCAAGTGCCTGCGGAGAAAACGTAGAAAGAATGACCTTGCCCGAGGCACAGCAGTATAGTGGACAGCGGAAACCAACCTCTGCAGAGATGCGGATACTTGAGGGTCGGGTGGGATTGACGGAAGATAGGGTAAGCGAAGTGTCCTTATCAAGCGTTGCAAGGCTGGTGGAAAATCATAGCGATCAGAGAACTCTTGCATAAATGGTAAAGCGACATTGTTTATGCTCAGGGACTGTATGAAAGGGGAGTATAGCAGAAAGCGGTTACCGAGCTGTAAGAACTGTCCTTTTCGTCTTGAATCACGTAGTTGTGCAACCGCAGAGTATGAAGAATGCGATACACCGTGCTCTTGTTAAGACCTACGCCGATAGAAATTTCATTAAGCTGTACCCCTTTTGGATAGGCAAACAAAAACTCCATAATATGGAGTGCTTTTTCTAAAACAGCAATGTTCTTTACCGTCTCAGCCATATAGTAAAAACTCCTTTCTAATCGAGTATATAACTTTACTAATATAAGCATAACACAGCATTTCATATTTTGCAACAACATCTTATTTTTTAATTTGTCTGTTGTGTTAAAATAAATCGATATTTGTTGTATATATGCACAAAAACGATTGAAAATGAGAAAATATTATTGACACAAATGACGGGAGATGATATCTTAATGATAAAGATGAAACAGCATTTTACATTGAGAAATGCTGCGGATTCAATTTTTTGAGACATAGGAGAACTGATATGAAAAGAAACTTAAGAAAAGCCTTTGCGTTTATCCTTGCTCTAACGATGGTGGTGTCGCTTTTTGCCTGCGGCAAAAGGATGCTAATCCGGACGGCGGCGATAGTTCATCCGATGATACATTTACAATTGCCTACATCGGCCCGCTGACCGGCGAAGCGTCTGCTTGGGGCACGCCAGAAGCGAATACGCTGAAGTTGCTGGTCGATCAGTCAACGCAGAGGGCGGCATTGCCGGGAAAAAGGTGATTCTCAATACCTATGATAACCGCGGTGATAATGTTGAGACGACCAACGCAGCAAAGAAGGCCATTGAGGTGGGAGGCGCTGATGTGATTGTGGGATGCAATAGCTCTGGTGCATCGCTTGCACTTGCCAGCGTCTGCGAAGAGTATAAAGTCCCCTCTGTAGCCACTTGCGCAACGAACTCAAAGGTTACCGAAGACGACAATGGCAATGTGCGTGAGTGGACGTTCCGTGTCTGCCTTGCTGATCCTGCCCTGGGTAATGTTATGGCAAAGTATGCCTATGACGAACTGGGACTGAGAAGGATCGGTATTCTCAAGGAGATCAGTTCTGACTACTCTGTGGGTATCAGCGATAATTTCTCGGATACCTTTACTTCACTCGGCGGGGAGATCGTTGGCGTAGAGTCATACACGGCTGGCGATGTTGACTTCCGAGCTCAGATGACGGCGCTGCATCAGAAGACACCGGATGCGCTGTTCCTGCCCATGACGTATAAAGAGCTTGCGCTCGCCACTGTTCAGGCACGCGACCTTGGATGGACGAGTTGTTCCTTGGGCCGGACTGCTGGATGGCAGAGGATATCTTCGACCTTGCGGGTAGCGCAATTACGGGTTCTTACTTTGTTTGTACCGTTGACGGAAACGATAGCCAGTTGGATAGCTTTAAAGCAATGTATGAAGAAGCATATCATGAGCCTTGTGACGGCGCTGGACAAAACGCCTATTTTGCTTATGATGCATTTGTTGTGATTAAGCAGGCTGTAGAATCTGCCGGCAGCACCGCTCCGAAGGATATTAGAGATGCACTTGAAACCGTTGAAAACGCGCAAGGTTTGACCACCCCCATTACAATCCGCAAGGACCATAAGGTCATCCGCTCTGCCATCATCTTCCGCGTGGATGCTGAGAAGTTCGAGGCGATCGATACCTACATGGTTGATTACGGTGACTGATGTAAACTCTTTAACTGCGACGAAGAGACGCTCCTCGTCGCAGCTAAAGAAACCTGCATTCTTAAACGAGCGAAGGAGATACTCTCATGTTTTTGCAGCAGCTGATCACAGGCCTGTCTGTTGGAAGCATTTATGCGCTAATGGCGGTCGGCTATTCATTGATTTACAGTTTACTTAACTTTACCAACTTTGCTCACGGAGCTTCGGTGTTGATAGGCGCATACGTCGGCTATTTTTTATATTAGCAGTGTGGCAGACAATGTCCTTATGGCAGTAGTGTGCTCCACATTTTTTCGGCGCTGTGCTGGCGGCTTGATTGAACGTATCGCATATCAGCCGTTGCTCAACAAGGGTG
>ENA-OQIO01000767-OQIO01000767.1-human-gut-metagenome-genome-assembly--contig:-NODE-767-length-16464-cov-2.107302_pt1 | contig 16464 bp, 17 predicted proteins | sample MGYA00242573_ERZ504737 | MGnify/ENA primary metagenome ERZ504737 (study PRJEB26092, sample SAMD00036203) | human gut metagenome | host: Homo sapiens | study: EMG produced TPA metagenomics assembly of...
CGCCTCGCGCGAATCCGGGTAGGTGAAGCTGACGTTGCGGAATTCCACGGTGCCCCTCTGGCCGGTTTTGGCCACGTCGCGGCGGTTTTGGTGCCGTTCTCGACGATTGGCTCAGTGTCGAGCACCTCCATGATGCGCTGCGCGGACACGTCGGCGCGCGGCCAGAGCACGAACACCATGCTCATGAGCAGGAAGCTCATGATGACCTGCACGGAGTAGTTGGAGAACACGACCATGTTGGAGAACACGGTGAGCTTGTCCTTGAGCCCGGCGGCGTCGATGAGGTAAGCGCCGATCCAGTAGACGGCGAGCATCAGGCCGTTCAGGACGGTGTTCATCAACGGCATCATGAACGCCATGACGCGGTTGGTGAACAGCTGGGTCTCGGTGAGGTCCTTGTTGGCCTTGGTGAATTTGGCTTCCTGGTAGTCCTCGGCATTGTAGGCGCGCACCACGCGCAGGCCGGTGAGGTTCTCGCGGGCCACGAGGTTGATGTTGTCGGTCAGGGTCTGCATGACCTTGAACTTCGGCATGACCATGGCCATCATGACGGTGATGGACACCAGCAGGACCGCCACGGCGATGCCGGTGGCGAGCGTCCATTCGAAGCCTTCGCCGGCGTCTTGCACACGGCCCATACGCCATGATCGGCGATTTGACGATGAGCTGCAGGCCCATGGTGATGAACATCTGCACCTGCGTGACGTCGTTGGTGGAACGGGTGATGAGCTGGCGGTGGAGAACTTGCTCATTTCGGCCGGGCCGAAGGACTCGACCTTGCGGAATTCGAGCGAGCGCAGACGCTGGGTGAACGAGGCGGCCACGCGCGCAGCGATGTAGCCGGTGATGATGGCACACGCCACGGATCCGAGCGAGATGAGCAGCATCTTGCGCCCGCGATCCAGATGTCCTTCATGTGGCTGCCCGGCGTTTCGACCAGCGTGGTGATGTCTGACATATAGTCGGGCAGTTTCAGGTCGAAGTAGACCTGCCCGACGATGGTCACCAGGGCGATGAGCATCTGACCGATCTCCGCTTTGGAGAGGTATTTCATGATGCGAAGCATTGGTTTCCCCTTGTGTTGGTTGGGTTGGTTATTGGTTATTGGCGATTGGTTCTTAAGTTGGCTGGGTTATCGGTGATTATCGGTTCACGATGTCTTAATAGTTTCTATTGTTTGATTACTTACACTGTGAGATATTACGCGCACTTCTGCATGTTCGCTGTGAGCGTCCTCAATTAGCCTTGCCGATTAGTTCTCCGCGCGCTTAGCTGCCATGTGTTCAGCCACGCGCTTGTCCCGCTCCACGAATGCCTCACGCACTTGTTCAGCAGTCGGCCGAGGCTGTCCCGGATGGCAAATCGACATATATGTGGTGAACTCAGACACCAGGTCAACGAATTCGCGCGTGCGCCGCTCCCCCATTTGCGAGAAAATCCAGCAAATCGCGGAACGCATTTCCTCTATCATCCGATGAGACTGCTCGCGCCCGGAATCAGTGAGATTCACGCGAATAATGCGCCGATCCTTGGAATCAATGTCACGCGTGACCCAGCCTTTTTTCTCCAGAGACGACAGCACAGTGGAGATGCGGCCGGAACTGGCCTGCAGCGCCGATGCCAATTGCGATGGCGTTTGCGTCCCCTTCATGGACAGCTCCCGGAGCACGAACTGCTCACCATGGGCTCCACGAGTGAATTCCCTCTGCATTGTCGAACGATTGCCCCACACGCTGGCATACAGTTCACTAACTGCTTCCTGCTCAAATCCCATAAGAGCACCATCATTCCCATTCGCTACACGGCAGAGCGCCGCAAACACCCCAAGAATATCTCACACCGTAAACAATTCATTACTAGAAACTATTTTTGGAACGCATAATGCACACACTCCACGCTCTTTGATATTCTGAAAGCCGCATAGATATTCACTTTGGGGCGTCATCTAAGAATATTTGCTGGGTCAACGATAACGACGTTGGCATTGTGCCCCGTGAGGTATCTGGTCGAGAAGGCGGACGAAGACAGACCAGTTGGGCAGAGCGCGCCCATGCCTCAAAACCATTGCAATTATTGGCTTTGACCATTTTCGTGGAGTCACGAAAATGGTCATGAAAAACATAAGGACACACCCATGAACCGCGACGAAATCACACGCAAAACCAGCGAACTCAGCACTCCCGATACGCCTGCTATCTCATTGCTCAAAACGGTGATCCGAAGAAAGAAGAAGTGGCACTTCTCCAGAGCTACTTTGCCGTTCAGACTCGCAAAACGGAAATCATTGAGCAACGCATGGGAGAAATCAGCCGGCTCGCCGGCCGAGAGGCCCTTGCCACTGCAGAGAAGAAACTCTATCCGTATACCCAAATCACACACAACAAAACCGCACAAGTGCACATGTACACGCCCAACCACGCCGCAGAACGCCGGCAAGGATGTGATACAGGCCACAGAAAGCGTTGTACCGCCTAGGCAATGCAACAATTGTCCGCTATGCTCTGAAGGCAGATGGCGGCACGGATGCCATCCCAAAGAGGGGGTATGACCATGATTCGGGGTATGAACCTATGCAGCATCGCCGGCTGCACGCACGAAGCAGAAGAAGCGGGCATGTGCAACATGCATTTCACATCGGCGCTGGTTCACGGAGCGCTGCACTACACTGCGGGCGGACGTCCGTCGCACTGCTGAGCGCAACAACAAAGCAAAACAACCAGTAACGCTCAACGGCTTCCACATGTTCATGCTCTAATTGCATGTACTTGCAGACACAATGGCCGGTCTTGAGCCAGCTGCCCGTCGCATGGAGCAGCTGGCTCAGACGGCCATATTGTTGCTTTGTACTGTTTGCACTGTATTGCGCCTGCATTGCGCAAGCTCGGGCGCACTCGGGTGCACTCGCTGAGTGGCGTGAATCGCAGATTGCTCAATAGCAACGCAATCCACGCTACTCAGCAGTTGCCATGGTTATGCGCGGCGTTTGCGGATGACGAGCAAGGCACCAGCCGCAGCTGCCAGCACCACAACCACGACCGCAATGGCAGCCACGGCAGCACCCGTATTCGAAAGGGGCGCAGCGCCATTAGCAGCCGGCTCATTCGTGGCAGTGTTACCGGGCTTAGCAGTGTTGCCAGGATTGTTGGTATCGCCGGGCTTCTGCTCTCCAGGGCCGGGAGTGACCTCCGTGGCTGTGACCGTGACTTCGAACGTCGCGTTCACGCACGATAAGAGACGGTGATGGTCTTCGTGCCTGCGGTGGCAGAATCAAAGCCAGTGAACTTCAGATCACCATCAGTTGGATCAATCAGCTTGCGCAGCGTTTCGGTATCGCCGACTTTGTAAATGGCGGATACCTTCACATCGGCAGCGTTGAACTTATCGCCTACCTGATAGGAATCCTTGGTCACTTCCACAGCAAGCTCGGCCAACTGAGGCAGTTCGCCGAATGTCACTGTGTAGGTTTTCGCCGTGCCATCCTCAGCAGTTACAGTCACCGTGGCCACGCCGTTGTTCTCGGTCGAAGCCTGCTCCACTTGCACCGTAGCCTTTGCGTCAGCAGCAGTCGCCTCCACCGTCGGGTAGGAAGCAGCATCTCCAGCCAGCGCACCGGCATATTTAGTGGTATCCGCGGAGAATCCGTCAACCGTCTTGCCATCCACAGTCAGATCAGCAAGATTGGCGTTACTAGACGGCTGCGGCTCTGGTGTCGCTTCACCTTCGGCGATGCGTACTTCAGCGATCTTGGCATAGTCATTGCCATCGGCGTAGGGTGAAGTTGAGGGCGAATGCCTTGGTGGCGGGCAGAGCGCTCACATCGGCTTCCGTCACGGCTCCAGCAGCACCATTCACAGTGACTGCCGGCAGCGTGGCATCAGTCCACGTGGCGCTGTCTTCAGCTAGGTACGATACAGTGAAGCTCTTCGGAGCGGCCTCGCCCTTGGCCTTATCCACCGCAACGCTGAGCTTGCCCAGCTGATATGCCTTATCGAAGGTGTAGCTGAGCCACGGCGAGGTGTCGCCGGTGCCCCAGTTCGACCAGTTGGTGCTCAGATTGTTGTCGCAAGTCAGGTCGGCCGTAGAAGCGGAGGCCCAGCTGCTGGCCGACTCATACTTCGAGGCCGCAGCGGACGAGCAGAACAACCGGGCAAGGTTGCTTTCCACAGTCACGGTGAGCGTGGCGGTTACTGAAGAATCAGTGACAAGGCGTACCGTCACGGTTTGCTCGCCCAATTTGGTGGTGTCGAAGCCTTCCAACGTGTATTCATCTGGCTCCAGTACACGCGTTTTGCCATTGGTGAGCGTGGCGGTAACCGTCACGTCCCGAAGCGCGAGCATCTGCCCCTTGGCGATAGTGGCTTCAGGGTCCTTAGCCGCGATGGACTCCACAGCAGCAGTCTGCGAACCGAACGCAGTGCCGTTGAAGGCCACGGTGAATGCGCCGGCATTGCTGTTCGACGTGGCGAAGACACCGGCATCGAGCCCGGTTGCGTCCGCACCGGTCAGCGTTACCGTAGCGACATCCTGCCATTCATCGTTCGCGGAAGCACGCCAGTAGCCTTTCAGGGTATCGGTTGCGGCGCGCTCCAGCTTGAGTTGCACTTGGTCGCCGAAGCCGGTACCAACATGCGATGTTTCCTTATCGATGTAGCCATCGGCATTGGAATCGTACTGCATGTAAATGCGCTTGGGCTGGCAAGTAACGTGCATATCCCTTGCCGCCGTTAGCGTCAGCAAGACCGTTACGAACCACCAGGCCGGCGCGCGGATCGCCATTACCGCCCAAGTCGAGCGGCTTGACCGTGGTTTCCAACGTTTCGTTCACGTCCAGAGCATCAGGCTGGTACACCGCGCTGCCCTCGTTGCGATCCGTCCAGACGCCACGATTGGCGTTGTCCGTAACGGTGAAGTCATAGGTACCGCCGGATGCGGCGACCTGGCACGCGCTGCCGCCCTTCCAATGGGCTTCCTTCCAACTTCCGGAAATCGGGTTGGAGCAGGAAACATCGATGGTTCTACGGAATGTACGGCCCGGATTGAAGTTACTGCTCTCGCAAGAGTGCCCGTAATGGTGTAGGTTCCCGGCACATTGAATGCGTAGGTGTTACCAGCAGCCTTGGTCGACTTGCTGACTGCCGTACCGCCTTCCACATTCCATGTCACCTTGGTAGCAATGGTATCGTCGCCTTCCTTGACGTTGACGGTGTCCGGCAGAGTAACGGTTCCGCCCGTGTTCACGGTCTTCGGGAGATCATCGCCGGTTTCCACAGTCCAGTTGACCAGCTTGCCCTTGGCGCTACCATGGTTGTCCCAATAGTTCAGATCCCAGCCGTCGGGCTCGCCTTCTTGAGCAGGATTATGCATTTCGATGGTGCCGTTCTCACCGATGGTCAGCGGCAGCCAAACATAGGTGGAATCGGCTTTACCGGAATCCCAACGGTCACCAAGGTAGATGAAGTGACCTTTCTCCTGGTCTACTGCGAGCACACTAGCCGACTGCGAACCGAATGTGGTGCCGCGGGTATCGCCCACAGACAACAGACCATCCGCGCCTTCCGGCATGTTGTTGTACACGTGTTCTCGTTGGCATCGTCCTTTTCCACGCCACGGGTCCAGCTTCCCAGCATGGAGTCGGCGGTGTAGTAGGTCTGCTTGTTCGGGTCCCAGCCGGTTGCACCAGATGCGATGATGTTGTAACGCCCGTCATATTGGAATACGGCAGGAGCTTCCAGCGAACCATTTTGTTTGACGATTTGGAAATCTTCGCCACGCACCGGGGCATCCGTAGTAGCGTCTGCAAGAATGTATGGGTACTGCCCGTCAGCAGAGTACTGCTTTTGTCCCTCGGACTGGTCCACATTCGTGGTCTTGACTACATTGGTGTAATCATCGTTGAGCTTGGCGATGTACAGCGTGGCATTGGCTTCGGAAGAATACAGCACATAGGCACTGTCGTCCTTCGGGTCCACGAACACAGTCATATCGCGCTGTCACCGTTCTCACCCAGCTGGGGTTACCTGCGGCTTCTTTCCAATTGTTCTGGTTAGGCAAACGATAGGCACCCACCATAGTGAACGGGCCCGCCGGATTGTCGGAAACAGCCACGCCCGCAAGTGCACGTGCATAGTTGGAACCGCCCGGCGTGGTGCTTCCATCGGAATGCCACCACAGCACGTATTGCTTGTTCTTCTTGTTGTAGATGATCTTCGGACGCTCGAAAATGCCCTGTACGGAATCAACCGCGCCATCACCATCCTGATCGGGGTTGGTGTTGAGGTACGGGAAGATTGCGTCGGCCTTGGCAGCGTCCACACTGCCGTCGGACTTGGTCAGGTTGTAGGCCTTGTCGAAGTAGGCGTAATCGGCATTGCTCTTATCCGTCAACTGAGATTTGCTGGTCACCGCACGCAGCGCCACACCAAGATCGGTCCAGTTGTATAGATCTGTCGACATATAAGCATGAACACCGGGGCTGTTGTCGTAACCGTTAGAACGGTCTTCGCCATACCAGTAGTAGGCGTCGCCAACCTTGACCACTTGGCCACCGTGCGCTTGGATGTGTGTGCCGCCATTATCATTGGCGTTCTTGGCATACCAATATGGCTGGAAGTAATCGCTAGCGTTCTTGCCCGGATCGGCTGTGGGCTGGAACTTGGTGTATGTCGGCACTTGGCCGATGGTAGGCAGGTAATCCACACCTGCCGCACTGGCACTTGCAGCGGCAGCCGCATGACAATAGCGTTGCCGCGGCGGTAATTGCCGCGATAAGAGCGCCCTTGCCCTTATTGTTTATCTTCATTGATTTGGTTCCTTGATTGATGATAACGGTTTTTTGAACAAACAGTTATGTCGCTATCCGCGAAGTCAGAAAAGGGCCGACAAATCAATATACCGATACTGAAAACTCAGTATTCAACTTGTCGGACCAATTATGCTCAAAGAGCGGAGGAACCGGCCGCAATAGTCAATATTGCCGGCTTGTTCCTTCACCCATTACTGCGCGAGGGTGCTATGCACGCTTGCGCAGCATGAACAGTGCACCCGCGGCAGCGGCCAGCAGAGCGACAGCGCCAGCGATGGCGGCAACATTGGAACCGGTGTTGGCCACCGTGTTCTTGTTGCCGTTGCCGGTGGCACCGGGCTTGTTGGTGCTGCCGGGCTTCTGTTCTTCAGGGCCAGGGGCGACTGCGTTGGCCTTGACCGTGACGTTGAAGGTCGCGGTCACACCACGGTAGGAGACGGTAATCGCCTTCTTGCCTGCGGTGGTGGAGTCGAACGAGCCAATCGCAAGCTGCGGGTCGTCAAGAGCGACCGGCACTTCCTTGGTCTTGTCGCCACTCTGGTAGACGGCAGTCACCTTCAGACCGGCGGTATCGAGCTTGTCGCCGATGGCGTACTCGGTCTTCGTGGGTCCGATCACCTTGAGCGAAGCCAAAGTGAAGGCGTTGAAGGTCACCGTGTAGGTCTTCGTCTCAGACTCGTCGGCTGAGGTCACCGTAATGGCGGCCTTGCCGCCAAGCTTGCCGTTCTCAACCGCGTCGCCAGTCACCTTGACGGCGGCGGCATTGTCGGTGGCGAAGGCCTGCAGCACTGGGTTTGCCTCGCGTCGACCGGCAGATCAACCGTGTAGTCGGTCTTGGCCGGGTCGAAGCCTTCAACGGTTTCGCCGTCAAGACGCAGGTCGCCCAGCGTGGCATCGGATGCTGGCTGCGGGGTGAGTACCGTGCTGTCTTGTGCGAACACCTGGATCTCAGCCACGTTGATGTACACCTTGGTGTCCTGCAATGTGTTAGTCAGGCGGATGGCCTTGGCCTTTACCGGGGTGCCGAGCACGAAGTCAACGGTCGGGGTGTCGGCGGCGGTGATGCCGTCGGAGCCAGAGCCGGCATCGCCGGCCTGTATCTTCCAGCCATCCTTGGTACCGACTCCATGCCATTCGCCAGCCTCATCCTGGTATTCCAGCGTCTGGCTCTTCGGCCAAGACGCACGACCATCGTAGTAGAAGAAGGTCTTCACTTCGGTGATGGTCTGAGCTTCGTCGAAGGTGAACGTGGCGACCGGGTCCACCGTCGAGGCGGTGGAAGCCCAAGTGGACCAACCCTTTGACGTAGTGTCACCATCGATGGCCTTGGAAGCGGAGGCACCCTCCTGGAAGTTCACCGAGAAGTTCGTGCCAGAGGCCGCGGCGATGTTCTTCGCAGCACCCTGAACCGGCGTCACGAATGCCTGAATTTCGGTGGCGTTCATGTAGTCGTTGTTCACGGTGTTCACAATGCGCACCTTCGTGGCATTCACTGTGCCCTTATCGGCCTTGAACGTCACGTCTGGCCTGCGGCAGGCTTAACATCGCTACCGAATTGCATCCACGTCTCGCCATCAGTGGTGTACTCGGCCTTGGCGGAAGCCGGAGCCTTGTCACCATACGTAATGGTCACGCTGCTAAGCTCACACTCAGAGCCGAAGTCAATCGTGGCGGTCGGGCTGGCGGAATAGTCACCAGCAGAGTTCCACGTCACCCAGCTTCAGCTGACGTGTCACCATCGGTGAGCTTCTTCCACTGATCGCCCTTGCTGTATTCCGTCTGCTGGTTGGTCACGGTCAGGTTGGAAGCAGTGTCGGCCACATTCTCAGGCGTGGCGGCGGTGACATAGATCGCGCCCTTCAGTGCAATCGTGGTCGCGTCGTCCAGCTGGTACGTACCGGTCACGGCAATGTTGTCGCCAGCTTGGCATCGGCGAGCTTGGTATCAAGCCCATCGAAGTTCCACGTAACCTTAGCCGCATCGCCCTCGAATGCAGGCGATGCCTTGACGTGCAGATACACCGGCGCAGCCTCAAGCGCGGCCTTCGCCTCGCTCGCACTGGTGCCGGCCAGCACTGTAGCCGATACCGGATCGGAAACGGTGAGCGCGCAACGTAGACCGTAGCGGCGACATTGAACTCGTTGCCGTACACATCGGTGGCGGTAGCGGTGGCTTCGTAGGTGCCTTCCTTGGCACATCGACCTTGGAAGTATCCCAGTTGGCAACCGTGGCCTTGCCTTCGCCCCAGGTGTAGTAGAGCGTGACTTCGGTCGCAGCGCGGCCTTCTCGTTAACGGCGGTCTGCACGTTCACGGTCTTCTGGCTGGTCGGCGTTACATTGCGTAGAGTCCATGTCTGGTTGGCGGACGGCGAAGTGCCGCTCGGTGACTGCCACAAGCCAACCTTCGTGCCGACTGTGGTACCAGAGTTATCCACATCGAGGTTCGTCTTAGTCGCGGCATTGAGCAGCTGGTAGGTCGAACCATCGGAAGTGTTGAGAATCCACTTGGCAGCCGGGTCGGACTTAGCGGCCTCAACCGTTTCGTTGGAAAGCGCGTTCGTGCCATCCTTGGACACCAGCACCTTGCCTTCGGCGTTAGTAATCACATAAGCTTGAGATCAGGGCGCTCGGAGTCGGCGGGCTGCTCGATCTGGGTAAAGGTCCAAGTCTGCTTCTTGGCGTTCTCGGCATCGGAAGCGACGTTGGCCAGGGACAGCGCGGAATCACCAGAAGTGGTATCAGCCACGGCCTTGCCGGACTGCTTACCAACGAGCTGGTAAGTATCGCCGGTCTCGACGGCAGCATCCTTAGCGTAGCCGGTCACGCCAGTGAGCTGGATGGAGGCGATAGAACGGGCGGGCACAGTGACCGTAGCGGTCTTGGCAGCCTTGTCAATCACCACAGAGCCTTCAGCTTGCTTGACGTTGCTGGTCTTGGCGAAGACTTCCGGAGTGGCGGAATCGACACCCGCGTTCTTGTCTTCGGCAGAGGTTTCGGTGGTCAGATAGAGCTCACCGTAAGCGTTGTCGGCAATCTCGCCGTACTTCGACAGGTCGATGACGAAGGTCTGGTCAGAGGTGCCGGAGTTGCGGTGGATGACGGTCTGCGTCTTGCCATCGTCGGAGGTGGCAGTCATGTTGTTGTCTTCATCGTTGTTGGCGATGACCTTGTCGCCCGCGTGGATGAAGTGGGTGATGGCCTTGACGCCGTTGTACTTGGCGTTTGCAATAACCGTGCACGGTTCAAGTCCATCGGTGGTACCGCCGTTGTTGTTCACGCGGCGCTCGGAGTAGAGCTTGCCGTCCATGCCAGCCACGGTGCAGTCGAAGTCGATGAGCACGGTGCCCCAGTTGGTGTTCTCACCGGCCGGATTCACATTCGAGCCCATCTGCATGTTGTAGAGGTCCTCGACCACCTGCCAGAAGGTGAAGTCCTTGGACTGCAGGCGGGTGACGTTGGAGCTGATCTTGCTCATCATGCCCAGCGCGTTGTCGAAACCGTACGGGTTGTAGGAGCCAGACTGCCAGGAGCCGTCCACCTCGCTCATCGACAGCTTCTTGCCGTCTGCCTGAGCGATATCGCGCGACTGCATCTGGTTGCTGTCGGAGTAGGCGTGAACGTTGTACTGGCCGATAAGGTCCTTGATCGCCTGCGGGTACTGGTTGTACGACTTGACGAAGTCGGCGGAGTTCGTGGCATCGGTGGCTGCGATGATGGTGTCATCATTGTCCTTGAGCGCCTCAGCGAGTGCGGTAATCGTCTGCTGCTGCTGGGCGTTGCTGACATGCATACCCTCCTGCGGCTTCTTCAGCGCGTTGGAGTATGGGGTGACGGACTTATCTTTGTCGGAGTAGTACTTATCCCAGTAGTTGTTAATGAGCTTGGTGTTGTCATCGCTCTCATCGGTGTACTTCGAAGCCATGTCGCCCGGAGTGCCCCAGTAACTGGTCTCGGACTCGTTGAACGGCTCGACCGTGTCACGTTTGCGCCAAGCTTTCGAGGTGCTCGACGTTCTTGGCCATGTACTGAGCGAATTTCGCAGGGTTTGCAAGATTATTGCTACCGGAGTTGCGTCCACCAGTGGCGTAACCGCTGTTGGTCAGGAACCACGGAGCGGAGTTGGCGAAGGCCTCTACGTCGGTGATGTCAGGGTTATCGCCGGTGGCACCGCGCTCAATCCACCAGTCTTGGGCGGCGGACTTGGAGAAGTCATACTGGTTGTCGTCAGTCGGGTCGAATGCCGCAGCCAGCTTGTCTTTGTCGGCCTGCTTGGTGGTTACGCCATTGCCATACGTGCCGGAGCCGGTGGCGTCATCTTTCCACGTGCCAGGCACGGCAGCGCTTGGCGCATGAATGGGTAGCCGTAGGCAACATCGGAGGCATTGCCGCCGCCCACGTTGTAGCGGGCCATGTTCAGGTCCAGTCCTTCATCACCGAAGATGGACTGGTAGAACTGTTCGCGCAGCTGTTTGCCGTATTCCACAGCCTTAGCCTTGGAAGCGTCATCGCCGAGATTGGTGGTGATGGCCGATTCCTCGCCGAGGCTGCCGGTGGCGTTGGCGAACCAAGCCAGTGAGGTGCCCCAGCCATCGAAACTGTTGGCATACCACGGTTCGGGGTCACGGTAATGGCATCGTTATCAGCCGCATACGCAGTGCCGGCAACCGCAAACGCCCCTCCTCCCACTAGTGTTGCCGCCGCAACCATTGCAGCAAGCGATTTGCTCAGTACCTTCATTGGTCTCCTTAGTGTTCCTGCTGTCCGCCTTATACCGGAAAAATCGGCCTTTGCTTCACTGAGCCGGCCTCTTTGCCTGATACATGACCTACGTCGACTCCTTCTTTCGGCGCAGCCAAAATGTTTACGCAAACATTTTGATATGAACGATTTTATCACAAAACCGTCACCCAGCAAACAACTTCAGAGACCACAAACGACGCACAAAGTCATGAGCCATTCGAATTGCGCTGGCCCAATCGCTACGAATCATATTTGCCGTAGCCCTTAAGTGAATCCCACTGCATCGAGATATCGCGCCCGCTATCCCTTCCGATAACGCCGACCACGCGTGTTGCCTTCAGCAATCAGCTTTCCTTGCGCAACTAAACCGTTTAGGAATTTGCGGACTGTTCTGTTATCGAGCTCTGTTATCTTGGCGAGTTCAGGTACAGTCACATAGTCAACCTCTGTCAAGCGTCGATTCATGCCGACAGCATCGCTGCCCGCGAATCAATTTCACCCGATGCGGTTGCATCTGCTTTCTTACCATCACACGTTCCCCGCCAATGAGCCTCGCACCCTCTTCGGCATCTTTCTCAACTACAGATCTCACGCTAGCAAAACCAGAACCATCCACGGTCTTCAGCGCAGGAACAATAGGAATCGTCGCCTCGAATATGTCACCATCGCGGAACTCAGGCTCTCGCTCAGTATATTGCCGGGACGCTCTTATCAGATTCCGCAGTCCGCTACCCGGCTGCTCGGCTATGCCGGTCTGCACAAACACATTAGCGATAATCGGATTCTTTGGCATTGGCGTGAACTCGCCCAGCTTCATTCGACCTTCAAAGAATGAGCGCGAAGCATTAACCGTCCGGATGGATTCATTATCAATGGTGACACGCGCCACCACCGGACTGGAATACTCCCGATGCATGAGGCTGTTTGCCACCAATTCACGGGCGATCATCGTACGCGGGCTCACTCGCTTATCGCCCTTTAACACAAAGTGGTCAGGCAGATTCCGCTCAGTAAATTCACGGAGTTGCTCGTACGAATCGAACAAGTTGGTCCGCACCATAAGTCGGTCATCGTATCGGTCAATATTGTCTCGCCGAACCACGGCATCAGTAATATACGCTGGGCAAACCGAGGAAATGACTTCATCCTTGCCCAAGAGCAGCACTGCAGCAAGATTAAAGCCCTCTTCGCCGGTCGTGTAATCACGATCGTATAGCTTGGCGCTGCGGAACAGTTCTTCGTCAGACATAGTTCCCCAAGGGTGCCCAGCTCGCTGAGCGACCGCCAGCTGCCGCATTCGCGCAATCAGCTCAGGACGCAAATCAAACGGAGTCACGTAACGGAAAATTCGCCGTTCGGAATAGTAGTTCTGCTTGCGAATATACATTTGACTAATCTGGATATCGCTTTCGATGTGTGTATCCACATCAGCAATGCGATCAAACACTGCGCCCTTGAACCGCACAACCGAAGAACTCGGAGCTACCCAAATACGAACAATAATCCGTTCGTCGTACTCGATATGTTCCGTTTCCACCATTGGAGCCGGTTCGAACATCTTACGATTAGACACTACGTTGACAACGTTGCGCTCTATCTCACTAACGCGCTTAGAATCGACGCCGAGCACTTGACCGTCATCGTCAACGCCAAGATAAATGCTGCCACCAGAACGATTGGCGAATGAGCATACAGTCTCAAAAGTATCCGTATGAGCAATTCGCTGCAGCGCTTGAACTCGACCATAGATGATTCACCGGCCTGCAGCACTTGCATAAGTTCATCCTGCGTCATCGCATTCCGCCCTTCATAGCGATAATTCATACATTAGGACATGGCACTTATCGTATTTTAGCATCTAATTAGTACAGTAGGACATTGTTTTATGTCCTAATGTACTAATTAGGCGGCTAATTGTACTAATAATTGCACACTGATGTACTAATCCGATGATCGAATGCACTAATTGTCCGCGCAAATGCACTAATCGGATGACCGAATGTATCAATGAGACCTATAGGCAGCCGATTGGCTGACGATCAGCCAGTCATTGGCTATCGGCCGCTAGCCAGTCAGCCGCCAGCCGCCAACAGCCACCCAACTAATAACCGCCAGCCAATCAGCCCGTCCAATCACTCCTTGTGTTCCAGTGCGGCCTTCAAATCGCGGCTACGGTAGCGTTCGCGCAGCATAGAGAATCCACCGAAGCCCACAAGCCACACCAGGCCGGCAATCGCGGAATTGCGCGTATCGTCCGCAAGGAACAACGTCAGGTAGATGAACACGAAGAACACGATTGCCACCGTATTGAGCACCTTCCAAGCGGGCATGACGAACCCGTCCGGAATGAAATCAGCGGAGCGACGGTACTTGCGGTGTGCCATCAGCGTCAGGATGTAGATGAACAGGAACACCGCGGAGCTGGCGGACGAGAACAGCACGAACGCTCCGGACACGCCGGGGATGGCGTTGACGATCGGCGACAGCAGTATCAGCGCCGCGGACACCAGGATGGCGCGGGCCGGCACCTTGCGATCGGACACCTTGCCGAGCTTGTTCAGCATCGGGTTCGGCGACACCTCGGACAGCTGGTACAGGTGGCGGCCAGCGAGTACAGCAGCGAGTTCAGCGCGGAAGATGCGGCGGTGATCACCACGAAGAACACCAGCGCGGACGCCCAATTCAGCCCGGCGTACTGGAACACCATAATGAACGGGGAGGCAAAGGAGCCGTCCTCGTTCGGCTTGAACGAGTCCACGGCACGATGCACATGATGGCCACGAGCGCGCCACGTAGAAGATGAGCACACGCACGATGATCTCGTTGATGCCCTTGGGCAGCACCTTGCGCGGATTCTTGGTCTCGGAGACGGTGACGCCCACGAATTCAATCATCTCGTAGGCGAAGAACACCATCTGGAAGCTCATGAGGAAGGCCATCCAACCGTTCGGCGCGAACGAGAAGTTGGCGAACAGGTTGTCGAATCCGGCGTGGCCGGCCGGGCTCACGTGGTCCACGCGTGAATCTGCACGGCTGGGTAATGGTAGCCGATCACGATCATGACCACGGCGGTGGCGATCATCGCGCAAATCAGCGTGATCTTGATCATCGAGAACCAGAATTCCACCTCGCCGAACACCTTGACGGCAATCAGGTTGATGGAGACCAGCGACACCAGGAAACACAGCTCGATCAGCCATTTCCAATGGGTCAGGTCGATGCCGAACGTGTCGAAGAAGGTGATGAAGTACGTGGAGACGGCCGTGATCTCGGTCATGCCCAGCAGCACGAGCGCGGCCCAATACGTCCAGCCGGCGAAATGCCCCCACCCGTTGCCAAGGTAACGGGTGATGAAATTGATGAAGGTGTGCTGGCTGGGGTCACGGTACATCATTTCGCCGATGGCGCGCATCAGGAAGAACATGATGACACCGACCAGAATGTACACGAAGATGATCGAGGGGCCGGTTAGCGAGATTGACTTGCCCGAGCCCAGGAACAGGCCGGTGCCGATGGTGCCGCCGATGGCGATGAACTGTACGTGGCGATTGCTCAGGCCACGCTCCATCTCGTTGGTCTGGTCCAGGCTTTCGACAGACTTGAGTTTGCCCGTAGCCTGCTGTGTACCACCATTCACATTCGTATCGGCCATACTGATTTCATTTCTCTTCTCTGCCGCCCGATTGTTACGCACCAGACGCGATACTCGTTCAAAACAAGTTCAAACTGTATCACCGAAATATGTCACGAAAACCGCTCAGCTCAAGAATACATGCGATGATACTGTAAATATTCCGCCAAAAAGTTCAATTCATCAACACCAAATTGAACTTCTACCTCTATTCCACGGACTTGAGCGAGCTGACCGGGTCTACGCGATCGAGCACTGGGTTGGTGAACAGCTGCACCAGCAGCGCGAACGCCAGCGTCGCCACCACGGCAATCGCATAGCTGTACCAGTGCACTTCCACTTCGAAATACAGCGACGGCATATTCAACGCAGCAGTCAGTAATCCGCCTATCCACCTGCCAAGCGGCAGACCAACCACCACACCCATACCGGTCAATATCATCATCTCGCGGTTCACGTAGTTGTGCACCTCGCGGTCATAGAAGCCCAGCACCTTCAGTGTGGCCATCTCGCGGATGCGTTCGGACACGTTCGTATTGGCCAACGTAAACAGCACCACCAGCGCCAGGCCGCCGGCGAGCCCCACAATCAGCGCCACCACGGCACCCATCAAATCGAACTTAAACGTGGCGGCCAGATGCGCACAGCTCACGGTCTTGAGCACCGACGATTCCTCGCCCAACCGATCCGCATATTCGGCCTGTTCGGTCTCGGAACCTTTCAGCTTGGCGAGCATCGCGTTCCACGTCAAGGTCGAGGCAGTGCCATCTCCCGAAGCCGAAGACGTCACACCGCCGGCCGCAAACTTCTGGTCGTACAGTCGCTCACTGATGTACACATCAGAGCCGATGAGGTTGCGCGTCACCGCCGCAACCTTCACCTTGGCCCGCCCGCTGCCGCCATTGCTCAACGTGACGGTGTCGCCCGCATGAATATCCAACGAATTGGCTGCGGACTTCGCCACAATCACACCACTATCGTCCAGCGCTACAGTGCCGCCACCCGCTTTGCCGAAGATATTGGGCAGCTCGAACCACCCATCGTCACCGGCCTCTTCCAGCGTGACCATGTCGTTCAGTTTGTTCAACGAATTGTTGGGCACCGTCATCAGCTGCACGGTTTCGCTTTCCTGCGCCGCATTGCTCATCTCGCCACTATCCACGCGCAGATTCAGCGTTTCGGTGGCCCGGCCATCTTGTGCCACCTGCTTGCGCATCGCGGCGGCGTCATCGTCATTGGCCACCACCTCAAGTCATACTGGTAGATCTGCTCATATTGCTTGACGCCAGTC